>PVMO01019422.1_pt1 | contig 371445 bp, 322 predicted proteins | sample 1853421 | NCBI WGS metagenome assembly PVMO01 (sample SAMN08533511, study PRJNA380276) | Human gut metagenome, whole genome shotgun sequencing project.
CTACTGTCGGGCTTCCTTTTTTCCGTGCTGTTCGGGATGGTGATCATCCCGAGGATCTTGGTGATCTCCCACAAGAAACGGTTATATGATGTCCCGGATTCCCGTAAGGTACATACGACGCCGGTCCCCCGTCTGGGCGGCCTGTCGTTTTTTCCGGTGATCCTGATGTCCATGTTCCTTGTGATAGGCTTCCGCCTGTACTTTTGGGATATGGACTCATCGAGCCTGTCGTTCAACATGCTCTATGAGTATCTCTTTCTGTTCGTGGGCATGACGCTACTCTATCTAGTGGGTGTCTGCGACGATCTTGTGGGTGTTGGCTACCGTTACAAGTTCGCCGTCCAGATCGTGTCGGCATTATTATTGGTACTGTCCGGTAATTGGTTCGGTTCCTTGGGAGGCTTGTTCGGTGTATACTCGGTTCCCGCTTGGGTGGGAATCCCCGTCACGGTCTTTATCGTAGTGTATATCACGAACGCCATTAACTTGATAGACGGTATCGATGGCTTGGCCTCCGGTTTGTGCAGTATCGCCCTGTCGGTCTTGAGCGTGATCTTCTTTATCCGCATGCAGTATGTGTACGCCTTGTTGGCCATCTGTACGCTGGGAGTCCTCATGCCTTTTTGGTGTTACAACGTCTTTGGCAACGCAAACCGTGGCCATAAGCTCTTTATGGGTGATGCGGGCAGTCTTACGCTGGGTTACGTGATCAGTTTCCTGATCATCCACCAGTGCGTGTCGAACCAAGTCTCACCGGAGTTACCAAATCCCTATATGGTGATCGCTTTCTCCACGGTCTTGGTCCCTTTACTCGATGTGATCCGTGTGGTGCTTCATCGCCTTCGTAATCATCGTAACCCGTTCTTGCCCGATAAGAATCATTTCCATCACAAGTTGCTTCGTACGGGTATGCGTGTACGGATGGTGATGGTGACGATTCTGTGCGTATCGATCTTCTTCATAACGTTGAACTTGCTGTTGGCCAAGCGTATGAATATTACATACCTCTTGTTCTTGAACCTCTTCCTGTGGTCTCTTCTCCATCTGTCAATCAACAGGCTTATCTCCGGAGAGAGAGGGAGGAAGCGTCCGGTAAGAAATTCTGACAGCTCTTTGCCTGTTTTCTTGTAAGGATGACAAATAAAGCTTATATTTGGCTCATTAAAGCATCGCTTATGAAGACAAAGACCGAATATATACGATTGCTGCGTCAGTATATGACGGAGAATGCCTCCAAATACGGTATTTCCCGTATGGGGATATTTGGCTCTGTTGCCCGTGGAGAGAACACGGAGCAGAGTGATATCGATGTTTACGTGGAGGGAAATCTCCATGGTTTCTTTGCGTTGTCTGGAATAAAGGCTGATTTAGAAGAGCTCTTGGGATGTCCAGTTGACATTGTCCGTCTGCGGGAAAGAATGGATACCTTTTTTAAGGATCGCATATTAAGTGAAGGAATCTATGTTTGAACGACTAATAGCTTATCATATACTCGAATTGCTGAAAAAATCGTTGGAGGAAATCATCCAGCGAAGCGAGAGGATACGGTTTGCGGATGACTTCCTCTCCTCGAATGAGGGAGTGATCTTGCTGGACAGCATTTGCATGAAATTATCGGCTGTCGGCGAGAGCGTAAAGAATTTGGATAAGATAACTAAGCGAGAGTTTCTCTCTAATTACCCTGAGATACCTTGGAAGAATGTGATGGGAGTCAGGGATGTTATCGTACATCATTACTTCGAGGTGGATGCGGAAGAAATTTTTCGTATCTGTAAAGAGGATGTTCCACCTCTTTTGGATACGATTAATAGGATGCTTCTCGATCTTCATCAGTAAATTATAGTTCCCTATACTCCTCCCTTGCGTCAAAGCAGGGGCAAGCCTTACGGATATAGGGGCTAAGTTGGTAATGTCCTAGGATGCGTGCCTCCGGGTAATCCCTTCGTAATTGCCGTAGCAGATCCATCAAGGTACAGCGCTGGGCGTAGGTCCGGGTATCGGCTGGACGGCCTTGTTCGTCGAGTCCTCCCTCGTAACATATACCGATACTTTTGTCGTTCCATCCGGCTGCGTGCGCCCCGATCTGGTTGACCGGTTGGCAACGATGTAGCTCCCCGTCCCGTGTGATATAGAAATGATAGCCGATATCGGCGAATCCCCGTGCCTTGTGCGATGAACGGAGCGCCTCCACAGGAAAATCCCTGTCATATCGTGTGGCCGAGCAATGAATTACAAGGAGTCTGACCTCCCTGTAATTCTGGTAGAAACAATAAGCCTTACCCATGATAATTGAAAATTAGAGAATACAGGATTGGATGCCAAGTGCCCCTGCGATGGCGGTAGCTACGGCGATGATCACTTTGATAATAGTACTCCATACGGACTTTTTTATGTTATTTAATAATTAATAGTGAATAATGAATTGAATAATGATATCCCGGCTGATATAAGAGGAGAGCTTCGCTTGCCTTCGGACGGCCTCAGCGGACGGGCGTCAAGCGAAGAGACCGTAGCGAGCGTGAGGAGCATCCCTGTCTGAGCGAAGCGAGTTGGGATGCGACAGCGAGCGTAGGTCTCGAAGTAGCCCGTCAGCGTCAGCCTTGACCTTTTGGTTACTTTTGGGTCAAGCCAAAAGTGACATGTTAGATCTCATCAGGCGACTCCGAATCCCCACCCCCAGCAGCCGGCTTCTTCGAGATATCCACGGTAGTCTCCCCAGCCTTCTCCGCACGGAGTACCGCTTGCTGAGCCTTGCGGGTAGCCACGGGCTGGAACTCCAGCCCGGCGAAGACATTCTTCAAGTCCTCGCCCGGTATATACTGGATACTAACCCCGGTGATGTTTGTAGATGTGAATTTCTCAAGACTCTCCGCACCCTCGTTGAGGATATGGAGCCGGAATTTACCCAGTTCGCCGAAATCCACCTGTTTCCCCTCTTGGAGGGCATCGAGCAGGTTCTCGACAGTGGAGATCAATACCGCCACCACATCCGCCCGGCTGACGGTGGTTTGCATGGATACCCGGCGGCTCAGCTGCTTGAGCGATAGCTCACCATTGATCTGTGCCGTGGCGTACGCTTTCGCCGGCTCGTCTTTCTTGATAGGGTTGGTCCGAAGGGACACGCTGTAATTTAAAGCCATAGATTTGATAATTAAAAATTGATAATTGAAAATTGAAAATGAAATCGATTTGTTTTCGATAACGAATGTACGACATTCGGTTTCCTCTGAAATGAATACCGCTGACAGTGGATGAATAAGGGAGATAAAAGAGGAGATATACTGAAAAATAGACCTCCGTATAGTTGTTCGTGTCGTATGTTTTAAGTATCTTTATACCAATAAGATAAATCTTAAAAATGCGAACGATATGCGAACAGGATACACACAAATCGACGAGTGGCCCGTGCGGCCTTATTCCAAGCGGGAGCTGGCCATGGCCTACGCCCCCGAGATCAGCCCCGTCTCGGCCCTGAATCGGCTGGCGGAATGGATGCGGTATAACGATCGGCTGACCCGGGAGCTTGGTGATACGGGCTACCGCCCGAGGCAACGGGTCTTCACCTCCCTGCAAGTGGAGCTGATCTTCCGTTACTTGGGTCGTCCTTGAGAGGAGACACCGCCACCCGTCGGTATAGGCGAGCGGCGATGCCGGTACTGGCATCAGACAACGCCAGTACTGGCGTAGGGCTGCGACGGTAGTGCTTACGGGCGATGACAGTAGTGGCATTTCCTTCATTCCTTCATTCCTTCGGGCGTCCCTCACGCACACACACGTGCGAGGAGAAAGCGTACTCGCCCCGTGCGGTCTTGATCAGTGTTCCCTTCTCCAGCATCCGTTTGAGGGAGGAGTCGAGTGTTTTCTCGGGTATGCCGTTCTTCGCTGCCTCCTCCACGGCCTGCCGACGGCAGAACATCATTGGGAGGGCATTGAATAAAGCCTGTTCAGGAGAGGTCTGGACAGGGATGGCCTCGGAGGTAGGCAGGAAGCCCAGCACGTAGCTCGAATGGCGGTAAAGAGGCTCTATGAGCGTGAGTACGGCTTGGAAATCCTCGTCGGTGACCCGCAGGTCCAGCTTGGGGACGATACCATCCTTGATATTCTCGATGGGGATCTCCGGGGCGGGGGAGAGACCGGGGGAATTGAAAATGGAAAATTGAGAATTGAAAATTTTTTGTTGGGGAGGGAGGAATTTCTCCAAGGCTCTCAACAGGGCTACTATACTCAGGATCCGGCAGGTATTGATGGCGATACGGGCCACGGCGCTTCGCATGGAACCTCCATAGGCGTAACCGGCGTGGGAGAATAACTGGGCGAACCGTTGGTTGAACAGCTCTTTCTGTTTCTCGGATAGCCTTAGCTGGATCGTTTGGACCGATCCGTTGATCAGGTCCAGTACCTGTTTCCATTGTGTTCCCCATGTGGCGAAGCGTAGGCCGTAATCCTCGCTTTCCGAATCGAATTGGTCCATCCACTCATCGATAGGTGGCATGAAATAGAATAACTGGCGAGAGAACAGGCCGTTCTCCGCCGAGGGGATCAGCGGCTTTACTTGCGCCGGGGTTCCACTTAGCAATACGCTGAGATAAGACTCATCGCATTCCCGGTACTCATGATTGGTACGCCGGTTGAAGGCCAGTCGCTCATGGTCGTGGCATTTACGCAAGGTATCGCTCCAATGGCCGTGATCCGCTCCGATGGCGGTACTCACGGTATCAGCCTCGGTCTCGCAGATCAGCCCCACGCCGTCGGCCTCTATGAGGTTCTCTAAGATACCGGTACCCGAGTTATCGCCGGCTATGAGGAACATCTTGAGGGGCGGTTGTTCCGGCTCGGGCGTCTCGGAGCGTTTCTTGCCGAGTGAGTCCCATCGGTTCTTTTCCTCCCGATAATTCTTTAGGCTGTCTTTGTAGCGGGCCATCATCTCCTCGTGAATAGGTTCAGCTAGGCGCCTGACCCATGTCAAGGCTCCTTTTCCGGAGGCGGGAGGCGCTACGATGAAGGTTTGTAGGCATGGGTACATGTATTTTTGTCCGTATAACACCCGTACCCGCTTGTTCAAGGTGCCCCCGAGTACGGTGAATACTCCCAGCAGGAGTATGTCACGCTGGGCGATGGAGTTCCCGCAATCGATCATCTGCTTGATGAACGGGGGCCACGGATAATCCGGGAAAGCGGGTGGCAAGTCCTCACGTGCGTACGTATGTGCGTGTGTGGGTGTGAGAGGGGCTTGAAGGTTTGAAGGATTCTTGTTCTCCCTCGGGTATTGGCGGAAGGTGTCGGCCAGTTGCTTGTCCGTTTTTACGCCGGCAATCTCGGCCCAGTGGAAGACGGAGCCTAATCCGTTGTGCCCGTTGCCCGCTTTGAGGGCGTGGTCGTATAGCTTGTCCGCTTCTTCGTAGACGTATTTCTCGGACAGGCGGCAGATGCGATGAAAGAACGTCCTTCCCGCTTCCCCGCAATCGTTGGCGGTGGCGAAGGCGATCGGCATATACTCTTGGTAAGTGGGAGCGATGTTCGCCCCTTGGTGTTCGATGGCGGCGACAAGCCGCTCTAAATCTGATAATGGGTTCATTTGATTTATAAGTTATAATTTATGATTTAAACTGTCAACTGTCATTTGTCAACTATCAACTCTCCCGCAGCTTAGCGGAGGGATCATGGCAGAGGAAACACGCCCGTGAGAGATCGGCGTTTGAGGCATCCGCATTCAATCCGTATTTCCATTTCAGGTATTCCCATGCCGATAGCCGTGCCTTATCAAAAGATTCCTCTATGGAAGCCTTGGGTGAGAGCCGGTAGGGGACGAGCAGTTTCACGCCTGTGGTGCTTGGGCTGACGAAAGCTAGGTCCGGTCTCAGTTTATTATCGGCGAACAAGGTGTCTCGCCAGTGGAGGGTTTCCTCCGGCGAGGGGAGATGGTCGATATCGATGACAAACTCTCCGGAAAGGAATAACAGGCGGTCTTCCTTGCGATAGGAGAAGACCCCGGCCGGTGTGACGTATGGCAGTAAGTTTTGCTTCAGTTTGCGGAACCGTTTCTCGTCGCTCAAAGCGTCCTGTACGCTGAGCGTTCGTTCTTTCAGCCACTCGTTGGAGGTGATATAGGTATGCAACTGTTTGACACTGGTCACGCCACTCGGCACTTGATTGGAGATGGGGGCGTTGAAAAAGGACATGATACATTCTTTCATTAACTCGTTTGATTTAAAGTTTAGGCTGGTAAAGGAAAGGTAAAAGAGTGAGAAAAAACGGTCCGGTAAGTTATTTGCACCTATCGGTAAGTTATTTGCGCATAAAAGTAATTCGGTGACAGGAAAAAGAAGAAGATATGAGTGAAGAGAAAGCGAGCCCGTGTGTGCTGCACATCCATGGCGAGAACATACAGGTGCTGCCCAACGCCATGTTTGCCATTCAATATATTTGCTTGGACCCGGGAGAAAAGCCGGAGGTCGTTTCGGAAAAGGACGTGAGGCCGGATCCGGAGCCGTGTGATTTATTAGCCTCCTATATCCAAGACGAGGAGGTACGTCACGACTTCGTAAAGCGAATCGCCCAATGCCCGGATGTGGCCACCCTCTGCCAAACGGTGCTGACCGACCTTTTCAACGAGGTCTTTTGCGACTGCGTGGAACCGGCCAAACTGATCAAGAGCAAGGAATTCATCAACGCCATCATCCCCCTGCTCCCCTTCAAGCAAGGCAAGAGCTTGCGCAATATCCGGCGGGCGATTGTGAAGTATGTGCTGGGGGAGGGGTAGAGAGACTGCATATTTTGATATTTAGAGGAGAAATGTTTGCGATAAAGGAGAAAATGGATATATTTGCCTAATAAAGAAAATGAGTTATGAATGCGACGATCGTTCCTGAAATGAATATTCCGAATATGGATACTTATTGGAGTATCCTTAAAAACTTGAGTTCGGATATGAAGTTAGAGCTAATATCCCGGCTTTCTAAATCATTGTTAAGCAAGGATCAGTCCATAGATGATAATTGGGCCTCGCAATTTGCCGGGGAGTGGAAAGATTCCCGTTCCGCTGAGTCGATCATAGAGGATATCCGAAATTCACGAACTTCAAATCGTGAAATAGAACTGTGATATGAAGAAATACCTTTTGGATACGAGTATTTGTGTTTTTCTGTTCCGTCGTAAATATGGAATCGTATCAAAGAGAACCTTGATTTGATAGATCGATTTATTAGGTTGATAAACATTGTACCTTTTACAGACTCCATCGAGTTCTACGCTCAAGAAAAGAATCGCCTTCGTTCGTTGGGTGTATCCATAGAGGATTTTGATTTGCTCATAGGTTCAGCAGCCTGTAGCGGCAACTTGATCCTAGTTACAGATAATGTAAAGCATTTTGCGAATATAAAGGGATTGGCTATTGAGAATTGGGTAAAGCGATAGTCTTCATTAAGCAGACTGGAACTCATAAGATGCACAATAATGCCATCGAACGAATGTTCCGACACATAGCCATTGGTCGCCGTAACTGGTTGCACAGTGGCAGCCATTTTGCCGCATCGAATATAGGGTTTATGTATTCACTCCTTGAAAGCTGCAAACTTACCTTTGTACCAAGTGAAAAAATAAATGTCATAGAGTTTATGAGAACGGACGTATTAAATCGAATAAAAGAGACCTTGCGTAAGGTTGTACCGGCTGGAGGACATGCTTTTTTTGTATGGCTCGCAGGCTAGGGACGAGGCACGTCCAGATTCGGATTGGGATATATTGATCTTGTTGGACAAGCTAAAAATCGAGGCGGAGGATTATGACAATGTATCTTATCCGTTAGTGGAACTAGGTTGGTCGTTAAACGAGTGCGTCAGCCCGGTGCTTTACACCTTGAAAGATTGGATGAGATACCATTTCTCCCCCTTTGTACACAACGTAAAAGACGAGGGGATACGATTGCTATGAGTTTGAGTGCGGAAGATATAACAGCGGTTGTCGCTTATCGTAAAGAGAAGGCGCATGCTACCTTGATTTTGAGCGTGAGGATGTATTGCCTTTGTTGGAACCCACACGTAAATTGTTAGCCAAACTCGAGAGCTTGATCGTCTACCAATAATATTGTAAATTCGTACTTTACTATTTGTATTATGCTGAGCGATTTGTCTTGGTAATTTATCACGATAAATATAGTTTAAACTCATTTTAAATAAAGACACTCGTTTTTTGTCCTGTGGTTTGTCGGCGGGATGGAAGTGTTTTGTGTACTACCTTTTATGGCAATAAATCAACTTAAAGCGGGAGCTTTTTTATCTTATATTTCTATTGGGCTGAACAATATAGTCGGCTTGCTTTATACTCCATATATGTTACGGATGTTGGGGCAAAATGAGTATGGCTTGTATTCTCTAGTAGCATCCGTAGTCGCTTATCTGACGATATTGGATTTAGGTTTCGCAAACGCGATTGTTCGTTATACCGCTAAATTTAGGGCTGATGGGAAGGTTAAGGAACAATATGAGATGTTTGGAATGTTTCTTGTCCTTTATTCTTTTATTGGGATTGTTGCTTTTTCCATAGGATTAGGAATCTATGCCAATGTAGACCACTTGTTTGATATGTCTATGACAGCGGAGGATTTGGAGAAGATCCGTGTGATGATGCTGTTGATGTGTTTTAATTTGGCTTTTACTTTTCCGATGAGTATTTGGGGAGCCGTTATCACCGCTTATGAGAATTTTGTTTTTCAGAAATTGGTCAATATAGTTCGTATAGTGTTGAATCCCCTAGTGATGGTAGTATTGCTAAGCGTAGGGTATAAAGCTGTTGCAATGGTGGTTGTTACTACTTTGTTCAATGTGCTGACATTAAGCGTGAATGCTTGGTATTGTTTTTATAGGATTAGGATCAAGGTTTGTTTCGGACATTTTCGTTGGGGATTCTTGCGGGAAATATCAGTTTATTCGTTTTGGATTTTTTTGGATTCTATCGTTTCTCATTTTTATAGCAGCGTAGGACAGATCGTGTTGGGTATTTACAGAGGTGCGACAACAGTGGCGATTTATGCGCTGGCCATTCAGTTGAAGTCTCTGTTTACTTCTTTCTCGACGGCATTAAACAGTGTTCTGTTGCCCAAAGTTACTGCGTTGGCTGCACGAGAAGGGACGGAAAATGAGATCTCTGATTTGTTTATTCGGGTGGGGCGTTTGCAATATTTTGTGATGTCATTTATACTTGTTGGTTTTATCATTTTTGGGAAGGAATTCATTATACTTTGGGGAGGAGAAGATTATGTACAAACTTATTACATTACTCTAATCATAATGATACCATTTTTCTTTGATTTGATTAGTAATGTGGGAATTGTAGTGTTGCAGGCGAAAGATAAATTAAAATACAGGTCTGCTCCTATGATTATGATTTCATTAATAGGTTTGATGTTGACTTTTCCATTTGCCAATTATTTTGGAATCTATGGATGTGCATGTGCAATATCTATCTCAATTTTTGTGTCGAATGTTTTAGTTTCTAACTTTGTTTTTTATAAAATAGCTGAAATTGATGTTGTTATGTATTGGAAACAGGTGATGAGGATGTCTTTGTTTCCCTTGTTTGTAATTGCGTTTTGTTTTTGTTTGAAATTTTATATTTCTATTATTTCTGTGTTTGATTTGTGTGTCAGCATATTGGCGTTCTCTGCGATTTATGTATTGATAAATTTTATTATAAATATGAATGATCAAGAAAAGAGTCAAGTTTTTGGTTTGATTCGTAAGGTTAATATAAAATTGTTTTAAATATGTCCAAACATGCGTTTTTAATTATGGCTCATAATGAGTACGATATTTTAAATAAATTGTTATTGCTCCTTGATGATGAACGTAATGATATATTTATCCATTATGATAAAAAAAGCAAATTACCCCCCCCATTGAGTTAAAATATTTAAATATACATGTGTTTAAGAAGGTGGATGTAGGCTGGGGAGAGGATAGTCAGATAGAATGTGAAATGTTCTTGTTCAATGAGGCTTATAAAAAGGGGCCGTTTGATTACTATCATTTGTTATCGGGGGTTGATCTCCCTTTGAAATCGAATGATTATATCCATGATTTTTTTGATCAAAACAAGGGAAAAGAGTTTGTTGGAATAATGGATGAGCAATCTTGTTTTATATGCTATAAAAGGGTCTGTTACTATTATTTCTTTGTACGCTACGAGAGACGCAAGTGGGGGCGTTTTATCGTTTGGCTGAATAAAATCTCTGTTAAATTTCAAAAAATGGTAGGAATTAATAGGAATAAGGATGTGATTTGTTTTGCTATACCTATTGTGCGGATGAGATGTTTATTCAAACATTACTGTATAATTCTGGATTTAAGGACTGTTTATATATTCCCAAAGAAGCAGGGGAACATAATATGTGTGTGCGTGAAATTGATTGGGATCGGGGCAATCCATATATCTGGGATAATGGAGATTTTGAATATTTGAAAAAGTCTAATAATATATTCGCTAGGAAATTTAATTCGGGTAAATCAGAGATTGTAGATAAAATATATGACTACATTAAAGAAAGTAATAACAGAAGAAAGTAATTATAACCCTAAATTGTCGGTAATAGTACCTGTTTATAAAGTTGAGAAATATTTGGTACGCTGTATAGATAGTATATTGGCGCAAACTTTTGTGGATTTTGAGCTACTGTTAATTGATGATGGGAGTCCAGATAAATCTGGTGATATATGCGATGAATACGCTTGTAAAGACACTCGTATACGTGTTTTTCATAAAGAAAATGGTGGCGTATCGAGTGCTCGTAACCTAGGATTGGAGAATGTTAGAGGTAATATTCTCACGTTTATTGATGCGGATGATTGGATTGATGTGGATTGCTTTGAGAATGGCGTTTGTATTATGGACAGGGATGACCTTGATATTTTACAATATTCTTATAAAATGATCCGTGAACAAGATGGTTGCGTGATTAGTGTGCGCAATTATGAATGTGTTCCCTTGGGATGGAGAGAGTTTGTCCGGACAGACCATTATATCGTGTGTGTGGGGGGGAATTTTATTCGATCTTCAATTGTCAAAACCTATCGATTACGTTTTGATGAGGCTCTTCATCTGGCAGAAGATCAGCTTTTTATTATGAGGGTGATGAGTTTATCTACCCGCATTGCTCAGACAAAAGAAATTTATTATAACTATTTTCAGAATTTGGCTAGTGCTACTCATAATTCTTGTGAGGAGGATATGGTAAAGTCTTCAAGGGCTTTGCTTGAATTCGGAAAACGCAATCGATTGTTTAAGCCACAGGTTGATAGGATGATCACTAATTTTTATGTCGAGTTGTTACTTCTTAACAATGGGCAAGCAGGTATCCTCGATTCTGTTTATCGTGAAGCGAAAGTTGAAATTAGAAATTTGAATATGAACTCTTTACGGATTTTATGCTTCTCATCCTTCTTGGGAATGAGAATGGCCGGTAAAATAGTACTTGCTTATTTAAAGATAAAAAAGTTTTGTATGTTGAGTTAATTTTTAATTGTTTGAATGATGTACAAGAGCTTTTTTGTCAATAATAGTGATAGAGATAGAAAAATCAAATATCTGCTTTTTTTCTTTTGGCCTTTTGGTGCCTTTATTTATTCGTTAAGAAATATTCAGTCAAAAAGTTCTCGGGTAATCTTCTTCTTGATTTGTATAGCTTTTGGCTTGTGTATTGAATGTAAGAATGAAGAGTTGGATATGAGTCGCATTGCGGATAATTTCCTTTCGTATAAAAATATGAGTTTTGTAGAGTTGAAAGGAATAATAATGGATTCTATAAATGGAGTTGGATTTAGAGATTTATACGAACATATTTTATATTGGTGTGTGAATCAGATTTCGTCCAATGAACATGTGTTTTGGATGATAGCTTCGATGATCTATGCGTTTTTTTATTTAAAATCACTGTCTTTTATTCTTGATGATAAGCGTTTTAAATCCTGCTTTATGGGATTTATGATAGTACTAATGTTTACAATGCCTCAACCTATATTTTCGGTGACAGGTTTAAGATTTTGGACAGCAGGATGGCTTGCTATTTTTTGTTCCTTGCAAATATTTATTCACAATAATTATAAGTATTTCTTGATATTGCTATTGACCCCTTTCATTCATGTAACATACTGGATTTATGTGTTTTTAGTAACACTAACTTTTGTCGCTAGATTGAGTGAAAAACTGCTTGTGATAATATTTTTTCTGTCTTATCCTTTTTCTTATTTGTCGATGTCTTTTGTCTCAGATGTGATTGGAATGGATATACTTCCTACATCCTTAGAGAGGGTCGCTCTGTCTTATATGGGCGAGGATCATATAGAGGAGTTTAATCGACAAGGAACAGGTTGGTTTTGGGTGTCTGAAATGTTTGATATAATTCTGAATACTTATTATTTAGTGATGACTTGTTGGATTATAAAGCACAAGTATATGATATTAGAGAGACAGGACAGATATTTGCTTGCTTTCATATTAGTAGTGTATTCATTTGCTAATTTTACACTGGTTGTTCCGCATTTAGGAATTCGTTATCTAGGTTTTGTTGAAATCTTATTACCGTTGTTATGGTTTAGAGTTTTTGGATTATATAAATATAAGTCGTTTATATATATGTATTTAATTGTCGCATCTTTTTATTTGCTGTGGAAACGTCTTGTAATGCATTATTCGAATGTCTTAGATTTTGATTTTTTGTATGATAGTTCTATTGTTATGTTAATTGATAAATTGTTATATTAAATATATGAATATATTACAAATACATATGGCATTGAGAAGTGGGGGAATAGAAGCTGTTGTAGTGGGGCTTTCTAATGAGATGGTAAAGAGACATAAGGTGTCTTTTTGCTCCATTTATGAACCTCGTGAGGAAGATATCTTTTTTCATCGTTTAGATAGTCGTGTATTAACTTGTTCCACTCATAAAAAATCGCCTGGAGTAAATTTGAAATATTTATGGAAAGTTTATCGTGTAATAGTAAAAGGTAATTATGATGTAGTAAACATGCATGGTTATTTATATTATTATCTGATAGCGATCTGTTTATTACACAATAAGACTAGATTCTTTTACACGGTTCATTCTGATGCAAGGATGGAGAATGGGCGTTGGGATAGGAAACTTTTTAAACTGAAGCGTTATTTTTTTAAAAAGGGATGGATTAAACCTATTACGATTTCAAAAGAGTCTCAAAGATCTTTTACTGATCTTTATGGAGTACCTAGTAATTTGATTTATAATGGTACTTCAAAGCCGAGTGTCAAGCCTTTTTCTATGGATAAATATCGTATTACATCGAATACGAAAATCTTATTTCATCCTGGGCGAATAACAGAAGCAAAAAATCAACAGATGCTTTGTAATGTATGCTATCGATTACAACAGGAGGGATATGATATCGTGTTGTTATTAGCTGGAGAGAAACAAAAAGAGACGATATATACAGATTTACAAAGATATTTTAGTGATAGGATAAAGTATTTAGGAGAGAGAAATGATGTGCTTGATCTCTTAAGTGCAAGTGATATTTTTTGCCTGTCTTCGATTTGGGAGGGAATGCCTATGTCTTTATTGGAATCTTTGTCGGTTGGATGCATCCCTGTATGTACTCCGGTTGGAGGTATTCCAGAAGCTGTGACAGATGGGGTAAATGGTTTTTTATCTAGAACATGTAATGAAGAGGATTATTATATAGCATTGAAAAGATCATTGGAAATTGATGATGAAACCATTCATCGTATGAGACAAAAGTGTATGGAGACATTTAAACAATTTGATATCTTTCATACATCGTTACTGTATGAAAGATATTATTTAGAATAAAAGAATTGATATCTTTATATATGGTGAAATAGAAATATCTTGTAAATTTCCAACAGCGTAATTTGCGTATTATTAATTACAATTCGATGTGATTTTTGTAAATTAATTTTATTCTACTATAAATAATTTCTTTTATTTTTGTTAATAGTGAATTTATAAATATATATGAAAGTATTAGTAGTTGTGACTGACTATCCAAATTTGCAAGGAGGTTTGGCTTTGGCTTATGTGCGAACAAGGAATGTCTATTATAAAGAACGTGGTATGGAGGTTGAAGTACTTAATTTTTTAGCAAATGAAGATTATAGTATTGATGGTATTCATGTCTTTTGCTTGAAAAATTTTGATAAAATAATAAATGAAAATAAGTATGATTTACTTATTTGTCATGCTCCTAATATTAGAAATCACTATTTTTTTATTGAAAAATATGATTGTTACTTTAAAAAGATCATCCTTTTCTTTCATGGGCATGAAGTGTTGAAGGTTAATAAGGTTTATTCTGTGCCTTATCCGTTTGTAAAACGTAATAAATTGTTAGAGAATGTTCGGGATTTGTATGATGAATGCAAATTTTTTGTATGGCGTAGATATATAGAGAAAAATTATAAGAAATTAGCATTTGTTTTTGTGAGTAGATGGATGAAGGAGGAGTTTCTCTATTGGGTGCACCCAAGTATAAAGTGTTTGGAGGGTCGTAACTTTGTAACATACAATTGTGTTGGGAGTATGTTTGAGAAAGGAGAATATGATGTTTCTTCTCAAAAGCAATATGATTTTGTGACAATTAGGGCTAATTTGGATGGATCGAAATATTGTGTGGATATTGTAAATGAATTAGCAAAACGGAATCCTGATTTGAGTTTTTTGTTAATAGGAAAAGGTGAATTTTTTAAATACTATGAAAAAGCAGATAATCTGACATGGTTGGATTGTAGATTGAATCATGAAGAAATGATAGCAATACTTAATTCTGCTAAATGTGCATTGATGCCAACCCGGACTGACGCACAAGGGGTTATGATGTGTGAAATGGTTGCTTTTGGGATGCCGTTGATCACTTCGGATATACCTGTATGTCATGAGGTTTTTGATAATGTTGATGGAGTGGGTTTTATTTCAAATGAAGAACTAGATTCGTTTTGTTTGAAAGATATATATGAAAATATAAAAAAAAGTGCAGGTAAAAGTGATAGGTACTTTATGAAGAATACAGGAGAACATGAAGTGATAATTTTATCAAATTTGTGTATCAATGTTAATAAATGACTTAGGAAATTTGTTCTCTATCAAGAAATGAAATAGAAAATTGAGGAGAATATTTGCAAACATTTCTTTCGGTTTTCTAGCCTTGTTGCATATTACCAGAACTATACTTCTTTTTATTCTTATCGGTCTGAATCTTGAAATGACCGAATCTCGAAAATAACACATAATCATATTAACACATATTTCTTATGAAAGCATGTTTCATGGGGTTGGGCTATATTGGCCTGCCCACGGCTATTATTGCCGCAAAGCACGGGGTGGAGATCGCCGGCGTGGATATCAACGCCCAGGTGGTGGAGATTACCAACCAAGGGAAATTGCATATCATCGAGCCGGGTATGGAGGATATGTTGCGGGAGGTACTGGCCTCCGGACATTTCAAGGCGTACACCGAGCCTCAGGTGAGCGACGCTTATTTCATGGTGGTACCCACTCCCTTCAAGGGGGATCATGAGCCGGACGTATCGTTCGTTGAGTCGGCTACCCGTATGGTGCTTCCTTTGTTGAAGGAGGGGGCTTTGTACGTGATCGAGTCTACCTCGCCGGTGGGGACGACCGAACGGATGGCTAGGTTGATTTTCTCGGAACGGCCGGAGCTGGAGGGCAAGATCTATATCGCTTATTGCCCGGAGCGGGTGCTTCCGGGTAACGTGATCCATGAGTTGGTGCATAACGACCGGGTCATCGGCGGCATGGACGAGGTCTCTACCCGTAAGGCGATGGAGTTCTACGGCCAGTTCGTGAAGGGTACGCTTCACCCAACGAATAGCAAGACGGCCGAGATGTGTAAATTGACCGAGAACTCAAGCCGGGACGTACAGATCGCTTTCGCCAATGAGCTGTCGTTTATCTGCGATAAAGCGGGAATCAATGTGTGGGAGCTGATCGATTTGGCGAACAGGCATCCCCGTGTGAATATCTTACAGCCGGGTTGTGGAGTTGGCGGTCATTGCATAGCGGTAGACCCTTACTTCATCACGGCGGAGTTTCCGATGGAGAGCCGTATGATCTCGACGGCTCGTGAGACGAATAATTACAAGGCATTTTGGTGTGCGGAGAAAGTGAGGAACGCCATGCTACGGTTTGAGTTGAAGCATGGGCGTAAGCCGGCGGTGGCAATGATGGGCTTGGCTTTCAAGCCTGATATCGATGACTTGCGCGAGTCTCCGGCCAAGGGAATAACGACGAAGGTGTTGCAATCGTGCAACAATGCTGACATCATGGTGGTGGAGCCGAACGTTTCGGAGCATAAGTTGTTTAAGTTGACTCCTTATAAGGAGGCATACGAGAAGGCGGATATAGTGGTTTTCTTGGTGAATCATAGGGAGTTTTCGGGGTTGAATTATCGGGATGACGTGGAGGTGCTGGACTTTTGCGGGACATTCAAGAAATAATCGTTCGTTAAATAGAAGAATACGTTGTAATGAGGAAAATAATGTTAGTCTTCGGGACCCGTCCCGAGGCGATCAAGATGGCTCCGCTGGTGAAGGAGTTCCAAAAACATCCGGAGTCGTTCGAGACCATCGTGTGCGTTACCGGACAGCATCGGGAGATGTTGGATCAAGTGTTAAAATTGTTCGAGATCACGCCGGATTATGATTTGAATATCATGAGGCAGGGTCAGGACTTATATGACGTGACCGCCCGTGTCCTTGTGGGTATGCGTGACGTGTTGCGTGAGGCGACACCCGATGTCGTGCTGGTGCATGGGGATACCACCACGAGCACGGCGGCCGCCTTGGCCGCTTTCTACCAACAGATACCTGTAGGTCATATAGAGGCCGGCCTTCGTACCCACAATATCTATAGCCCATGGCCGGAGGAGATGAACCGTCAGGTCACGGGGCGTATCGCCACGTATAATTTCGCACCCACGCGGTTGAGCAAGCAGAACTTGATGCGGGAGGACGTGAATCCGGACTCAATCTTGGTTACCGGCAATACGGTGATAGACGCCTTGCGTCAAGTGGTGACTAAGATAAAGACGGACGCTGAGCTGGACAAGGAGCTGGAAGGCGTGCTTTTGCGTTCGGGGTATGACGTGAACCGTCTGGTTGAGGGTAAGAGACTGGTGTTGATCACGGGTCATCGCCGGGAGAACTTCGGTGATGGATTCATCCATATGTGTACCGCTATCAAGGACTTGACGAAGATGTATCCGATGGTGGATTTTGTCTATCCTATGCACTTGAATCCCAATGTGCGCAAGCCGATTCACGAGGTATTCGGCGAGGATCTTTCTCATTTGGAGAATATGTTCTTCATTGAGCCATTGGAATATCTGTCGTTTGTCTATCTGATGGAGAAATCAACGATAGTGCTGACCGATAGCGGCGGTATTCAAGAGGAGGCTCCCGGCTTGGGCAAGCCCGTGTTGGTGATGCGTGATACGACCGAGCGTCCGGAGGCTCTCGCGGCAGGTACGGTGAAACTGGTCGGTACGGACTATGACAAGATCGTGAGCGAGGTCTCGGCGTTGCTTGATGATACGGCTTATTACGATGCGATGAGCAAGGCGGTCAATCCCTATGGCGATGGATTGGCTTGCGGAAGGATCGTGGAATTTTTGAACCGGAAGGAATGAGGGTCTTGATCGTTTCTCCCTCTTATCTTCCAGAGATCGGTGCGGCACCCTCACGCATTACAAACATGGCGGAGGGACTGTCTGGCTTAGGGATAAAGGTGGATGTGTTGACTTGCTTACCCAATTATCCCAAGGGACGTATCTTTGATGGATATAGGGGGGCTTTTTCCAAGACAGAGGATGTAAACGGGATAACGGTCTTCAGGTACTGGACGTATGCCTCGATCTCGAGGAGACCGTTGGTCCGTCTTGCCAGTATGTGCGCTTTCGCCACGACCCTTTGGTGTTTCGCTCTCAAGCGTAAGCGTATAAAATCTTATGATAAGGTGATCATCCAGACCCCTCCTGTTTTGGCGGCGGCCTCGGCCATGTTGCTTTTTCGTTGTTGCTACCGGAAAAAGGTGGTACTGAACGTCTCAGACCTTTGGCCATTGTCGGCCGTGGAGCTGGGGGCCATGAAAGAGGGGGGCGTTTATCATGGGGTGATGGGGCGTATCGAGCGTTTCCTTTATCGTAAGGCCACGGCCTGTCAAGGGCAGAGTAAGGAGATCGTGGATTATATAAAACGGTATGAGCCGGGCAAGGCCTCGTTCTTGTATCGGAATTTGCAGCATCGTTTTGTTTTACCGAATCAACCCCCTTCTTCTCGAAAGCCTTTCAGGATCGTCTATGCCGGTTTGCTGGGCGTGGCGCAGAATATATTGGAGTTGATAGAGCGTATCGATTTTAAAGGGATGGGAGCGGAGCTTCATTTATTTGGAGGGGGCAATCAAGCCTTGGAGATAGAGGATTATGTGAGGACACATGATAAAGGGGTCTTTTATCATGGCTCTCTGCCCAAGGAACGGATGCGTGAGGAGCTTACACGTTACCATGCCTCCATTATCCCCTTGACGGTTCGTATAAGGGGGGCGGTACCTTCTAAATTATTTGATTTGCTGCCGTTAGGCGTTCCTATCTTGTTTTGTGGAGGCGGCGAGGGCGAGGAGATTGTAAAGGAGAATCAGTTGGGCCTTGTCTCGGCCCCCGGAGATTATGAGCGACTTTCTAAAAATATACGGGCCATGAGCCACTTGCCGGATGAGGAGTATCGACAGCTAAAAGCGAACTGCTTAAGATTATCCCAGACAACTTTCTGTTTTGAAAGGCAACTGGAGGCGTACAAACGTTTTTTATCGGCTTTCTAATTTCAGGATGAAATCCCTTAAACATTTTGCGGGGATGCCCTGTTATAGATATAGTAGTGTGTTTTTCATGGTATTAGATTTTTAGATTAGTAATTAGGTTGTTCATTCAGTTCGGGAGAATAGGATGTTGGTTTCTAAATATGAGAGCCGGAAAGGTGAGAATGATTTCTCTCGTTTCCGGCTATTCTTTTTTATTTAAAACTCGTCATTGGCGTAAAGACTCAATAGGTTTTTCAGCTCATAATCGAATATCTCGTCATCCTTGAAGAAGCGTTTCAATTCGATCTCGGCTGTCTCCGGTGAGTCTGATGCGTGTACGATATTCTCTTGTACGCTCATACTATAATCTCCCCGTATCGTACCGGGAGCGGCGTTTCTACCATTGGTAGCGCCGGCCAAGGTTCTTACTACATGTATGGCATCTACCCCTTCCCAGCAACATACAATTACCGGGCATACACTCATCGCGTCCTTGATCCGTTGGAAGAAAGGCTTTTCTTTCAGGTGGGCGTAGTGCTCACTCAAGATCTCGTCAGTTAGCCAAACCATCTTCATGCCGGCCAGACGGAGTCCCTTCTTCTCGAAACGGTTTACGATTTCACCGATCAGCCCTCGCTGAACGGTACAAGGCTTTAAAATAACCAATGTTTTTTCCATAAGATTTATATTAAAAGATTAAACAAATGTTTGATGTCTTGAATACATGTTAACCTTGCGGCGTTTTATGAATGATAGAGGAATAAAGGATGAAATGTTTTTTAGGATATTTCAAGTATATTTCTATCTTATTCCTCCGCAAGTTAATGGGAATAAACAAATAAACGAGCGATAAGTCTGCTAAACTAAACTAATTTAACATACGTTAATTATTGCTTGAGTTGTTAATCCTTCTGTATTCTTTTCCATTTCCGTGGAATTTCCGGATGAGTCTTGAGAAATTCCCTCAAGGTTTGCCGGTTTACTCCCAGTTTCTTGCTGATATATACTTTAGTCTTATGTTCTTTAATATACTGCAAGATCATCTCTTCCTTACCTTTTAGCTTACAGGCTTCCGGTCGCTCTCCTTTCGGACGGCCCAGTTTGGCACCTTGCACTTTTTTCCGAGCCAACGCTTCTTTCGTTCGTTGCGAAATTAGGTTGCGTTCAATTTCGGCGCTTAGGCTAAATGCGAATGCCAAGATTTTACTGTTAATGTTATTTCCGAGTTCGTAACCTTCCTTTACCGTAAATACAATGATGTCTCTTTCCATACATTGATGAAGGAAGCTCATAACTTGCATAAGATTACGTCCGAGACGTGACAGTTCCGTCGTGATCAGGATGTCGCCTTTACGTATTTGCTTTAATAATTTACCAAGTTGGCGATCGGCGATTACTTTTGTCCCGCTGATCGTCTCATCTACCCACCTGTCGATTCTCATGTTCCTCGATTTTGTGAATTTCTCAATCTCGAATCGCTGGTTTTCAGTAGTTTGTTTGTCTGTACTGACTCTTACATAACCGTATACCATATGTCCTATATTTAATTAAACAACAACCAAGATACTGGAAACGGATTGATTGATAGTGCGTTTTAGTAAAAACAAACTTTTTTATGGGTGTGTTAAAGAAGTTGAGTGGGTTTGAACTCCATATAAATTGTAATAAAAAGGGTTAATGGATATCCGTATAGAAAATTTAAGTTACTTTTGCTTTCGAAAAATAAGATGGAGTCTTAGAATGATCATGGGTATGAAAAAGTTATTGTCTTTACCTCCAAATTTGGTAGATTGTTTCCATGCGGTAGAGCATGTAAGTACAGAGGAATGGTTTTGCACCTCGGATCCGGTAGGCGCCCGCTTAGGATCCGGGGGAGGAACGACTTGGTTGTTGGAGGCCTCCCGGCGAAAAGAGGCTCCGGATGTATCGACGGAAGAGTGGTTGGGACAGGAGAAGCGTATCTTGTTGCATGCCGGAGGGCAAAGCCGCCGTTTGCCCGGATATGCGCCATCCGGGAAAATATTGACTCCGATCCCTGTGTTTCGCTGGGCAAGAGGGCAGAGGCTATCCCAAAACTTATTGTCCTTGCAATTACCTCTTTATGAACGGATCATGAAAAAGGCGCCGGAATCGCTTCATACCTTGATCGCTAGCGGTGACGTATATATCCGTGCTAACCAGCCTTTGCAGGAGATTCCTGAGGTAGATGTGGTTTGTTACGGTTTATGGGTCGAGCCTTCGTTGGCCAAGAATCACGGGGTTTTTGTATCGAGCCGTAAGTCTCCGGACACTCTGGACTTCATGCTACAGAAGCCTTCGTTGGAAACATTGGGGGAATTGGCGGGTAGTCATTTATTCTTGATGGATATCGGTATCTGGCTGCTAAGCGACAAGGCGGTGCGGTTATTAATGAAACATTCCTATACCGAGGATGGCAAGGCGATGAAGGCGTATGATTTATATGCTGAGTTCGGGTTGGCCTTGGGGAAGAATCCACGTATCACGGACTCGGAGTTGAATCAGCTTTCAGTAGCGATTCTGCCGCTTCCGGGTGGAGAGTTCTATCATTATGGAACTAGCCGTGAGTTGATTTCCTCTACATTGGCGGTACAGAACTTAGTTAGGGATCAACGTGCGATCATGCAGCGTAAGGTGAAACCACATCCCGCCATGTTTGTGCAGAATGCGGTGTTACACCAGAAATTGACCGCTGAGAATTCGGAATTATGGATAGAGAATAGTTATATCGGTGAGAATTGGACGTTACGTGGCCAGCAAATTATAACGGGTGTTCCGGAGAATAATTGGAACTTATCTCTTCCGGAAGGTGTCTGTGTAGATGTTGTCCCGGTAGGGGAAGCCAATTGGGCGGCAAGGCCCTATGGTTTTAATGACTTGTTTAAAGGGGCCTTGTCTGATGTGTCTACCTTGTTTATGGGGAAACCTATCTTGACTTGGGCGATGGAGCGAGGGATCACCTTGGGAGGGAATGAGGATATACAAAACGCACCTTTGTTCCCTATTTGCCAAACCGTGGATGAGCTGGGAAAAGTGCTGCGCTGGATGATTACGGAGCCGGATAGAGAAGAGGGAAAGTTTATTTGGCTTTCCGCCCGAAAATTATCGGCGAATGATTTGTCCGATCAAGCGAATTTACGCCGTTTAGTAGCTCAGCGAGAAGTTTTCCGTAAAAAAGACTGGTCATTATTGGCCGCTAATCATGAAAAAAGTGTATTCTATCAATTGGATCTTTCGGATGCGGCGGAAAGCTTCGCCAAAGACAAGATTGTCTTACCGAAAGCCCTTCCCGAGGATAATCCGTTGATGAAAAGGATACATAATCATATGTTCCGTTCTCAGGTGATGAAGATCTTGGGGGAAGCGTATAAGGAGGAGGAGCAAAAGGCTTTCGCTTTGTTGCGGGAAGGGCTGGTCGGTTCTGTCCTCGGAAGTAAGCAGCAGCCGTGTTTGAATGTCTATCGGGACCAGATCGTATGGGGACGTAGTCCGGTACGTATCGATTTGGCAGGTGGGTGGACAGATACGCCGCCCTATTGCTTATATGCGGGTGGAAACGTGGTGAACGTGGCGATCGAGTTAAACGGGCAACCACCGCTACAAGTCTATATCAAGCCTTCCGATACCCATAAGATTATCCTTCGCTCGATCGATCTGGGAGCGATGGAGGTTATCTCCTCATGGGACGAGCTTCGTGATTATAATAAGGTAGGATCGCCGTTTTCCATCCCGAAAGCGGCTTTGGCCTTGGCGGGATTTATCCCGGAATTCTCGGCGGAGGCTTATGCTTCTTTGGATGTCCAGTTGGAAGCTTTTGGTAGCGGGCTGGAGATTACCTTGTTGGCGGCGATACCGGCGGGTTCCGGTTTAGGCACTAGCTCGATCCTTGCGGCTACCGTGCTGGGCGCTATCTCTGACTTTTGTGGCTTGGCTTGGGATAAGAATGAGATCGGAAACCGCACCTTGATTTTAGAACAATTGCTGACTACCGGCGGGGGATGGCAAGATCAATACGGTGGCGTATTGCACGGTTTGAAACTCTTGCAAACGAACGAGGGTTTTAATCAGAATCCTTTGGTACGTTGGCTGCCGGAATACTTGTTTACTGATCCGGAATACCGGCCTTGTCATCTTCTTTATTATACGGGAATTACTCGTACGGCGAAAGATATTTTGTCGGAAATCGTACGAGGTATGTTCTTGAATAGCGAGGCGCATTTAGGTCTTTTGTCCGAGATGAAAGCTCATGCGCTTGATATGTACGAGGCGATCCAATGCGGAGACTTCGTGACTTATGGTAAATTGGTCGGAAAGACTTGGGAGCAAAATAAGGCACTCGATTCCGGAACGAATCCGGCGGCGGTGGAAGCTATTATCTCCAAGATACAGGCTTATGCCTTGGGATATAAACTTCCGGGAGCAGGCGGTGGTGGTTACTTATATATTGTAGCGAAAGACCCGGGTGCGGCCCTGCAAATCCGAAAGATATTGACTCTTTCTCCACCCAATTCGAACGCCCGGTTCGTGGAGATGAGCTTGTCGAATAAGGGGCTTCAGATTAGTCGGTCGTAGGTTCGTGCCACGCCGGTATAGGCGAGGGCACATGCCAGTATAGGTGTTGGCTTACGCTGGTATAGATACAGGCCTATGCCTATACTGCTGAGGGGCGTTGCGTATATACGTGTGTATTTTTGCCTGTTTTGTTGCTAATTGGAATATATTGCATGTGTTTTGGAACATTTATATAAATGATCCTGTTGTACTTTTGCGGAGTTTAATGAGGTGTCAGATCTGATGGGGAAGAGAATTGTTTTTATATGGCTTTTATTGGCGTTCGCTTGGGTAGCGAAGAGCCAGAACTACATGATAAAAGGAATCGTGACTGATTCTATTACGGGAGAACCTTTGCCTTATGTGGCTGTGATTTTGAAGGGAACTACGATAGGTGCTACGACAGATCTGGATGGGGCTTTTACGCTCTCCTCTTCATCTAAGGTACGTACTTTACAGGTCTCTTATCTGGGTTATACGGAGAAAGAATTGAAATTCGTTCCGGGTAAAGCGGAACATTTGAAGATTCAGTTAGCTCCGACAAGTATTAATTTGTCGGAGGTGATTATCAAGCCGGGAAAGGAAAGATATCGGAAGAAGGATAATCCTGCGGTTACCTTTATCAAAAACGCTATCGCACGTCGGGAGAGCAACGATCCTCGTAATCATGATTATTTTCGGTATGATCAATACGAGAAGATGGTCTTCGCTATGAACGATTACCAACCGAAACCGAAAAAGGATGGAAAGGCGGGAAAGTTTGACTTCTTGACTGAGTTTATCGATACGTTGGAGGTGGGAAAGACGATCTTGCCGGTATCCGAACGTGAGAAAATCCAGACCGTTTATTACCGTAAAGACCCGAAGACGGAAAAGAGGGTCGTTCTGGCTACGAAAGCGGCTGGTGTGGATGAGGTCTTCTCACGAGACGGTATGCAACAGTTCTTGAATGAGGTATTCCGGGAAGTGAATATCTTCCAGAATGATATTCCTTTGTTCTTGAACCGTTTCGTTAGTCCTATGTCTACGATGGGGCCTAACTTCTATAAATATTATTTGCTAGACACGGTGGAGGTCGCCGGACAGAAGTGCGTGGATTTGGGTTTCGCTCCGTTTACTCCGGAGACGTTCGGTTTTACGGGACATCTTTTTATCACGTTGGATTCTACTTATTTCGTGCAGAAGGTTAAGTTGAATGTCCCGAAGAAGATCAACTTGAATTTTGTCGGTGGAATGACGATCGAGCAGACTTTCGACCGTGCCCCGGATGGGACTCGTATCATTACGAAAGATGATATCAACGTGGACTTCAAATTGACGGAGAAATCGAAAGGAATGTATGCCCGCCGTTTGAATATCTATTCAAATCAAGCGTTTGAGGGACCCGATGATCCTAAAGTTTTTGAGGAGAGCGCACCTATTATTATACCGATGGAAGCTTATCGCCGTTCGGCGGATTTCTGGGAGGAGAATCGTCCTACTGAGGCGGGAACTCGCAAGCAGAATAACGTGGAGTTGCTAATGGCGAAGCTTCGTTCCGTTCCTATTTTCTATGTGACGGAGAAGGTTGTTTCGATCCTTACCTCCGGTTATATTGCGACGAATAAGATTCCGGAGAAGAGCAAGTTTGAGTTTGGTCCGATGAACACCTATATCAGTGGTAACGCGATTGAGGGGGCCCGCTTCCGTGTCGGTGGAACCACGACAACGGCGTTCAGTAAACGTCTTTTCTTGGATGGTTATTTGGCTTATGGATCGAAAGACCGCAAGTTGAAATATGATGGTATCGTAGAATATTCTTTTATCGATAAGAAGGATTATCGGAAAGAATTTCCCGTGCATTCTATTCGCTTCGAGTACCTATATGATATCAACCAGTTAGGTCAGCAGTATATGTATACCAACAAGGATAATATGTTCTTGGCCTTGAAGCGGCAGAAAGATACGCGTGCCACCTATTTAAGGAATATGGAACTGACGTATTACCGTGAGCATTATAACGGCTGGGCTTATGGGGCGGTACTTCGGAATTTTAAGGAATACTCAACCGGTTACGCCGCGTTCGACCGTATCGGTCCGGATGGCCAGATCACGGCTACCGATTCCTACCGGATGTCGGAAGTGGAGTTTAAGTTCCGTTTCGCCCCGAATGAGAAATTCTACCAGACTCGTAATTACCGTTATCCGATTACGCTTGACGCACCGGTATTCACCTTGAACCATACGATGGCTTTCCAAGATGTATTAGGTAGTTCGTATGATTATCAGAAGACGGAGCTCGGTATTCAGAAACGTTTCTGGTTCTCTGCTTTCGGTTATGTGGATATTCTCGCTAAGGCAGGTAAAGTTTGGACAAAGGCCCCTTATCCTTTGTTGATCTTGCCGAACGCAAACTTGTCGTATTTGGTGCAACCGGAATCTTATACGAATATGAACGCGATGGAGTTCATCAACGATGAGTACGCTTCGTGGGATATTACTTATTTCATGAACGGAGCCTTATTGAACCGTATTCCGCTTATCAAGAAGTTAAAATGGAGAGAGGTCTTTTCTTTCCGGGGTATGTTCGGTCACTTGACGGATAAGAATAATCCGTATATCGGTGAGCAAAATGAGGGCTTGTTCTTATTCCCGCAGGGCTCTTACCTGATGGACCCGTCTACTCCTTATATGGAGGCGGGTGTCGGTATCGAGAATATCTTTAAGTTCTTGCGTTTGGATTATGTATGGCGTCTGACCTATAAGGATCATCCGGGCATCCAGACAAAGGGTATACGTTTTATGATGAAGCTATCCTTCTAGGGCAAGTGTTATTTCCAGTCGCTGAACTCAAAACTTAATTGTTCCCAACGGTCTTTCGTATGAGGCTCCTCTTTTACGGGATTGGATACGGATAGGCCGATCAGTCGGATGGGATGCTCGGTATATTCCACTTCTTTCAGTAATTCCTTGGCCAAGGGAAGGATCTTATCTAAGGTTGTTAACTCTTCCGGACGGCTGAGGCTTCTCGTGATTTGGTTGAAATCGTGGAACTTGACCTTTAAGGTCAGTGTGTTTCCCTTGAATCCGGAACGTTCCAGCCTGCCGATAAGTTCGGTCGCTACGTGATAAAGCTCGATGATAACAGAGGATTTGCGGGAGATATCTTTTTCTAGCGTATGCTCGCAACCTACCGACTTCCGGATTCGTACCGCTTCTACGGGACGGTTGTCTATACCTCTGGCAAACTCATAATAAAGCATTCCCGCCTTTCCGAACTGGCGGGTAAGCATCTCCCCCGAACATTCCCGTAATTGCAGCCCGTTGTGGATACCGAGTGTATGCATTTTCCGGGCTGTTACGGGGCCTACTCCCCAAAAGGACTCAATGGGAAGACGTGCTATGAAATCGAGGGCTTGGCTTGGATGGATGGTGCATAATCCATTGGGCTTCCGATAATCCGAGGCTATTTTCGCTAGAAATTTGTTGTAGGAGACTCCCGCTGACGCTATCAGGTTCAAATTATCCCAGATCCGTTTCTTGATCTCCTTGGCGATATCTACAGCGAGAGAGATGCCTCGTTTATTATCAGTGACATCCAAAAAGGCTTCATCCAAGGAAAGCGGTTCTATGATATCCGTATAATCATGGAAGATCTCGTGGATCTGGCGTGAGACGGATTTATATACGTCCATCCTTCCATGTACGAATATCAGGTCCGGGCATAAACGTTTGGCTTTTTGAGACGCCATGGCGGAACGTACCCCATATTTCCGGGCTTCGTAGCTAGCGGCAGCTACTACGCCTCGCTGCTCCGCATGCCCGACCGCTAGGGGTTTTCCTCGCAACTCCGGATTGTCTCGTTGTTCCACCGAGGCATAAAAGGCATCCATATCGATATGTATGATCTTTCTCAAGATAGCTCTTTTATTACTGGTATTTACGATAACCCTTCGTCTGTTTATGAAGCCGATAACCGCATTATAAGATCTCTACGGAGTTAATGACGATATTCTCGGTCGGACGATCTTGCTTGTTGGTCTTGGAGGACTGTATGGCGTCTACGACATCCATGCCTTCTACCACTTCGCCGTAAACCGTGTATTGATTGTCGAGGAACGGTACGCCACCTTCGTTCTTGTAAGCCTCACGGAGTTCCGGGTTTAACTTTACCTCGTCTTTCCGCTTCTCGGCCTCCAGCTCGGTCTTGCCAATCAAGGTATCACGAAGGATCGCCAGTTCTTCCTTGTTGCCACTGCGATAGAATTCCATGATCTTAGGCTTGTTCTCGTTTTGCAGGCGGGCGAATATCTCTTGTTTCAGACGGCCTTCCAGTTGCTTTTCCATCTGGTTCAACTCTTGTTCCGAATACTTTTTCCCCGTTACGATATAGAATTGGGAGGCGGAAGAGGCCTTTTCCGGGTTCACCTCGTCTCCGGTACGTGCGGCGCAAAGGGCTCCTTTCTTGTGGAAATATTTCGGGTAACGGAATTCGGCGGGAACGGTATAGCCCAGATCGCCCGCTCCCAGTTGCTTGTTCATCGGGGCATCCTTGGAAGTTACGTCACCTCCTTGTATCATGAAATCCTTGATCACACGGTGGAACAGCAAGCCGTTATATTGCCCTTCTTGTACCAACTTGATAAAGTTATCACGATGTAATGGCGTGTCGTTATATAATTTCAGCTTTATATCTCCTTTGTTGGTGTGCATAAGCACCCTTGTCTCAGTTGCTTGATTTTCCATTTTATACTTATTTTTCTATGAGTTTCATTGACTTGATCTTTATGTTCTTCGTGGGTCTGTCATCGGCGTTCGTCTCGACGAACTGTATCTTATCCACGACTTTCATACCCTGTATAACCTCTCCGAACACCGTATAGTTCCCGTCCAGATGAGGCGTTCCGCCTTCTAGCATGTAGGCTTCTTTTTGTTCCGGCGTAAACTCGATGCCTTTCTCCTTGGTCATCTTATCTAGCTCCATCTCCGTAAAGAACTTTCCGGTCACGATATAGAACTGAGTCGCTGATGAGGCCTTCTCTGGATTTTCCTCATCCGGGGTACGTGCGGCACAGAGCATTCCCCGCTTATGGAAATATTTCGGATACACGAACTCGGCGGGGATGGTGTAATCTAGATCTCCGTCGCCCAGATGCGCGTCCAAGGGAGCGTCTTTCGAGTTGATATCGCCTCCTTGTATCATGAATTGCTTGATAACCCGATGGAACAATAATCCATCGTAACGGTGTTCTTTTACGTTCTTGATAAAATTATCCCTGTGCAACGGCGTGTCGTTGAACAGTTTCACCTTGATCTTACCCATATCCGTATCAATCAGCACCAATGTCTCAGTCTCTTGCGCATGCAGCGGGCATAGCGAAAGCATAAATACCGAAACAAACAACATCGTAAGAATCCGTCTCATATTTATTTCTATTAGTTTTAGATGGACAAAAATAAGAATAAATATCGATATCTATGATCAAAGGAATAGGTCTAAACATGATTTCTTTGGTAGGAAACCGTAATAGCGTTACAAACATCTGTAATATATGCACATCGTTTTATGTTGAATCTAGGTAATTTTGTCATAGAAATAAAACTCTAAATTCAATATACTATGAGAGCAAGTATCTTAGCTATTTTAATTTTAGGGGGGATTGTCTTAAACATAAAGGCTCAGTTTTCTTATAATGAAAAGGGTCAAGCCATCCCTCCTGCATCACAACCTTTCGGCAAAGAGGCTTTTGAGCCAACCGGGCATACGGTTATACGCTGGTTGGGGAACGCTGGCTTTCTGATTAATAGCCGTGGTACGTGTTTGATGGTCGATCCTATGTTGAAGGGATTTGATATGCCTTTGTTAATAAATATGCCGATCGCCCCTAAAGATGTTCCCCATTTGGATGCGGTATTGATTACTCATTGCGACAATGATCATTACAGTGTTCCTACTTGTACGGAAATGTCTTCTGTATGCCGGGAATATCATTCTACATTCTACATGGATTCTTTGATGGAAACACAGGGTTTGAACTCTTTCGGACATCGTATCGGGGAGACTTTTAATGTCGGTCCGATTTCTATCAAGTTAACCCCGGCTTACCATACGTGGCAAAATGAGTATCCGGGATATACGCGTGAATTTAAGGTTGAAGATTATTGTGGTTTCTTCATGAAAACACCGGATGGCTTAATTTGGGCACCGGGAGATTCCCGCTTTCTTCCTGAGTTCTTGGAATTACCTGCCCCAGACGTGATTTTCTTTGATTTCTCGGATGATTCATGGCATATAGGATTGGAAGGAGCCATAAAGATCGCAAATGCTTATCCTAAAGCGCAGCTTCTCCTGTCTCATTGGGGAACGGTGGATGCTCCCAATATGAAACCATTCAATGCTGACCCTAAAATGCTAGAAGGGCGTATCCGTAATCCGGAACGTGTTCATGTCTTAGCCCCGGGAGAAGCTTTTGACCTTGTAGCTCTCAGCTCTAGCGAGGGTGAACAATGTGCCGAAACCTTGATTTTCCCTGCCGACGCAAAGGCTTCGTCGGAGTATAATACGGGGGATGTCTATGTCTCCTTGTTGAAGGAGTCAGGTAATACGATGATCGCGCATTTTATATTCAAACCTAACAGCCGTAATTTCTGGCATTACCATCCGGATGCCGAGCAAACCTTGTTAGTACTTGATGGAGAAGGATATTATCAAGAGGAAGGAGGAGAGAAACGTGTGATCCGGAAAGGCGATGTGATCGTGACACCTCCTAATGTACGCCATTGGAATGGGGCGACACCGGGTAGCTCTATCGTATGTATGACCGTTACGGAACATGCGATCGAGAATCATGCCGTACAACTTCGGGCTGTGACGGATAAGGAGTATAATTGACAGGTTCGGATGACAGGCTGGTGGAAACCTATTAATTGGCCGCTCTATATTCATTAGGCGTACAGCCTGCCATTTTTTTAAACCATCGACTGAAGTGCTGCGGATAAGGAAATCCTAACTCGCAGGAGATCTCGCTGATTGTCTTTTTAGTATTGTACACTCGTTCCTTGGCAATCTCCAGTGTTTTTTGCTGGATGTGTTTCAATGCCGATAAGCCAGTTTCCTTTTTCAGCAAATCGCTCAAATAGTTAGGGGACAAACAGAGTTTCTCCGCGCAATAGGGTACGGACGGTATCCCATATAGGGCTGGTTTTCCTGAATTGAAGTATTCGTTTAATAATGCCTCGAATCGGGCAAATGTGTCTTGGTTCGTATTCTCACGTGTGATGAACTGGCGGTCATAGAAACGTGTGCAATAATCCAAGAATAGCTTTATATTATCTGTTATCAATGATTTACTGTGCTTATCAATAGGGTATTGCAGTTCTTCCTTTATCCTTTCCATGCATTCGATCACCGTTTTGCGCTCTTGTCCCGAAAGGTGAAGGGCCTCATTCGCATAGTAAGAGAAGTAGGAGTAGTCCCTCATGATATGGGCCAATGGCGTTCCTCGTAAAAGCTCGGGGTGGAATACCAATACCCATCCTTCCGGTTGGTGTAATAATCCATCGTCTTCCGAACCCAATACTTGGCCCGGGGCAAGAAAGAGCATCGCTCCCTTTTGATAGTCGTATATACTTCGTCCATATTTCAGTTGCCCGCAGTCCGTGTCTTTCAGCAATATAGCATAAAGGTTATATAGCTTTCTGCAAAAGCGCAGGGGTTTTGCTTCACGTCCGTCGATAACGCTGACTAATGGATGTCTGGTTTCTATGCCGAAATAATCGTTGTATTGTTGTACTGTGTTGATATTCATTATCTCATTCATGGCTTAATCTCTTTAGTTTTCGCAAATGTACTTCTTTTCCTATGTTTTTGTCTTCCGAGCGATGAAATTGGTATATCTATCCGTATTTTTGGTACATGTCCGGATGTCGGAACATGGTATTTTTGCGACAAATAGATTATTTATTAAAAGATCATAAGTTATGAGAAAGTACAATGGAATAAATCGTCGGGGATTTTTAAGGTCGGCGATGCTGTCGGGAGCCGCGATGTGTGTTTCTTCTATATCCAATGAAATGGTAGCTAATGAGAGCCGGGATAAGCAAGAGCCCTTGGCTTTAGGTAGTAAGGTCGCGGCTGGAATTAGCGCAAAACGAACCTTGGGAAGCGGTACGGCTTCCATGGTCGTATCGGCTATTGGCTTCGGTTGTATGGGATTGAATTATCATCGCAGCCAGCATCCCGGCAAGAAGCAAGTAATCGCTTTGGTACATGAGGCCATCGATCGTGGCGTTACTTTGTTCGACACGGCAGAGAGCTATGGTTATCAAACGAATGAACGATTAGTTGGCGAAGCGTTGAAAGGTTATTCGGACCGGGTATTTGTAACTACTAAATTTGGGCATAAGTTTGTGGATGGCGTACAAATCAAGACAGAGGAAGATAGTTCTCCCAACAATATACGTAAGGTATGTGAGAATTCGCTTCGCAACCTTGGAGTAGAAACTCTCGGTATGTTTTACCAGCATCGTGCGGACCCGAACACTCCGATTGAGGTCGTCGCTGAGACTGTGAACGAATTGATCAGAGAAGGCAAGGTATTACATTTTGGGCTTTGTGAGGTGAATGCCGATACCATCCGCCGTGCCCATAGGATCTGCCCTGTTACGGCTATACAGAGTGAATACCATTTGATGCATCGTGCCGTGGAGGATAGCATATTGCCGTTGTGTGAGGAACTGGGTATTGGCTTTGTTCCTTATAGTCCGATAAATCGAGGCTTTTTGGGAGGCTTGATTAACGAGTATACTCGGTTTGATCCGGAAAACGACAATCGTCAAGATTTACCTCGTTTCCAACCGGAAGCTATCCGTGCCAATATGCGGATCGTGGAAGTGCTGAATGCTTTTGGGAGGACACGGGGGATCACGCCCGCGCAAGTTGCCTTGGCATGGTTAATGAATAAGAAACCTTGGATCGTAGCTATACCGGGAACTACGAAGCTGTCTCATCTGGAGGAGAATTTACGTGCTGCGGATATCATTTTCACCGCCGGTGAGATGAGGGAATTGGAGGATGCGGTTTCCGCTATCCCTGTAGTGGGAAGCCGTTATAACGCGTTACAAGAATCAAAAGTACAGAAATAGATTTAGCTATCGGAAATATGAGACCTGTTTTTATACTTAGTATCATTCTTTTGCTTGTTGGATGTAAACAGCGAGATGAGCGTGTCCTGATGGTGGATGAGCAAGGCAGCTTCGCTATTGGAGGTACGGTCTTGGTTGACTCATTAGGGCATACTTATCATGGCGACCATGCGTACGTATTTTATCAAAAGCCGGTCGGAGCGAGGAAATACCCATTGGTATTCGCCCATGGTGTAGGGCAGTTTTCTAAGACATGGGAAACCACACCCGACGGGCGTGAGGGCTTCCAGAATATTTTCTTACGTTGCGGGTTTAGTGTCTATCTTGTCGATCAGCCTCGTAGAGGGAACGCCGGTAGAGGTACGGAGAGCGTGACAATTTCCCCGGCGTTTGACGAGGAGGTTTGGTTTAACCGTTTTCGTGTAGGTATCTGGCCGGATTATTTTGAAGGAGTACAGTTTAAGCGGGATAAGGAAACCTTGGACCAATATTTTCGTCAAATGACGCCGACTATTGGCACGACGGATTTTGAGGTCTATTCGGATGCCTACGCCGCTTTGTTCGACAAGATAGGCCCGGGCGTATTTATTACCCATTCGCAAGGCGGGCCCGTTGGATGGAATACATTGCTTAAGACGAGAAACATTAAGGCTATCGCGTCATACGAACCGGGTGGAGCGGTTCCTTTTCCGGAAGGGCAATTGCCGGAGGAGGCTAAGTTTATTACGCTTTCCAAGAAAATGGAAGGCATTGAAGTACCTATGTCCGTATTCATGGAATATACCAAGGTCCCTATCGTCATTTATTATGGAGATAATTTACCCGAGACTGATGAGCGTCCGGAGTTATATGAATGGACACGCCGTTTGTACTTGATGAAGATATGGGCAAAAATGCTGAATGATCTGGGTGGGGATGTCACCGTTATTCATTTACCGGAGGTAGGATTACATGGCAATACCCATTTCCCTATGTCGGATTTAAATAATATAGAGGTCGCGGATTTGCTTTCTGAATGGTTACATACAAAAGCTTTGGACTAGGTCTTTTGGGTAATGGAAATATATATAGTATCGTTTTCATTAGGAGGTATTGATCTTTTCACAGAGGTGAAAAGATCGTATCACCCCCGTGAAAAGATCGTTTCACAGAGGTGAAAAGATCGCTTCACAAGGGTGATACGATAAAAGTCTTAGGCCACGGCTGTTACTTCCTGCTGAGGAATCAGCCATAAAAGCCTTATAATCAGAATAATTTGCTTGGATACTCGCCTGCGTCTACCAAGGCTTGGATCTTATCCACAACACCTTGACGATCCGCCGCGTAAGTTACGCCGAACCATTTGGAGGTTGTATCCAATACTTTCACACGGGCTGTTCCTTCCGTGATCAATTTATTTACCATCAACGGGATGAAATATTCACTCTTTAAATTACCCATATTGGCTTTTAGGAACTCCTTGAAATATTCCTCGGAATACTCGAAATAATCGGGAGTGAAACCCCACATATTCATGGATACCGGCGTGTTTTCTTCCAATACGACCTTCTTTCCGTTCTCGTCTACAAACTGGATATCTCCGTCGATACGTTCGATAGCGGTACGCTCCACGACGCCTGTCAGATAACCTTCCTCGTTCGTGGCGCAAACACCACGTGCCACGGAACCGCTCTCGCTCAACGTATTACCTACACGGTAGCCTACCATGCAATAATCATTCTTCTTGCCATCCATCTCAGACAATTGCTTGCCTAATACGGCGAAGCTGTCACGTCCGTAGAAATCATCGGCGTTGATTACGGCGAAAGGCTCATTGATAACCTTCTTGCCCATCAATACGGCATGGTTGGTTCCCCACGGTTTCTCACGTCCCTCCGGGCAAGTGAAGCCCTCCGGAAGATCGTTCAAGTCTTGGAATACGACTTCAACCGGGATATGGTTCTCATATTTGGAGATGATTTTCTCACGGAAGTCTTTCTCGAAAGATTTGCGGATAACGAATACAAGTTTACCGAACCCGCCACGAATAGCATCGAAAATAGAATAGTCCATGATGGTCTCGCCATTGGGACCTAGGCCGTCCAATTGTTTTAATCCTCCATAACGACTACCCATTCCGGCTGCCAATACAAATAATGTAGGTTTCATAATGCGTTTCTTTAATGTGTTTTTTAATTCTTCGGGCAAAGTTAATAATTATAGAAACATTGCCATGTTATTGTCCGTCTTTTTATAAAACTTCTAATACGACGATCGACATGGGAGGAAGGCTGACGCTTAACTTTCCCTTTTCCACCTTGGCTCCCTTGAAAACTTCCGGCTTGACCTTCTCCGGCGAATCGAATGTGTTATAGTCGTTTATGGAGGACGCTGTCAGGATACGCCCGTTCACGCTCTTTATCGTTACGTTTTGCAGGTCGATATGGATGTTCTCGCTTTGCCGGGGATCTACGTTCGCCAACGAGATATGGATTTTACCCTGCGAGTCCCGGGATGCGGAGGCGCTTACGACCGGCACTTCCCGGTTGTCTCTTACTTTCTCCTTGTCGCAGATTAGATCCATCGGCAAAAAGGTAGCGTCTTGATGAACCTTGTACATCTCGAACACATGGTAAGTAGGCGTAAGCACCATGTCCTTGCCTTTCGTGAGGATCATGGACTGCAATACATTGACAATCTGTGCGATATTGGTCATTTTCACTCGGTCCGTATATTTGTGGAAGACATGTAGGGTAAGAGCGGCCACGAAAGCGTCGCGCATCGTGTTTTGCTGGAACAGATGGCCGGGGATCGTACCGGGTTCCACATCCCACCAAGTGCCCCATTCGTCTACCATGAGGGCTATATTTTTCTTCGGGTCGTATTTATCCATGATAGCGATATGCTTTTTAACGACATCCTCTATCTCAAGGCATTTTCCTAAGGTCCAGTAATAATCCTCCGTGTTGAAATCGGTAGCGGAGCCTTTATTGTTCCAATCTCCTACTATATAATAATGTAAAGAGATACCATCCATGCGTCCGCCGATTTGTTTCATCAGCGTCTCGGTCCAGTTGTAATCATAATCGCTGGCACCGCTGGCGATCTTGAACAAGACATTGCTATCATAGTTACGGCAATACGTAGAGTAACGACGGTAAAGGTCGGAATAATATTCCGGTCGCATACTGCCCCCGCATCCCCAACTCTCGTTCCCAACGCCGAAAAACTTGACTTTCCATGCCTTATCCCGGCCATTTTTCCGGCGTAGGTTGGCCATTGGGCTGTCTCCTTCCGAGGTCATGTATTCCACCCATTTAGCCATTTCCTCAACCGTACCGCTTCCCACGTTTCCGCTGATGTAAGGCTCACAACCTAATAACTCACATAGATTCAAGAACTCATGGGTTCCAAAACTATTATCCTCAATCGTCCCTCCCCAGTTATTATTCACCATTTTCGGGCGATTTTCCTTGGGGCCGATTCCATCCATCCAATGATATTCGTCGGCGAAGCAACCGCCCGGCCAACGTAAGTTCGGGATCTGTAGTTTCTTCAACGCGTTCAAGACATCCGTACGGTATCCTTGGGTATTAGGGATGTCGGACTCCGGCCCCACCCATAAGCCACCGTAGATACAACTCCCTAGATGTTCGGCGAATTGCCCGTAAATATGTTTACTGATCTGTTGGTTACCTTGCTCCGGATAAATACGGATATTCGCGTCTCGCTGAGCGAATAAGGGAAGGGCGATAAATGCCCAAACGCTGATTATTAGTTTCTTCATGATATAAATGATTTGTTGGCAAAGATACACTTATTCTTGAATACATGAATCCTTTTATCGTTCGAAAAACACGTACGTGTTTTCGGAAAAAGTCGTACATGTTTTAAAAGAAACACGTACATGTTTTCGGAAAAAGTCGTACATGTTTTAAAAGAAACACGTACATGTTTTTCTTTTGTGTATTTATCGTATCTTTGTAAGGTTTTAAGGCAAAAGACTAAACAAAATGAGAAAGAGAAAAATGTTTCCGTTTTTAGCGGCTGGGATAGTCGCTTTAGCGAGTTGTAACACTCCTCAGAAAGAGGTAGTGAAGATCGCTGCTATTAATCCTGCGAATATGGATACCACGGTTGCCGCAGGCACGGATTTTTATGAATACGCTTGTGGTGGATGGATTAAGAATAATCCTTTGAAACCGGAATACGCTCGTTTCGGAACTTTCGACCAATTACTAGAGAATAACCAAGAGCAGCTCCGGGTATTGATCGAGGAACTTAGCGCTACGCCCCATGAGGCGGGCAGTGTCGCCGGGAAGATCGGCGCTTTGTATGCGATGGGATTGGATAGCACGAAGTTGAATGCCGATGGAGTGGCTCCTATCAAAGAGGAACTGGCCGCTATCAATGCGCTGGCGACGAAATCGGATGTCTCTAAGATGGTGGCTACGCTTCATAAGGAAGGCATGGCTCCGTTCTTCGCTTTGTTCGTGGACGCTGACGAGAAGAATAGTGCCATGAATATCGTCCAGCTGTATCAGGCTGGTATCGGAATGGGCGATCGGGATTATTATTTGTTGGAAGATGAAGGCTCCGCCAAGATGCGTGATGCTTACAGGGCTTATATAAATAAATTATTTACATTGGCCGGCTCAAGTCCGGAGCAAGCGGATGCGGCGGTGGATGCCGTGATGAAAATAGAGAAGGCTATCGCCGAGATCTCTTATGGCCGTGAGGATTTGCGTGACTCCCAGAAAAACTATAATAAATTGCCTTACGAGGATTTCAAGAAAATAGAGTCACCGTTGGATTGGGATGTATATTTTGAATCCATGGGATTAGCCGGGCTGAAAGAGTTGGACGCGAAGCAAATCAACTTCTATAAGGATATGAATAAGGCTTTGCGGAATACGACGGTCGATGAGCAAAAATATTATTTGGCGTTTAATTTATTGAGCGCGGCGGCTCCATACCTAAGTGATGATTTTGTAGACGCTGATTTTGAGTTCTATGGAAAGGTAATGTCCGGAAAGCAGGAACAACAACCTCGTTGGAAGCGTTCGTTGAATACGGTAAACGGTGCGTTGGGCGAGGCTGTCGGCGAGATGTATGTAGAGAAATACTTCCCGGCTTCTTCCAAGGAAAAGATGTTGACGCTGGTGGGGAATTTGCAGACTGCTTTGAGCGAGCGGATCAACGGCTTGGAATGGATGAGCGATACGACTAAGGCGAAAGCGCAAGAGAAATTGGCTGCCTTTACGGTGAAAATTGGTTATCCGGACAAATGGCGTGATTATAGTGATTTGGAGATCAAGGACGATTCTTATTGGGCGAATGTTCGCCGTTCTAACATCTTCGATATGGCCTATCAATTGGCGGACGTGGATAAGCCGGTCGATAAGTCTCGTTGGCATATGAATCCGCAGACCGTGAACGCTTATTACAATCCGACTACGAATGAGATCTGTTTCCCGGCCGCGATCCTTCAGCCTCCATTCTTTAATCCGGATGCCGACGATGCGGTGAACTATGGCGCTATCGGTGTGGTAATCGGCCATGAGATGACGCATGGATTCGATGATCAGGGACGTAACTACGATAAGGATGGTAATTTGATCGATTGGTGGACTGCCGAGGATGCTGTTCGTTTCAAGGAGCGTGCTGATAAATTGGTTGATCAATATGACCAGATTATCGTAATAGATACGCTTCATGCCAACGGACGTTTTACGTTGGGTGAGAATATCGCCGATCACGGAGGTTTGTTGGTCGCTCACCAAGCTTATTTGAATAGCTTGAAGGGCAAAGAGACTCCGGCCCCGATCGATGGCTTCACGAATGAACAACGTTTCTTCTTGGGATATGCGACGTTGTGGGGACAAAATATCCGTCCCGAGGAGATCCGTCGTCGTACCAAGATCGACCCGCACTCATTGGGAAAATGGCGTGTGAACGCCGCCTTGCGTAATATTGCCCCGTTCTATGCCGCTTTTGACATTAAAGAGGGTGATCCGATGTTTATGGCTCCGGCTGATCGGGTGGTTATCTGGTAATCCAAATACAGAGTTTATATAAGTGAGGGAAGTATGTCACGTCAAAAAGGCATACTTCCCTTTTTTCGTTTATCCCGATTTGGCGGTCTGATGCACTTTTCTTATTTTTGTTTGATTAAGAACGTTATACATGAAAATTTTATACCATGCGAAACTATATATCAATCGCCTTACTTCTCTTGGCATCTTCTGTTTTTGCGTATGATCCTCCCACGATGGGATGGAGCTCATGGATGCCCGATATCGATGGTATGGTTTTACTAAAGAAGTGATTGCTGGCTACGTGCTTGAGGGAATTTTCATTCTTCTATATTCTTGAGGTGTCATTCCCGTATGCTGCCTGAAATATTTGTTGAAAAAAGACAGGTTGTTAAAGCCTAAAGAGAAAGCGATCTCTTTTACGGTTAAGTCTGTCGATCTTAATTGTGCCTTGGCATCCATCGTGATAATGGAGGAAATGATTTCCAAGGGAGTAAGTCCGATCGCTTTCTTAATAGTCGTGCAGAAATGAGGTAACGACAAATTTAATTGAGCGGCGTAAAAAGAAACGCTGTGCTCGGTGGTATAATGCTCTACGACAAGTTGGATAAACTTACGGTAAATCTCATTGGTGCGCGTACGGATTCCATTTGTCCAATGGCTATGATTTTTATATAACTCAGCCGTTCCTTGCATGAATATCGTGAGATAAGCGATGACTAGGTTTTTATTTACCATAGAATAAGACGGGGATAAGGATTGCGCACGTATCAATAAACGGTATCCGTCAATATATAATTGAGCTACAGATTCTTCCAGCGGCATGATCGGATGTTCCGTGATAACGGGAAGAAAGCTCATGGTTGATTTAATAAAATTGATGTTTGTCATAAACTCCGAAGAGAATCCGGCGAAATAGAAACGTGCGTCGTCCGATATTTCATGGAACTGGATAAAATTGCTGGGCACTAAGGTCACGAAATCATATTTGTTAATCGTATACTTCGCTAGATTGATAGAAGCCTGCACGGAACCTTCTACACAAAGGAGAAACAAACCTGCCTTTATCTTATGAGGCAGCTTGCTGTATTTGTTTAGCGTCTCTTTTGTGATACGATCTCCGACGATAAAATCGTTCGTGATATCGAATGTGAGCATTTCCTTTTCCATATCTAATCGGTAATTCGTCTCAAATATAGGAATTAATAAATACTTATTATTCAAGATAATAAAAATAGAACATAGAAACGAAAGAATGGATATTGATTCCCTAAAATTTAAGGGCGAACTTTACAAATGACTACTAATCGTAGGAAAGAGGAAACAAAAAGAATATAGTTCGTTTACTAGAAAAGTATTTTGATTATGGAAAAAGGAAGAATTGGACTAAACGCAGGAAAAGTGTGGCATGCGCTAAACGAGGTAAATGAAATATCTACGCAAGAGTTAAGCCGTAAATTGTCTTTAAGTATTGAGGACCTAGCCTTGGCTATTGGCTGGTTGGCTAGAGAAAACAATATTTATATCACGAGAAAGAATGGTTTGTTGTATGTCAGCAATGGCATCAAATCCAATATGTACTATTAAAAGGAAACAAAAAAAGGCTATCCATCACGGACAGCCAATCTTCATTGTTAACCTTAAATCTAATACCATGAAAAACACAGTGCAAATATAGAGGTTTTATGTTATGTAGCATAACGAATAGTTTGGAAATCTCATTTGCTTAACGTGATTTAACAAAATCATGTTCTAAAACATATCTTTTGAGACATAATTCATAAACACAAGCGTTACTTTTATCTATTACCACCTTTACTTGACTTTTAAATCAAGTAAAGGATGGTAATTTAAGTAATGCCTTATTCGGCTAGTAGAATGATATGTTTCGTTAAGTCATTAAACTTGATAAAATAGGTACCGGCGGAAACCTTTACATTATCACCTCCGTCAAATTTGGCGAATTGTCCTTGTTTATCGTTCCACAAACTATTGCTGCCACCGAAGCTTACGGCCCAGTCATGATCCGCACGTAATTTTAAACCGCCATCGGACGGAATCTCTATTTTCTCGCCGATCCAGATGTGCTTGTCGTAACTAGCCTGTTGTAAATCTAGATCACCACCCCAATCATTGAAGTCTCCAATCAGGGAGATTTGTTTGTATTCGGTTGTCGCTCCGGTATAAGGTTCGATGCTGTATTTGTTACCAGCCAAGTCTAACGTGATCGTATAATAGCCATCCTGCGTGAAGCCTTCGATATTACCGCTACCGCCGTCATTGCTTAATGCTCCGTCGCTGTCGTAACCCCATTGAATGCCCCAATCACCCGGGGTTTGAATGATCTTGAATGCGCTACCGGCTTTTACGAAACCCGTGTAAGTGAATAACATATTATTAACATCGTCGTCGGCGAATATACGCATCGATGGGTCGTTATTGTTCCATCCGTTGTCGAATATGTCACCCACGAAATAAACTTGGGTACGGGCGCCACTATATGGAGTGATCGCCATGTTTACCGTGTTCGAATAAAGTTCGGGAACACTGTCGTTAATAAATGCTTTAAGACGGAAGTCCACATTATAAGCTACGGTAGGATTAACCATTCCCAAATTGTTCATGGCATCATTCAGCTCGAATGTCTTGATCAAGACTTTTTCGCCGGAACCGGTAGTTGGCAGCGACTCGAATTTCTCGAATTCAGTTCCTCCTTCACAGACTTGTACGGTATACGTTACACCTGCCGCAAAACCGTAATCCGGTTGTTCACAGGTAAAAATATCGATGATACTACTGGCATTTTCCGGCATTAAAGTATATGAACTGTTATTCGGAGCATTGAGGGTAAAAGATATATTATTACCTTCTGAGTCCTTTAGGTCATTGATAACCGGATCTTTATCGTCCGTGCAGGCAGAAAAAGCACAGATGCCCGCAAACACGATGGATAATATATTGACTTTATTCATAATTGTTACTTATTAATAGGTTTTACGATTAATAACCCGGATTTTGTTTCAAGTTACTGTTTGCCACGAGTTGGGTCGAAGGAATCGGTAACAATGAGAAGTGACTGGAGATTGAAGTACCTCCCGCTGTCTCGCCTTTCCAATCCCAAGTATAATTGGAGGTGAACTTATTGTAGCGGATCAAATCCGTACGGCGTTGCGCCTCAAAATAGAACTCACGGGCCTTCTCATCAAGCACAAAATCCAAAGTAAGATCGGTTGCCGTAATTTCCGTGGCTTTCGCTCTTTTCCGTAGCTGGTTAATAGCGCTTAAAGCGGCTTGTTTATCGCCTCCTGCCCGTAATGTGGCTTCGGCGAAGGTCAGATTAGCCTCGGCTAAACGGAACAATGGGAAATCCATATCCGGGAACTGCTGATTCGGATCGTGACCGATTTGTCCGGATTTCGTGATATTCTTGAATTTAGTTACAGAATAACCTTCTGTAAACTCGGTCGGCTTATTGATCTCGAATGTACGGTCTGTAGTCCAGAAAGAGGCACGTGTATCAGCTGTTTTCGATAAGTCTCCATCAGAAGCGAACTTTTTCACCAATGCCATGCGGGCACGGTTACCACCCCATGCTTCTTTAGTCCCGAAATCATCTAGTGCGTTCATGTCACCACTGATAAAGCTGGCGATAAAGAACAATCCGGACCAAGAGCGAGTCTGTACGCCATCATAACAAATCGGCAGGATCATCTCGGGAGAGGTGTTGTTATCTGCAAGGAAATTATCTCCATAATTAGGAGCCAGAGAGAAACCGGCGTCCATGACTTTCTTTGCGTATTCAGCGGCGGCAGACCATTGAGGGGTACCTGTATATACTTCTGCGTTCAGATATAAGCGGGAAAGTAGCATCCATACGGCGGCTTGATCGGCTCGTCCATATACATTTGCACGGGGAGCCTTCATTTGTGGCTCGATTTCTTTCAACTCTTTCTCTATATAGGTATAGAGATTCGCCCGGGTAATCCGTTCGGGGACATAGGTACCGATACCCGTGTTCTCATCAACGAACGGGACATTGCCATATAAATCAATCAAATAATAATAATCCAAGGCACGGATAAAACGAACTTCAGCACGCTGTGTAAGACTTTCCTCGTCATCCTTGCCCTCTGTCTGTATTAAGAAGTTATTACACTGAGCGATTTGGATGTACAGACGGTTGAACATATTCAATACCACACCGTTCGAGGCGGTAAACTTAGCGAAGTTCAAGGGATATACATCCACGTCGCCAGACCAAGCGCAAATCGCCTCGTCCGTAGGAAGCTCATTTAGGTTGAATAGCATACGCATCAAACCCGACGCTCCCTCATCCGTGTCGGCGATATCTCCTTGTCCGTCGGGACCTTTATTTCCTGTGATGGCTAATCCCGCATAGATCTTGGCGAAATTGGCGTTCTGATCGAACTCTACGTTTAGGTTCGGATCGATAGGCGTAACATCGAGATCACCTAGGCAAGAGGTGAAGTTTACGCTGAAAACCAGCGATAAAGCCGGTATTATATATTTAAAGAATTTCGTATTCATATAGATATCCTGATTTAAAATTAGAAGTTAAGACTTACACCGAGTATACCTACCAATGGGCGAGGATATACGTTCTTATCGATACCGAAGGTCTTATCAGCTGCGTTCGCTACCTCCGGATCCAATCCTTTATATTTCGTGATAACAAAAGGATTCTGTACGGTTCCGTAGATGCGTCCGCCCAATACGCCGAATAATTTGTTGAAAGAGTAACCCAACGTGATATTATCGCAGCGTAAGAAGGATGCGTTTTGTACATAATAATCGGACAATACGTTCATGTTCTGGAAATTCGTATCGAAAGCGGATAGCGGACGGTTGGATAGATAGCCTTTATTGTTAATACTACCTTCACTTAATGCCGCATTGGATGAGGCTACATTATTATATACATAGTTCCCGAGGTTGGAACGAAGTGAGAAACTGAAATCCCATGCTTTCCATACCAATTTAGAAGTAAAGCCCATCGTTACATCGGCTGCCGGTTTATGGCAGAAATAACGGTCCTCGTCATTGATCACACCATCTCCGTTGCGGTCCACGTATAATCCTTCGATCGGATTACCCTGTTGATCATATACCTGCTCGTATACATAGAATGAGTTCGCCGGGTGATTCACACCTTGTGCCTGTATCATGGTCCCGGTACCACCTTCTACGGTTCCTGTCAATACGATGGATGAGGCGTCATCCTGTGCGGTTAGCTTCGTAATCTCGTTGTTGTTCCAAGCGACATTAAAGCCTAGATCCCATTTCCAATCAGAGGTTGAGATCGCTTTAGCGTTGATGGAGAACTCAACACCTTGATTTCTCAAAGAACCGATATTGCTGACGATACGGTTCTTGAAGTTTGTTCCGGCCGGTACGTCGATCACATTGATCAAGTCCTTAGTTTCCCTGTAATAATAATCCAAGGATGAAGTGATACGGTTATCTAAGAATCCGAAGTCGAATCCGGCGTTCCAAGTAGTAGTCTCCTCCCATTTCAAGTTCGGGTTGTAACCGTCGGGACGGGCGATAGGAACAAATTGGTCGCCAAATTGATAGTAGGCTCCGTCTTGTCCCGCAAAATAAGTCGCCATATACGGGTAGTCTCCTTGCGAGATATCCTGTTGACCGGTAATACCATAACCCAAGCGTAGTTTTAAATCTGATACAGCGTCCACGTCTTTCATAAAGCCCTCTTCCTTGATCTTCCATCCTAAAGCCACGGAAGGGAACAATCCCCAACGGTTGTCTTTAGAGAAGCGGGAAGTGCCATCGTTACGTAAGGTAGCGGTGATAAGATAGCGATTCATGAATGAATAATTGACACGTCCGAAGAAAGAGATCAAATAACTTTCTGTCTTGAAAATATAAGAAGTCGGGTTATCTCCGTTCAAGTTATTGTATGCGTTCTCTGTGGAACGATGGAAATGTTGCCAAGAGTAACCAGCCATGATATCAAAATGATGCTTTTCATTGAAATCCTTAGCGTACTGCAAATAAAAATCCAATAGGTGATTGTATTTGTCGATTGTCTCATAACCTGTTTTGCCGTTATCCACGTAACCTAATGGAGATTCTTTCGGATAGTAAATGTCTTGTGTACCGGTAGCCATATCCATGCCTAAATTCAAGTTCGCACGTAATTCGGGAAGGAAATGGAATTTATAATCAACTTGGATATTACCGACTAAGTTTTTAGAATTAGCCTCTTCTTTTTTCTGTTGAAGCATCGCTACCGGGTTTTTTGTAGCGATTGAGATAAATTCACCGGCATTTTCCCAAGCGAAATAACCTCCGTATTTACTGTTGCCGTTCATGACTGGTTGAGTCGGGTCGAATGCGATTGCCGCTCCGATAGCTCCCGTATCGGCGAAACGATTATTTGAGATCATTCCCTTGGCGTTGAAGTTAATATTTAAATGATCTTCGAAGAAACTGGGAGCTAGGTTTACAGATCCAGTATAACGTTCGAACTTAGAGGTTTTCAATATACCATTTTGGTTTGTATATCCGACGGATACACGATAAGGCATATTATTCAAGCCTCCGGATACCGTGATATTATGATCGGTTCCCACTGCTGTACGGAAGATCTCTTTCTGCCAATCCGTATTTTCTTTTCCTAATAACTTAACGGCGCTTGATTCCGCCCCAAAACGATCCGTTACGAAATTACGATATTCGTCAGCTCCCATAACATCGATTGATTTGGTCTTCGTGCTGATAGAAACGTTTCCATCGTACGTAACCCGTGGGCGGGAGCCTTTCTCACCTTTCTTAGTGGTGATAAGAATCACACCGTTAGAGGCACGCGAACCATAGATCGCTGTGGCGGATGCGTCTTTTAATACGGTGAATGTTGCGATATCGTTCGGGTTGATCGTACTCAACGGGTTGGATACCCCTTTGATACCGTCATTGTCGATCGGAAGTCCATCGATAACGATCAGCGGGTTGTTGCTGGCCGATAAGGAAGAACCACCACGGATGCGGATACTGGCTCCCGAACCCGGAGCTCCACCGTCAGTCGTGATATTTACACCGGCGATTTTACCGTTGATCATATCGGTTGCGGTGGTGGTCAAACCCCGGTTCATCTTATCTGGCTTAATGGCCGTCACGGAACCGGTAGCGTCATCTTTCTTCACCGTACCATAACCGATTACGACAATCTCGTCCAATACTTCCGTATCTTCTTGTAATACGACAATTAAATTACTTTGTCCTTGGTTGATAATGTCTTGTGATTTGTAGCCTATGTAAGAAATACCGATCGTACTTCCTTTAGGCGCCGAGAGCATAAAGTTACCGTCGAAATCGGTAACAGTTCCATTCGTAGTTCCTTTTTCAAGGATACTAGCCCCGATGATGGGTTCACCTTTCGCATCTTTCACGTTGCCTTTGATCGTGACGTCTTGTGCGAAAACATTGCAGGAGAGAAACAATCCTATCAAGATAGATAAGATTACTCTTGCGTCGCAAGAATACATTTTTTGTTTCATGCATTAGACAGTTTAAGATTAATACTCTATTATATTTATTGAATTTTAGCCATAGTATATGAATGCAAATGTATGTTTATCAAACCTCTCATGTTGTTAAAATGTTTGTCGATACCCCTATAAATTTACGCAAACGTTCTCGCAAACGTTTGCATTATATGACCTAAATACATATCTTTGATTTTATAAAAAAGAGAACCATGAAAAAGCGTCAAATCACGATAAAGGATATAGCGAAAGCCTTGCATATTTCCCCGTCAACAGTCTCTCGGTCCTTGGCTGATCATCCGGATATCAGCCAAGAAACCAAGAATATAGTGAATGCTTACGCTCGTGAACATAAATATAAGCCCAATGCCTTAGCCTTGAGTTTACGGACAAATAATACGAAAACAATCGGTGTTATTTTACCGCAGATCGTACATTATTTCTTTTCTTCTGTTTTATCCGGTATAGAAGATGAGGCGGAAAAGGGAGGGTATCGTGTTATTATTTGTCAAAGTAATGAGAATTATGAGAAAGAAGTAAAAGGTGCGCAAGCTTTATTGGAAGCACGTGTTTGCGGTGTCTTGGCTTCTGTCGCTAAAACGACGACGATCTACAATCATTTTCAAGAACTAATCGATAGCGATATACCCATGGTGTTTTTCGATCGTATATGCACGGGGATCTTGACAGACCGGGTGGTCGTTGATGATTATGCCGGGGTTTGCTCCGCTGTTGAATACTTGATTCGTAGCGGTTGCCGGCGAATCGCCTTTTTCGGATCTCCTTCTCATTTAGCGATCTCTAATAATCGTAGGATGGGATATGAGGATGCTTTGCGTAAAAATGGATTACCGGTAGATAAAGAGTTAATCAAGATTTGTGATAATTATACCGAGGCGCTTCGGTTGACCCCGGAATTATTGTCGTTACCCAATCGTCCGGATGCGTTCTTCGCCGTAAATGATGAGACTGCTATAGGGGTGCTGAATGTTGTCAAGGCCAAGGGGTTGAGGATACCCGATGAGGTTTCGATTTGTGGGTTTACGAATAATAGCTTAGCGGAAGTTAGCGATCCCCTGCTGACCTCCGTGGATCAACATGGTTATGAGTTGGGAGCTATCGCTATGCGTTTGCTGATAGAACGTTTGAATGGCGTGCGTGACGGGGATCGTATCGTGAGCAAGATTATCAAGACAAATCTGGTGGTGAGACAGTCTACCCGTTAAAAAAGTGGCTTCCGAAAACGTTTGCTTTACTTCTTTGCATGAATTTGAATAGGGACGACGTCCTGTTTCGGAATAATTCCGTATGTTTGTCACCAAACAAATAAATACCTTAAAAAACATAATTCTCATGAAAACAAAACCATTTTTGAGTTTTTGGCAAATTTGGAATCTAACTTTCGGTTTCTTGGGCATTCAATTCGGTTTCGCCCTTCAGAACGCAAATTCAAGTAGAATACTTCAAACCTATGGAGCGGATGTAGAGCAACTATCCTTATTTTGGTTAGCGGCTCCGCTGACAGGTATGATCATACAACCTATCATTGGTCATTATTCCGACCAAACTTGGTGCCGTTTAGGACGTCGGCGTCCGTTTTTTCTGGTAGGAGCTATCTTTACGACGATTGCCTTGATATTGATGCCGAATGCGGGATTGTTCTTGTCACCCGGTACAGAGACGGCTATTTTATCTCCCGTATTGATTGGTGCGGGTATGTTGATGATCATGGATGCTTCCATCAATGTAACGATGGAGCCTTTCCGTGCCTTGGTAGGGGATATGCTACCCGATGAGCAGCATACGACTGGCTTCTCGATCCAGACTTTCTTGATCGGCATCGGTGCTGTCGTTGGTTCCTTGTTGCCGAGTATTATGAATAAGGTGTTTGGTTTATCTAATACGGCGGTTGCTGGTGAGGTTGCCGATAATGTTAAATTCGCCTTTTATGCCGGTGCGGCGATTTTATTAGCGAGCGTATTATGGACAATTTTTAAGACAAAGGAATATTCCCCGGAAGAGATGGCTGAGTTTCGGCTTTCCGGTGGTGAGGTCATTGAAAAAAGGCGGGATAGCAATGGTTTTATGGAGATCATGCATGATATTTTTCATATGCCTAAAATAATGTTACAGTTAGGTTTATGCCAGTTTTTCGCTTGGTTTGCCTTGTATTCCATGTGGGTTTATTCTACGCCTGCTATCGCTGAACATGTATATGGGGCAACAGATCCTGCTTCCGCCGAATATGCGATGGCTGGCGATAAGGTAGGTGAGTTATTCAGTATCTATAATTTTGTGGCGATGTTATTCGCTTTATTATTGATCCCGATTGCCCGTCATTTAGGTCGGAAAATGACTCATGCCCTCTGTTTATGCCTAGGAGGGGCAGGGCTGGTTTCTCTCTATTTGTTGAATAGCACAGGAATGATGGTCTTTTCCATGATTGGCATCGGTATAGCGTGGGCAAGTATATTGGCGATGCCTTATGCTATTCTTTCCGATAGTCTTCCCGCTGATAAGATGGGTACTTATATGGGTATATTTAATTTCTTTATAACGATACCTCAGATCACGAATGGAATCATTCATGGATGGATTGTACGTAATGTTTATCATGGGCATGCCGTGTTCGCTTTGTTAACGGGAGGTGTTTTCTTGTTTTTCGCCGCTGCCGCAGTTAGTCTTGTCAAAGAGAAAAAGTTCAGTCGAAAAGTGTAAGGTATATAAGTCCGGTTTCCTGTTGTCAAGCGTAAAAACGCTATACCCAAGTCAAACAGCAAGTTATTATAATGTAGGTAGAAAAACGTATCTCAGATAATCCCGGGTCACCCCGGGACAACAACAGGAAACCAATGGACTAACTACTAAAAGGCTTCTTCCTCTTCCTTTTGGCGTGATCCTATGACGCGAAGAACTAACATCGCTACCGTAATCACACCGAGGGATCCCATGGTTACGTTTTTAGTAACCTCATTGTCAAATGTTGTAGTTCCGACTAATACCAATACGATAAATGAAACCATCATGATTGCATCAGCCAAATCTTTATTTATTCTCATGATCTTCTTATTTTTTTAGGATTCGATAATTGTTGTATTTTATTATTCTTTTTCCAAGACTTCCTCTTCCGATGACGTCCCGGTACTACTCAGTCCTTTCATTATGCCATATAGACCAACACATAGAGTGCCCATAACTACTACTAATTTAATATAGTCGTTAGGGATGATAGAACTGCATGCGAATACACAACCTGCGATTGTTAGAAGAACATAAAGATATATACGTATTTTACCTGATTTATTAGTTGTCATAATTGTAATTTTTAATTGTTTATAATAATGTAAATGGGCAATAACTCCCCGGAAATATTGATTTAATAAATGCAATATTCCTGCCGATAAGACATATCAATGACTTACCGAAAGATACAAATATGAAACAATTAAAAACTAAATAATGAGTTTTCGTAGGGCAAAGACATGCTCTCCCATACGACACAGAAGTGTGGATAAATTTATGATCTGATAAGTGGATATATGTTGAGATACTCTATGAAGTTGATTTACTCCTCTCAAACGCATGTCTTGAAGGGATTTCTCCATATTTTTCCATATCCGTATTTCGATAGTGTTGTTTGTCGTTTGTGAAATCCTGCGGGGAGTTAAGCAGTTGCTGCTTTTCAGCTCGTTACTTAATACTTCGAAACGACGTTGGGCATCCGCCGTGTTTTTTTCTTTCATAACGGCCTCTTTAGTCGCAGACATAACCTCATCCATACTCTTTGTTCCTTCTTCGGGAGCAAACAGCATGAAGCTAATCAACAGACCTAATATGAATAGAAAATTCTTCATGGCGCAAATATACAAGTATTTCTTTAGATAATAACAACAGTATATGTTATTTGTTTTTTATTTTTGTAGTTATTTTAAGAATAAAACAATAGAATGGAGAATAACAGATCGAGAATTCAAGCTTGGTTAGAGGCGGCACGTCCGAAAACGTTGCCGGCATCATTTAGTCCGGTATTAGTTGGGTGTGCGCTGGCTTACAGGGATGGAGTATTTAAATTGGCTCCGGCGATCCTTTGTGTTTTGGTGGCTTTACTCGCCCAGATAGCCAGTAATTTTGCCAATGATTATTTTGATTTTAAGAAGGGGGCGGATAAGGAGGACCGGTTAGGCCCGGAGCGAGCGGTGGCTTCCGGTTGGATAACTCCTAAGGCAATGCTATGGGGGACTTTTATCACGTTGGGGCTTTCTTGTCTATGTGGCTGTTTCTTGTTGTTCTTTGCCGGCTGGGAGCTCATCGGTGTAGGAATTGCTATCGCGATTTGTGTCTTGGCTTATTCAGCAGGGCCGTTTCCTTTGGCTTATAACGGGCTGGGGGATGTGTGTGTCGTATTGTTTTATGGGATTATTCCGGTTTGTTTTACGTATTATGTACAAGCTTTATCGTTTTCCTTATTGTCATTCTTGCTTTCGTTGTCATTGGGGCTGTTGTCCGCTAATATTTTGATCGTGAATAATTACCGGGATTATGAGCAAGATAAGGCGGCTCGTAAACGGACTACGATTGTGCTATTCGGGCGTACGTTCGGGTTGTTAGCTTATTTGCTGAACGGTATATTGGCTGTCTTGATCACGCTGCCTTTATTGATGGATGCCTCACCTTGGCTTGTTTGTTTATTCGCGGCTTTTAGCGTGCTGTTTGCCGCCACATGGCTGGAGATGAAACACTATCAAGGCCGTGAGCTTAATAGAACTTTAGGGCATACGGCACGGAATGTATTTATCTATGCCGTATTGCTTTCAGTTGTATTGTTATTGGGTTCTTAAGATGTGCCGTGCTTTGAACAATCGCTTGGCCTCATGGAGATTTTTCTGTATGTATTTGGACAGGATAATCAATGTAACCGCTACGATAATCAGTAAGATTCCTAAAGCGAGGTGAGGGGTGAAAGGCTCTCCAAAGACTAAAACACCCACGCAGACGGCTGTCACGGGTTCTGTTGCTCCCAGTACGGAAGTTAGGGTGGAACCGATATGGTGTACGGCTTGTACCAATGTAATGTTAGATACTACGGTTGGCAAGAAGGCTAATAAGACGAGGTTAATAAAAGAGGGCAGGTCTGGAATGGGTTGGATTCCTGTTCCTGCCTGTGCTTTTATGAAAAATAAAGAGGTACTGACGATAAATACATAGAACGTAAGTTTTCGTCCCGGCATATCATGTACCCTCGATTTATTGACGGTTACGATATAGAGGGCATAAGCGACGGCGGAAAGTAATACGATGATTACGCCTAGCCCGTTTAATCGCATCTCTCCTCCATCAATGGATAGACGGGCTACTCCACAAATAGCGAGCCCGATCGCCAAGAGCGTAATCCATGATGTTTTTTCTTTGAATACAAACAGCATGAATAGGGTTACGAATATCGGATAGGTGAAATGTAGAGTCGTGGCGATTCCCGCCGCCATAAAATTATAGCCCCAAAACAGGAACATTGCCGAGCCTGTATAAAAAGCACCCAATAAAATCAATATCGGTAGGTTTCGCATCTCTGTTCTGAAAGATTCCTTTTTTGCTAGAAGCATACCCGATAAGGCGATGGCCGCGAATAAGAAACGATAGAACAATATCGAATCAAACCGCATACCCTTCTCCATAAGAGGCAATGTAAACAAAGGGATTAAACCGAATGTAACAGAAGTCGCTATTCCATAAGCGAAACCTTTTAGATTATTATTCATATTATACTTTTTGATAAAATGACCGCAAACATACGAAAAAGTCTTGAAATCTTGAAAACAACCTTCTCCTGTCGCTTGTTTTTATCAAAAATGATGTTTATGAGATATTTCTTTATTTTATTTGCGATTGCCGGCTTGCTTATTAATCCTTCCGCTGCAGAGGCTTGCACCGGTATTACCTTAAAAAGCAAGGACAGTACGACTATTGTAGCACGTACGATAGAATGGGGTGGAAGTAATTTGAACAGCCAGTATGTCGTGGTTCCAAGAGGATACACCGAACGATCGTATACTCCGAATGGGGTTGATGGAATGACTTTCACGGCACGTTATGGATATGTGGGCTTGGCAGTGGAGCAAAAGGAATTTATCGCTGAAGGACTCAATGAGGTTGGGTTATCGGCTGGATTGTTTTATTTTCCAAAGTACGGTGAATATGAGAAATATAATGCCGCAGTTCGGGATAAAAGTATCTCTGATCTGCAATTAGTGTCTTGGCTGTTGGGGGAATGTTCAAATGTAGAGGAGGTGAAAGAGGCTGTTAAGAAAGTGCATGTTATCAATATAGATCCCCGTGCGTCTACCGTTCATTGGCGGTTTGCCGAGCCGTCGGGGCGTCAACTGGTTCTTGAGATTATTAAGGGTGAGCTACACTTCTATGAGAATACGTTAGGAGTTCTGACTAATTCTCCCAGTTTCGAGTGGCATCTGACGAACCTGAATAATTATGTTAATCTTTTCCCGGGTACGGCCCCCAATCAACAATTAGGAAATATCGAGTTGTCTTCATTGGGTGCGGGAAGCGGTTTCCTTGGGATTCCGGGCGACGTAACTCCACCGTCACGTTTCGTTCGTGCGGCTTTTTACCAAGCTTCGGCCCCACAACAAGAAACCGCATTGGAAACGGTCTTCCAGTGTTTCCAGATATTGAATAATTTTGATATTCCCGTAGGGATCGAATTCCCATTAGGGCAAGTACCTTGCGATATACCGAGCGCTACTCAATGGACTTCGGTTACGGATATGCGAAACCATGTGATTTATTACCGTACGATGTACAATAGCGTTATTCGGAATATAGATTTACGTTCCATTGATTTCTCCACGGTTCGTTATCGTGCGGTATCCATGGATGGGACGAAGCGACAAGCGGTTGAAACGATCAAAATAGAATAGGGCAGGGAGCTCTTTGGGGGATATCTCGTAAGTCAATAGGATAGGTGATAAAACTCAATGGAATAGGAAACATAACTCAATGGATTACGTTCCCTATTCTATTGGGTTTCGACTGATGATCTAAATCTTATAATAGTAATCCGGCCGCAACTTCCTCCGCAACCGCGTCACCTTTTAGTACAGATACTAAAGCTAGGCCAAAATTGAATACCAAGCCCGGTCCTCTACCGGTTACCACATTTCCATCTACCTCGACAGCCTCGCCTGTTACCGTGGCACCAATCAATTTCGGTTCGAATCCGGGGTAGCAAGTCGCTTTACGGCCTTTTAATAAGCCAAGGCCGCCCAATACCATCGGGGCGGCGCAGATAGCGGCTACGATACCTCCTTGGCGATATTGTTGCAATAAGGCCTCCTTTACCGCCTCAGACTCGTTTAGATTGGATGCTCCGGGCATACCTCCCGGTAAGATCAAGGCGTCTATACCTGAAAAATCAGTTTCGGAAAGTAGGGCATCTGCCATATATTCCATATGATGGGCACCCACCACTTTACGGTCGTCTGTGATGGAGACTGTTTTCGTGTCTATACCTCCGCGACGCAAAATGTCTACGGTTCCCGTGGCTTCCATTTCCTCGAAGCCATTCGCTAAGAATACGATCGCTTTCTTCATAAGATTCAATTATTTAAATTTGTACACGTAAGTAATAGTACCACTCTGGTTATTAGCGCCGCTGATACTGTTGAACTTCGCCTTTCGAGCTGCGTCCAAAGCGCTTTTACGCATGGAGGCGTTGTCGATATTAGTTCCCCGGCCTACCTCGGCAAATATAACGTTGCCTTTCGGATCTACGGTTATATTGATAACAATACGCCCCTCCTCTTGGATCGTGTAAGCGGGACGGGGGAGACCTCCGGCACCAATGGAACGGCCGTTCAAATTAAATGATCCGTAACCGCCTACGCCTTCATTAGCCCCGTGATCAGAGTTACCGAACGGACTTCCTTGGTTACCGGTTCCGCTTTCAGCGTCGCCTTGGCTGTTACCCTCGGCGTTTCCCATACCAAAAGCTCCGGCCACCTTGTTGCTAATGGCCTGTTCCTTCTTGCGGCGTTCCTCGGCCAGACGCTTCTTCTCGGCTTCTTCCCGGCGGATACGTTCTTTCTCCTCCTCTTCTTTCCGTTTCTTCTCAGCCTCTTGTTTCTTGCGTTTCTCTTCCTCTTTCTTCTTTTTAGCGTCCTCAAGGGCTACGCTTTCCTCGATATCTTGAGTGATGAGTTCCTGCTTGGGTGTTTCCACTTGCGGCTCCGGTACGGGAGGAGGGGGAGTGGTCGTTTCCTGAGGCGGTTCTTGCCCGGTATACTTAGGCTCGAACATTCCGGCGGCGGCATCTACATTCCCGAAATTAACGAGTACACCCCCGTCTTCATCCGGTACCTCGGTTTTCAATACGGTAAACCAAAGTATCAGTAGAATGACACCGTGAAAAGCAACGGTACCGATCAAACTGTATATGTCATCCTTATTCAGTCTCATATCTGTTATTTCTGCGGACGGGTAGCAAGCACCATCTTGAATTTATTCTCGTTCGCTATATTCAGTATCTTTACAATCTCTTTGTAAGGCACGGTCTCGTCGGCATATAAGGCGACGAACATCTCCGGTTCCTTCGCGTAACTATCTTGCAAGAAAGGAGTGATCTCATCAAATGAGACCTGTACCTCTTTTTGCTTTCCAAATGCCACGTAGTAATTCAAGTTTGCGTCTATCGTTACCCTCGTAAGAGGTTTCGCCGCTGTCTGCTTTTGCGCTTGCGGCAAGGTAACCTTGATGGCGTTCGGGATTACTACGGTAGAGGTAACCATGAAGAAGATCAGCAAGAGGAATATGACGTCGGTCATAGAGGCCATGCTGAACGCTTCGTTTACCTTTGTTCTTCTTTTTAGAGCCATAATTTTTTATAATTGAAAATTGAAAATGGAGAATTGAAAATTAAATAGAGGAGAGTTGGCTCATTTTTAATTTTCAATTCTCCATTTTCAATTAATTAGCCGGTTCATTTAATAAATCCATGAATTCCATCGTACGAGCCTCCATCTTGTTCACGACGTTATCTACTTGAGATACCAGATAGTTGTACGCGAACAATGTAATAATACCAACAACCAGACCACCAACAGTTGTTACCAAGGCCTCATAGATACCACCGGATAATAAGGAGACATCAACATTGGTGCCTGCGTTTGCCATATCGAAGAAAGCACGTACCATACCGGTTACCGTCCCAAGGAAACCAAGCATGGGAGCTCCGGCGGCGGTCGTCGCGATCAAGGGGAAACCTTTTTCCAGTTTAGCGATCTCCAAATTTCCGACATTCTCGATCGCTACGAGTACATCGTTCATCGGACGGCCCAAACGGGTAATACCTTTCTCGATCATACGGGCGGAAGGCGTGTTGGTGCTCCTGCATAAATTGAGAGCCGAGTCCACTTTTCCCTCGTGAATATAGTCTTTGATACGATTCATGAACGTCTCGTCTTCTTTTCCCGCACGGCGAATGATGATCAGACGTTGAACAAAAATATAAATAGCCATCAGAGAGAGCAGTAACAATACCACCATAATCCAACCTCCCTTAAAGGCAAGGTCTATCACATTGATTTCCGCTTCCGTAGGAAGGGTTACAGCCGTTAAATCCGGCATTTGATCTGCCGCCTGAGAGCCCACGGCCTGTAGTGAAAGTAAAATACTCATCGTTTCGAATTATGAATTATAATTTATGATTTATAACTATAAACTGTCACTTGTCAACTATTCAAGCATGCCTTGTATAAAGCGATCGTCTCTTGCAAACCATGGTAGAGCGCATCACAAATCAAGGCATGGCCGATAGAAACCTCCTCCAGCCAAGGGATATTCTTGTTGAAGAAAGCCAGATTTTCTAAGTTCAAATCGTGTCCGGCATTTACGCCTAATCCTAAGTTTTTAGCTAATTGCGCGGCCTCGACAAAAGGAGCGATCGCTTTGTCACGATCTTCCGGATAATAGGTCGCATAAGGTTCCGTATATAATTCAATACGGTCCGTACCTGTTTTCGCCGCTAGTTCGATATTCGCCAAGTCTGTTCCGACGAAGATGGATGTACGGATTCCTTGTGAGGTAAAGGTGTCTACCAATTCGCTTAAGTAATCGAAATTGTCCTTTACGTTCCAACCTGAGTTCGACGTGATGGCATCCGGAGCATCCGGAACCAGTGTGACTTGGGTCGGTTTTACCTTCAATACCAAGTCGATGAATTTATCACAAGGATAGCCTTCTATGTTAAATTCTGTCCGGATAAGAGGTTTTAGTCCATAAACATCGCTATAGCGTATGTGTCGTTCATCCGGACGGGGATGAACCGTAATTCCTTGTGCCCCGAATAATTCACAGTCTTGCGCTACTTTCAGCACGTTTGGCATATTGCCACCTCTCGCATTACGAATAGTAGCAACCTTGTTAATGTTTACACTTAAATTTGTCATTGTATATCGTATATCTTTTTTCTTTCATTACATTTGCACAAAAGTATCGGCAAATTTAGCAGGATTTAGGGAATTAACAGAATAATGTTGGTGAAAGATTTCATAACAAAGGAAATTCCGGTGTTAAAAAGTTTTGACACAGCGGAATATGCGTTGGCGTTAATGGAGGATTTTAAACTCAAGCATCTTCCGTTATTGAGTGATAGCGCATACCAGTGTTTAGTGTCGGAAAAAGACTTATTGGCGCTGCCGGATCCTTCGGCTACGATCGGTGAGCCGGTTTTATTCGCTCCGGCGATTTCGGAAAATAGACATTTACATGAAGCGTTGGCAATGATAACCCGATATGGATTGAGCCTGTTGCCTGTGGTTTCCGTGGACGGAACTTATTTGGGGGCGATTACCCGGGATCGTTTGGTGGATGCTTTATCCGAGCTATGTAATGCGGAGGCGGCTGGAAGCGTGATCGTATTGGAAATGATGCCACAGGATTATTCATTAACGGATATCGCCCGTTTGGTAGAGGCGAATAATGCCCATGTCCTTAATTTGCTATCCCATCAAGATAAAGATACGGGCCGTCTGCTTATAACCCTTAAGATCGATTTGGAAGATGCCTCTCCCGTGATCCGTAGTTTCGAGCGTTTCAATTATACGGTGCTTTATCATTTTATGGAGAAGGGGATGGTGGATGATATGTTGCGGCAGCGGATGAATGAGTTATTACATTATATGAATATGTAAAGTAAGGAGCGTAAAATGAAAGTTGGAATATTTGGAAGTGAATATCAGATCGAGAGACAGAATCTGATTAAACGCCTGTTTGAGAAGCTTCGTGAACAAGAGGCTGATATTTATGTGGACAGCCCTTTTTATACATTCCTTACCGATGCTTTTGGTTTTGAGCCAGTGGTGAGCGGGCTATTAGTGGGTGATGAGTTTGATCTGGATATAGCCCTTAGCGTGGGAGGAGATGGTACGTTCCTTCGTACGGCGGCCCGGGTAAATAAACAGGATATCCCTATTTTAGGCATTAATACCGGACGGCTGGGTTTCCTTGCGGATGTCAGCAGTAATGAGGTTGAGGATACGCTGGATGAGATTTTTAAGAATTACTATAAGGTAGAGGAACGAACCCTCTTGCGTTTATATACGGAAGACCGTGCGTTTCGCGGATATAATTATGCCTTGAACGAGATCGCCGTGCTGAAGCGTGATAGTTCCTCGATGATTACGATTCATACATTCTTGAATGGGGAATATCTGACTTCTTATCAGGCGGATGGTTTGGTAGTGGCTACACCTACCGGCTCCACGGCCTATTCGATGAGCGTAAATGGGCCGATTATCGTCCCGCAAAGTAATAGCATTGTCTTGAGTCCGGTCGCTCCGCATTCCTTGAACGTGCGTCCGTTGGTGATTCCGGATTCAGATATAATAACGCTTCGGGTAGAGAGCCGGAATAAATATTTTCTGATCTCTTTGGATGGACGTTCGGAAATATTCCCGGCAGGTATCGAATTAAAGATGAGCAAGGCCGATTATACGACGAAAGTCATCAAGCGCTATAACCATACTTTTTATCAGACGCTTCGGGAAAAATTAATGTGGGGGGCAGATGTGCGAATGAAATAATATTGTGTGCGTCCAGTCTTTGTCCAAATAGTAGCGGGTAGTATTGTGTTTTGTAAGCTATTGATAAATAGACTATTCCGTATGAATGAACTGAACGTATCTTATGTCTTTTGTCCAGTTTTTCTATTATGGGGTAAAAAATAGGCGGTATTCGATGTCCAGCTATGTCCTCTATTTGTCCAGTGCCCTTTTTTGATACACGCTTTTTAACTCTTTACTTTTGTCGGCAGATTAAATCTAGCTTAATGGAAGTATTTTCAATTATTATTCCTGTCTACAATCGTCCGGAGGAGATAGACGATTTATTAAACAGCCTTACCCGGCAGACATATGTACATTTTGAGGTTATCGTAGTGGACGACGGTTCTTCTATACCTTGTGAGCCCGTAGTCAATGCCTATAATGACCGCTTGAGGATTCGCTATTTCTATATAGAGAATTCAGGCCCGGGCTTGGCTCGCAATCAAGGGGTACGTTATGCGGAAGGAGAGATCGTGATTGTCTTGGATTCGGATTGTATCGTTCCGGCCAGCTATCTGGAACAAGTACACGAGTCCTTGATGCGTTATAAGGTGGATGCCTTTGGTGGTGCCGACAGGGCGCATTCTTCTTTTTCCGCTATACAAAAAGCGGTCAATTACTCGATGACTTCTTTCTTTACGACAGGAGGGATCCGAGGAAGCCGGAGACATTTGGATACATTCTATCCTCGGAGTTTTAATATGGGAATGCGGAAAGAGGTGTATGAAGCCTTGGGTGGTTTCTCTGATATGCGTTATGGAGAGGATATAGATTTTAGTATCCGGATTTTTGCGGCAGGCTATAAATGCCGTTATTTTCCGGGCGCTTGGGTCTATCATAAGCGAAGAACAAATTTCGTCCAGTTTTTCCGGCAAGTATGGCATTCGGGGTACGCTAGGATTATCTTGTACCAGAAGTACCCGGAATCATTGAAATGGGTACATTGCCTGCCGGCCTTATTTGTGGTAGGTCTGCTGGGGGTATGTATTTCCGCTTTTTTCGTTCCAAAGGTATGGGGGCTATTGTTATTTTATATTTCGCTGATCTTTTTTGACGCTTTAGTGAGAAATAAGAACGGAATCGTTGCGTTGTTATCTATCATAGCGGCTTTTGTCCAATTGATCGGATATGGGACAGGCTTTTTGGAAGCGATTTGGAGAGAGGGAATTCTAAGAAAGAAGTATTAAGATAATAAATACTATTTATATGAAGTTTGCGCTGCACACATCTACTGCCATAAGCTCGGTTCTAAAGGAGCCGGAGCATTTCTATGTAGATATTTATTATCTGATCATTTTAATCATCGTTACTTTTGCCCTACTTTTATTATCTTTTTTGCGTTATCACCTTTATAAGACAAAAAAGGAGAAAGAACTGAGAGAAATAGCGAGTCTTGTGGATAAAAATGAAATCTTGATACAACGTTATAGTCGTGAGATGTCGCACATCAAGGAGCAATTGGAAGCGAAGGAGAAATGCTTGATGGAATACCAGCATGCGGCTCAGTGGAAAGCGCATCGTGACGTGGAATCCTTGATCAAGGAAAAGGAACGTTTGGCGAAGTGTTTGCTGGAACAGTTGGATACGTTCAAGAAGTTGAAGATACTTTCTAAATCGGAAACGATATTGCCGGATTCGGATTGGAGAAACTTGATCGAGATCGTAAATACTCTTTATGATGATTTTATAAGTCGTTTACGTGTCGCTTATCCGGATTTGACGGAGGATGCCATTCGTTTTTGTTGCTTGATCAAATTGCGGCTAACCTCGGCGGAGCTGATGTCAGTCTTGAATGTGACGAAGGATGCTATCTATAAACGCAAATTTCGTTTGAAAAAAGAATTGATGCCAGATGATGATACTCGTTCCCTCGACGATTTCTTGGGAAGCTATTAGATCTGAACGAATAGTTTTCTTGTTAATAACTATGTTTTAGGGCATGATTTCGTTAAATCGAGTTAAGCGAATGAATTTTGCAAATAATTCAGTATGCTACATAACATAAAACCACCTATATTTGTACTGTGTTTTTCATGGTATTAGATTTAAGGTTAACAATTGAGATTGGCTGTCCGTGACGGATAGCCTTTTTTTGTATAGAGGCATGAATACACGAATTTTTGAGAACACTGCTTAAGCGCCCCTTTCCGAGGGTAACATCCATACTTTCAAAGTAAGCTAATTTCATCGGCAAAGTAAGTTAACTTGCTTTGGTATTTCAGCTAACTTACTTTGTCAATGAAGCTAATTGTATTTTTATGATCTTTTTCGGTTATTCTTTGTCTGTTTCGATTTTGTATACAATTGATGTGTTTTTGTACGCTTTTAGTTTAGTTATGCATTTAATAGTCAATTTTTTATTATATAATTTTGTCTTGTGTTTTTTTATGATTTCCTTGGTTAGCTGTTAGCACCAATTGATATATAAGGTTTGATGGCTAATAGAAGAGGGGGTAAGGAAAGAAAAATATCAAACGAATATACTTGGGACCTTAACGGACAGAACAAAATATAATATTATTCTGTTGATTGTTGTTGGAGGTAAGATTTCGTATTCCCTTAATTTATAAGAGTATATGCAAGAGAATAGGTATAATACATGTGATCGTTTTTTAGGCGGATTAGAAAAAGACTTTATTATTACGGAACAGATTGAAGATAGTCCATTGACTTCAGAGCCTTCTTTTTTGGATTACGGGATAATAGCAGTATGTAATAGAGGTAGTGCGATCATTCATTTGCTTGAAAATAAGCATGTATGGAATAAGAATGAATTGATTTTCTTATTTCCGAGACAGTTATGCTCAATGCGGAACGTGAGTGAGGACTTCTCGGCGAAGTTTATCATCATACCACATGTACTACATGGGGATGTATTAAGTTCCTTACGTCATTTTGATCCGGGATTTCATTTTTTCGTGAAGGATCATTTTTACTATAATATAGAGGATAATAATGGTATTGAGCGTTTTCAATCATTTTGCAAATTGATAGAGAATGAGCTTGAGCGGTATCGGGGTAATGGGCTTCTGAGGGAGCGGATTATATGTTACTTGGGGATTTTTTACATGGATGTTTACGACTATTATGTGAAAGTGCGTAAGAAAATCCCTTTCAGGACTAGTTTGAGAAAAGAGCAATTGATCTATGATTTCTGTAGTCTCGTGGCAGAGAATTTCAAGAATCACAAGAATGTCGGATTTTATGCGGATAAATTGAATATAACGACAACTTATTTAAGTGCGATCATGAATGAAAGGTGTGGCATTTCAGCCAAGGAGTTTTTATCTATCTATATAGTGTTAGAGGTAAAGTCGTTGCTACGTGACTCTCGATTAAATATACAGGAGATCGCTATATTGACTAATTTTCCGTCTCAATCGACATTGAATCGCTTTTTTCGTCAACGGACGGGAATGACTCTTTCTCAATATCGAAAACATATATTTTCAACATGATTATGTTTGATTTTCATATTATTTCTATAACTTTAAACTTCTGCTGCAATCGTTATTATCGTTCATTTGTTGTATAAATAACAGAGGAGATTGCTTGATTGATTTAAAGTTGGGAATTAGTGGTTATAATTTAATATGACGATGGGAAAATGTAATAAAATGCTAGAGGAAATGAGCTTTAATGCCCTATTCCAGAAATTACCTGTTGGAATTGAAGTTTATGACGGGAGGGGGCAGCTAGTGGATCTCAATAGGACGGACGAGAATTTGTTCGCTATAAGCCGGAAGGATATTATGGGAATAAATCTTTTCGAGAATCCTAATTTTCCAGAGGACAAGATCGCTCGTCTGAAACAGGGAGAAATGGTTGTGTTCGATTGTAATTATGAATTTGATAATATACAAACGAATGAGTACTATAACATAGACCCAAAAAAGGAAGGTACAAATTTACGTCTGTCTATTAAATGTGTGCCGTTGAAAGGAGAGGCTGAAGATATCTGTGGATATGTACTAATGTTTACGGATGAGACGGAAGAATATCAAAAGTCGGAGAAAGTAGAGGAACTGTTCACGAAGTTGAAAACGGTTATGCGTTGCAGTGATTCCTTGCTGTGGGAATATGATGTTAAAACCGATAAGATGCATATCGATCTGGACTTACGTGTTTTAGGTAATAAATCCAGATTGAGAGCAAGTAACTTGACAACGAAAAAAGATTTTTGTGAGATCGTACATCCGGAAGATCGGGAAAGGGTACTTGTACAAGGCTTTGAAAAGATTGTTACGGGTGAGATCGGTGAATATAGTATTCAATACCGACAGCTTTTTGAGGGGCAATATGTTTGGGTGAGAGCGTATGCGTACCCTTATAAATATGATGAGGCGGGAAGACCAGCGAAAATCCTTTATTACTTGATGGACATAACGGATGAGATCGCCATGCAAGATAAATTGCGCTGGGTGGAACGAGAGCGTCAACGGAAAGAATATGAGTTAGCTAAGGCTAAAGAGGCGAATCGGCTTAAGTCTATGTTCTTGGCGAATATGAGTCATGAGATCCGTACGCCTTTAAATGCTATTGTTGGTTTCGCGAATATACTGGCAGAGACCAAGGAGATAGAGGAGGAGGAACGAGAGTTTTATGTGGATATCATTGACAAGAATAGTGAATTGCTTCTGCAATTGATTGAGGATATCCTTGATTTCTCAAAGATTGAGGCGGGAACCTTTGACATTACGAAGAGAAATTTTGATTTTAAGGAGATCTGTGAGGAAACCTATGCGGTACATGCCTTGAAGATTCCGAAAAACGTTCGATTTGTTTTCGATCGGGGCTCACAACCCGTGACTGTTTTCTCAGATCCGAAACGAGTCGTACAGGTTATTTCTAATTTCTTGACAAATGCGATTAAGTTTACTTCGGAAGGTGAGATCAAATTAGCCTATAAGGTATCGAATGATGAAATACGAGTTTCGGTCTCGGATACGGGAATGGGAATCTCGGAGGAAGATTGTAGAACTATATTCGATCGTTTTGTTAAGTTGAACGCTTGCAAACAAGGTACCGGATTAGGATTGGCGATTTGCAAAAATATTATCGAGAACCTAGGGGGACGAATCGGGGTAGAATCTACATTGGGAGTAGGTTCCACTTTTTGGTTTACCTTGCCTTTGAAGGAGATTAAAGAGAATGAACCTAAGTTCTAAGGGGATATATATTATTTTACGGATATGTTTTAAAGCATGGTTTTGTTAAATCTGGTTAAGAAAATGAGATTTGCAAATAAAACATTATGCTACATAACATAAAACCTCTATATTTGCACTGTGTTTTTCATGGTATTAGATTTAAGGTTAACAATTGAGATTGGCTGTCCGTGATGGATAGCCTTTTTTGTTTCAAAAAATCATAACCATGAGATTTTAGGAGTGTAGCTGAAGGTTTTTTCGTAAATTTGCGCTCCGTTTGTAATACTAGATCCTGTATTTAAGTGTATGAAAAGAGTATTCTGTCCAAAATGTGATAATCAGTTGTCTTTTGATGAGACCAAATATCCGGAAGGGAAGGTATTAGCCTTCGTCTGTCCGCAGTGTGGAGCGCAATTTAAGATTAAATTGGGCCGAAAGGTGGTGAAGACGGCTACCGGTGAGGAAAAAGAGGTGAAGGAACCGGATTTCTCTTGCGGTTATATTACCATTATCGAGAATGGTTTTGCTTTTAAGCAAGATCTACCATTAGTGATGGGAGATAATGTGATTGGTCGCCGTAATAAGGATACGGAAGGTGTAGATGTCCCTATTATCACGAGCGATCCAAGTATGGGGCGTAAGCATTGTGTGATTAATGTAAAGAAAGACACTAATGGCAAGTTCGTTTATATGGTGCGTGACTTTCCTAGCTTGACCGGGACTTTTGTGAAAAATGTATTGGTCGGTAAAAAAGAACAAGTACGTATCGGGGAAGGTACGATCGTAACGATTGGCGCTACTACTTTTATCTTACATTCGGCGAACGAGGGAGAAGAAGAGGAATAAATATAAAAAACTTCAGAGGCTGTTCCCGTTTATGATCTCGATCTTTAACTTCGGGTCGGAATGATGGCAGATAAGGGATTTTGGCGTTTGTTTTGGGAGTGAGTTATAAGATATATGCTCATTCCGGGATACAGCTCTGAAGTATCACTGAGAAAACAAGGCTCATAGGTATTAAGATTAAGCCGATTAACATAAAGAAATGAAAAGAACCGAAAGAATAGTTGTATTAACTATGGTTAAAATAGGCTCTTAGGGTTTGTTTTTCTAGAAATTAGCTAACTTTTTGTGTGGTTTTTGAAATGTTAATGAGCACGAGGTTAAATAGAAATATGGACAGTCATGGAGCAGGTTTCTAAACAACAGCCGGTAAATAAAACAGCATTCCGGGTATTGGTGGCGTTAAGCGTTACGCATTGTTTGAATGATTCGTTGCAATCCGTTATCTCGGCGGTTTATCCACTTTTCAAGGATGATTTAGCGTTGAGCTTCGCCCAAATCGGGTTGATTACGCTTGTTTATCAATTATCCGCTTCTGTTTTCCAGCCTATAACCGGTTTGGTTTTTGATAAGCGTCCCGTGGCTTGGTCGTTACCTATTGGTATGAGTTTTACGTTGGTCGGCTTGTTGAATCTCGCTTTTTCCTCTACGCTCCATTGGGTCTTGATCTCCGTATTCTTGATAGGTATCGGGTCTTCGGTTTTGCATCCGGAAGCGTCCCGGATTACCTCGCTAGCGTCGGGAGGGCGTAGGGGATTGGCACAATCGCTTTTTCAAGTGGGTGGTAATTTGGGCGGATCGTTAGGTCCGCTACTGGTTGCTTTATTGGTGGCGCCTTATGGACGGACTCATATCGCTTTGTTTTCTATACTGGCATTCGTCGCTATTTTGGTGATGATTCCTATCTGCCGTTGGTATAAGGCGTATTTGAGTCGGGTGAAATGGCAGAAGAAGTCGGGTGAGACGCATGTGGAGATGCCTCTTTCTTTGGGAAAAACAGTCTTTTCGATCTCGATATTGCTGACCTTGATTTTCTCTAAATATATCTATATGGCTAGTTTGAATAGCTACTATACCTTTTACTTGATCCATAAATTCGGGGTGAGTGTACAGACTTCGCAGATCTGTTTGTTCGTCTTCCTGATCGCTACGGCCATGGGAACCTTGGCGGGTGGTCCTATCGGTGATAAGATAGGACGGAAATATGTGATTTGGGGATCGATTCTAGGGGCAGCCCCATTTAGCTTGTTGATGCCGCATGTGGGATTCGCTTGGACGATCGTGCTTAGTTTTTGCGTGGGTTTGGTCTTATCATCGGCGTTCCCGGCTATTTTGTTGTATGCGCAAGAGTTGCTTCCTTATAAATTAGGTCTTATCTCGGGACTTTTCTTTGGATTTGCTTTCGGTGTGGCGGGTATAGCCTCGGCCGTATTAGGAAATATGGCGGATCATTATGGAATAGAGGCTGTCTACAACGTATGTGGCTTCATGCCTCTTTTAGGACTGGTTACTTGGTTCCTTCCCAACTTGAAAAAGAAGTAAAAACAATCCTCCCTTTTTCGCTGTTATTACTCCAACTGAACGTCAATTACTAAATGAGTTTATGGTGAGTAATATAGTATCTTACAGTATTCTTTTGCTGTATCTTCTTCCATGCGCTTCATGGAGCCAAGGGAACGATGTGGATTTAAGCTTGGAACAATCTCTCGACCTGCTTCATAAGGAAAATAAAAGCTTGAAAATAGCAGGGAAAGAAGTGGAATGGGCTCGGAATGAGCATCAAAAGCTAAACGCTTTTTGGTATCCGTCGGTGAACGCCGCGGGTGCTTTCGTACATATGTCGAATCCGATAGAGGTACGGCAGTCGCTGAGTAAATATACGGAACCGGCGAAGGAGTTTGTCCATAATTATATCCCGGATAATGAGCTGATCATGTCGGTATTGGATAAGATCGGGCAAGGTACTTTCTCGCTTCCGCTGATCTCCCAAAACATCACTTCTATAGACGCTACGGTGACGTGGCCTGTTTTCACGGGAGGAAAACGTATCTATGCGAACAAGATCGGAAAGACGATGGTCTCTATAGCGGAGGTGAATAGGAGCCAAGTGGATGCTAACCAACAATCCTTATTGATCGAGGCTTATTTCGGGCTTCGTTTGGGACAAAGCGTGGTGGACGTAAAAACAGAAGTGTACAATTCTTTGAAAACCCATTATGACCAAGCCCTTAAATTAGAGCAAAACGGGATGATCAATCGGGCCGAGCGTCTGTTCGCTCAGGTGAGTATGGACGAGGCGAAACGAGAACTGGAATCGGCCCGTAAGGATTTAGCGGTCGCCCAACAGGCGTTTAAAAGCTTGATTAATATGGAGGAGGGGAGCGACGTACGTACCACGACTCCTTTATTTATTAATGAGGCGCTTCCTCCGGTCCAATACTTCAAGGATCTGGTTCCGATGAATAATTATATAGTCAATCAATTGAAATTGCAGCAGGTTGTAGCCGATAATCAACTAAAGATCGGCCGGTCCGCTTATGTCCCGAATATCGCTTTATTCGGCAAACAGACTTTGTACGCTGATGGACTGGATAAATATTTGTTGCCTCGTACGATGGTAGGAGTTGGTTTTACGTGGAATATTTTTGATGGCTTGAACCGGGAGAAAACCATCCGGCAGGCAAAGATCGCTAGTCAGTCGCTTCGTTTGGGTAAGGAGAAGGCGATTACGGATCTGGAGGTCGGTATCGATAAATTCTACAGCCAGCTACAAAATGCCTTGGACAATGTAAAAGCTTTGGATACGACGATCGAGATGAGCCGGGAACTGGTCCGGGTGCGGAAGAAATCTTTCCAAGAGGGAATGGCTACTTCTACGGAGGTAGTCGATGCTGAGGTTATGCTGGCGAAGGTGAAGACCGCTTTTCTTTTGGCTTATTATCAGTATGATGTAGCCTTGATTAATCTGCTGTCTGTCTGCGGTACGCCGGAGCAGTTCCACCAATACAAGATGGAGGGAAAGACCGAGGAGCTTTTGGGGAATTGAAAATTGAGAATTGAAAATTGAAAATTTAGGAGTTATGGATAAAACTAAGAGATATTTGAGTGTGGCCTTCGTCGCAGTCTTGGCGATTGTTATAGTTGTCTCGTTGATCGGGATGATCTTGTTGAAAAAGAAGCCGGTGATCTTGCAAGGGCAGATCGAGGCAACGGAAATACGTATCTCCGGTAAGTTACCGGGGCGTATCGATACCTTTCTGGTAAAAGAGGGACAGAATGTACGCCAAGGCGATACCTTGGTAGTCATCAATAGTCCGGAGGCGTTGGCTAAATATCAACAGGTGAACGCCATGGAGAACATAGCGAAGTATCAGCACCAGAAAGTGGATGAGGGTACACGAAAGCAAATCATCGCTTCCTTGCAACAATTGTGGAATAAATCCAAATCGGATTTACAATTGGCGAAGATTACCTATGATCGGGTGAATGCCTTGTATAAAGATAGCGTGGTAACCTCACAGCGTAAAGATGAGGTGGAGGCCATGTATAAAGCGGCTGAGGCCGCCGAACGTGCCGCTTATAGCCAATATCAAATGGCGGTAGACGGGGCGCAGATACAAGATAAGGAGAGCGCCCGCTCGTTGGTGACGGCGGCGCAAGGAACCGTGGAGGAGGTGGCGGCTCTCTTACAGGACGCTCGGTTGACGGCTCCGGAATCGGGACAAATCTCCGCTATCTTCCCGAAACGGGGAGAGTTGGTTGGGGCCGGGATGCCAATCATGAACTTAGTCGTATTAGATGACGTGCATGTGGTATTGAACGTACGTGAGGATCGTTTGCCTTTATTTAAGATGGGAGGAACGTTTGTCGCCGATGTACCGGCGATCGATAAGAAGGATATTGAGTTCAAGATCAATTATATCAGTCCGTTGGGCAGTTTCGCTACTTGGAAATCTACCAAGCAGACAGGTAGCTATGACTTGCGGACCTTCGAGATACATGCCTTACCGGTGGAGAAGGTGGAGGGATTGCGTCCCGGTATGTCCGTACTCTATCAACTCCCTTGATACTATCCAGTTGTAGAGACGGGGCACGCCCCGTCTCTACAACTAAATAATTTATTGTCGCTATGCTAAAGAAGAGTCCTTTCTATATGGTTTTACGTCGGGAACTGGATCGCATGGTTTCCCGGAGGTTATACTTCGGGGTGTGTATCGTGCTGCCTCTGTTCTGTATATTCTTCATGTCTACGATTTTCGGAAGCGGGCAGATGGAGAACATACCGATAGCGGTAGTGGACCAAGACAACACCTCCATGTCCCGGGAGATCATCCGGCAGGTAGAGGCGGTACCGACTTTCCGGGTAACCCGGCATTATACGGACCAAGAGACCGCTCGCCATGCTACCCAAGCAAAAGAAATCTACGGTTATCTAGTGATCCCCAATCAGTTTGAGGCGGATGCCACGGCGGGGCGTGACGCTACTTTATCGTATTATTACCACTATGCCTTGTTGAGCGTGGGCGGTGAGGTACGTGGGGCCTTCGAGACCCTGCTGCGTACGCTTTCCCTCGCCCCGGTGGTTGTGCAAGCTACGGCGATGGGGCTGGGGGAGAATCAGATAACCACCTTCCTATTACCGGTACGATCCAGTAGCCACCCGCTGTTCAACCCGGATCTGGATTATTCCGTTTATCTGAGCAATCCTTTTTTCTTTGTCTTTTTCCAAGTGATCATTTTGCTGGTTACGGTGTACGCTATCGGTAGCGAGATCAAGTTCCGGACAGGCGATGAGTGGCTGGAGGCGGCACGGATGAACATGTTCGTGGCGGTGGTGGGCAAACTGCTCCCTTATACGATTATCTTTTGTATCATGAGCGTCTTCGCTAACTATATCATGTTCGGGGTCATGCATATTCCTTTCGCTTGCGGTTTCTGGCCATTGAACTTGACGGCGATCTTATTCGTGGTCGCTACGCAAGCGTTGGCGGTATTCCTGTTCTCGTTGTTTCCCGCTATAGCGATCGTGATTAGCGTGGTGTCGATGGTCGGTTCGCTGGGGGCTACTTTATGCGGCGTTACTTTCCCGGTCGATTCCATGTACGCTCCCGTACATTTCGCCTCGTACCTGTTTCCGGTACGGCATTTCGTGGAGATCAACCAGAACTTATTGTATGGCGATTACGGATTCCCTTATACATGGGTAAACGTAAGTTCGTTGTTTGCGTTTATGTTATTGGCATTGGCACTATTGCCACATTTGAAAACCGCTATTTTAAGTCATAAATATGAGAACATCCGATAATATGAAAGGAACCTTGGCGGATATCGCTTCCTTGGTCAAGGACGAGTTTAAGACGATCTCCACGAGCTACGCTATCTTGCTCGTCTTGGTAGGAGGTATATTTCTCTATGGCCTGCTGTATAATTATATGTATGCCCCGGATCTGGTGCGTAACGCCCCGGTGGTAGTCGTCGATGACTCAAAGACCGACTTGAGCCGGGAGTACATCCGTTTGCTGAACGCCACTCCGCAAGTCTCGGTAATCGCCGATGGTTTGGATTACGCCGAGGCGCAGGAGTGGATGAAGGAGGGGGATGCCGTAGGTATCTTGTATCTTCCCTCTGATTTCGAGACCCGGGTGGCACGAGGGAATGAGTCCCTGTTTATCATGTACCAGACGACAAGCGCCTTCCTATATTATATGGCGATGCAGGAGGCTTCCAGCGGTGCCATGTTGGCGTTGAACGATCGGTATCGTCCGGAGATGTTGGTGTTCTTGCCCCAGCAAGACGCTTCCAAGATCGTTTCGGCGCAACCCATATCAGTGGTCGGGACGGCGTTGTATAATTTTACGGAAGGATATGGAACCTATTTGATCCCGGCGGTATTGATCGTCATTATGTTCCAGACCTTGTTGATGGTGATCGGTATGATAAGCGGGGAAGAGCGGGATTCGGGTACCATCGTTCGTTTCGCCTCCGAGGGATTATCCTTTGGCCGGATCGCTAGGGTGATAATCAGCAAGACCTTTGTGTATTGCGTATTGTATACGATTTTCGCTTTGTTCTTGTTGGGCTTGATACCGCTATTGTTTGGCCTGCCGGATATCGGTAATTATCTGAACACCTTGATCCTGCTGATACCCTTCCTGCTGGCTACCAGCTTCTTTGGGCTGGCCGCCTCTTATTTCTTTACGGACTCGGAGGCTCCGTTATTGATGATCGCCTTCTTCTCGGTAGGCTTGATCTTCCTTTCCGGAGTCTCTTATCCCTTGGAATTGATGCCTTGGTATTGGCAAATGGCCCATTATATCATTCCGGCGGCTCCCGCTACGCTGGCCTATGTACAGCTCAACTCGATGGGAGCGTCGATTGAGCAAGTCGGTGTGGAGTACGTGACGTTGTGGGTGCAATGTGTCGTTTATTTCCTCTTGGCTTGCTGGGTGTACCGGCGGAATATCTTAAAGGCGAGCCGTGCCTTGTCGTCATTGTAGCTCCCGTATCCTCACGTCGATACCGCTACCTTTCAAGGCATCTTTCAACTCGCCGATCTTCGTATCCCCGTAATGGTAAGGGTATAGGATTTTAGGCGAGAACATCTTGGCCGCTTTCGCCGCTTGCGGGACGGTCATGGTATAAGGCTGGTTGACGGGAAGGAAAGCGATATCGATGTCTTTCAGGTCTTTCATCTCCGGGATGTCTTCCGTATCGCCGGCTATATAGACTCTTAGTCCGTCGAACGTGAGGATATAGCCATTATCCCGGTGGCGGGGGTGATATTTATCCCGGCCGGGCGTGGTGTTATAGGCGGGGACGGCCTCTATCTTCATATAGCTGATGGAGGTATCCGTATCGCCGTTTTTTAGGACCTTCCCTTTTCCCAGTTTCTTTTGGCTGTTCTCGTTGGCGATGATTTCCGTACCGCTTTTCTCGACGGCTTGTATCGCTTTCGGGTCCAGATGGTCGCCATGCTCGTGGGTAATCAAGATGATATCGGCTTTCGGGAAAGTCGTATAATCGGCGTATTCGGAGACAGGATCTACCTGTATCGAATGATTGTCGTACGTAAGCATCAGGCTGCCGTGCTTGATGAACGTGATGATCAGTTCTTTTCCGCTCTTGGTCTTGAAAGAATCCGAGGCGAAGTTACTAGCGGAGGCTAAGCTCGCCATGAATAAACTACACATAAGCATACATGATTTTAGTCTCATAATCTCGCGGTTTTTTATAAGTGTTTCCGCGAATATACTCATAATAGATTAATTCCCTAATTTGTTCGCCTATCCGGTATAAATATTTACATTTGCGACGTATATTCTGATAACATGAAAACGAAATGAGAAGAATTGTTCTGTTGATTACGATTTGTTGCCAAGTATTTTGGGTGGCGGCGCAAAAGAAAGCGCCCAAATGGATGGATAAGCAACGAAAGGCGGTGGTTACCGTCACTACTTATGGAAAAGATAACCAGAAGAAAGCGTCTGGTACGGGATTTTTCATTACCGAGACCGGTGAGGCGTTGTCCGGCTATTCCTTGTTTAAGGACGCGGCGAGGGCGACCGTGACCGACGCCGACGGTAAAGAATATCCGGTAAGCCGCATCTTGGGGGCTGATGAATTATATGACGTGATCAAGTTCAAGGTAGAGGTTCCGAAGAAAGCTGTGTTCTTGCCGATCGCCCGTGAGCCGATCTCACAAGGAGTTATCGCTTATCTGATGCCTTACTCGACCGGTAAGATCACGAAGTTCGGGGAAGGACCGGTCTCGGAGGTCAGTAAGTTGAAGGAGCCGTTCAGCTATTATAAATTGTCGATGGCGCTGGAGAGCGGGCAGGTAAACGCTCCTGTATTGACGGCGGACGGCGAGGTGTTCGGCTTGGCGCAGGAAGACGCGTCGGGGAAGAAGGAAGATTCCTACGCGGTCTCGGCGGGATACGCGAATAGCTTGACGATTCAGTCGGCGGACGCTTTTAATTCCACCTATAGCCGGATTGGTATCCGGAAGGCGTGGCCGTCGGACGCAAGCCAAGCGCAGGTCTCCTTATACTTGATGGCAAACTCGCAAGACCCGAAGACGTATCTGGCTACCTTGAATGATTTTATCGCCACTTTCCCGGATTCTCCCGACGGGTATTTGAACCGTGCCAATCATTACGCTTACCACCGTGCGGATCTGGCTCCTACGGAGGCCGAGCAGGGGGCTTATCTGGATAAGGCGTTGGAAGATATAAACACGGCTTCCCGCTTCAGCGAGCGGAAAGGGGATATCTGGTTCAACCGAGCCAAGCTGATCTACGGCGTGGCCGCCGCGGATACGACCTTGAATAAGGAGCAGTGGACCGTCGATGCCGCTACCGAGGCGATACAAAAAGCGATCGGGGAGGAGGACTTGCCGGTCTATCGCCAATTGGAAGGGGACATCCATTTTTATAAAGGAGATTTCGAGCAGGCGTTCGATGATTATATGAAGGTGAACGATAGCGATATGGCATCTTCTACCTCTTGGTATTGGGCGGCGAAGGCGAAGGCGAATATCCGGGGCGCTAACTTCGGGGATATCATCGCCTTGCTGGATAGCGCCATCGCCAAATGCGGGAACCCGCCAACGAACGAGGCCGCTCCCTATATCTTGGAACGGGTGGATCTCCGCTTGAAACTGATGCAATACAAGGAGGCCGTGGACGATTATGATTTATACTACAATCTCTTGAAAGGACAGGTCGGCGACCGCTTCTTCTATTACCGCGAGCAAGCGAAGTTCCGCATGAGCGATTTCCCCGGCGCCTTGGCCGATATCCAATCCGCGATCCGCTTGAATCCGGGCGACCCGACTTATCCGGCGGAGGAAGCGTCCGTATATATCCGTATGGAAAACTATGATCAGGCGTTGAGGAGCTTAGAGAATGCCTTGCGGATCGCTCCGGATTTCGCCTCTTGCTATCGTTTGCGAGGCATCTGCTACGTCCGTCAGGGTAAGAAGGCGGAAGCGTGCGAGGCTTTCAACAAGGCGAAGGAGTTGGGTGATCCTGTCGTGGACAAATTAATAAAGGAACATTGTAAGTGACGAGATATCCGGGCAGGTACGCACGTCCGTATCTACCCGGCTGCACGTCCGTGTCTGTCCGGTTGTAGGTACGTATCTACACGGTTGCAGGTCCGTATCTGTCCGGTTGCAGGTCCGTATCTGTCCGGTTGCAGGTCCGTATCTGTCCGGTTGCAGGTCCGTATCTGCACGGATGCACGTCCGTATCTACCCCGCTGCAGGTCCGTATCTACGCGGTTGCAGGAATGTATCTGCCCGGATGTAAGGCACCGCTTATCTCCCTATGAACTTCTTGAACGCCTCTACCTTGTCGTTCAATATCAATTCCTCCGGAAATCGTGTCTCTTGCAATAACTCATAGATATGATCGTACCGGGCTATATCGAAAGATATATGCGCGTCGCTACCTAAAATCACAGGAACCTCGTATTTCTTGCATAGGCGCAAGATCGTGAGGTTATTATCCCGGGCGGTGAGTTTCTTGCGGACCGGGTTGAGAGAGCTGTTGTTGATCTCCAGCAACGTGTGATGCTCTTTGGACGCTAATACGATAGGCTCGAAATCCACCTCGGCCGTGCCGTCTCCCGGGTGGCTGATGATGTGGACATGCGGGTTGCGGATCGCCCCGATCATCGCCTCCGTGTTCTGCTCGACCGTTCCCGGTTTGTAGCAAAGCGAGTGGATGCCCGCTATCCGGATATCCAGCATCGGGAAGTACTCCTCGCCCAGATCGATCGTACCCTTATAGTCGATGATGTTCAATTCCGCCCCGAGCAATAACTCGACACCGTATATCCGGCGGGGAACCACGTGCAGATTGCGGAAGTAAATCGGGGAGCACGTCCCCGGTATGCCGGGGGCATGCTCTGTTATACCTAGTAACTTCAATCCTTTCTCGGAGGCGGCCGCTGCCATTTCTTGCAGGGTGCTAAAGGCATGCCCACTGGCTACCGTATGGGTATGCACGTCAAGTAACGTCTTCATAAATTCGTCTTTAACCTACCCGCGAAGGTAGTTATTATTTGGTGGATACCCAATTCCCGGATAAAATAAGCGTCGTGCGAGATCAGCAAGATCGTGCCCCTGTACGCACGGACCATGGAGGTGATAATCTCGATGCTTTGGATGTCGAGATTATTGGTCGGCTCATCTAGGATAAACAGGTCCGGAGTCTGGTTACTGATCATCAAGCAACAGAATGCCAACCTCATTTTCTCGCCTCCGCTCAGCTTCCCGCAGCTCTTCTCCCACGTGTCGTGCGGGAAGAGGAAACGGTTTAGCAATGTCTTGATCTCGTGCTCTTGGAAATGACGCTCGTTAAAGGCTTGCGCTTGCTCGTACACCGTCCGGTCGTTCCGGACGATCGAGTATTCTTGGTCGATATAGATAGAGGAGAAATCCGCACGGATCAAGGAACCGCTACGAGGCGGTAACTGGCCGGTAATCAACTTCAGCAAAGTCGTCTTGCCTGAACCGTTATCGCCTTGTATCAGCCACCGTTCCCCACTCTTGATCTGGAAGCTCATCGGGGAGAGCCATAGATCGCCGGCCTCGGCGTAACCGAAATTGATCTCCTTGGCGGTAACCAATATCTTGCCTTCGTGTAAGCCGGATGCGCTGAAATCCAGTTTCATGCCTTGAAGGTCGGGTAGGGAGGAGCGCATTTGCTTTAGCTCGTTGGCAAGGTTCTCCATCTTGTCCTCGTGAACCTCTTTTAGTTTGGAGGCGCTTTTCTCGGCGTTCTCCTTCAAGGCACCCATCATGATCTTGGGGATTCCTTTCTGGATGCTTTGTTTCTTTCCCCGGGATTCATGCTTTTGTTTTCGCTCGGCTACCTCACGGGCGGTTTTCCTGACCCTGCGAAGCTCTTTCTCCTTCGCTTCCAGTTTCTCTTGCATGGAAGCCTGTTCCTGTTCTTTTTGTTCCTTGTAGAAATCATAATTACCCCCGTAAAGGGTGATCCCCCCGACGGATAATTCCGCTATGGAAGCTAATAGGTTCAATAAGGTACGATCGTGGCTGACGACCAGCAAGGTGATGCGGCAAGACGTGATGAAATCGTATAACTTCTCCCGGCTACGCCTATCCAGATGGTTGGTCGGCTCATCCAATAGCAGGATCGAGGGTTGGTGGATCTCGATTCCGGAGAGGAAAACTTTGGTTTTCTCGCCGCCGCTTAATGTGCGCATCGGTTGGGAAAGGAGGATATGCTCCAAACCCCAAGCGTGCAGGGCGGCGAGGCTCCGTTCCTCGATCGTCCAGTCATCCGCCAGCGTATTGAAATTAGAGAGGGAGGCGTCGCCCTCGGTAATCGCCCGCAAGGCTTCTAGTTTCCCGTCGATACGTAGGGCCTGAGCCACCGTCTGGTTATCATATTGCCCGAAATGCTGGGGTACGTAATAGGGTGGGGTCGGATAGATAATCTCCCCTTCCTGCGCTTGCAAGGTTCCAGCCAAGATACGGAGGAAAGTAGATTTTCCCGATCCGTTGTTCCCGACTAAGGCTACCTTTTGCCCCTTGTTGATCGTTAAGTCGATCCCCTTGAATAAGACTTGGTTGTCCGGATGTATATACGTGATTTTTTGCGCTACGATACTCATAGTGTGAACTGATTTAAAATGTGAGATACTAAAATGGATAAGAAATACCGATGATGATCGGTTTCACGATAGCCTCGAATCTGTCGTCACGAAATCAGCCCTATACGGATAGAGGGCTTTCCGGATGGAAAGAACGACATCTTGAGATAAATTAAGCGGCTATTCTCATTGGAGTAATTATATAGTTATATAGGGACGCAAAGGTAGGAATAGTTTTGGGTTTAGGCAAATGAGTATATACTTTCATGTACAAAAGGGTATGCTTTTGCCCTTGAAAGTATATACTTATGGGGATAAATCCTAGAATTTCTTTGTTTGCTTAAGGATATAGAACTTGGCTAAGTCGCCCGTGACGGGTTGCTTCTGCTGGTCCAGCATTTTCAGTTGGCCTTCCTCTACCTTATAATACGTGATGTCTCCCCCTTCTTGTTTCGCCGTCAAGATGTTACCGTCCAGCGTGTAAGTTCCCTTATCATTAAAAATACCGTCTTTCTCGTCAATATATTCGGAGCGGAGGGTAAAGGTTTTATCCTTGTTCAATGTCAAGGTCGTTTTAATACCCGGCGAGCTGGCGGCCGGTAATGTCCCTTCGTAAACACCCCAGTAATCCAAGGAAGTCTCTGCGTTGTGCATATCCGGTACTTGGGCGGTTTCCTGCTTGTTCTTGTCTGTTTGCGTGGCGTCTGCCTTTGGGTTGCCGCTACAGCTGAATAGGGCTGCGGCTACCGCTACTACTAATACATATTTTTTCATGTCATTCAATTGAATTATAAGTTCTCGTTATTTAAAACCAGTTTGTAGGTTGTTTTGTTGCGTACCGATATTCAAATAATAAGGATCGTGTCTGGGTTCCATCTGGCGAAAAAGCATTATCTTTGTGTTGTAAAACATAGATAACATTTTTATTCGTAAGATTATGTCATTACCAAACGATCCGATGATGCTATTCAGCTTCGTCAATATGAAACTTCGTGACAATTATTCTTCCCTCGACGATTTATGCGAGGATTTGCAAGTGAACAAGAAATCCCTTCTTACAAAGCTTAAAGACGCTGGTTTTGAATACAGCCCGGAGCATAATAAGTTCTGGTGATCGGGAGTGATCCTAGCCCGGTAAACCTATGAGATCCGAACCATAAGTCAATGACTTACGTATCGTAATCCATTGACTTACGATGCGTAATCCAATGGATCGCATACCCCGGTCGACAAGGTTGTCTCCATCAAGTCTCATTCGATATAGTTCTTGACGATCTCTTTCCGGTCCGTATACTTCGGATACTTAAAAGCCGGTATGCCGAGCGCCATGATCGCTTGTATCTTGCCGTCGATCCCTAGAGTCTTGGCGAGCGTATCTTTTCCTTCCTGCCGGATAGCGGTGAGCACAAAGCCCATATAGATCTGGCTTACCCCAAGCGATTGCGCCATCAAGGAGGCGTTTTGATAAGCGAGGTTAGCGTCCTCACTTCCGAATCGGTTGGACTTCGGTGTATGGATCAGTAGCAGGGCGGTGGCTTTCCGGAGAATCGGGTCTTTACCCGCCTTGTGTTCCTCTTTCAACCGATTGAATACCGGTACGTATTTATAGACATCCTTCATAAACGGCTTGACCACACATTTCACGACGGGATTCAATAATAGCTTCGCCAAGGAGTCGAACACGCCTATCGTATAATCGCTCACCTGCCGTAGCTTTTGCAGATCGGTGACGACGGTAAACGAAAGGCTTTGGGAGTTTGTCGCCGTCGGTGCGCAATGAGCGGCCTCCACGATCTTGTCCAGCATCTCCTTGGGGACGGGCCTCGAGGTCAATGTCCGGTTGGAACGGCGTGACTTGATCAGCAACATCACCTGCTCCGGCGTGGGCATCGGGCGGGTATCGCTCGTATGCGTTTTCTCCGGCGGGAATGCGCTGTGCGGCCCGGCTCACGTCGGACAGACGTCCACGCACTGCCCGCAAACGATGCAGCTTTCCACACGTACCAGCCCGATCGTTTCTCCGGCCCTTTCTTGCGTGAATATATCCGAAGGGCATACCCGTACGCATTTCCCGCATTTGATGCAACTCTCTTGGTCTATGTTTAGTGTCATCCTTTTCCTCCTTTTGATAAGTAAAATAAAAACTCCTGCAACCATCAAGATCACAGGAGTCTATATATAAACAATTATTTTATTGTTTAGTTGATTACTTCTTCATAGCTTCCTCGATAGCAACCGCTACAGCAACCGTAGCACCTACCATCGGGTTGTTACCCATACCCAAGAAGCCCATCATTTGCTTCGCCAAGGAGTCGAACACGCCTATCGTATAATCGCTCACCTGCCGTAGCTTTTGCAGATCGGTGACGACGGTAAACGAAAGGCTTTGGGAGTTTGTCGCCGTCGGTGCGCAATGAGCGGCCTCCACGATCTTGTCCAGCATCTCCTTGGGGACGGGCCTCGAGGTCAATGTCCGGTTGGAACGGCGTGACTTGATCAGCAACATCACCTGCTCCGGCGTAGGCATCTGGCTGTAATCGATCGTATGCGTTTTCTCCGGCGGGAATTCGCTGTGCGACACGGAGCCCGTCGGACATACGTCCACGCAATGCCCGCAAACGATGCAGCTTTCCACACGTACCAGCCCGATCGTTTCTCCGGCCCTTTCTTGCGTGAATATATCCGAAGGGCATACCCGTACGCATTTCCCGCATTTGATGCAACTCTCTTGGTCTATGTTTAGTGTCATCCTTTTCCTCCTTTTGATAAGTAAAATAAAAACTCCTGCAACCATCAAGATCACAGGAGTCTATATATAAACAATTATTTTATTGTTTAGTTGATTACTTCTTCATAGCTTCCTCGATAGCAACCGCTACAGCAACCGTAGCACCTACCATCGGGTTGTTACCCATACCCAAGAAGCCCATCATTTCTACGTGAGCAGGTACGGAAGAAGAACCGGCGAACTGAGCGTCACCGTGCATACGGCCCATTGTGTCCGTCATACCATAAGAAGCAGGACCAGCGGCCATGTCTACGTGAGCAGGTACGGAAGAAGAACCGGCGAACTGAGCGTCACCGTGCATACGGCCCATTGTGTCCGTCATACCATAAGAAGCAGGACCAGCGGCCATGTTGTCCGGGTGCAAAGTACGGCCCGTACCACCACCAGAAGCAACAGAGAAATACGGGTGACCGTTCTCCATACATTCTTTCTTATAAGTACCGGCTACCGGGTGTTGGAAACGAGTCGGGTTCGTAGAGTTACCCGTGATAGATACGTCAACACCTTCCTTACGCATGATAGCCACACCCTCGCGAACGTCGTCAGCGCCATAGCAGTTAACCTTAGCACGTGGACCGTCGCTGTAAGCGATGCGGTTAACAACCTTCAACTCACCTGTATAGTAGTCGAACTTTGTCTGTACGTATGTGAAACCGTTGATGCGGCTGATGATCTGAGCAGCATCCTTACCAAGACCGTTCAAGATAACGCGCAATGGGTTCTTGCGAACCTTGTTTGCCATCTCAGCAATCTTGATAGCACCCTCAGCTGCGGCGAAAGACTCGTGGCCAGCCAAGAAAGCGAAACACTTAGTCTCTTCGCGAAGCAAACGAGCGGCCAAGTTACCGTGGCCGATACCCACCTTACGGTCATCCGCAACAGAACCAGCGATACAGAATGCCTGCAAACCGATACCGATAGCCTCAGCTGCGTCAGCAGCAGTCTTAGCACCTTTCTTGATAGCGATAGCGGCACCTACTACGTAAGCCCAGCAAGCGTTCTCGAAACAAATCGGTTGAGTTTCCTTACACATTGTATAAGGGTCGATACCCTTAGCATCGCAGATAGCCTTTGCGTCTTCGATACCGTTGATACCATATTCGTTTAATACCGCGTTGATATGATCAATACGACGGTCATAACTTTCAAATAAAGCCATATTATTTTTTTACTTTTTAAAATTCTTATTTACTAGGAATAAAGATATCAGAAAGTTGAAAACCAATACACCGCCACAACAAGCCACGTAAAACGCCAACCACGGTTTCTCCGGCTTCATCACGAAATACGTGATAAGCGTAGCCACAGCCGTGATAACGCTCAGCCCGATGAGGACACGTGTAAATGTTTTCTTATTCATTACGAGGATCGATATATTTTACAGCTTCTTTGAAACGACCGTAAGAGCCTTTCGCCTTTTCCAGTGCCTCGTTAGCGTCCATACCCTTCTTAACCATATCCATGAATTTACCCAAGTGGATGAATTCATAACCGATTACTTCGTCATCAGCGTCTAATGCCATGCGTGTGCAATATCCCTCGGCCATCTCCAAGTAGCGGGGACCTTTAGCCAATGTACCGAACATCGTACCCACTTGGCTACGCAAACCTTTACCAAGGTCTTCCAAGCCAGCGCCTACAGGCAGACCTCCCTCAGAGAAAGCGGACTGTGTACGACCGTAAACGATCTGCAAGAACAACTCGCGCATAGCGGTGTTGATAGCGTCACAAACAAGGTCTGTGTTCAATGCTTCCAAAAGAGTTTTACCCGGAAGGATCTCAGAAGCCATAGCAGCTGAGTGAGTCATACCGGAACAACCGATTGTCTCTACAAGAGCCTCTTGGATGATTCCTTCTTTAACGTTTAATGTCAGCTTACATCCACCTTGTTTCGGCGCGCACCAACCGATACCGTGAGTCAAACCAGAGATATCAGTGATCTGAGTTGCTCTAACCCACTTTCCTTCTTCAGGAATCGGAGCGCACTGGTGGTTAGCTCCCTTCTTTACAACACACATGTGTTGAACTTCATGTGAATAAATCATAATCGCTAATTTATTATATTAAAGTGTAATAAAACCTTATGCTAATTTTATAGTAATATCGCTTTCTCTAAAGATCGCACAAAGATAAATTTTTTAATCCAGCCATGCAAGAGGCGGGAAAGGTTTAAGGCTCGATGATATTAAAATAAGCGTCCGGAGCCTCAAAAGTGGAGAATAGCTCTTTTAGGCTTTCAAGTTTCCCGGTTACCGATAACTTATGGGCTTGCAGATTTGCCGCTATATTCTCCGGCTGCATGAGACTTGCGTAGATGACTTGTTTGTCTCCTTCCAAAGTTACGGTAGGGGCCGGATGGAGCCTGCCGATACGGTTCGATAAGGCGCCGTTCTTTAAGATCAAGGTGGCTTGTTCGTTCGTATCGGTTAAGATAATATTTATTATTAAGTCTTTATCGGCCGCTTTTTCTCCATTTATTTGGATAGCGAGCAAATCGAATAGCATTTCGGGACTTAGGTTCTGGGACATACGTGCCCGGTTTGAGTTGGCCTTGCCTTTGCCAGCGATGCCTTCGGTCAGTTCCATAGCTCCGGTCAGGTAGAAATTACGCCACGGGCCGCTTTCCGCTTGGTAGCCCAATTGAGCGTACGTGTCCGCAAGTAATTGGCGGGCGGGTTTATGCTTTGGATTAGCGAAAACGAGATGGTTCAGCAAAGTAGCCGTCCAACGGTATTCTCCTTGATTGTATGCCTCTCGCGCCTTTTTCATTACCTCGTCCTCTCCTCCGATAGCCTCTACGTATTTTTTACCTTCTTCTACCGGCGGGAGTGGGTTCAGATGGGCGGGGATGCCGTCGAACCAGCCGAAATACATTTGATATTGGGCTTTTACGTTATGGCTAACGGTTCCATAATATCCCCGGTTGGCGAACTCGTTGGCGATAGAGCTTGGTAATTTAATCATCTCCGCTATTTCTCGAGGCGTATATCCTTGGTTGGCGAGGTGAAGTGTCTGATCGTGTAGGTAGCGATACAAATCCCGCTGCTTTTCCCAGTAAGCGACGATGTTCTTATTGTCCCAAGTCGGCCAATGGTGGGTAGAGAAGGATACCTCTACCTGATCGCCGCACTCCGTGATCGCCCGGTCGATATATTTGCTCCATAATTGGCCGTTCCGGACCTTCGCCCCTCGTAAGGTCAGCAGGTTGTGCAGGGTACGGTTGATTTCTTCGGCTACGCAGAAAGCTTTCATCCCAGGGAAGTACATCATGATTTCCGAGGGAGCCTCGGCGCCGGGTACGGACATGAATACGATCTCGACACCATCAATTCGTAAAGTCTCGCCCTCCTCGGATATCTCACGGGTAGGAGGGACCAAGCCCGTAGTTCCTGCCGCGGTAGTTTGTCCTAAACCAGTACCTATATTTCCTTTCTCATTTTTAGGTAGACTGCGGCCATACATATAGGTCGCTCTTCGCCCCATGGCTACACCCGCCATCAGGTTCTCGCTGACGGCATCTTCAAAGAAACCCTTGGGGCCAATGATCTCGATCGTTTCGGGCTTATTGGGGGCGTTCTCCAATATAGCGTCTATTCCCGCGAAATGGTCCACATGAGGATGCGTATAGATAACCGCCTTGACCGGAAGATCTTCTACATGTTTCTTCAGAAGATTATAACCTGCTAGGGCCGTCTCTTTCGAGAGCAATACATCTATGACGATCCAACCGTTATCGCTACGGATAAACGTCATATTCGCGAGGTCGAATCCTCGTATCTGGTATATTTTACCGGGTAATACCTCAAATAAGCCGTGTATGCGGTTGAGTTGCCCTTGTCGCCAAAGACTAGGGTTGGCGGATGCCGGAGCCTCTTGACGCAGGAAATCCCAGACAGTTAATCCATACACCTCTTTTCCTGTCTCGTCGGTAATGGAAGGTTCGTCTATCGTGGCGATAAAGCCACGGGTAGCGTCTTCAAAATCTTGTTTGTTATCAAATGGGAGTGATTTCACCACTTGTTCGTTAGCCTCTTTCGTAAACATTGAAGGTTCCGTGTTTTGCGCATATACGAACAAGTGACTGGTAGAGATAAATAAAAGTAAGAACTGTTTTCTAATCTTCATGTTTTTGTGGTTTAAGCGGTTCGCCGTTCAGTAAGATATCGTAGGTAATCGGGCCTATCTTTTTCATCATAAGTCCTACGCCACAGTATTTTTCCTGTGAAAGGCGAATCGCTTTCTCTATTTTGGCGGCGTCCCCGATGTTCCCGTCGATATGGTATGTAGCGTGGAATGCGGTATATACCATCGGGATCGTATCCGAAGTCTCTGCGGTTACGTCGATAGAGATTTTGTCGAAACGTACTCTCATTTTAAGGAAAAGGGAGATTACGTCCATTGCGCTGCATCCGGCCAAGGCGACCAGCATTAAAGCCTTAGGACGGGGGCCTTCATTATTACCCCCGTTCTCGGCTGTTGTGTCGATCGTAACCTTATGGCCGTCCAGCAAGGTCTCGAAAGTCGAGTCCTTCGTCCAGTTTAACGTGATTTGGGCGGACATATCGTGTTATTGTTATTATTATTTCAATATTTCTTGAAGTTTAGCGTCGATCTCCTCGCCATGTAGGTTCTTGGCGATGATCGTTCCGTCCTTATCCACCAATACGGTGTGAGGGATGCTGTTTACCCCGTATAGTTGAGCACCGGAGTTTTTCCAGCCTTGCAAGTCGGAGAGTTGGGGCCATGTGATATTTAGGTCCTTTACGCCTTTCGCCCATGCGTCAGCCTTGCTATCCAAGGAGATACCGACGATCTCGAAACCTTTGTTCTTGTATTTCTTGTAAGCGGCTACCAAATTTGGCATATCCCGGCGGCAAGGAGGACACCAGCTTGCCCAAAAGTCGATCAACACGATGTTCTTGCCATTGCCTACGAACTCGGATAGCTTGTGCGTCTTACCGTTCGGGTCGGCCATCTCGAAGTCCACGAACTTCTTGCCTACGGCTACGGTTTTCAGTACATCTAGGTGAGCCATGAGCTTATCGATGTTCGGAACGGCCTTGAAAGCGGAGTCCGCCTTGGCGATAATCTCGTTCTGGGCCGCCTCGTCCAAGCTGTAACGGAAATCGTATAATAACTTGGCGGCGGATTGCTTGGTCGTATTATTCAATATGTAAGTCTTGACGGCATCGGTTACCTTTTGGTCGATCTCGTCATATTTCTTCTCGGCGGCGCTTACGACTTCCTTATCCTCTGATTTCATGTCGGCGGAAAGCTTCTCCATATCCGCACGCAAAGTCTTCATTTGTGCTTGCAGGGCTTTCAATCCGTCATTCTCCGGTGTTCCAGAAACGGCGGAAGCTGCCTCATCAAGAATAGCCTGTAATTTACCATTTTCCAATACGAATATGCTTGTGAAAGGGGCGTTCTCGCCGGAAGCGGCACGTTTGGGTTCCACGACATCCTCGGCGAAGGCGAGTTTGCGTAGGGCAGGGGCATCCTGTGTTCCTTTGAACGTGAACGTACCGTTTTGCACCAATGCGCTATCCATTGGGGCGGCGTCTTGTACGCCATATTCATACAGGTAAACGTATTTGCCGTTTAGATCGGCGTTCGCTACTGTACCGGAGATCTCATAACCCGGTTTTTCACTACAAGCAACCAAGAGTAAAGCCGCTGCGGCAAGAGTAAGATACTTTTTCATTTTGTATTTGTGTTATGTAAGTAATGTATTAAAATATGGAATATTGACTTCGCAAATATACGAAGTCTTTTGTGAAAACCGGACGCAAACCGATGAATAGTTTGCGCCCGGTATGGATATATAGAGAGTGTATTAAAGAGGGCGTATTTTATGGGGCATATTTTGCGAACTGGAAATAACATTTTCCTGAATGCAAGTAGGGTAGCATTTTATTCTCCGAGCTATATGTGCCACCCAGAACCCAGACCGGTTGCCGGTTTGGATCATGATCTCCCGTGAAGTCGAATCCTTGGTAAATATTTTTATCTTCTCTGATTGGTAGAGGGATAGACGTTGCCCCAAAGTCTTTGCCTGTACCGGGCGAGATATAGATATGTGTCAGGTTCTTCTTGTTGCCGTATCCGACACCTGCGTTTCCAAAGCGGACATAACCCCCGTTCACGGCCCGGTAACATCTCCCGTGGCTTCCGAGGTTTCCTACGATCCCTCCCCGGTAGTCGGTACCAAGCGTGCTGGTCGCTTTTTGCTGTCCGTTGATTTCTCCCATATTGTAGCAATCCAGTACGTAACTGTCGTCGTTATCGTTAGCCTTTTCTATGCTACCCACGATACCTCCAATGCCATGGCTGTCTTCTTTATCTTTCGGATAGTCTATATTTGCCCGGTTACAGCAGTAACGGACATGTGCTCCCCCTTGCTTCACATACCCCAAGATACCTCCTGCTCCATAATACTTGGCATTCCTGTTTATGGTGATATTTCCGTGGTTAACGGATTTATAAATTGTAATGGCATCCTCGGCGGCACCGGCTATACCGCCCACTCCGCATTCTTTATCTCCTGCGATACCTTGGATTACGCCGAAATTAGCTGCGTCATAAACCTCTATGTCTTTTCCTGAAGTTTTCCCTATGATACCGCCTACGTTATTTGTGGCTGATATCTTACCTAAATTCACGACTTTATTGATCTTTACGCTAGTTCCCGCTACCATACTCCCGAAAATGCCTCCGATATAATTGGATCCTGAGGAGATATTACTGTAATTTACTAGATTGGAAAACTCACAGTGGGATGAGCACGATGCTTGTCCGATAATTCCTCCTACCATAATGGCGCTATTATTCCCATTATTAAATGTTTCTGTTTTCACGCCGCAATCTGATATTTGAGTATCGCTCGCATATCCGATGATTCCTCCGACTGTACTTCTGCCGTAAATGGAAGGTTGCGTGAAGAGTCTTCTGAGAGTAGATTTATCGGCATATCCGACAATTCCTCCAATAGAAGCGGCATTTTCTCGATAGGGTTTTTCCGAATTTATGTTACCCGGGAAAATAGGTCGTGGAATCTTGCTCACGATTACGTTCGTGGTACTGAATTCGGGGGTATAGGTTCCTGTCAACGTCCCATTATATAATTTTCCGATGATTCCTCCTACGTTATTTCCTCCTTTTATTTTGATGTTGGGATTAATCACCAATATTTCCGGATCCAAAAGAATTTCTTTCCCCGGTTCTTGGTAAGATAAGGCTCCGGCTAAAGTGCCACAAATCCCTGAAGAAGCTTCAAGGGATTCATTATCCATATACAATCGTGAGGCCGGGGTAAATTGTATTTGGGTATCATCTAAAGAACCGAAAATACCTCCTATAACAGACTGCCCGGTTATCGAGGCATGAAACAAGGATTCCCCTTTAAGCTCTATCGTAAATGCGTTAGCGTGTGTTTTGTGGGAATATCCGATCATTCCACCCACATAACTACCCCCTTGGATTTGAGACCGATTTGCCGGATTGGACAACTGGAAGTTCTCGATGGTGATGAGGATACTGGTAGGGGCTTCCGACCGGATCTGACCGATTAACCCGCCGACATAGGAGCTACCTTTGATCGGCATGTCGATGGTTATGTCTTTGAAACTGGATGCCGCCTGTAAGAATGCCTCACCGATCAATCCGCCTACGTTCTGGTTACCGGATATCGGGAAATCGTTTAAGGTGGTATGTTGCAGCTTAATTTTTCTGGCATCGATTTGACCATATAATTTCCCGATCAGACCGGCCACATGATTATTCCCTCTCAAGTTTTTGAAAATCCCGTCGCTACTGATATCCTCCACTTGAATGGAAGCGTTCTCGGCCCAGCCGATCAACGCTCCGATATAAGAGCTGCCGGATTCCGAGAATGAGACGCCTAATCGCACATTCTGGATACTGATTTGTGCCAACGACTGGGCGTTGCCCTCGATATAGCCTATTAAACCGCCAACTTTATCCTTCGTGGACTTGATATTACCGTTTAAGGTTATATTCTCGATTCGTATATTTCCGTTAGCTACTCCCGCAAGCAATCCGCAACAATTCTCCGGATACTCTATATCCGCTCCTTCTATATCAAGATTCCGGATCACTGCCCCGTCGTGTAAAATGGAGAAAAGCCCGATTGCGTCGCTTTGCTCTCCGCCGTTCGTCCCGAGATAGGTTAGGTTTAGTATCTTATGGGAATCACCGTCGTAGTTTCCCGCGAACGGGGCGCTTTTATAAGCGTTGCCTTGATACAGGCAATTGGGGATAGGAGCTTTGATGTCGGCTATTTGCTTGAAGAATTGCCCGTATCCGTAATTACTGTCGTACGTGGCTAATTGAGACACGAGATAGGCGAAATCGTTGGTGGAAGTAATCAGATAAGGATTCTCTTCCGTACCTTCGCCATTCAGCATCTCGTAAATATATTTAGTATCACGTACCATACTGACCATCTTGTCACGGAATGTCAGATGATAGCTTAGTGGATAGACGCTGCCTTCTTCATCGAATTTTAACCAAAGTATATAGTCTCCATCTTCTAATACCAGATTATTGGGGATAAACATTTCACAGGAAAGAATCCCCGCGTTTTTCCGGATCTTACCTTCCATGAGCTGTATGGAGTTATCGCTCAGCGATCTCAACTGGAAAAAGATCTGTTCTCTCGTATCTTGTATGGGAGTTTTGCCTTCCGGCAAGGAGAACGTGCTTATTAGATGAGATTCTGTCTCTTGCAAGGTCGATCCGCAGTCGTTTCGTATGATGTCATCGTCCGCGCATCCACCGAGCAAGATGATAAGCATGCATGCGCATATATTCCATATTGTTTTAGTGTATGTTTTCATGTTTGTTTGTTCGTTTATTTATAAATTAGGTTTATCAAATTGCATCTCGGATTTCTTAGGGATCGGAAAGCTACCTGTTTCGTTGGATGGTATTTCCCATTTTACATCAAAGTCCCATCCAGTAAAGGTCTTTTCCGACTTTAAGTCTTGTAAGCTGAATATGTTCATAATCACAGGATTCGGTTGCTCTACAGTGCCCAGCATGCAATAATTCCCAAAATAAGAAACGGATGCGGGAGGTGCGAAAAGATACCAATTCTCCCCGACATTCAAGTTCCTGCCTACCCTTACGTTTGGATTGACAACTCCAATTAGGGCATTGGCTCTTTTATTTGAGCGTCCCATATTTATACAATCGGAGATAAGGCAGCTTTGCTGAAGTTGGCCTACCAAGCCTCCGCTGCTATATTGGCCAATCTCTCCGGCGTTCAAGCATTGTGTGATAACGACGGAGTTTTCCACGAAATCATCAAGAGTGGCCGAAACCGAATTGCCGAAACTGACTAACGCTAGCGCACCTCCCATCAAGGCTACAGCGGGAACACCTTCGGGGAAAGTGATAACTGTAACAAAAAGCAAGGCTGAATTGACCGCGCAACAAACACCACTGACAACCGTATGTAGAACTTCTTCGTTTTTTTTGCTTTTAAGGATCTGTTTGGAGAGCAACCCTCTCTTATAATTCATCGCATCACTATAAATCTGGTGGTTTGTCCCACTTTCGAACCATTCTGTTAATGTCTTTCGATTAGACATGAACCTATTTGTCATATCTTTGCTCCTCAGTTTGATACTTGCGAACGATAGGTTGTCTGTTTTATTGGCCAGTTTCGTGTCCATATCTGATTCCAACATGGCGATATCATGGGTAATGACACCTTTCAGCCTCTCTGTTTCTATAATCTCCGGATGACCGTGTGAAATAAGCCCGAATACGCTAAAACCTTCTGATAAAATATCGATATCATTTAAGACGAGGCTAAGTACTGTAAGGGCGCAGTTAACAAGGATTTCTCCGCTTTCTCCCACGATTTTAGCGAAAGGGACAAATCCGACAAGAGTAGACGCCAGCTCGAATGTGGCAAACCCCAAGGATACGCCATCCATGATCGTCCATTTCTTTGCGTCGCCTACCTCGCCGATCATACCACCGAGGTATGAGGAGCCTGATATCGGCGCGAAATTGGAACAATAGTTCATGGCAAGCGTATTCCCTGCCCTTCCTATCATACCACCGGCATATTCATGGTAGGAGGCTACTTCCCCTAGATTCGTGTTAATACCCAACGAGCCGGCAAGGATGGAACCGGCTATTCCTCCGCTATAAGAGGAGGCGATTACTTTATTGAAATTCGCCGTGTTGGTGATGGAGGCCAAGGGAGTGAATCCTAAAATTCCACCAGCGAAGGATGAATTAGCCTCGATCATACCTTCATTATACGATTTATAAGCGCCAAGTTGCGCCTCACCGCATAATCCTCCTATATAACTGTCGCCGTTTATATTCCCCGAGTTCGAGCAAAAACCGATAAACGTGTTATTATAATAAGTTCTCGGCTGGGTAGTTACCAGTGTGCTTCCGATAATTCCCCCTACGCCCCTGCTTCCTTGCACCGTCCCGCTGTTTCGGCTGGAAATGATGGTGCTCAATCCGCTTCCTCCGGCGATCCCGCCCGTTCCTACATTATATATAGAATTGGCAGGAAGGTTTCCGGGAGGAGCGGTTGTGGATGCGGCACCTTTGATAGTGCCATTATTGCTGCATGAATATACATAGAGCGTATCGGCGTACCCAACGATTCCTCCGGCACAATTGTAAGATGCGGTTACCTTGGTATTCCGGTTGTGGGAGTTCGTGATTTGTGTCATTGAGTACACTGTTCCTCCGCCAAGGATTCCTCCTACGGCAATCGCCCCGTTTATAGTGCAATCCTCTACCGAGCAGGAATCTATCCAGAGATTTACGTTCGGGTCTACCATGCCGGCGATCCCGCCTATGGCCATGCCGTCCGTGACTACGCCATCGCTACGGCTTTCGATGGTGGATTTTTTTACTACGCACCCTTTTATAAATGTCTTATTGATGCTTCCCCCCTTGGTGGTAACGGCTCCTACGATAGCCGATAGCGCTCCATAGCCGGTTATGGTGGCTTTCTCGATGGTGAGATTCGAGATGATGGCTTGATTTGCGAAGCCGAACAAACTAGCGCCCACGGCGTTTTTATCTAACATTTTCAGATCCCGGATCGTATAGCCGTTGCCGTCATAATAGCCCGTGAAAGGATAACTGGCTGATAATCCGATCTGGTACCAGTTGCCCTCCCAGCCGCATTGGTCATTATAGTTGGCCATGCTAATGTCATTTTGTTGTTCGAAGCAGGTGTAGGAATTAACAAGGTTACCATTGTTGTGGAAGTTGAGGATCGCTTCTTGTATCTTCGCCAAATCATCGGCAGAGGTTATCCGGTACGGATCTTCCGGCGTACCGTTCCCATATAGGCCGATTCGCTCGTCACGGTTGGTTTCGGTGGAGATCCCATTCTCACTGACGGTAATGTAGCACCCCATGCCGAACTCCCCATTCCGCCCGTCAATGTCCGGGCAATCCGATTGGATGGTATATTCCATATATAGTAGCTGGTATTTACCCTCCTTCAGCCCTTTTTCCATAGTGAATAGGGAAGTCCCGGATAATCGCCGGTGCTTGGCTTTCCGTTGGATAATGTTCCCGTCGGGAGTCTTGATGTGGAAAGTCAGGTCTCCATACGTGAAATCTTCGGTTTCTTTCGTGAAACTGATCAGATCGTGTACTCCTTCATAGGTATCCTCTGTGGAGGCCGGGATATCCGGAATGTTTTTGTCATCCGAACATCCCATCAGAATCAAAAGAAAGAAAAGGAGAAAAAAATAATTTGTCTTCATATATAGCTTGTTTTTAGGATTAACAGATATCGTTTCAATATGCGAATAGTAATCCTAAAAGCTGTCCGTGTGGCGCAAAACATTTGTCCGTGTGGCGCAAGTTTTTGAAATATAGTATTTTAATTTTCTTTTTCTTTCTCCGCAAGTTTTCGATATTCGTTAGGAGACAGGCCATAGCTCTGTCGGAAAAGGCGGTAAAATACCGAGCGGGAAGCGAACCCGGAGTCATAGCATATTTGATCGATCGAGAGGGCGGAGGGAGAGGAGAGCAGTTCGGCGGCATGCTTTAGACGAAAGTCATAAATATATTCGCGGACGGTCATATTCCCGCTGTAAGTACGTACGGCTTCCATCAAGTAGGTACGGTTGGTCCCCAAACGTTGTGCCAGATCATCCCGGTTCAAGGTGGGATCGGTGTATAGCTTTTCTTTTTCCAATAACTCGTTCAAGTTTATGAATAAACGTAATTCCCGGGAAAGATCGTTCTCGGGTATTTGCTTAATGGTTTCCACCGCCTTATTCTCCTGCCGGATCTGTTCCTGTATACGTCTGTAAAGCACTTGATTCTTTGCTTTTAGACATTGGGAATAAATGATATATCCCGCTAGCAAAAGGACAAGGAGCAAGCAACCGGTAAAGGCGGCGAACATCCAGTTCCTTGCGTATTGCCTCTCTTGGTTGAGCCGGTCTACCTCGTAAATAGTCCGTAGTTGATCCATCCGAGAGGCGATATCCAACCGGTTTACCGAGTCTTTCACCTGTATATACGTATGATAGAGAGATATACAGGACCGGGGATCTCCGGAATGAGCCAGAAGTTCCGCTTTCTTCAACAAATCGTCCATATAGAAAGATAGGTCGCCCTCATGAGCAGCTAACAGGATATCCATATCCTTGATAGCCCCTTGGTAATCTCCTGTCATTTCCCGTAATTCTCGGCGAGCTTCGTAAAAATGCTCATAGGCGTTGGCCGGGATTTGGGGATGAATAAACCGGACTGCCTCATCCAACAATCGTCTCGCCTCTTTTATTTGCCCTTTCTTTAGGAAAGAGAAGGCTTGGAGAGAGCGGGAGGTGACAGGATAATGTCCGGTAGGATCTACTTTCCCATGCTCGTCCCTCCATTTGACAAGGGCGGCATAGCTGTCGGCATAACGGGATATGCGTTCCGTGTCGTTCACCTTCAGGGCGGTCATGAAGAGCCATTCGTAAAGAACGGCCGAGATGTAGAGTACTTGGTTCTCGCCATTCTCGTAAGTGGGGCATATAGCGATCCCTTTTTCCAGCGAGGTGAGGGCTTGGTCGTACAAGCCGAGTTTATAATACATGCTGCCTTGTACCTGCAAGGCCATCGTCATGCCTACCGGTTGTTTAACCTGTTGCGCCGTCTCGAACATGGTTGTGGCTTCCTCACGGGCCTCGTCGAACCGTCTTTGCTTGAACAATCCGGATATATAAGTATTATAGGTGGAGAAGTAGAAACTGTATTGCTTGGCATCCAATATAAAAGGAAGGCTTTCCTGCGCCTCGATGATAGCCGAATCCACGGAGTAGAAATTAAAGAGGCATTGTATACGATTCAATCTTGATTGACAGATAGCCGGAGTATCGTACCGGTCGATAGCGTCGTTGAGCGTAGCGTCCCAGTCGGCGATATCGTTGGTGGACATGGCTATACGCATCAGTAGATCATGCTTTTCCTTACCCACGCTCGCTGCGGCCCGTTGTCGCAATGAATCTGTCGGGGGATGTCCTTGCGCTTGTATCTCGTTATGAGACGAGATCAGGCAGATAAGCGATAATAGGAGTGCAAGAGGGCTTTTTCGCATCGAATTTTGTGATTAACTAACGTTAATAGAAGGTGTAAATATACGAAGTCTTTTGTGATAATTAGGTGCAAGTTGATGAATAGTTTACTCTATTGTGCCATTGAAGTAGCCTACAGAGTAAACGGATTAAAAAAATACAATAAAGCATTTGTTTGAAATGGTTTATAACTGGCTTATAATTAGATGGATATAAATTATGATGGAGATTTGAGTAAAACACGTACATGTTTTCGAAAAAACACGACCGTGTTTCTTGAAAATTACGTACGTGTTTTTGGAAAAACACGACCGTGTAAAAAATAGTCAAGTAAAATATACAGTAAGCTACCTGTTTTCTCGTGTTCACTTCATGGTGACACACCCTCTTCTTGTTGAAGGTTGATCGGTTATAATGATGAGGGCAAGTTTACCAGTGATTTCCCGGAAGTTTTTTTCGATGCTATTTTGAATGAACATATCCCCCTTCTCTTTTATTAATACGGATTTTTTTCCTTATATTCGCGTCACTTTTGAACACGTATCAAATAATTTCTAAATAAATCAATTAAGAAATGACAAAGAGTGCATTACAAATCGCAAGAGCAGCTTACCAACCGAAGGTACCCGCTGCGTTGAAAGGTGCAGTGAAAGCCGTTGACGGCGAGTATACTCAATCAGTAGCCGATCAGGAAGAAATCAAGAAATTGTTCCCGAACACTTACGGAATGCCGATCGTTACATTCGAGAAGAGTAACGAGGAGAAGGCTATGCCTGTCATGAACGTTGGTGTGATCCTTTCCGGTGGTCAGGCTCCCGGTGGTCACAACGTGATCGCTGGTTTGTTCGATGGTATCAAGGCTCACAACGCAGATTCTCGTCTGTATGGTTTCATCTTGGGCCCGGGCGGTTTGATCGATCATAAATATATGGAATTGACGGCTGATATTATCGACGAGTACCGTAACACGGGTGGTTTCGATATGATCGGTTCCGGACGTACGAAATTAGAGACGAAAGAGCAATTCGATAAAGGTCTTCAGATCTTGAAAGAGCTTGATATCAAGGCTTTGGTTATTATCGGCGGTGACGATTCTAACACGAACGCTTGCGTATTGGCTGAGTATTACAAGGCTATCGGTGCCGGCGTACAGGTAATCGGTTGCCCGAAGACGATCGACGGTGACTTGAAGAACGCCCAGATCGAGACCTCTTTCGGTTTCGACACGGCTTGCAAGGTTTACTCCGAGGTAATCGGTAACATCCAACGTGACTGTAACTCCGCCCAGAAATACTGGCACTTCATCAAATTGATGGGTCGCTCCGCTTCTCATATCGCTTTGGAGTGCGCTTTGCAGACTCAACCGAACGTTTGTATCATCTCCGAGGAGGTTGAGGAGAAGAATATGTCTTTGGACGATATCGTTACTTACGTGGCTGGTATCGTGGCTAAACGTGCCGCCGAGGGTAATAACTTCGGTACGGTATTGATCCCTGAGGGCTTGATCGAGTTCGTTCCGGCTATGAAACGCTTGATCGCCGAGTTGAACGACTTCTTGGCTAAGCACGACGCTGAGTTCAAGATGATCAAGAAGAGCGAGCAACGTGCTTATATCATCAGCAAGTTGACGAAGGAGAACTCTGATCTGTACGCTTCTCTTCCGGAGGGCGTAGCTCGTCAGTTGTCTTTGGACCGTGACCCGCACGGAAACGTACAGGTTTCTTTGATCGAGACTGAGAAGTTATTGTCTGAGATGGTTGGCAAGAAATTGGCTGAGTGGAAGGCCGAGGGCAAGTACGTAGGCAAGTTCGCCGCACAACACCACTTCTTTGGTTACGAGGGTCGTTGCGCCGCTCCGTCTAACTACGATGCGGACTACTGCTACTCTTTGGGTTACACGGCATCTTGCTTGATCGCCGCCGGTAAGACAGGTTATATGTCTTCCGTACGTAACACGACCGCTCCCGCTGATCAATGGATCGCCGGTGGTATCCCTGTTACTATGATGATGAACATGGAAAAACGTCATGGCGAGATGAAGCCGGTTATCCAGAAGGCTTTGGTTAAGCTTGACGGCGCTCCTTTCAAGGCGTTCGCCGCTAACCGTGACGAGTGGGCTTTGACTACTAGCTATGTATATCCGGGTCCGATCCAGTACTTCGGTCCGACGGAGGTTTGCGACCAGCCGACTAAGACTTTGCAGTTGGAGCAAGCTTAATACAGACTTATACATTATATAATATATAAGCTAGGGAGGATGTCATTTATTTGGCATCCTCTTTTTATTTACATACATTTGCCACGAGATCTTAAACCTAAAAATAAATCTTTATAACACATAGATTCCATGAAAAAGAAAATCGCCTATCTATTGCTCCTTTTGATGCTGATACCTGTCGGCTCGTTCGCCAAGGAGAAACGTACGTTCGAGATCAAGGACGGTCATTTTTATGTAAACGGGAAGGTAACCCCGATCCTCTCGGGTGAGATGCATTACCCTCGTATCCCCCACCAATATTGGCGGCATCGCCTTCGGATGATGCGAGCGATGGGCTTGAATACGGTCGCTACCTATGTCTTCTGGAACCTGCACGAGACGGAACCGGGTAAATGGGATTTCGAGGGAGACAAGAATCTGGCCGAGTATATCCGGATAGCGGGAGAGGAGGGATTGATGGTGATCCTCCGTCCCGGCCCGTACGTATGCGCCGAGTGGGAGTTCGGCGGTTATCCGTGGTGGTTGCAGAATATACCGGGCATGGAGATCCGCCGGGATAACCCGGAGTTCTTGAAACGCACGAAGCTTTATATCGATAAGCTTTACGAGCAGGTCGGCGACTTGCAGGTGTCGAAAGGCGGCCCTATCATCATGGTGCAGGCCGAGAACGAGTTCGGCTCTTACGTGGCGCAACGTAAGGATATCCCCTTGGAGGAGCATCGCCGCTACAACGCCAAGATCAAGCGGCAATTGGCGGACGCCGGTTTCAACGTGCCTCTGTTCACCTCGGACGGAAGCTGGTTGTTCGAGGGCGGTTCCACCCCGGGAGCGTTGCCTACGGCGAACGGGGAGAGCAACGTGGAGAACTTGAAAAAGGTGGTGAACGAGTATCACGGGGGAGTAGGCCCGTATATGGTAGCCGAGTTTTATCCCGGTTGGCTGATGCACTGGGCGGAACCATTCCCCGATATAAGCGATTCCGGCATAGCGAGGCAGACGGAGACGTACCTCCAAAACGATGTCTCTTTCAATTTCTATATGGTTCATGGCGGTACGAATTTCGGCTTCACCAGTGGCGCCAATTACGACAAGAAGCATGATATCCAGCCGGACTTGACCAGCTACGACTACGACGCCCCGATCAGTGAGGCGGGTTGGGTGACCCCGAAGTTCGACTCGATCCGCAACGTGATCCGGAAATACGTCACCTATGACGTCCCCGAGGCTCCGGCCCCTATACCGCTGATCGAGATCCCGTCGATCTCCTTGACGAAGGTAGCCGATGTGTTGGCCTTGGCGAAAGAAGGGGAACCGGTAGCGTCTCCGACACCTCTCACGTTCGAGCAATTGAACCAAGGATACGGCTACGTCTTGTACTCAACCCATTTCAACCAACCCCTGAAAGGCCGTCTGGAGATACCGGGCTTGCGTGATTACGCTACGATCTACGTGGATGGCGAGCGTGTCGGCGAGTTAAACCGTTGTTTCAACCAATATGCGATGGAGATCGATATCCCGTTCAACGCTACCTTGGACATCTTGGTGGAGAACATGGGGCGTATCAATTATGGCGAGGAGATCGTCCGCAATACGAAGGGGATCATCAGCCCGGTCAAGATTAACGGCAGCGAGATATCGGACTGGAAGATGTACAAGCTCCCGATGGACCGGATGCCGGCTTTGGCCTCCGGCGAACCTTATGTCTATAAGAATGGCTCGCCCGAGGTAGCGGCGTTGGGGAATAAGCCGGTTCTCTACGAGGGAACCTTCCACCTGTCCGATACCGGCGATACGTTTATCGATATGGAGGATTGGGGAAAGGGCATTATTTTCATCAATGGCATCAATATCGGTCGCTATTGGTACGCCGGCCCTCAGCAAACGCTTTACATACCGGACGTATGGCTGAACAAAGGAGAGAATAAAATCGTTATTTATGAGCAGCTGAATAATGACCGGAAGTCGAGCGTACGGACGGTCAAGACTCCTGTCTTGACAAAACTAAAGAAAATTACAGCCATGGAGAAAAAGAATCGTTTGATGGAAAAAACAGTAAGCCCGTTTAGCGTGGATGAGACGATGCGGCGGATCGAGGAGATTATCAAGTCTCAAGGAGGTTCCGTGTTCGCCATGTTCGATCATGGGCGAAACGCTAGCGAGGTAGGGATGAAGCTGCCTCCGAATAAGGTGATCGTCTTCGGCTCACCGAAAGTCGGGACTTTATTGATGCAGCAAGATCCGTCTATCTCTTTGGAGCTGCCGCTACGTATCTCCGTTTGGGAAGATGCGGACGGCAAGGTTTGGGTCGGTTCCCCGAATCTGGAGACGATCGCCTCCGAATACGGGATGGAAAACAGCGGCGTCATCGAGAAGATGCAAGAGGCCGTAACGAATATCGTGAGTAAATCGATAGCCGGCAGCCGGTAAGGCTCACGGATCTAATGCGATAAGAGCTTAGGAGGATGTCGGTAAAACGGCGTCCTCTTTTCTTTTATATGGCCCAAGAGACTCGTTTACCGTGCTGTAGATTGATAATAAGGTTTAAAAGTAAAAATTAGGAATAGATTGTATTTTTTTATGCGGTTTTTAACATATTGTTGATTCTTGTGAAGGTGTCTTTTTGTTAACAAGAATAAGCCTTATTGGGTCTATAATAGCTATTTGTACGAACACATATCCGCAAGTTCAAGGGAATGTGAAAAAAATATGCATACTATTGTTGTTTATTAAGAATAATAATTTATATTTGTACCCGTATCCGAAGAGTGGATATAATTATTAATGTTAACCTATTTTTGTGTTATGATGAACAAATAGTTGGCTTTTGTTAAAAGCGGGCTGGGTTTGGCACTTTGTTTCCTTATGGTCGGTGCGGGTGTAACCCCTCCAATCCATGCGTCTAACGCGAATGTGTCCATCTCCCAGCAAGCTAAGAAAGTTACCGGTACGGTAACTGACGCAAAGGGTGAACCCCTTTTGGGTGTGAATGTTGTAGTAAAAGGTACTACAAACGGTACGATTACCGACCTTGACGGTAAGTATTCCTTGGAAGTTGAGCCCAACTCCATTTTAGTCGTTTCCTACATTGGTTATGTATCTCAGCAAATTCCTGCTTCGGGAGAAGTGGTAAATGTGACTTTGAAAGAAGATACGCAAAACCTTGATGAGGTAGTAGTAGTAGGTTACGGTACGCAGCAGAAGAAGGACATCACTGGTTCTGTGGCGGTAGTCGATACGAAAGAGTTGCTGGCCTCTTCGGGATCTTCTGCTTCTCAGCAGTTGCAAGGTAAGGCAGCCGGTGTGTATGTGGGTGCTTCTGGTGCGCCCGGTTCCCAGACAATGGTTCGTATTCGTGGTATCAATACGATTAATGACAATGGTCCGTTGTATGTTATTGATGGTGTATCTACCCGTAATCAAGATTTGAGCTCCTTGAACCCGAATGACATCGAGAGTATGCAGGTATTGAAGGATGCCTCCTCTGCGGCTATTTATGGTGCGCAGGCTGCGAATGGTGTTATCTTAATCACTACGAAGAAGGGTACTAAATCCGGACAACCTAAATTGACATATGACGGTTATGTTGGTGTTCAGAAAACCGGGAAAAAGTATGATGTATTGAACTCTATGGATCGTTTGAATCTAGAATGGGCAGCAAAAGCAAATAACTATGCTCTGCTAGGTTCTGATGAGAAACCTTCTCACGTGCAATTTGGGACAGGCGATAAACCAATTATCCCTAATTATATGACCCAAGCGGGAGCTGGTGGTCGTCAAGATATTGATCCTAACTCGTATAGCTATCCGGATAACACATTAGCTCCATTCTCTGATACAGATTGGTGGGATGAGATAGACCGTCCTGCTATGATGCAGAATCACCAAATCAGCTTGGCAGGTGGTACAGAGAAAGGAACTTATAATTTGAGTGCGAACTATTTTAAACAAGATGGTACAGTGATTGATACGTATTATCAAAGATACCAAGTACGTGCGAATACTCAATTTAATGTTCGTGATTGGTTACGTGTTGGTGAGAATCTAACTTATTCTTTCACGAAAGATTTAGGACGTACGGCTGAGGCTGCTGAAAGTAATATTTATTCATGGACTTATCGTGCTTCTCCTTTTGTTCCTGTTTATGATATCGCTGGGAATTTCGCTGGTTCAAAATTCGCTGGAACTGGGAATTTCCAAAACCCTGTGGCGATCAAGAAAAGAGAGGTTGGAAACTATTGGACTAATAATCGTATTTTCGGAAACTTGTGGGCTGAGGTCGATTTATACAGAGGTTTGACATTCCGTACTAATTTTGGTATAGATTATACCAATAATTATTCTTATCGCATGGAGAAGAAGAACCTTGAGTTTTCAGAGACTCCGGGTGATAATAACTTGGAAGAGAAGAGTGGCTTCAACTATCGCTGGATGTGGACGAATACGTTGACTTACAATGCCACGTTCAATGATATCCATAAACTGACTGTTTTGTTGGGTACGGAGGCTATTCGCGACGGTTTGGGCCGTGAGATGACAGGTAGACGATATAATTACTTTTACGAGGATAATGTGGATACATGGGTCTTGAATATGGGTGAGAATAACGCTCGTCGTATTGCGGAGTCTAAGTATCAAGGAGAGTTTGCCTTGTTTGGTATGTTTGGTCGTGTAGACTATTCATTTGCGGACAAATATTTGATTACAGGTATTGTGCGTCGTGATGGTGTATCTCGTTTTTCAAAATCAAATCGTTATGGTGTATTCCCTTCCGTATCTTTGGGCTGGCGTATATCCCAAGAGTCATTCATGGATAACACGAGGGATTGGCTGGATGACTTGAAATTGCGTGTGGGTTATGGACAAACAGGAAACTCCGAGATGAATCGTAAGACTAATTATGCGTATGAATATTCAACGGATCCTACTAAAACAAACTATGATATCACTGGTGCTAACAATTCTACGGCTACGGGTTTCCGTTTGCAACGTTATGGAAATGAGGATACGAAATGGGAGGCGACAGAGATGTATAATGTCGGTCTGGATGCCACCTTCTTGAATGGTAAGTTCAGTGCCGGTCTGGAATGGTACTCAAAGAAGACCACGGATATGTTGATCGAGGCTCCTTATTCTGCTTTGGCGGGTGAGTCTGACAAGCCTTATATCAATTTCGGTGATATGAAGAATACCGGTGTAGACTTCAATTTCAATTATCGTGATACAAGAGGAGACTGGAGCTGGGATATCAATATGAACTTGAGCCATTATAAGAATGAGATCACGAAATTATCTTTGGCTGATGACTATGCGATTACGAAAACAGGCGCTCGCTTAGGTGATCCGATCTGTTGGACAACGAAGGGACAGCCCATCTCTATGTTCTACGGTTATAAGCAAGAGGGATTCTATGAGACTCCGGAAGAAGTCATGGCGTTACCTCCTTTAGGACAGACCATCGAGAATTTGGAGGCTGCGAAACGTTGGGTAGGTAAGTTCAAGTTCGCCGATACGAATGGTGATAAGAAACTTAACTCTGAAGACCGTACTTTTATTGGTAATCCGCATCCCGATTTGATCATGGGCTTGAACGCTAGCGTGACATGGAAGAATTGGGACTTCACGATGTTCTGGTATTCTACGATTGGAAATGAGATATTCAATAATACGAAGTACTTTACAGACTTTTGGTTGTTTGAGGGCAATAAGTCCGAGCGTATGCGCGACTTGTCATGGAAACCGGGGGCTGATAACAGTAAAGCTATCTTGCCCGTTCTTGATTATCAAGATGGTTATTCGGGAAATTACTCAAGTTCGTATTATGTTGAGAATGGATCATTCTTACGTCTGAAGAATTTGGTGCTTGGATATACATTCCCGAAGGAATTAATGCAGAAGGCCACGATCTCGAACCTGCGTGTCTATGTGCAGGCCGAGAATATATTGACGATCACCGGTTATTCGGGTCTGGATCCGGAGTTTACGAATGCTAACGTATCCGAGGGTAACGGCTCCGATTTACGAAGAGGTATGGATATGGGAGGATGGCCTACTACGATGCGTTTCTTGTTTGGCGTAAACTTCGCATTCTGATGATGAGCTTTGTTATTGTTAAATCGAAAAAGATTATATTATGAAATATAGATATATAATAACCCTAGGGTTTGCTTCTCTATTGACCTTGGGTTCTTGTGGTGAGGATTTTTTGTATAAATCTCCGCAGGGTAGTATTGACGAGGCGCAGTTGACTACGCCTGATGGAGTAGAGTTGCTGGTTATAAATGCTTATGCGAACCTTACGGAAAACGATTGGGGAGCCAGTCCGTTTAACTGGGCTATGGGTGGCATGTATGGTGGTGATGCCAATAAGGGATCAGACCCCGGCGATCAGTCCGTTTTGAACGAGATGGAGCTATATAACACGGTATCTACAAATAGTTACTTGAACGAAAAGTGGAAGTGGACTTATAAAGGGGTGAAGCGTGTGAATAAGGCTTTGAACGTAATGGATAATGTTGAGGCATTATCTCCGGAAAGGAAAAGTTTACGTACGGCAGAACTGATGTTCTTGCGTGCCATGTTTTATTTCGAGAGCATAAAGGTATTTGGTCCGTTTATCCCGTATTATGATGAGACAGCAACGGATAATAATCCGATGATACATAATGATAAAGACATTTACGAGAACGTACTCGCTGATGTTGATAAGGCAATTGCAGGCCTGCCGGATACGCAAGAAGAGGTCGGACGTATCAATGTATGGGCCGCAAAGGGATTGAAGGCAAAGATGCTTATGCAGAAGGGCGATATGGCCGCCGCCAAGCCTATCTTGAAGGATCTCTTGGACAATGGTAAGACAAATGCGGGTATAAGATTCGGATTGCAAGATAATATGTCTACTAACTGGGATACCAATTTCGATAATAAATCCGCTGAATCTATTTTTGAGCTCCAATTCTCTGTGGATGCTAATGATAATGGCAACTCGGGTATGTCCTTGTGTTATCCGCATAATTCAGGCCCAGGTGGATGTTGTGGATTTTATCAGCCTTCATATGAGTTGGTTAACTCTTATCAGGTTGACGCTAATGGTTTGCCTTATTTGAATGGTGAATACCGTGCGAAACCTTCCGTGACGAATAAAGACGAGGATAAGGTGAGTGTTAATGATAACTCTATCGCTGTAGACCCACGTTTGGATTTCGCTGTAGGACGTTTGGGTATTCCGTATAAAGATTGGGGTCTGCCTGCTACGGACTGGGTACGTAACCCTGTTAACGGTGGTGTGTTCATGCCGAAGAAACACGTATATAGCAAGGCTGAGTCTGACGCAGGGTTGGGAGGAAAAAGCTTCTCCGGTGGTTGGGCACCGGGTTCTGCCATGAATATCCAATATTTGAGTGTACGTGACGCTATGTTGCTTTATGCGGAATGTTTGGCTAATGATGGTGACTTAAGAGGTGCTATGGAGCTAGTGAACAAGATTCGTAAACGTGCTTCATTGGATGTCAATATCGTGAAAGCGGACGGTAAACCTGCCGCTAATTATAAAATCGCTGAGTATCCCTCGTCTCACGCTGCTTTCTCTGATAAGAATACCTGTATCAAGGCTGTTCGTATGGAACGTAAGCTTGAGTTAGCGATGGAAGGACAACGTTGGTTTGACTTGCAACGTTGGGGTGGCGATGTGATGGCTGCGGAGTTGAAGGCTTATATCGATTATGAGAAGAAATACATTCCGAAATTTGCGGGTGCCTCTTATTTGCCTGCAACTAAGACCATGTTCCCCGTTCCGGATGAGCAGATCTTGACCATGGGTAATGACGAGAGCGGCAAACCTTATTTGGTTCAGCCGGATGCTTGGAAATAAAATTAATTAAAAAGCTTTGTATCGAACTATATTTCCTAATAGCAGGAAATAAATCTCTGTTTTACTAAAGTATAGGGTATTTACTGATGAATATCCTATACTTAAATGTCTAAATAATAGTATTATTTGTTTTTAGATCTAATTAATGAACTCATGAAAAAGTTATTATTTGTTTTTATACTACAATTATTCTGTATCGGTGCTTTTTCGCAGACTGTAGATATCATTGGTGAAGATTACGTTGTTGCTGGATCTACACATAGTTATACTGCAAGAACATCAATAATAGATCCTAATTATCTATACAATTGGCAAATTGATGGAGGTTCTCTTATTGGGTGGGGGCAGACCGTTGATGTGAAATGGGATAATACTATTTCTAGTATTAAGAGGATTAGAGTTCATTGCATAGTTCAATATCGCGGAGATCGGACGTGTGATGCTGTATTGTATGTTCATACTTTGAATGGATCTGCGACTATCGTTACAACATCTCCTTTTGGTGAACTTTGTTTAAAGGAACCGGATGTGCTAGGACAGTATTTGCCTAATTTGTGTAGTAATAGTTTGTGACACATACGATGTTAAAGATAAAAGTATAGCATAAGTATCCAATAAAAAAAGACTTGGTAGATTCTCTTTAGTCTTTTATTTATTGATCAAGAACCTTTTTATAAAGGGGGTGGAAAGAATCGTTTTGCTTTTCATCCCTTTTATTCTTTATCGGTTATAATGAAGGGACTGTAATAGTAAACAATAAATACACAAAATTATGAAATGGCTCGGTTTATTTATAAGTATATGCTTTTTTATATTTGCTTGTGTATCTGAATACGAGCCAAGTTCTATAGAGATACGATTAAGCCGTAGCGTAAAAATATTGGATGATTTTGGTGAAGAAGAATCGATAACCGATGCGAACGTCTTTATCGAATGTGACCAAGGATTTACTTTTGAGCCTGTTAGCGTAAGCGAAGAAGGTGTTTATATTTTAAAGGTTGATAAGTTAGAGCCTGCGTATAAATATAGATTATCAATAAATTGGAATGATAAAGAATATAAATCTGAATATTTATCCCCTCTAGATACTCCGGCCATTGATAGTATATCTGTTGAAAGTCCAGCATCGGAAAACCCTGTCTATATTTGTGTCACGACACATGATAATGAGCTTGAGCCTACTTATTATAAATGGAATTATCGGGAAATATGGGAATTTAACGCAGATCTGTTTGCGAACGCCGGATATTTGAATGATAAATTCTATATGTTTGAAAGACATACGTCACAAAATACCTATTATTGCTGGGGAAGGGATAGCTCAAAAGTTATGTTATTGGCGACAACGGATAAGTTGACGGAAAATCTTATATATGAGAAAGAACTAATTGAGATCCCCCGAGACCATGATAAGTTGAAAATCCTTTATTATATAGAAGTTCAGCAGAATCGCATACGGAAAGAGGCTTATGAGTATTTTAAGAATATACAAAGAAATATAGAGCAAACAGGAAGCATCTTTTCTCCTATACCTACCGAGGTGAGGGGTAACATTGTTTGCGTATCCGATCCGAAGGAATGGGTATTAGGTTATGTGGATGTAACTAATACAACGATTATGAAACGCTTTATGCCGGAGCTAAGAGATTTCTATGAGACTTCTTATGACTGTGCGAAGAATATCTTAACAGGAATGGCACCGGATGGTTATACTTATTATATTTATAGTGGGGCGCCAACTGTTCCTAACCGCTATGCGCCCTTTCGCTGTGTAGATTGTACTTATGATGGCCGAGGTACGAAGAATAAACCTTCTTGGTGGCCAACAGATCATTTATAGGTGTTAATTCTAGAAAAAAGAAGACTTATGAAACAGCTCGGTTTATTTATAAGCATATGTATTTTGATGGGAGCTTGTGTCTCCGAATATGAGCCTAATTACGAGAATCAGCTTGAAGGTCTGCTTGTAGTGGATGGGACGATTACTAGTGGGGAAACGATCATAAAGTTAAGTCGAAGTATTGCTATGTCTGACAAGTTTTCGGGTAAGGAATATGTGGATAACGCTAAACTATCCGTGGAGAATGATAAAGGAATTGTTATTTCTAATTGCCAATTAAGGGATAGTGGAGAATATGTAATAAATGTAGGCGAATTGGATGTTTCCTCTAAGTATCGTCTGAATATTATGATTGCAGATGATATTTATCAATCCGAATATTTATCTCCGCTGATCACCCCGGAGATAGATAGTATTTCTTGGCTGAAGAAAGGGGAAGGGGAACCTTTATATATTTGCGTATCCTCACATGATCCTTTGGATCAATCTCCTTATTACCGGTGGACCTATAAAGAAGATTGGGAATTCCACGCCCGGTATAAGGCGAACGCTGCGTACATTCCGGGGAAAGGCATTGTAATGTTCGACTTTAAGACTTCCAATAACCTATATTATTGTTGGGGAAGCGATAGTTCTAAAATCATATTATATTAGGAAGTACGGAAAAGTTGACAGAGAATCTTATCTATCAACATAAGTTGATCGAGATCGAACCCGATCATGATAAGCTCTCATACCTTTATCATATAGATGTCTATCAAGCCTTGGTAAGTAAAGACGCTTATAAGTATCTCTCTAATCTACAGAAAAATATCAGCCAAACGGGGAGCTTGTTCGCCCCGTTGCCTGCGGAATATAAAGGGAATGTGAAATGCGTTACCTGTCCGGGACAGCCCGTTATCGGCTATGTGGATGTCGCCACGATCACTCATCAGTCAATATATCTGCCAACTAGCGATGAACTATATGAGCAGCAAGCATCTAGTTGTTCTGTTATTCCGGCTTCTACGTTTAAAAATCTTTCTGAGGCTTATGCGAGTGGGTTTAATATTTTAAGTTTAGATGTGGCGTACTCCGAGTATAGATGCGTGGATTGTACAAATGGTGGTAGAGGTACAAAGGATAGACCTTCTTGGTGGCCTACGGATCATTATTGATTATTGAGGTGGATATATTTTTTATCATCGTTTCAGGATATCATGGAACGTATCCGTGGCGGGAAATGAGGGCTAGTTCACGTTCGACACGGCGGGCTACAGAACGGATGCTCACGTTGAAGATGCCGGGATCATCTATCTTGATTACTCCGGAAAATGGAGGATATATGCTTGGGATTAGGTATAAAAGTCCGTATTTACCGGACCCAGATGACGCAGAGTAACGCAGATGTCGTTTACTATCAACAAGTCTGCGTTACCCTGCGTCGTCTGCATCCGGTATTTCCCCTAATAACCCCAGTACTTCAAGAGGCACCCTGCGCACCCCGCTATGAGGAGGGTGTAGCCGGAGATACCCAGCCAGTCCGCCCCGGGGAACGGTGGGGAGGAGGGGTGCCGTCGTGGCGGAAGAGCGTCAGCGAGGCGCCGATCGCCGCTAGCGTCACCTCCGTCTCCCGCATGAGGAGGGAGAGGAGGGCTAGCAGGAGAAGGAGCAGCGCCGGTAGCGTCTGTCGTTTCGGGAACAGGGGGATGCTGCGGGAAGATGACCCGGAGGAGCGCCGTGAGGCAACGGAGGATGAGTTCAAGGTATTTCATTTTAGTTGACAGTTGATGATAGGGACGGCATCTGCCCGCCCTTTGGATTAACGATTGATAGTTGCGAGCTGATTTTTCGGCAAAGCTGGACGATCAGCTTACGATAGGCTTCCCGGTTGTCGCCGTTCACCTCGCTGATGTAGGGGCTGTAGGCGATCTCCTTGGCGAAGGCCGTAGGGTTGGCGCTCATGTCGGCCGCCCGGGGATAGGCCGAGCGAAGCAGGCGGCAGTAATCCATGAACGAGCACTTATCGTCCGGGTAGATCCGGAAACGTAGCGAGCGGGGCGACAGCTCCGTCCACCGGCCAGTCCACCATACGTTGGGCAGCCCGTAGGCCGTGATGCCGAAAAAGTTATGATACTCCCGGCAGAGCGTACTCTCGCCCCAACCCGTCTCGATGGCCGCCTGCGCCAAGATCACCACCGGATCGATCCGGAACGCCCGCCCGGCCTCCCCAGCCAGCGGAGCGTATTCACGTATAAAAACAGAAATCTCCATACCACTTAATTTTCAATTTTCAATTCTCAATTCTCAATTTTCAATTCCCTAAATCTCGTCCGGGCTCTCGGAATCGCCCCCGCCACCTCCCGGGGTCACCTCTCCGTTCGAGTACTCGGTGTACTCACGGAGCTTGGCCGTCAGCTTAAGCGAGGCGCTGGAGAGATTGCCCGTGGCACGGGCACGGAGGCGTACGCCGATGATATTGCCTTGCGTGGAGAAATCCTCCGGCGTGACGGCCCCCTTCGAGCGGATACCCACGCTGAAGATGCCGAGGTCGTCTATCTTCACGTTCTTGCCGTCCATCAGCAGCTCCTTGATACAATTCACCATGTCCTTCAGCATGCCGTGGATGGCGCCGGTGGAGAAGGGGGTGTTGTGGGTGGACATGTGCTCGGCCAAGGCGGCGATGTCTACCGTCTCCTCGCATACGGCACGGGCATACCACTTGTTGAAGGTTGTCACGTTCTTCTCGTTCTTGTTTTGATACTTCTTGTAGCGGATCATAATGTGTTGTTTTTTAATGTTGATACAAAGATACGGCAGGGCATGGGGGCTTTGTCGCTTTGGGTGACTTAGGGTGATTTCGGGTGAATTATTTCTCCGGAAAATGATGGATATATGCCGGAGATTCACTATCTTTAGGATATGGAAACAACATTCAAGATACGAGCGTACGGGCGGATGGAGCTGGCCGAGGTCTACCTGCCCGACCTGCATCCCCGCTCGGCCCACCGCAAGCTGCAACATTGGATAACGATCTATCCCGGCCTGCCCGGTCGCCTCCTCTCGCTGGGTTATCACGAGGGCGAGCGGGTCTATTCGCCCGCCATGGTGCGGGCCATCATCGAGTCGCTCGGCGAGCCGTGAGAGCCGGATGGTATCCGGGTGGAATAGGGGCGCTAAGTCAATGGAACGCAAGACGGATTCCATTGACTTAGCGACCGTATCTCATTGGTTTCCGAGCCGTGTCTCAATAAAAAGCGCATGGAAATTGTATACCCCAGTAAAATACAGTAGATTTGTATATTATAAAAAGGATGGAAAATGACTATATTTGATGAATATAAGACATATACAGGAGACTCTTCAATCTCTCCCTCCTTGCTTTGGGAGTATGACCTGTCACATTTTGACTGGTGGAAATCCCGGAAGATTGTGGTACAGCGTGTCATTGAAAGAGGATGGTTGAAGGATTTTTATGCCGCATTCAATTTATATGGAGGTATAGAGGGATTCCGGGAAATAATAAAAGAACTCCCAAGCTTATCTCCACGAGACATGAATTTTGTTTGTATTGTCTTTAATCTTGAAAAGGAGGAACTAAAATGTTACACACGGAAGTTGTCTCGGGAAAAACACTTGAACTCCTGAAAAAGCTGGAAGCGGAAAATGCGATGACCCGTTTTAATCTGGCGGGAGGAACTTCTTTAGCCCTGTATTTAGGACATAGGAGAAGTGTGGATTTAGATCTTTTCACTCCGAAACCGTTTGATGCGGCGGAATTGGAGAGATTTCTTATGGATAAATATGGATTCCGTACCGGCTTTATGGAGAGGAACACCTTGAAAGGTTCCATAGACGGAATAAAGATTGACTGCATTACCCACTCTTATGAGTATCTTGAAAAGCCATATATCGAGTACGGTATAAGATTGTACAGCATGCAGGATATTATTGCCATGAAGCTCTCTGCCATCGCCGACGATGGGTCACGGCTAAAGGATTTCATCGACATCGCTTTCCTCTCCACCCGTTTCCCTTTCAATTCCATGTTGGGAATGTATGAGCGTAAATTTCCGGGGGCAAATGTCATCAGGCCCTTCAAGGCCATTACTTATTTTGAGGATATAGATTTCGATGAGGATATCGTTATGCTGAATGGCAAATACGATTGGAGAGCAATTGAGAGGAGATTGGTTGATATGACTAGAAATCAAGATAAGGTCTTTGATTCGTTCCCATTTCCTCTGAAGGGAAAAAGGTCTTGATTTGTAATAGAAAGGATATCCATAACTCTTTTTGAGGAGCTTTATGAGCTTCGCTGAAACATAGCGGGGTGCGCAAGGGTGCGCATCTTTACGTGTTTTCCTAAAACTTTTCTGGTAAATGTAAATTTGTGTCACACTGCTGTGTGTGATACAAATTTATTTATTTCTAAAATGTTTTTCCAACCACTCTTTTTTGCGCACCCCTGCGCACCCCCTGCTTTAAAATGGAAGTTTAGGATTCGCTGTATTGTTTTGGTTATCAGTATGATTCTTTTCATCTTCCTTCTTCGTTCCCTTTTCTTCCGGGGTGCTCAAAAAATTGTCTTTTACCTGTTCCGGAGTGATCTCTACGACCTCAAATAGGCGTTTTCCACGTATTGTCGTGAGCTTAAAACCGTGTTTTTTCAGCACCTTGCTCAACGTAACTATATTAGAACGTGTCGGCGTGATACGTGTAAATACACTTAGTTTCGTCATAATATCGCTCGCCGTAAGATACTGTGGCGTGTCGAAACGCTCCGGTTTGCGGAAATAGGTGAAGAACAACTCCTCCTCGGGGCTTCGCTGGCGGAAGGTCTCGTTGTTCTCGTTGATCTTTCGGATGTCTTCGCCGGAGAACCAGTATTTCTCGCCCCGGCGGAAGAGGGCGAGAGCTTGGGCGTAGATGTCGGCGTGTCGCACGGGCGACTGGTAATCGATCCGTGTGGCCTCGAAGCAGAGGAAGCGGCGAGACTCGTTATCGTCCGGCAGCGATTGCAAGTCGTTCACCGTGGCGGCGAAGGAGGCGTGGCGTATCTGCGTCTCGGCATAGTGTCCGTACGGGCGGCGCAGGTAGATGACCCCGGTGGAGGTGAGCGCCTTGAGGCGGTTCAGATCGGCGTAGCTCTGGCCGGACATCTCGTCGATGACGATCAAGAGGCAGTCCACCATCATCTGCGGGAAACCCTTGCTATAGGGATTGACATTGCCCGTGAAAAGATAGTCCCGCAATTCGGGCGGCACGAGGTTCCGCAGCCACGAGGTCTTGCCCAGCCCCTGCCCGCCGGCCAGCAGCAGGATGGTATGGTTTTCCACGCCTAGCTCCATGGATCCGGCCACTTGCGCGATAAGCCAGCGCTTGAGGCAACCCCGCCAGAAGGCGGGCCGGGTGGTGTCCACGGTATCGGCCAGCTGCCCGATCCAGTCCGTCACCCCGTCCCACGGGGCCAGCCCCTCGAAATACGAGCGGAAAGGGTGGAACGTCTCGCTGAAGTCCGACATCAGTATGGCCCGGATGTCGTTATGCGAGCAGTAGTGGCCGTCCTTCAGGAGACTCCGCCAGAGCGAGTTCACCCAGTAGTCGGTCACCGGCTTGAAGACCGGCTTTTGACCGTTCCGCTTTTTCTTCGAGGCCACCTCCACGTACCCCCTCACGGCGTTCTTGCGGGTGAGGAAACGCTCGGATATATAATTCTCCACGGCGACCACGTCCAGCGGGCCCCCGCCCTTTTTCCGGGAGGTGGCGGCGCTCGTCTCGGCGGCGTGCTCCTCCACGTGGCTGTAGGCGCTCTCGATGGCGGCGAGGCGCTCCTCCGCCGGCAAGTCGGCGAAGGCGGTAGCGGCGTAAGCCTCCATCTCGGCCCGCTTCACGCCCAGCCGGTTCGCCCGTGCGGCCATGACGAAGATGAAGTTATTGCGGTTGCCCTCGGCGTAGGCGCCTTTCCGCTCGGCGGTCCGGCGTGCCTTCTCCAGTGGCGAGGCCACCTTCCTTTCCTTCGCCCCGGGAGCCGTCTCGCTAACCTCCTCCTTCCAAGTAAGGGGTAGCGGGGCGAGGCCCTCCGGTAGCTCGCCGGTACCCTCCAGCCAAGAGCGGTAGGCAGGCGAGAGGTATAGGGCGGGATCGTCCGATACGAAGCAAAGCCGCCCGATGTCGCTGCCCGAGGTATCCAGCTCCACGCCGAGCCGGGCGGCGTACCAACGGCTCATGGCCTCGTAGACCCTCCGGTGATTGCCCGGCGTGGCGGTCTCGTCCGTGGCGGCGTAGGCGATGAGTTTCGCCCCGTCGCCGCTGGGACTGCGGAAATACGCCACGGTGTAGGGCGCTTCCGTGGCGAGCGGGGTGATACGCTCCAGCTCCCGTTCCCCTACGTGGTCGATGTCGAGTACCACCAATTGGTTATAGCGGGTGATGTGAGGGTCGAGGCGTTTCCCGGAGTAGGTGGCCTGTGGGGTGAAAGCGGGCAGTTTTTTCTTTAGTTTGGCGGCCAGTTCCTTATCGCCCGACGCTAGCGCCTCCCGCGTCTCGTCGATGAACTGCTTGTACGTTCCTCTTTGGATGTTTTCCAGTACGCCCGCTAGCGAGGCGTCTCCCTTGTATCGTCCGAAAAGGGCGAATAATGACGTGTTTATCGCCCCGGGAGCCGTCTCGCTAACCTCCTCCTTCCAAGTAAGGGGTAGCGGGGCGAGGCCCTCCGGTAGCTCGCCGGTACCCTCCAGCCAAGAGCGGTAGGCAGGCGAGAGGTATAGGGCGGGATCGTCCGATACGAAGCAAAGCCGCCCGATGTCGCTGCCCGAGGTATCCAGCTCCACGCCGAGCCGGGCGGCGTACCAACGGCTCATGGCCTCGTAGACCCTCCGGTGATTGCCCGGCGTGGCGGTCTCGTCCGTGGCGGCGTAGGCGATGAGTTTCGCCCCGTCGCCGCTGGGACTGCGGAAATACGCCACGGTGTAGGGCGCTTCCGTGGCGAGCGGGGTGATACGCTCCAGCTCCCGTTCCCCTACGTGGTCGATGTCGAGTACCACCAATTGGTTATAGCGGGTGATGTGAGGGTCGAGGCGTTTCCCGGAGTAGGTGGCCTGTGGGGTGAAAGCGGGCAGTTTTTTCTTTAGTTTGGCGGCCAGTTCCTTATCGCCCGACGCTAGCGCCTCCCGCGTCTCGTCGATGAACTGCTTGTACGTTCCTCTTTGGATGTTTTCCAGTACGCCCGCTAGCGAGGCGTCTCCCTTGTATCGTCCGAAAAGGGCGAATAATGACGTGTTTATCATACTATGTTTTTAAGTGATAAAAAAAGAGCCAGTGTCTCTGGCTTGATGCCGCTAAGGTAGGGAGGCGCTTTGGGACGCCTCCCAAGTTTTAACTTTTGTTGTGAAAAACGGGAAGCTTGTTATTCATGCGCTTTCCCGTATTCCTCCTGCGCCGTCGAGAGGATGCTCCGGAAGCTCCTTGGCTCCGGGCAGCCGTTGGGGTGTATCTCGAACACCTCGTCCAGCGCCCGTATCATGGCTTCCCGGTTCGTCTGTCCGTTCACCCGGAACCGCGGGTCATTGAGGATGGGCAGCGTCAGCCGCACGAAGTCTTTCACGGAGCCCGTGTAGATGATCTTCTCCCGTTTAACCAGATCCTCCTCCGGCTGGTAGTCTTTAAACAACTTATGCGCCCCTTTCGCGTCTTTTTTCAAGTCCACCCATGCCTTTTGGGCATTTTCCAGACTATCCAGCAGCTTTCTCACGCTTGTTTCCGCTTCCCGGAAACTGATTTTTTTTCATATATGATTAATTGTTAAAGTTAAAAACATCGCAAAGGTACATTATCCGCGTGATAATTCCTCGGAAGTTGTTGCTTTGCCGGATATATATGCTTATATTTGTAATTACTCATAAAAACAAAGATCGCTATGATAATAAAGAAGATTCCTTACGGACTGACGGATTTTGAGAGGATTAGGAAAGAGCCGTATTATTATGTGGATAAGACTCATTATATCGAGTGGTTGGAGGAATCTGCCAATTTCTTCTTCTTGATCCGCCCGAGGCGTTTTGGAAAGTCTTTGTTTATCAACATGCTTAGATGGTATTATGATATCTATAGGCGGGATCGTTTCAAGGAAATCTTCGAGGGGCTGTATATCGGTTCGCATCCTACGGCGGAGCAAGGGAAATACCTTGTGCTCGATTTTAATTTCGCCGGCGTGAATCCGGACCCGGACCGGTTGCTGGCCTCGTTCAATGATAATTGCTCGATGCGTTTCGATCTTTTCGCCGGGCTTTACGGACATATGTTCAATCCCGGTTTCGCCAGTGAATTGAAAAGACTCAAGAACGCGGACGAGAAATTGAACTACCTGATCGGGCAGGCTACGTTGCTGGATCTTCCGATCTACCTGTTCATCGATGAGTATGATAATTTCACGAACGCCATACTCGCCAATGTGGGGAATGAGCATTACCGTAAATTGACACATGGCACGGGGTTCTTCCGCTATTTCTTTAATAAGCTGAAAGAAGGTGCCACGGGAAACGGACCGATCAAGCGTATGTTCATCACGGGAGTCTCTCCGGTCACCATGGATGACGTGACAAGTGGATTCAATATCGGTGCCAATATGAGCACCGATCCCCGGTTTAACGGGATTATCGGGTTTAGCGAGCGGGAGGTACGTGATATGTTGTCTTATTATAAAGACGTGGATATGCTGGCCGGAGAGGTAGATGAGGTGATCGGCGTGATGAAGCCATGGTACGATAATTACTGTTTCTCGAGAGATTCGCTCCACGAGCCGATGTATAACTCGGATATGGTGCTGTATTTCCTGAATCATTATCTTCCGTTGAAAAAAGTTCCGGAGAACATGATCGATAACAACATCCGTACGGATTATAATAAGCTCCGTCATTTGATTCGCTTGGACAAGAAAATGGGCATGAACGCCTCTATCATCCAAGACATCGTGACGAATGGCGAGACCGTAGGTACCATCAAGACGGCTTTCCCCGCCGAGGATCTGGCAAAACCGGATAATTTTAAGAGCCTGCTCTATTATTTCGGGCTGCTTACCATACGGGGTACTAAATGGGGGAGTACCCTATTGGCGATCCCTAACTTGACGGTTCGTGAGCAGTTGTACTCCTATTTGGTGGAGGCTTACCGGAGCGCCGATTTATTTTCCCTCGAGATGGATCGGCTGGGGATGCTCGTGGCTAGCATGGCCTACGAGGGAAACTGGAAACCTGTCTTTGAGTACTTCGCCTCTGAATTGAAGCGACAAAGCTCTATCCGTGAGTTTATCGAGGGTGAGGCGCACGTAAAGGGCTTTTTGTTGGCTTACTTGGGCTTGACCCGTACTTATATAATTCATCCGGAGTATGAGGCGAATAAGGGATATGCGGACTTCTACATGATGCCCGATTTGTTGCATCAACCGGAGATCGTCTATAGTTATATCGTAGAGGTGAAATATGCCCGTCGTGACGCCTCCACCCCGGAGATAGAATCGCTGAGGACTGAGGCTGCCGGGCAATTGAAACGTTATGCCGAAGATCCTAAAGTGAGAGAGACGAAGGGAAATACGAAACTTCGCCTGATAACACTGATATTTAAAGGCTGGGATTTGGTGGCTTGTGATTGAATGCCTATATTTGGCATGAAACTTTAAATCTGTATCTTATGAGAAAGCTTCTGGGGTTTTTATGCGTATGCGCGTTGGCTATCGCTACGGCTAGGGCACAAGATGCGGTGGATGACTATGTCTCTTCCGCCGCCGGCCAAGCCGTGATCTACCATGGGAAGGAGCAATTAAAATATCCCACCTCGATAAGAAATCACCCCTATTTGAAGAGCGAGAAATACGTACCCGGGGATCTTAGCTTCGAAGGCATTCTCTACAAGGACGTGAAAATGCGCTTAGACCTGTACAAGAATGAGTTATTACTGCTCTCTCCGGACAATCGCTATAATATCGTCTTGCCGAGCGATCGGGTAGACTACGCTGAGTTTCATGGGTACGATATCTTCTACAGGTATCCGGACGAGCGGTCGGGCAACCTGCCGGAAGGCTATTACCTACGGTTGTATGAAGGGAAGTGTACCGTACTGGGGAAATGGTCTTGTATATTATCTAAGACGATAAAAGATATGAAGCTCGATGAATCCTTCGATCAGTCCGTAAAATACTACATCCGGAAGGAGGGCGTTTACTATACCGTGAGGAGCAAAGGCTCCGTGTTGAAGGTCCTCAAGTCCAAGAAAAAAGAGCTGGCCCGGTATATCAAGCGGCGAAAGCTGGATTTCAAGCACGCTCCCGAGGAAGCCATCGTAGCCGTGGTGAGACAGTATGAACAGTTAAACGAGATCCCATGAGAAAGAGCCTATATATCGGTATGGTAATGTGCCTGCTGTCCGGCTGGACGGCGAGGGCGCAGCGGACGGTCGATCTGGATTTCCGGCAAGTAACCTTGAATGTCGTGTTCGACGCTATCGAGCGGCAGACCGGCCAGCCTGTCTACCGGCAACCCTTGGAGACGGACTCCATGGTCGTTAGCGTACACAGTGAGAAGGAAGAGCCCTTGGTGGCGTTGCGGCGTGCGTTGGAGGGGACTCCCTTCCAAGTATCCTCGTATGGCGGCGCCTTCTTTGTATTGAGAGATAACACCTTGATGACCTCCCTGCCCGAGAACTTCTTCCTGCGGGAGAAGCGGAGAGAGGGCGATGGCGACGAGGAAGGCTCCGGTATCTCCCTGATGGCGGGCCGGAAGCAGCAGAAGGCTACCTCGGAGAACAAGGTCTACGAGATCGGCGACGCCTCGGGCAAGGCGGCGGACCGGGTCACGGTGACCGGTAATATCAGCGATTTCAAGACCGGCGAGCCGATGGTGGGCGTGGCCGTGTTCGTGAAGGACCCGATGATCGGGGCTACTACCGACGCTTACGGCTATTATACGCTGCGCCTCCCTCCCGGACGACACGAGCTGTACATACAAGGCATGGGCATGAAGGACACCCGGCGGCAGATCATGCTCCATTCCGACGGCAAGCTGGATATCGAGCTGGAGGAACAGGTCTACACCTTGAAGGAGGTCACGATCTCCTCCGAGAAGATCGCCAACGTGCGGAATACGACGATGGGAGTGGAACGCTTGAAGGTGAAGGATATAAAGAATATCCCGATGGCGTTCGGGGAGGTGGATATCATGAAGGTAGTCATGTCGCTTCCCGGCGTGAAGGCGGTGGGCGAGGCCTCTAGCGGCTTTAACGTGAGGGGCGGGGCGACGGACCAGAACTTGATCCTCTTCAACGACGGCACGGTCTATAACCCGACCCACCTGTTCGGCTTCTTCTCCGTCTTCAACCCCGACGTGGTGAAGGACATGGAGCTGTACAAGAGCAGCATCCCCGCCAAGTATGGCGGACGTATCTCCTCGGTACTCGACATCAACAGCCGGGAGGGTAACAAAAAGGAGTTCAAGGGATCGGCGAGCATCGGCTTGCTGACCAGCCGTTTTACCTTGGAGGGGCCTCTCTTCTCCGAGAAGACCTCCTTTATCGTGGGCGGACGTACCACTTACTCGGACTGGATCTTGAAGAAACTCCCCGAGAAGAGCGGCTATAAGGATGGCAACGCCGGTTTTTACGACCTGAACGCCACGATTAACCATAAGTTCGACGAGCGGAACAACCTCTATCTGAATGGCTACTACAGCCACGACCGTTTCCGCTTTAACGCGGATGAGCGGTATGCCTACGAGAACGCCAACGCCTCGGTGAAATGGAGGCATATCTTCTCGGATCGTTTCACGGGGGTCCTCACCGCTGGCTACGACCATTATGGCTACAATACCCGTAATACGGATAACCCGGTGAACGCTTATTCCCTCGCTTTCCGTATCGACCAGATGTACGGGAAGATGGACTTCACGCATTACCTGAGCGATAAGCATACGCTGGATTTCGGTGCCAGCTCGCTGTTTTACGACTTGGAGCCGGGGAAATACCTTCCCTATGGCGGGGAGTCGTTGGTGAAGGAGGACCGGATGGAGAAGGAGAAAGCGGTGGAGTCCGCTATCTATGTGGGCGATCGTTGGGATATCACCTCCCAACTCTCCTTGAACGTGGGGGTCCGTTATTCCATGTTTAACGTATTGGGGCCCCGTACCTATAATCTCTATGCCGACGACCAACTGCCTTCCTTGGCTACCGTGACGGGTACGGTGGATAAGACCGGGGCGTTCAAGACTTACCACGGGCCGGAGTTCCGGGTATCCGCCCGTTATGCCTTTACCGAGGACTTCTCCGTGAAGGCCGGCTTTAATACGATGCGGCAGAATATCCATAAGCTATCCAACACGACCATCATGTCGCCCACAGATACGTGGAAGCTGAGCGACGCCAACATCAAGCCGCAGACGGGTATGCAAGTGGCCGCCGGGCTATACCGGAATTTCTTGAACAATACGATCGAGGTCTCCTTGGAGGGATATTACAAGACGATGAAGGATTACCTAGATTACCGGAACGGCGCCGAGCTGCTGATGAACCACCACATCGAGACGGACGTGCTGAGGACCGAGGGGCGTGCCTATGGCGTGGAGCTGATGGTGAAGAAAACGCAAGGGAAGTTGAACGGCTGGGTAAGCTATACCTACTCTCGCACGCAACTGCGGCAGAACGACCCGATGATCGTCACTCCCGTGAACAATGGGGATTGGTACGCCGCCGATTTCGATAAGCCGCACGACTTGAAGTTCGTGGGTAACTATAAGTTCACGCATCGTTTCAGCTTCTCGCTGAATTGCGACTATAGCACGGGACGGCCGATCACCTTGCCGGTCTCCAAATATCATTACGGGGGCGGGGAGTTTGTCTACTATTCGGACCGTAATCAATACCGCATCCCGGACTTTTTCCGGATGGACGCCTCGTTCAACATCGAGCCGAGCCACCACCTGACGTTGCTTACGCATAGCACGATCTCCTTCGGAGTCTATAACCTGACGGGGCGAAAGAACGCCTACTCGGTGTATTATATATCGGAGAACGGGAAATTAAAGGGATATAAGATGGCGATATTCGGGGTGCCTATCCCGTTTGTCTCTTATAATATTAAATTTTAGGGGGGAGTTGAGATGAGGAAAGAAGCGAAGATAAAAGATTCTATAAAAGGCTTTCATTGGTGGCTGGGGGCTTTGCTGTTGTTATTGTCCGCCTGTGTCACGGATTACGAGCCGAAGGGTTTGGAGCAGGTACGGGATTTGTTGGTCGTGGATGGTATCATCACGAATGGCGAGACTACGATAAAGCTCCGGAGAAGCGTGGGCCTGACCGACGATTTCACGGAGGATGAGTTCGTGAATAACGCCAAGGTGGTGGTGGAGCGTGAGGATGGAGCTGTTTTCACTTGCGCTAATTCTTCCGGGAAGGGAGAGTATAAGGTGGATATGGGAGAGCTGGACCCGGGTAGCCGGTACCGGCTACATATCTCGCTGGATGGGCTGGAGTATGAGTCGGACTATCTGGGACCGGAGATAACGCCTCCGATCGACTCTCTCTCCTTGCTGAAGAAGGGGCCGGGAGAGGAGGTCCGTCTCTGTGTGTCTACGCATAATGCCCCGGATCGATCCTCTTATTTCCGCTGGATGTATAAGGAGAATTGGGAGGTGAAGGCGGAGATCTTCATGGCTGCCGAGAAAATGGGTAATACGGTCGTAATATATGATTTACTTACATCGAATAATTGGTATTATTGCTGGGGGAAGGACAGCTCGAAGGTGATCTCCCTAGGCAGTTCCGATAGGCTGACGCAGAACGTGATCGCTAACAAAAGTATCGCCTCGTATCATCCCAGCGATCGCCGTTTCTCGATGTTGTATCATGCGGAGGTGGAACAATATGCGTTGCACCGGGAGGCTTACGACTACTATTTTAATTTGCAGAAGAACATAGAGGAGTCTGGTAGCTTGTTTGCCCCTATTCCTTCCGAGATGAAAGGGAATATCCGCTGCGTGACGGACCCGGAGGTTCCGGTGATCGGTTTCGTGGAAGTAGCGACAGTGACTCGCCTCAAGCGTTTCTTTCCGGAGATAGAGAAGGTATATGAGGCCGAGGTTACGGGCTGCGCAAGCACGATCGTACAGGGATCGGAATATGATAATAATCCGGATTACGGATATGTTTCCTATAATCCGATGAATGCGGCGAGTAATACGTATGCGCTGAAACGTTGTATGGATTGCGGCCGTTTTGGTTCGAAACAGAAGCCCTCTTGGTGGCCTACCAGTCATTTATAATTTAGTTGCTATGGAGAAGTCTATGATAAAACAATGGATCTTGTCGCTCCTCTGCCTCTTATGGGCGGGGCAAACGGTTCTCGCAGGGGAATTGCGAGAGCGGGTTTATCTGCAAACGGATAAGCAATTTTATCTGTCGGGCGAGCTTGTATGGATGAAATTCATTGCCACGGATTTGGACCAACGGTTGTCCGACGTGAGCAAGGTCGGGTATGTGGAGCTTCTGGATAGCGCCTCGGCGGTCGTGCAAGCCCGACTCGTGCTGGAGAAGGGGGTAGGGAATGGTTGCCTGCAATTGCCGTCTACCTTGCCGACCGGAAACTATCGGCTGGTGGCCTATACCCGTTATATGCGGAACGAGGGGGAGGAGGTCTTCTTTGAGAAGCCGCTGACGGTGGTGAACACCTTCGTGACGAACGAGACCCTGCTGACGGATACTTTATTGCCCGCTTACTCTTTTACGAGGCGAGAGGGCCCAGTTTCCGTATCACCGGACCGTATGACCTATGATACCCGTTCAGGGGGGGAGATCCGGATAAACGGCCTGCCCCCGGATCTACAGACCCTATCGGTCTCTATCGCCGGGATCGACTTGTATAAACCTTCCGCCCGGAGCGGTATCGTTGATTGGAAACAAAGCATGCCTACTACGGGGTCATCGCCTGCCGATCATAAATTCTTGGCGGAATACGAGGGGCCGATCCTGACGGGGAAAGTGATCGATCTGTCTACGGGCGAACCTTCGTCTAAAGAGGCGGTGAGGCCTTTATTGGGCTTTTCCGGGGGGGGAGATCCGCCTTTTCGGGGGGCAACTGGGCGCTGCCGGGGAGGTGACTTTCTTTACGAAACATATATCTGGGACGCACGAGATCGTGACGGTGGCTTTATCCCCTTCCTCCTCTCGCTACCGGGTGGACATCGAATCTCCTTACGCTACGCATCCGGAGAAGGAACTTCCCGCCTTGAGATTGAATCCCGCTTGGCAAGATGAGTTGGTGAAGCGGAGCGTGGGGCTACAGGTGTTGCATGCTTACCGGTCTGATTCCTTGGTTCGGGAAAAAGCGGAGAAGCCTTGGTTCCAGTGGCAACCGGATTGGAGTTATCTTTTAGATGAGTACACCCGTTTCACGACGATGGAGGAAGTCGTGATCGAGTTTATCCCCGGCCTTCGTTTCCGTAAGATGGATGGGGTTCGCCGGTTGGCGGTCCTGACCGAGGAGCGGATCGGGTATACGATCGGTAACTCATTGGTTTTATTGGATGGTATCCCCATCACCGATCACGAGATCATTTTTAAGTACGATCCCCTAAAAATCCGGAAGATCGATGTGTATAAAGGTAAGTACGTATTCGGTGGGCAGATATTCGACGGTATCGCCTCCTTCTCCTCTTACGAGCATAATTACCCGGGTCTGGTAGTCGATAACTCCACCCAGTTCTTTGATTATGAGGGCACGCAAGCCCAGCGCATCTTCTATATGCCCGCTTACCGGACAGAGGCCGAGAAGCGATCTCCTGTTCCGGATTTCCGCCATACCTTACTTTGGCGACCCGATATCCGGACAGCCGGCGAGTCCTCTATATCCATCCCCTTTACCACCTCCGACCTGACCGGTGATTTCACCATCACCATCGAAGGCCTGACCCAAACCGGCGAGGCCCTCTATGCGACGGAACAATTTCAGGTAAAATAGCGTGCGATATGGATTATTCTATTTATCTTTGTAACCTTACTATGGGAAATTAAATCGGATTGAAGATTATGGGAACATTGGAATTGAAATTATCATTGATACAACGGCTCAGTCTCATAAATGATGATGATTTGTTACATCGTATCAAGAGCTTGATTGATAGGATGGAGGAAAGGCAAGCCCTTCGCTTCTCGCCGGAAGTAAAGGTTGCCATAAAGCATGCGCGAGAAGATATCTCGGAGGGGCGTTTTATTGAAGATGAAGGACTGGATAGATATATGGAGCGATGGGTAAACGAAAGTTGATTTGGTCTCAATCAGCTTTGAATGATATGACCGAAATTTTTGACTATTATAATAAACGTAATAAGAGTAAAACGTACAGCACTAAATTATTAGGAGAGTTTAGGGCGATAATGCGTTTAATCCTTTCTTCTCCTCGTATGGGGATCAAGACAGAGGATGAGAATATCCGTTATGTGCTATCTGGTAACTATGCCTTATTTTATGAAATCAAGTCTTGTACAATAGAGGTCTTGATTGTTTGGGATTGCAGACAAAGTCCCGGGCGGTTGGAGATGTGCATCCGTCAACGTCGTTGATATGAAATAAAAACAATTCAAGATATCCTCATTCTCATCTTAAATCCGTACTTTTGGCGAAAAATCAGATTTGAAGATGAGAAGTTTCGCTAGTGACAACAATTCCGGCGTGCATCCCCGGGTAATGGATGCGATCATCAAGGCAAATGATAATCATGCGGTTGGATATGGTGATGATCCTTGGACAGAGGCCGCTACAAGTAAGATACAAGAAGTGTTCGGCAAGGATGCTTCTCCTTTTTTCGTGTTTAACGGGACGGGGGCGAACTCCGTGGCCCTGCAAGCCGTAACCCGTCCGTTTAATAGCATCCTGTGCGCCGAGACCGCCCATATCAACGTAGACGAATGTGGTGCTCCCGCACGGATGACCGGTTGCGCCATCGTCACGATTCCTACGACGGACGGTAAGCTGACATCGGAATTGATCCGTCCCCATCTGAAGAACTTCGGGGTTTGCCACCATTCGCAACCCAAGGCCGTTTATATCTCCCAAGTATCGGAATTAGGTACGATCTATACGATAGAGGAAGTGAAAGCGATCGCCGATCTCTTACATTCGTACGATATGTATCTGCATATGGACGGAGCACGCTTGGCGAACGCCTGCGCTTATCTGAATTGCACGATGCGCCAAGTGACCGTAGACGCAGGCGTGGATATCTTGAGCTTCGGAGGCACGAAAAACGGTATGATGATGGGAGAGGCCGTGGTCTCGTTCCGCCCGGAGATCACGGAGAACCTGCGATTTTACCGGAAGCAATCCGCCCAGCTAGCCTCGAAGCTACGTTATCTCTCCGCCCAGTTCATCCCTTATCTGGAAAATAACCTCTGGTTGGAGAACGCCATGAAAGCGAATATCAGTGCCGCCAAGCTAGCGGACGTGCTACGACAGTACCCGGAGATTCATTTTACGCAGAAGATTGAGTCCAACCAGCTCTTCTTCACGATCCCTGCCGAGGCGTTGAGGAAGTTGCAAGATAAATATTTCTTCTATATGTGGAACGAGGAGATCAACGAGGCCCGTCTCGTTACCTCTTGGGATACTTCCGGCGAGGATATCGCTGAGTTCGAGCAGTCATTGAAAGAGATATTCGGTTAAGGTATAGATATAAAATGAATATAAACATTAGATCGAATCCTATGAGGAAATGGTTTATTTGGGCGATCGTCCTGATCGGATGCTTGCCCATAAATAAGGCATTGGCACAGCAAAGCGGCGATGCCGAGCGGAATACGTTGCGTATCATGAGCTATAATATCCGCAACGGAAGGGGCATGGATGAGGTGACGGACCTCGAGCGTATAGCGGAGGCTATACGTAAGGTAGCCCCCGATGTAGTCGCCGTACAGGAGGTAGATAGCGTGACCGGAAGAAGCGGCGGGATCGACGTGCTCCGGACACTGGGAGAACGCACCCTGATGTTCCCTACCTACGCCCCGGCCATCGACTTTGATGGCGGTAAATACGGAGTAGGTATGCTGAGCAAGGAGAAGCCGGTGAGCTACCGCTATATCGCCCTTCCCGGACGGGAGGAGGAACGGGTCTTGCTATGGGTCGAGTTTGAGAGATATATCTTCTGCTGCACGCACCTTTCCTTGACGCCGGAAGACCGGATGCTCTCCTTGCCGATCCTTCGGCGGGAAGCCGCTTCCGCGCATAAACCCCTGTTTATCGCCGGGGATTGGAACGCTACGGCGCGTTCCCCCTTTATCACGGAAATCAGCAAGGATTTCCAGCTATTGAGCAATCCTAAACAGGCTACCTTCCCGGCTTCCACGCCGGATAGCTGTTTGGACTATATTGCGGGTTATGTAAAGAATGGACAGCCCTTTACCCGTTTGTCCGCATGGGTTCCCGAAGAGGCGGTGGCATCGGATCATCGCCCGGTCGTAACGGAGGTTCGTCTGAAGGCTAAGCCGGAAGAGATCTTTTATGCGGCACCCTATCTCCAAAATCCTACGGAGGGCGGCATAACGGTGATGTGGCAGACCCATGTCCCTACGTATAGTTGGGTAGAATACGGTACGGACACGCTGAATTTGAAGAAGGCCCGCACCATCGTGGACGGTCAAGTGATATGCAACGGCTTGCATAATAAGATCCGGCTGACGGACCTACGACCGGGGCAAACCTATTACTACCGGGTATGCTCGCAGGAAATCATGCTTTACCAAGCCTATAAGAAAGAGTTTGGCGAGACGGCGGTATCCCCGTTCTACACCTTCACGCTCCCTTCCGCATCCCAAAAGGATTTCACGGCCTTGATCTTTAACGACCTGCATAAGCATATCCCGACCCTAGACGCTTTATACGAGCAAGTGCGTGATATCCCTTATGATTTCGTGGTATTTAACGGGGATTGTATAGACGATCCCGCCAATGAGAAAGAAGCTTTGTATCATTTGGCTTATTTATGCGGGAAGGTGGGCGCCAGTCATGTCCCCGCTTTCTTCCTTAGAGGCAACCATGAGATCCGAAACGCTTACTCGATCGGCCTGCGTGCCTTGTTTGACTATGTGGGCGATAAGACATATGGGGCGTTCAGCTGGGGAGATACCCGTTTCGTCATGCTGGATTGCGGCGAGGATAAACCGGATAGCACATGGGTGTATTATGGCCTGAACGATTTCACCGGTCTCCGGAAAGATCAAGTGAATTTCCTCTCGAAAGAATTGAGCGGCAAGGAGTTTAAGCAAGCCTCGAAGCGGGTTTTATTGAACCATATCCCTATCTACGGAAACGGGGATGCCTATGAGCCTTGTCCGGAGCTTTGGGGAAGCCTGTTGGCGAAAGCCCCTTTCAACGTGAATATATCTGCCCATACGCATCAATACGCCTTCCACCCGAAAGGCTCGTTGGGAAACAACTTCCCGGTGATCGTAGGCGGGGGGTATAAGCTCGATTCGGCTACGGTGATGGTATTGCGGAAGAAAGGAGACGAGATGAGTGTACAAGTGTTGAACGCAAAAGGGGAGACCTTATTAGACTTGAAATTATAAGAGACAGGATGAATACGGATTTGATTTACGGGATCGATGACCGTCCGCCTTTGAAAGAGACGCTTTTTGCCGCCATCCAACATCTGCTGGCTATTTTCGTTGCGATCATAACACCTCCCTTGATTATCGCCGGGGCGCTGAAACTGGATCTGGAGACGACCGGTTTCTTGGTTTCCATGGCCCTATTCGCCTCCGGGGTATCCACATTCGTTCAATGTCGTAAATTAGGACCGGTCGGGGCGGGGCTGCTATGTATCCAAGGAACCAGCTTCTCGTTTATCGGCCCGATTATCACGGCTGGTTTGGCGGGAGGGCTTCCCCTTATTTTCGGCGTTTGTATCGTCGCCTCTCCGGTAGAGATGATCGTGAGCCGTACTTTTAAATATCTGCGCTCGGTGATTACTCCCTTGGTATCGGGTATCGTGGTGTTGCTCATCGGCTTGAGCTTGATCAAGGTAGGAGTGGTCGCTTGCGGCGGGGGGTATACGGCTATGGATAACGGTACGTTCGGTAGTTTGCGTAATATCGGAGTAGCTGTGTGCGTCTTGTTGAGTGTCTTGTTCTTCAATCGTTGTAAGAACAAGTACTTGCGGATGAGTTCCATCGTGCTAGGGTTGTGTATCGGTTATGCGATCGCTTTCGCCATGGGGATGGTGGATATGGAGGCTGTCTCCTCGCAAAACCTGAGAGGGTTTAATATCCCGGTTCCTTTCAAATATGGATTGGATTTTAATATCTCTTCATTCGTGGCGATCGCATTGATCTATCTGATCACGGCGATCGAGGCTACGGGGGATATTACGGCCAACTCGATGATATCGGGAAAATCGATCGAGGGAGAAGGCTACCTGAGGCGAGTCTCCGGCGGGGTGCTGGCGGATGGGGTGAACTCATTTATCTCCGGTGTTTTTAACTCTTTCCCGAACTCTATCTTCGCCCAGAATAACGGGATCATCCAGCTGACGGGAGTCGCCAGCCGGTACGTGGGGTATTATATCGCGGGTATGCTGATCCTGTTGGGATTATTCCCGGTTGTCGGCGTTATCTTCTCCTTGATGCCCGATCCGGTGCTGGGAGGAGCTACCCTGCTGATGTTCGGTACGGTGGCGGCAGCAGGTATCCGTATTATCGCCGCCCAAGATATCAACCGGAAGGCCACGTTGGTGTTGGCGGTTAGTTTGTCCTTGGGGTTGGGGGTGGAGCTGATGCCGGATATTCTAGGGGCCGCTCCTCAAGTGATCCGTGGCATTTTCTCCTCCGGCATAACGACGGGTGGCTTGACGGCCATTCTGGCGAATTTATTTATACGTGTAAAAGAAGATCAAACAGAATAACAAATTATGGAATTATTGAAGCAACGCATCTTGCAAGACGGCCGCTGTTATCCCGGCGGTATCCTTAAAGTGGATAGTTTTATCAACCATCAAATGGACCCGATGTTGATGTATAAGATCGCCGAGGAATTTATCCGTCGTTTTCAAGATCGTAAGATAAACAAGATCGTGACCATCGAGGCGAGCGGTATCGCCCCGGCCATTATGGTGGGTTATATCATGCAGTTGCCGGTGGTCTTCGTAAAGAAGAAGAAACCGAAGACGATGGAGAACATGCTCTCTACCGTGGTCCATTCCTTCACGAAGGATCGTGACTATACGGTATGTATCAGCAATAACTTCTTAACCCCGGAGGATCATATCCTGTTTATCGATGATTTCTTGGCTTACGGAAACGCCGCCATGGGAATGGTCGAGTTGGCGGAGCAATCGGGAGCCGTGATCGAGGGTATGGGTTTTATTATCGAGAAGGCGTTTCAAGATGGCGGGAACCTGCTGCGTGAAAAGGGCATACGTGTGGAGAGCCTCGCCATTATCGATAATCTGGATGATTGTAAGATAACGGTTCGTTAAAGGAAAAGATATGGATGAGAGAATAAAAGAAAAGTTGATTAACCGTGCGAAGACGAATCCTTATGTGAATTTTCTGGGGATCGACTTCACGGTTATCGAGGAAGGTCGTGTAGAGGCGCATATGCCCTTGCATGACGAGCAGAGACAATATAGCGGCGTGACGCATGGGGGTGTCTTGGCTGCTTTGGCGGATACGATCGCCGGTTTCGCCGCCTATACGATGACCCCGCTGGAGAAAGACGTGCTGACGGCAGAGTTGAAAATGTCTTTCTTACGGGCCGCTTGGGGTAATGAGCTGATCGCCAAGGGTACCGTGATCAAGGCGGGACGGAATATACATTTTTGTGAGTGCGAGATTTATTGCGACGATAAGTTGGTGAGCAAATCTTCCGGCACCTTTTGTGTGGTCCATCCCCAAGTATAGAAAAGATGTTACTTATTTATCAATATCATGAAGACTTCAAATGTAAAAAGAATCCTTTGCGGCTGCCTGTTGTTCGCCGCTACGTGGCCGGCATTCAGCCAGCCTGCCACGAATCCCCGCCTGATCATCCGTGCGGATGACATGGGGTCGTTCCGTTCCGCCAATATAGCGTGTATGGAAGGGTATAAGAATGGGGTGGAGACCTGTATAGAGGTTATGGTTGTCACCTCGTGGTTCCCCGAGGCCGCCCGGCTGTTGAGGGAGAACCCGGGGATAGATGTCGGGCTTCACCTGACGTTTACCAGCGAATGGGATAACGTGAAATGGCGTCCGCTGACGCATTGTCCCAGCTTGACCGATAGCAATGGCTATTTCTTGCCGATGATGTCTCCGAATTCCGCCTACCCGGGTCTGGCCATTCTGGAGAATACATGGAGCTTGGCCGAGATCGAGCAGGAGGCTCGGGCCCAGATAGAGATGGCCTTGAAGAACATTCCCCAGATCAGCCATATCTCCGGTCATATGGGATCGACCGGTTTCGATCCGGAGGTGGTGAAGTTGATGCGCCGCTTGTCCGAGGAATATCATCTGCCGGTCGTGGATCGGGTAGAGGCGATGCAGGAATACGATTTCACCTATTCCGGGTATGATGGAGCCTCCAAGACCCCGGCCGAGAAGGAGGCCAGTTTCATCCGGATGTTGGATAAGCTGGAACCCGGTAAACGCTATATGTTCTTGGATCACCCGGCCTTGGATAACGAGGAGATGAAAACCGTCGGGCATATCGGCTACGAGAACGTGGCGATGGACCGTCAAGGCGTGACCGATCTTTTTACCAGTCCGAAGGTGAAGCAAGCCTTGAAGGATAAGAACATAGACTTGATCAGCTATAACGACCTGACCAAGGAACTCCCTCGTGCGGAAGCCTCGAAAGCCTTGGATAAGGCGTTCGGCAATTATCTACGGGCGGTGAAAAAGGCGGATCAAGACTTGCATAGTATCATGATCCTCCAGCATGGAAAGGTCGTAAAGGAGCAATGGCTGGGTGAGGGCGACCGCCATACGCCGCATGTCTTGAACTCCGTTAGCAAGACCTTTACGGCTACGGCTATCGGTTTTGCCGTCGCGGAGGGTAAATTGAAGGTCACGGACAAGGTGATCTCCTTCTTCCCCGACCAATTACCGGCCGAGGTAAGCCCTTACTTGAAAGAGCTGGAGATACGTCACCTATTGACCATGTCCTCCGGCCATGATGTCGATCCCACCGCTTTAGTACGGCAGAAGGGGAACGAGAAGGCCGATTGGGCAAAGCTCTTCCTCTCGGCGCCGTTGGTACATAAACCGGGAACCTATTTCGTATACAACAGCCTCGGCACGTATATGCTTTCCGCTATCATCCAGAAGGTGACGGGGGAGAAGGTGATCAATTATCTCTATCCCCGTCTGTTCCGTCCGCTGGGTATCGTCGGCGCTACTTGGGAAGAGAGTCCCCAAGGCGTCAATTGCGGTGGTTGGGGTTTGTATCTCAAGACCGAGGATCTAGCGAAAATGGGTCAGTTTTTCCTGCAAAAGGGAAAATGGAACGATAAGCAATTGCTCCCCGAAAGCTGGATAGAGGAAGCCACCACCTCCAAGATAGCCTCTTTGCCCGCCGGTATGAGACCGGAGAACTTGAAGATGAAGCCGAAAGATAGCGACTGGTTACAAGGCTACGGTTACCAGATGTGGCGTTGCCGCCATAACGCCGTTCGTGCCGATGGAGCCAATGGACAATACATTATTATATTGCCCGAGCAAGATGCGGTAATCGCCATGACTGCGAATATCGGCGATATGCAGGCCGAGATCAACTTGATATGGAAATATATCTTGCCTGCCTTGAGATAGGAACTGTAGGACCTACGTCCGGGAAACCAATAAGAGCCCCCGGACGTAAGCCTATGTGACTTGTTGGGCGTAAGCGAATGGTTTACGGTACGTAAATCAATGGATTACGGGAAAAACTCAATGATTTCCACCCCGTAAACCATTGGGTTACGAAAAAAGAAAAGCCTTCCGGTCTATGACCAGAAGGCTTTTTTAGTTGCGGAGGCAAGACTCGAACTTACGACCTTTGGGTTATGAGCCCAACGAGCTACCACTGCTCCACTCCGCGATATAGTTGCTATCATTCCTTGATTGCGAGTGCAAAGGTAGGGATATTTTCTTACAAAACAAATTTATTGCAAGTTTTTTTTAATATACTTGGTAGATACGATCTTTTTTAAGTACTTTGCGCACAGTTTTAATCAAAATGTGCAATACAATGCCGATGACAGTTTCTAAAACACGTGACATGTTGGTGGATGTGGCCAGACAATTGTTTGCCCGCATGGGGGTTGATAACACAACGATGAACGATATTGCACAGGCATCTCGTAAGGGGAGACGTACGCTTTATACGTATTTCAAAAGCAAGAACGAGATCTATTTGGCGGTAGTGGAGTCGGAGCTGGACCAACTTCATAAGATGCTGGTGGACGTGGCCAGTAAGGATCTGCCGGCGGACGAGAAGCTGCTGACGTTTATCTATAGCCGCTTGGACGCTGTAAAGGCGTTGGTGTTTCGGAACGGTACGTTGCGGGCTACCTTCTTCCGTGATATATGGCGGGTGGAGAAGGTACGTAAGAGCTTCGACCTTCGGGAAGTGGAGATCATAAAGGGAATATTGGACGATGGCGTGAAGGAGGGTATATTCAGCATGCCGGACACGGACATTACCGCCCTCGTGCTCCATCATGCCTTGAAAGGGCTGGAGGTGCCCTATATCCGGGGGATCATGGGTGATAATATCAGCCAGCGGATTAAACGTAGAGACAATGTGATGAATTTAATATTCAACGGAATAAAGATTAAGTAAATCAAAGACACTAAGGAATGTTTATTAATGCGACAGGGTTTTATGTGCCTGAAGAACGGGTAGATAACCAACATTTTCTTGAATTGAGCGGGTTGACAAGTGAGTGGATTGAGCAACGGACGGGAATTCATACCCGCTCGAAAGCGAAAGAGGGGGAGAATATCAATACCATGAGCCTTGAGGCCGTGAAGGACGCTCTTCCCAAATTGCCTTACGATATCACGGAGGTAGACTTGATCGTCTCCGCTTCGTATTCTCCTTATGATACGGTTGCGACGGCCGCGCATACGGTTCAACATGAGTATACTATCGCTGACGCGAAAGCTTTATATCTATCCTCGGCTTGTTCTTCTTTCTTGAACGCCTTGGAGGTTGTGGAGGGATATTTCGCCATGGGGAAGGCTTCCAAGGCTTTGGTGCTTTCCGCTGATAAGAACTCCGCTTATTATAATGAAACAGACCCGAAGGCGGGCCATTTATGGGGTGATGCCGCCGCCGCTTTCTTTATCTCCAAGGAGCGGATCGGTGAGGGCGACGCTGAGATCGTAGAGGTCTACACGCAAGGTCTCGGCCATTTGTCGAAAGCGATGGAGGCGGTTCACTTGCGTCCTCGTGACGGCGGTATCTTGATGCCGGAGGGGCGTGACGTATTTATCCAAGCTTGTACCTATATGCCTAAGAATGTCCTTCATTTGTTGGAGAAGAACGGTTATACGCTGGATAACCTTACTTATTTCATCGGCCATCAGGCGAATATGCGTATCATGGCGAATATCGCCAAGCAATTGAACTTGCCGGACGAGAAATTTTTGCACAATATCGAGGAGCTGGGAAATACGGGTTCCGTAAGCTCGGCCTTGGTATATGCCCAGAACGATAAGAATTTCAAGAAAGACGACTTGATCGCTATCACGGTATTCGGCGGTGGCTATTCAACGGGAGCTTGCTTGATTAAACATTGATATTAAAAAATTTGAGTAATATGAAACTATTAGAAGGTAAAGTGGCTGTCGTAACAGGTGCCGCTCGTGGTATTGGTAAGGCTATCGCCTTGAAGTTCGCCCAAGAGGGCGCTAACATCGCTTTCACGGATCTGGTGATCGATGAGAATGGCTTGGCTACACAGGCCGAGATCGAGGCCTTGGGCGTAAAGGCGAAAGGATACGCTTCTAACGCCGCTAACTTTGAGGAGACTCATAACGTGGTGGCCGAGATCGTGAAGGATTTCGGACGTATCGATATCTTGGTGAACAACGCCGGTATCACGAAAGACGGCTTGATGATGCGTATGAGCGAGGTACAATGGGACGCTGTGTTGAACGTGAACTTGAAGTCCGCTTTCAACTTTATCCACGCTTGTACCCCGGTCATGATGAAGCAACGTGCGGGTAGCATTATCAATATGTCTTCTGTCGTAGGTGTCCATGGTAACGCCGGACAAGCTAACTACTCCGCTTCCAAGGCCGGTATGATCGGCTTGGCTAAGTCTGTCGCTCAGGAGTTGGGTTCTCGTGGCATCCGCGCGAACGCTATCGCCCCGGGATTCATCATCACGGATATGACCGCTCAGCTGTCTGACGAGGTACGTGCCGAGTGGTGCAAGAAGATTCCTTTGCGCCGTGGTGGTACGGTGGAGGATGTGGCTAATATCGCTACCTTCTTGGCTTCGGATATGTCTTCTTATGTATCCGGACAGGTTATTCAGGTTGACGGCGGTATGAACATGTAATATGGAGGTTATTTACGAGGATAATCATATTATAGCGGTAGATAAGACCTGCCGTGAGATCGTGCAAGGCGACAAGACGGGCGATAAGCCTCTCTCGGAGATGCTGAAGGCATGGCTGAAGAAGAAGTATTGCAAGCCCGGTAACGTCTTTGTCGGTGTCACGCACCGTCTGGATCGTCCGGTGAGCGGGGTCGTGATTTTCGCCAAGACGAGCAAGGCCCTCTCTCGCTTGAACGAGATGTTTCGTGTCGGTGAGGTGCGCAAGACGTATTGGGCGATCGTCAAGAACCGTCCCCCGCAGGATGAGGGTGAGTTGGTGGATTGGCTGGTGCGGAACGAGAAGCAAAATAAGAGTTACGCTTACGATACCGAGCGGCCGAATGCCAAGAAAGCCATCCTGCGTTATAAATTGATCGCCCATTCGGATCATTATTATCTGTTGGAGATCGATTTGAAGACGGGGCGGCACCATCAGATCCGCTGTCAGTTGGCGAAGATGGGATGTCCGATCAAGGGAGATCTGAAATATGGTTTCGATCGTTCCAATAAGGATGGAGGCATTAGCTTGCACGCACGTAGTGCGGAGTTTATCCATCCGGTTTCAAAAGAGAACGTGCGAATTGTCGCTCCCGTACCGGACGATAATTTGTGGAAAGCGTTGTCGGTTGATCAATAAGATAATTGATACATATCTGATATCTGTGGAATCCTTTCGGATGGAAAAAGCATTTCATTCGAAGGGATTTTTATTTTTAAGTGTAGACTTCCCCGGCTGGTTGTGGATTTATTCCCCAGTTGGATACGCCCTAATTTTAGTATAAATGTTAACATAAACGCTATACGGTTTGTTATTAAGTAAAGTAACGTTAATTATCGAGGTCCTCGAGAAAAATGGAATGATTCTTTCTTTCTTAAATGACAAATGTGACATAAGTAATTTATATAGGTAGAATGAGCAAGAAAAGATTGGCAAAAGTACAGGTTATCTTGATAGCCCTTGTAGTAGCGATGACGGGTTGCCACCATAAGGAAGAGCAGCAATTGCCCATCGTGATCGTAGACAAACCCTCAAAAGAAGACGTGCAGATTTATGGTGAGTACGTGGGACGTATCCGTGCCGCCAGCTTTGTCGAGGTACATGCCCGTGTGGAGGGATTCCTAGAGAAAATGTTGTTTGAGGAAGGTAAACGGGTGAAGCAGAATGAGCCCCTGTTTATGATTAATCCCGATAAATATCGTGCTAGGGTAGAGAAGGCGAAAGCCCAACTGAAGAAAAGCCAAGCCCAAGCGGCCAAGGCCCGGCGTGATGTGGAACGCCTGAAACCGTTGTACGAGCAACACGCCGCCAGCCAGCTGGATTTGGATAACGCCACGGCCGCTCTGGAAGACGCCGAGGCGAATATCGCCATGAGCAAGGCGGATCTGGATCAAGCGGAGATGGAGTTGAGCTATACGGTAGTGACCTCGCCGCTGTCCGGGTATATCAGTGAGCGTTTCGTGGATGTGGGCGCTTTGGTGGGCCCGGGTGTCAATTCGAAATTGGCGGCTGTCGTGAAGAGCGACACGGTATTGGTCGATTTTAAGATGACCGCCTTGGATTACCTGCGTGCCGAGCGTCGTAACGTGAAGTTTGGCGAGCGGGATACGACCCGTTCGTGGCAGCCTACCGTGACGGTTACCTTAGCGGACGACTCTGAATACCCGGTAAAAGGTATCGTGGACTTCGCCGATCCGCTGGTGGACCCGAAGACCGGTACGTTTGGCGTTCGTGCGGAACTATCCAACCCGAACCAGAAATTATTGCCCGGACAGTTCACGAAAGTGAAGCTCCTGCTGGATGTCCGAGAGCGTTCGATCGTCGTTCCCCGGAAAGCCCTCTCGATCGAGAAAGGAGGTGCGTTCATCTATATCATCCGTAGGGACGATATCGCCGAGAAGCGTTTCGTGCAGACCGGCCCGGAGATCGGCAACAAGGTCGTGATCGAACGAGGCTTGGGCGAGAACGAGCGAGTAGTGGTAGAGGGTTATCATAAATTGGTACCGGGCGTGAAGGTACATGCGGTAGAGGCCGGCGACGAGAAGGCTATCCAAGCGCTTAGAGAGGAGGAAGAACAATGAAACCGGGATTCTTTATAGACCGTCCTGTCTTTTCGACCGTCTTATCGATACTGATCGTGATTGTCGGAATCATCGGACTGGCATTGTTGCCTGTGGACCAGTATCCGCAGATTACGCCCCCCGTGGTGAAGATCAGCGCCACGTATCCGGGAGCGAGCGCCCTGACAGTGTCTCAAGCGGTCGCTACCCCAATCGAGCAGGAGCTGAACGGTACGCCCGGCATGATTTATATGCAAAGTAGTAGCTCGAACTCGGGTAGCTTGAATATTACGGTGACCTTCGATGTATCCGCCGATGCGGACTTGGCGGCTGTCGAGATCCAGAACCGTGTGAAACTGGCCGAGAGTCGTTTGCCCGCCGAGGTGATCCAGAATGGTATCACGATCGAGAAGCAGGCACCCAGCCAGCTGATGACCTTGAGCTTGATGTCCGACGATCCGAAGTTCGACGAGATTTATCTGAGTAACTTCGCCACGATCAACGTGTTGGACGTATTGCGCCGTATCCCGGGCGTAGGCCGTGTATCGAATATCGGTAGCCGTTATTACGGTATGCAGATCTGGGTATATCCGGATCGGTTGGCTAATATGGGATTGACGGTAAAGGACTTGCAGGATGCCTTGAAAGACCAGAACCGGGAATCGGCGGCGGGCGAGCTGGGTAAGCAACCTGTGCTGGACGTGGATGTCACCTTGCCTATCACGGCCCCGGGACGTTTGTCCACCGTGAAGGAGTTTGAGGATATCGTGGTGCGGGCGAACCCGGATGGCTCGATCGTCCGGATGAGCGACGTGGCCCGGGTATCGCTGGAGGCTTCCTCGTATTCTACGGAGAGTGGGATCAACGGGAAGAATGCCGCGATCTTGGGTATCTATATGTTGCCGGGAGCGAACGCTCTGGAGGTCGCCACGAAGGTGAAAGAGGCGATGAAGGATATCAGCAAGAACTTCCCGGAAGGCTTGGAGTATAATTTCCCGTTTGATATGACGGAGTATATCTCCCAGTCCGTGCACGAGGTGTATAAGACCTTGTTCGAGGCCCTCTTCTTGGTCGTTCTCGTGGTGTTCCTCTCGTTGCAGAATTGGCGTGCGGCCTTGATCCCGACGATCGCCGTACCGATCTCCTTGATCGGAACATTCGGTTTCATGTTGATCTTCGGCTTCTCGTTGAATATGCTAACCTTGCTGGGATTGATCTTGGCGATCGGTATCGTGGTGGACGACGCTATCGTGGTGGTGGAGAACGTGGAGCGTATCATGGCCGAGGAGCGTGTGACCGCCCGTGAGGCTACGCATAAGGCGATGCGGGAATTATCCGGCGCCTTGATCGCTACCTCCATGGTATTGGCCGCCGTGTTCGTGCCGGTGAGTTTCTTGGGAGGTATCACGGGGCAGTTGTACCGTCAGTTCTCCGTCACGATCGTGGTTTCCGTGTTGCTGTCCACGGTAGTGGCCTTGACGTTGAGCCCGGCGATGTGCGCCATCATCTTGCGTCCGTCTCATAAGAAGAAAGCGTTTATTTTCCGTAAGATCAATCTGTGGTTGGCGAAAGGAAATAAGAAATATACGAAGTTGTTGCGTATCTCCATCGCTAATCCCCGCCGTATCTTGGCAGGGTTCGGGATGGTGCTGGTGGCTATCTTCGTCTTGAACCGGGTGTTGCCTACCAGCTTTATCCCGGAGGAGGATCAAGGATTCTTCACCGTAGAGCTGGAGATGCCCGAGGGTACTACCTTGGAGCGTACACGTGCCGTGACAGACCGTGCGATCGAGTTCCTCGACCATCATCCGGCCGTGGCCTACGTACAGAACGTAACCGGTAGCAGTCCCCGTGTCGGTACGAACCAAGGGCGTGCCACGCTGACGGTGATCCTGAAACCGTGGGAAGAGCGTAAATCCTCCGGTATGAAGGTAGAGGACGTGATGGCCGATGCCCGCCGGGAATTCTATTATTACCCCGAGGCTAAGTCGTACGTGAACCGTCCGCCGGTAATCCCGGGCTTGGGCGAGAGCGGTGGCTTGGAGATGCAGTTGGAGGCTAGGGGAGACGCTAGCTGGGATAATCTGGTAAGCGCCACGGATACCTTCCTGTATTACGCCTCGCAGGCGCCGGAGCTTCAAGGCGTGTCTTCCGCTATGCAGAGCGAGATCCCGCAGTTGTATTTCGACGTGGATCGTGACCGGGCGAAGTTCCTCGGCATCCCTTTGTCCGATATCTTCTCGACCATGAAAGCTTATCTTGGCTCCGTGTACGTGAACGACTTCAATATGTTCAACCGTATTTACCGTGTATATATCCAAGCGGAGGCGCCTTACCGGGCTACCCGGGATAATCTGGACTTGTTCTTCGTGCGCAGCAAGGACGGGGCGATGGTTCCCTTGACCGCCTTGGGCACGACCCAATATACGACCGGCCCGGGAACGATCAAGCGTTTCAATATGTTCACCACGGCCTCGATCAACGCTGTAGCCGCCCCGGGATATAGTACGGGCGAGGCGATGGCGGCGATGGAACGGATCGCTAGGGAGCATCTGCCCGAGAATATCGGTCTGGAGTGGAGCGGTCTTTCCTATCAGGAGAAACAGGCCGGCGGGCAGACGGGATTTGTCTTGGCGTTGGTATTCTTGTTTGTCTTCTTGTTCTTGGCGGCTCAGTATGAGAGCTGGATCGTGCCGATCGCCGTATTGCTTTCCTTGCCGGTCGCCACGTTGGGTGCCTACTTGGGTATCTGGGTGACGGGGTTGGAGAACGATATCTATTTCCAGATCGGTCTGGTAACCCTGATCGGTTTGGCGGCGAAGAACGCTATCTTGATCGTCGAGTTCGCCAAGGTACAGGTGGATAACGGGGTAGATGTGGTGAAAGCCGCTATCCATGCCGCCCAGATGCGTTTCCGCCCGATCTTGATGACCTCGTTGGCTTTCGTGTTGGGTATGCTTCCGATGGTGTTGGCTAGCGGGCCGGGCTCAGCTTCCCGCCATAGTATCGGTACGGGCGTGTTCTTCGGTATGCTGGTGGCGATTACGGTAGGTATCGTGTTGGTTCCCTTCTTCTTCGTCTTGATCTATAAGATAAAGGGAAAGATGCGGATGGAACGTATCGCTCAAAAGAAAGAAGTGGTAACCTCTATTTTAAAGAGACACAAAAACGGAAAATTATGATGACAAAGAATTTCTATATAGCCGCTTTCGTCGTTTCTATGCTGGCGTTCTCTTCCTGCAAGATCGGAAAGCGGTACGCACGTCCGGAGTTGAACCTGCCGGACCGGATCGAGGCTTATACGGATACGACCGATACGGCGTCCGTGGAGAATATCCCTTGGGAGAGCCTTTACGCCGATGAGACCTTGAAAGATTTGATCAAAAAGGCTCTGGATAATAATAAGGATATGAAGATCGCCGCCGCCAAGGTGAAGGAGATGATCGCCGCCAAACGGATCTCTTTCGCGAATATGCTGCCGGAGGTGGGTGCGAATATCTATGCGCAAAAGGAACGCTTGAACTATGGAGGGGATGATCCGAAGCCCGATCCGGAGTTTGGGGCGAAGTTGACTTTGTCTTGGGAATTGGATTTATGGGGTAACCTCCGCTGGGCGAACGAGGCTACCATCGCTTCCTATATGCAGACCGTGGAGGGGCAGCGTGCCTTGCGATTGACCATCATCGCCGAGGTAGCCGCCAATTATTATCAACTTTGCGCCTTGGACCAAGAGTTGTCGATCGTACAACAAACCTTGGACGCACGTCGTGAGGGTGTCCGCTTGGCGAAGCTTCGCTATGAGGGCGGACTTACTTCCGAGACGGCTTACAACCAAGCCCAAGTGGAGTTGGCCCGTACCGAGACCTTGATCCCCTCGCTGGAGCGTCAGATCAAGATCAAGGAAAGCGACCTCAGCATGCTGTTGGGCGAATATACGGATGATATCCCCCGTGGCCTCTCCTTGAGCGACCAGCACCTGCCGGATGCCTTACCGATCGGCTTACCGTCTTCTTTGCTGGAGCGCCGGCCGGATATGCGTCAAGCGGAGTTTAAGCTTCGGGCGGCGAACGCTCAGGTGGGTGTGGCGCAAACGGACTTATTCCCGAAGATCCGTTTGACAAGTAATTACGGTTTCGAGAGCGATGAGTTAAGCAGTATCTTGAAGAGTCCGGCAGGTTTTATTGCCGGAAGCCTGTTGCAGCCGATCTTCGCCATGGGGAAGAACAAGGCGAAAGTGAAAGCGGCGAAGGCTCGTTACGAGCAAGAGGTCTATAGTTACGAGAAGAGCGTATTAGGCGCTTTCAAGGAGGTGAACAACGCTATCGTGACCGTCCGCAAGGTGAAGGAGATCCGTGCTTCCCGCATGAATCTGGAAGCCTCCGCCAGTAAATATCTGGAACTCGCCCAACTGCAATACATCAACGGTGTCATCAGCTACATGGACGTATTGGATGCCCAGCGTGGTTTGCTGGACGCCCAGATCGGTTTGAACAATGCCGTGCTGGATGAGTTGCTGTCGGTGGTATACCTGTATAAGGCTTTAGGGGGAGGTTTTTGATAGCGCACCCTCCTCATAGAGGAAACTATCTCAATGGAATATGCCCCGTAAATCAATGGAATCTACTTCGTGTTCCATTGATTTACGGGGCATATTCCATTTACTTTCTGATTGTGTATCCGAGTATGTCCTATATAACGACGAGATAGCCGCACAGGTATGCACGAGGAGGATAACCCCGTGATCATGGTGGCGAAGTATAAGCGATAATGAGAAAATTCTCATTATCTTTGCGCTCATATAATAATCAGAGATAGAAAATGCCATTAAATTTACAAAAGAACTTACCGGCTATCGAGCTGCTGAAGAAGGAACATATCTTCGTGATGGATTCCTTGCGTGCGTCGGAGCAGGATATCCGCCCCCTTCGGGTAGTCGTATTGAATTTGATGCCCCTTAAGATAACGACCGAGACGGACTTGGTTCGCCTCCTCAGTAATACACCCCTGCAAGTGGAACTTGATTTCATGAAGATCAAGGGACATACGCCGAAGAATACGCCCATCGAGCATATGCAGGAATTTTATAAGGATTTCGATGAGATGGCGGATGATTTCTACGACGGGATGATCGTGACGGGCGCTCCCGTGGAGCAGATGCCTTTCGAGGAAGTTAGTTATTGGGAGGAGATCACGCAGATATTCGATTGGGCCCGTACGCATGTTACCTCCACGCTCTATATCTGCTGGGCGGCGCAAGCGGGGCTATACCATTTCTATGGGGTGCCTAAATATGATTTGCCGGCCAAGATGTTCGGTGTCTTCCGTCATTCGCTCCGTGAACCGTTTGTCCCGATCTTCCGGGGGTTCGATGACGAGTTCTTCGTGCCTCATAGCCGTCATACCGAGATTCGCCGGGAGGATATCATGAAGGTACCTGAGCTCACCTTATTGTCCGAGAGCGAGGAATCCGGCGTCTATATGGCGATGGCTCGTGGCGGGCGGGAATTCTTCATCACCGGCCATTCCGAGTATTCGCCCTATACGCTGAATGATGAGTATATGCGTGATTTGGGGAAGGGATTGCCCATCAACAAGCCTCGTAATTATTACCGGAATAACGATCCGGCGCAAGGTCCGGTGGTACGTTGGCGGGGGCACGCGAACCTGCTGTTCACCAATTGGCTGAACTATTACGTATACCAAGAGACCCCGTTCCGCCGGGAAGATATCAAAAAACTAGGAAGCTTGTAAATGAGAAAAGAACCCCGTTCGATAGAACTGTTATCTCCCGCTAAGGATCTGATTTGCGGCAGGGAGGCGATTAACCATGGTGCCGATGCCGTGTATATCGGTGCCCCGAAGTTTGGAGCCCGTGCCGCCGCTGGTAATACGCTGGACGATATACGGCAGCTTTGCGATTACGCCCATCTCTATTCGGCTCGTATTTACGTGGCCTTGAACACTATCTTGAAAGAAGAGGAGCTGGCAGAGGCCGAGCAAATGATCTGGCAACTTTACGAGGCCGGGGCGGATGCCTTGATCGTTCAAGACATGGGTATCACCCAGTTGAACCTTCCGCCTATCCCCTTGCACGCCAGTACGCAAACGGATAACCGTACGCCGGAGAAGGTGAGATTCCTGCAAGAGGTAGGTTTCACGCAAGTCGTATTGGCGAGGGAGCTATCGCTGAACCAGATACGGGAGATCGCCGAGCGAACGACCGTGCCTCTGGAGGTCTTCGTACACGGGGCGCTGTGCGTAAGCTATAGCGGCCAGTGTTACCTGAGTGCCGCCTTGAGCGGACGAAGCGCCAACCGGGGGGAATGCGCCCAGTATTGCCGCCTGCCTTATAGCTTGATCGACGCGGACGGGAAGGAGATCGTATCGGGTAAGCATCTCTTATCCTTGAAGGACATGAACCGGGGCGAATACTTGGAGGAGTTGTTGGATGCCGGTGTCTCTTCCTTGAAGATCGAGGGTCGTTTGAAGGATGTATCTTACGTGAAGAACGTAACGGCTTGGTATCGGAAGAAACTAGACGCTATCTTGGCCCGTCGGCCAGAATACCATCGTGCCTCGGCCGGGCATAGCACTTACACGTTCGAGCCCGTGGCGGAGAAAAGCTTCAACCGGGGTTTCACGCCTTTCTTATGGAAGGAGCGCACGAAGGATATCACCAGCTTTGATACGCCTAAGTCCTTGGGGGAGCCGGTGGGTACGGTGAAGGAACTGAAAGGAAACTCTTTCACGATCGCCGGACTGAAACAATTGAATAATGGCGACGGGCTTACCTTCTTCAATGAGAAAGGGGAGTTGGAGGGCTTCCGGGTAAACCGTGTGGAGGCGAACCGGATCTTTACGCTGGATCGCCCGGCGATCCGTCCGAAGATGCCTTTGTACCGGAATTTCGATCAAGAGTTTGATAAACTGCTATCCAAGCCATCCGCCGAGCGGAAGCTCTCTGTCCGGATGGAATTTCAAGATAACGCCTTTGGCTTCACGTTAAGTATGACAGACGAGACAGGAGCCCGTATCATGCTTACCCGGCCGTTCGAGAAAGAACCGGCCCGGCGGGATCAAGCGGAGAATATCCGTACCCAGCTCTCTAAGTTGGGAAATACGCCTTTTGAGGCGGTGGAGGTCACCGTGGCGATGTCCGATAACTGGTTTGTCCCTTCTTCTTTATTGGCCGAGATGCGTAGGCAAGGGGTGGAGAGGCTTATCTCTACCCGGCGGATTCGTTACCGCAGGGAAGAGGCTCGTCCGGTAAAGCCGTGTGTAGGCGAGGCAACGGAAATCCCTTTCCCCGAGAAACGTCTGACTTATTTAGGGAATGTCTCCAATAGCAAGGCTGGTGCCTTTTATAAGGCGCATGGCGTGACTGCCGTGGAAGACGCTTTCGAGTTGTCTCCCCGGAAGGATGTTCCTTTGATGTTCACGAAACATTGCCTGCGGTACAGTATGGGATGGTGCCCTACTTACCAGAAGCAGAAGTCTCCCTATAAGGAGCCTTACTTCCTGCGCTATAAGGAAACGCTCTTGCGTTTGCGCTTCGACTGCAAGAATTGCCAGATGTTGATCTATGCGGAGGAATAACCGGCTTTGTAACTACTTAATCCGATAAATAAAACAGGTATGAAACGACAAATTTTCTCGCTGTTCCTGCTCTTGCTCACGTTGGTAGCTTGTGGGGATAAGCCTTTGGACCCGAATAAACCCGTATATGTGAAAATCAAGACGACGATGGGAGACGTCACCGTCCTGCTATACGACGACACGCCTCTTCACCGGGATAACTTCATAAAGCTCTGCCAGTCGAACGAGTATGAGGGCATGCTTTTCCACCGTGTTATCAAGGAGTTTGTCGTGCAAGGTGGTGATCCGGAGAGTAAAGCGCATGAGCCGGGCGTCTTGTATGGGGATGGCGATGGTGGTTATACCGTTCCCGCCGAGATATTACCCAATCATTTTAATAAGAAAGGCGCTTTGATCGATGCGAAAGAGATCGATGCCGTGAATCCGGAACGTGCCTCCGCCGGTACGCAGTTCTGTTTTGTGCAAGGGAAAGTCTTGGACGACAAGGAGCTTGCGGAGAAAGAGGCTCGTATCAATGAGATCCGCCGCAACTGGTTGTACTATAAATTCCGGGATGAGCTGAAAAAGCAAGATCCTTCCTTGGCCGCCGATTCCTTGGAGAATGAGTTACATGCCCGTGCGTCCATCTTGGTGGAAGATACGTTGGCGGTATTAGGCCCGGTAGTGATCCCGGCCGAACGGCGTGAGATTTATAAGACGATCGGTGGCGTTCCGCATCTGGATGGCTCGGTAACGATCTTTGGCGAGGTAGTGGAAGGCTTCGATATCGTAGAGAAGATCTCCGTGGTAAAGACGGATAAGAACGATCGTCCTTTACACGACGTGATGATTAAATCGACGAAGGTTTTCCAGAAATAATAACAATGCCTATTATAAGGAGGTAACGATGCCCATTGTAAACTCCTTATAATGGGCATCGTAAACACTTTAGAATGGGCATTGTTAAAACTATCGTATAGCTCTTGTTATACGAGGCTGATCGCTAGCTTGTTATACTAAAAGTATCATCGATCATATTTGGCTCTCGAGCCATTCCAGATACTTCTTTACTCCCTTCGTATCTTCCGCCTCGGGGCTCCAAGGCGCTAGGTTCTCCGGTGCTAGCGGCGCAAACGGCCCTTGCTTTATCTCATAAATAACCGATCCGGATTCCAGTACCAGAAGCCCGTGCCATGTTCCGGCCTTGATCTCCGCTCCATAAGCGCCTTCCTTTGGATTCAGTATCGTTTTCTCCGTGATATTCCCTTCCTCGTCAAACAAGAATACCGCTACCTTTCCACGTAGCAACAAGAATATCTCGTCCTTCGCCGGATTTAAATGCCGGTGCGGACGCAAATACGTACCGGGCTCCATGGCATTCAGTAACCGATTGATCGGATCATCCAATCTCTCATGGAAATTATAGTTCATTCGCAGGCGGGGAGACTGCAAGGCTTTGGCCTGGGTCTCGTCGAGTAATTGTTCGTTGATTATCTTCATCTCTGTATCTTATTGTATTTCTGAGCCACGAATATACGAAATATTTATTGGTCAATGCTTGATATTCCTTATCTTTGCGCCTTGATGATACATATTCTTGAGTCTGAAAATTAAATATTTATGTTATTTAATTCCATAGAGTTCCTTATATTCCTGCCATTGGTTTTCTTTGGTTACTGGTTTGCTTTCAAGTCTTTGCGGTGGCAAAATCTATTTGTGGTAGCTGTTAGTTACCTGTTCTACGGATGGTGGGACTGGCGCTTTTTGCTGCTGATCCTGTTTACGTCGTTATGCAGTTACTTGAGTGGAGTCTATTTGGAGAAATGCGCTGGCAACCGGTCGGTCCAAAAGTGGATAAGTGCCGGTAATATTTTACTGAACCTTTCGATCTTGGGTGTATTTAAGTACTTTGATTTTTTTACCGAGAATTTGGTAAATGTCCTTCACCTATTGGGCTGGGATGCCGATTACGTGACGTTGAATATCTTGCTCCCTGTCGGGATCAGCTTTTATACGTTTCAGGCTTTGAGCTATACGATTGATGTTTACCAAGGTAAAATCAAGGCGACTCATGATATCGTGGCATTCTTCGCTTATATCAGTTTCTTCCCCCAATTAGTGGCGGGCCCGATAGAACGGGCTACCCATTTGTTGCCTCAGTTTCTCCGGCCTCGTAATTTCGATTGTGATCTGGCGTTGGATGGTATACGCCAGATGCTTTGGGGATTTTTCAAGAAAGTGGTGGTTGCCGATAACTGCGCTTTGTTCGTGAACGGTGTGTTTGAGAATTACCAGACGTTGGATGGGAGTACCTTGTTTCTGGGGGCTTTCTTCTTTACGATACAGATTTACGGGGATTTTTCCGGATACTCGGATATAGCGATCGGCTGTGCCCGGTTATTTGGCATAGACCTTATGCAGAACTTTAAGTATCCTTATTTCTCTCGGGATATAGCGGAGTTTTGGCGGCGTTGGCATATATCGTTGACGACTTGGTTCCGGGATTATATCTATATACCGCTAGGGGGGAGCCGGGTCGGAAAATGGAAGAGCTTCCGGAATACCCTTGTTATTTTCTTGGTAAGTGGATTCTGGCATGGGGCTAACTGGACGTTTGTGGCATGGGGAGCGTATCATGCATTGTTGTTTCTGCCATTGCTATTGTTGGGTCAAAATAGGAGGTATAGAGATTCCGTGGCGGAAAACAGTTTCCTTCCCTCTGTGAAGGAATTGACACAGATGGGAGCTACGTTTTTGCTGGTCTTATTGGGATGGATTCTGTTCCGGTCGGAAGATATATCCCAAGCGGCTGTGTATCTCGAGCGGATGTTCAATGTCTCGTTATTCTCGGCTCCTCAGCTTGTGGGCTTGGGATTCGGGCAACTCCTGCTGAAGAAATGTTTCTTTTTCACGGCTCTTATGTTCATCGTGGAATGGATCGGCCGAAAACAGGCGCATGGGTTGATGATAGAGGACCTGAGCCTTCCGGTTCGGTATGTTATCTATACGGTATTGCTGATTATCATCTATGGTTTCGACGCCAGTAATCCACAAGGTTTCATTTATTTTCAATTCTGATAAGTATGAGAAGGTTCTTTATAGCTATATTCCGGTATTTAGGGGTGGTAGGATGTTTAGGGTTGCTTAGTTGTCTGTTGATCCGCTCCTATTTTCATATAAGCGTACCCAGCCTCAAGAGTGATCCGGAAGTAGAGGTATTGATTTTGGGAGATTCCCATCCTTTACATTCGATATCCGCCGATATGCTGGGGAAATCGAGGAATGACGCTAAATCCAGTGAGAATTATTTCAATACCTATATCGATTTATGCTTGAAAGCGCCTTACCTTCCCCATTTGAAAACCGTGATATTGGGGTTTGGTTATCATACGTTTACCGTGGCCGATGATTCCTATCAGGATGAGTTTCCTGCCTATATGTCTATTTATCCCCATCTGAAGGAGCGGGAGGATTTGCGACCTTTGGTACAGGAGGCTGTTTCGCCGGTAACCCGTAAGGAGGTCATGTATTCATATGAGTTTGGCGTTCCGTTCAAGAATTGCGTAGCTGAGATTAAAAGGAATGTGATCGAGCGTATTTTCACAGGGGCGACCGGGGGAACACTAGACGTTATTATCGATCGTCATTACTATGATGATAAGGGTGCTTATTTATTGCCATCCTCATTTCAACAAGAGATGTTGGGGCGAATCGTAGAGGAATGTAAGAAGCGGGATCTGTCTCTTATTTTGTACAATGCCCCTGTTTCCACGGAATATATGGAACGGGTTCCTCCGAGTTATCGAGAATTGACGGATTCTTTGGCTCGGGAATACGTGGATGATAAAACGGTCTTTTATTTGAATTATACGGCTGTATCGCTACCTGATTCTTGCTATAGGGACGCTGATCATTTGAATGAAATCGGTATCCATAGATTTACCCCGTTGTTAAAAGATACCTTGACTTGTTTGGGGGTAATTTCGGAATAGTTTTCGTATATTTGTAGAATAAACGATCGAATTAAATATACCACATGAAAGGAAACCCGCTTTATATCCTGCTTTGGCTATTCCTTATTCTTTGCTTTGCCTGTTCGCCCGGTAAAAAAGAAAAGAAATATGTCATCGGTGTATCTCAATGCTCGATGACGGATATTTGGCGTCAATCCATGATACGTGATATGGAAGTAGAGGCTTTAAATCATCCGGAGATCGAGCTGGTCGTGATGGATGCCATTCAAGATAATGATACTCAGATTAGCCAGATAAAAGGTTTTATCAAGAAAAAGGTGGATTTGCTGATTATATCGTCGAATGAGACCGAGCCTGTTACGCCTGTCGCTGTTGAGGCGTACAGGGCTGGTATTCCCACTATCATATTGGACCGGAAAATTAATAGCGATGAATATACGACGTATATTGGAGCGGATAATTACGAGATCGGTCGCTCGATCGGAATGTACGTCAGCTCCTTGATCAAGAAGGAGACAACGATTTTAGAGATATGGGGACGGAGAGGCTCTTCCTCCGCTACAGAAAGACATCAAGGTTTTGTCGATGCGATGTCTATTGATCCGAATGTGAAGATCCGGGAGTTGGATGGGTATTGGTACAGGAAGAATGCCTATGAGGAAGTCTTGAAGCTGGATTCCATAGAGGATGTCGATATCGTTTTCGCTCATAATGATATGATGGCCTTAGGGGCCCGTGAGGCGATTGAGGAGCGAGATTCGTCGCTGGTGGGGCACGTGGAATTTATAGGCGTGGATGGACTCTTGGGAGGAGGCTTGGGCGTGGAGGCGGTTGCGCAGGGTAAGTTGGATGCCTCTTTTTATTATCCGACAGGTGGTGGGGTGGCTATTAAGGTAGCTTGGCAGATCTTAAGCGGACAAGCTTATACGAAAAAGTATGCGTTAAGCACCGCTATGATCGATAAGACCAACGCCGGTACCCTTTATTTACAATCAGACCGGTTGGTAGAATATCAACGCCAGATCGAGAAACAGCGTGCGAATTTGTCGCAATTGCTCTCGAAATATAACTTTCTTTATAGTTCCTTGATTATTATCTTGATATTGGCGCTTTTATTGGGTGGTTCCGCTATTTACATGGTTTATATTAATCGTAAAGTGCGCCAGAATAATCTTTTGTTGAATGAGAGAAATCGTTTGGTACAACAACAGAAAGAGGAACTCTCGGTAGCGAACCAGCGCATCGAGCAAGTCACGACACAGAAATTGCAGTTCTTTACGAATGTATCTCATGAGATAAAGACTCCTTTAACCTTGATTCTCGGGCCTCTGAACAAGATGGCGCAAGATGCCCCGGCAGGCGCTTTCGCGGATGATATCCGCATCGTTAAGAAGAATGCGGAACGCTTGAAACGTGTGATCGACCAATTGCTGGATTTCCGGAAGATAGAGAATAATAAGATGGGATTGCGGGTTATTAAGATGGATTTGGTCTTTTTAATCCAAGAGGTGAAATCTTATTTTAATAATCTGGCCCAGAGTAAGCGAATTGATTATACCTTCCTGCATGAAATGGATTCTCTTTTTGTTTGGGTGGATACGGACAAGATGGAGAAGATATTAACGAACTTGCTCTCGAACGCCTTTAAGTTTACCCCGGAGCAGGGGAAGATTACGATTCGTTTGCGGGAGGAGGAGACGGAGGTTGTCTTATCGGTGGAAGATAATGGAGAGGGGATTCCCCCGGAAAACCTAGCCTCCGTATTCGAGCGCTTTTTTACAAGCGGGCAAAGCTATGCTCCGGGAACGGGTATCGGACTGCATCTGACACGGGAATTTGTCCTTATGCATAAAGGCTCGATCCACGTGGAAAGCGAGCAAGGCGAACGGACAGTGTTTACCGTTCAGATCCCGAAAGGTAAATCTCATTTTGATGAATCTTGTGTCTTTCTGTCGAATGCGACCGAATCGTCCTCTGGTGTAGCGCATTTGGATATATCCCAAGTTCAAGAAACGTTGAATAAGAAATATGATTATACGATCTTGATCGTTGAGGATGATTGGGATATTCGCGCTTATTTACAGCATGAGTTGTCCGGGAATTTTAATGTACTTGTAGCGGAGAATGGTGCCAAGGCCTTGGATATTCTATTGAAGGAAAATGTATCACTGGTCGTCAGTGACGTGATGATGCCGGAGATGAATGGCTTCGAGCTTTGCCGCCGGGTTAAGTCGGATATGGCCCTCAGTCATATCCCGGTAATCTTGCTTACGGCTCTTTCGGATGACAGTCAACGCTTGTATGGATTTGAGGGGGGAGCGGATGAGTATATCCAGAAACCGTTCAATATCGAGATCGTGAAATTACGTATCATTAAATTGTTGGAAGAACGTAATCGTTTGCGGGAGGTTTTCTTGAAAGAGTCTCAATCGCCTGCGGGACTTTCCATCGAGACAAAAGGGAAGGTAGAGAGTCTGGATGATTTGTTTATGCGTAAGTTTATCGCTTTAATAGAGGAGAATTATAGCGATCCCGATTTCAGTATAGAGAAAGGCAGTGAGAAACTGGGCCTGTCTCGTGTGCATTTATATCGAAAGGTGAAGGAGTTGTCCGGGATTACCCCTACGGACTTTTTGCGTAACTATCGTTTGAAAAAGGCATCCGCCCTATTGAAGCAGCGATCCGGAACGATTAGCGAGGTTGCTTATGCCACGGGATTCGGCTCGCCGGCCTATTTCTCCAAATGCTTTAAGGCGGTTTATAATATAACGCCAACCGAGTTTATAGAGTCTTTGTAAGGATGCTGCTTGTACAGATGTTACATACGGGTAACGTCTGTTATTGTCCCTTGGAAATAAATCTTTTATGTAACTTGTGTGATTTATCTTGTAGCTATAGTTATCGTTGTATTTATAACGATGATATACTTTTGCGGTGTCGATAAGTACGAAAGTTGTTTTTAATAGAAAGACCATGGAACAGGTGACTGAATCAAGACGTAAACCAATTGTCGTTGGGATTGGAGAATTATTATGGGATATGCTTCCTTCCGGGAAAAAGGCTGGGGGTGCCCCGATTAATTTTGTCTATCATGCGTCTTGCCTAGGTGCTGAGGGATATGCTATCAGCGCTGTCGGAGATGATGAGTTGGGTAAAGAGATCGTTGATGAGTTGGATAAGAATCATATCCAGCATTTGATCGAGAAAGTGCCTTACCCGACGGGAACCGTTCAGGTAGAGTTACGAGAAGGTATCCCTACTTATACGATTCATGAGCGAGTGGCTTGGGATCATATATCGCCTACATCCGATGCGATTGATTTGGCGGAGAAAGCGGACGCTATTTGTTTCGGTACATTAGCCCAACGTTCCCGTCAGTCCCGGGAGACGATACAAGCGATCTCGTCGTTTGCGCCGAAAGACGCTTATCGTTTGCTGGATATCAATCTTCGCCAGCGATACTATGATAAGGAGTTGATCGAGGAGTCTTTGTACTTAGCGAATGTGCTGAAGGTGAATGATGAGGAGTTTAACGTTCTTCGGGACTTATTCGGCTTGAATGGAACTGAGAGGGAAGTGGCTTTATGGTTTATTGAGAAATATGACCTTCGGATATTTGCCTTGACTGCGGGGAGTTCCCATAGTACTATTTATACGAGGGAGGAGACTTCTACTTTGCCAACACCGGAGGTCACGGTGGCGGATACGGTCGGGGCGGGGGATGCTTTTTCGGGAGCTCTAATCATCTCGCTCTTAAAAGGGAAGTCCTTAAGCGAGGCACATCATTTCGCTGTAAAGACAGCGGCTTTTGTTTGTACGAAAGAAGGTGCGTGGCCTGTTTATGAAGAGTAATTCGTTTATATCATATGTGTTTAGATGTTTTGAGTTTATACAATTTCGAATAGGTATTACGTTTTTAAGGTAAAAAGGTTGTTAGGATATAAGAAGAGAAAGGCAAAAAGAAAAAGATGGTTTTTGTTTTAGGTTAAGTTAGATTAGATTGGTGAAAAGTGGCTCGGCTGTTGAAGTCGGGCTATTTTTATGTCCTTATGTTTCCTTCAAATAGAATGGTCTCGATAACCTGCAAGATTCTTCTTACAGGCTAACGAGACCTTCCGCTTTTATCTTTTCTGATAGCTTACAATTAATAAGCTCTCTCCAATAACCAAGCGTCTTGGAAGTTAGGAGCGTATTTCGCCTTGATGGCGTCACGGCTATCGGCGGCGTCCGCTTTATTGTCGAAACTAGCGACGATCACACGCAACATACCTTGCTCGTTCTCGCCCAACACTGCGTTATAGCCATCATTCTGCATACGTTCTTTTAATGCGTAAGCGTTTGTCTTATTCTTGAAACTACCAACAACAACGCTATAACGTTTCAGACGGCTAGCGTCCTCGCCTTGAGCGGCGTTGATTTTTTCCGTACGAGTGGTAGCCGTAGAGGTTCTGGGTTTTGAGACAGGAGCGACCTCAACAACTTCTTCCTCTTGTTCTACAACCTCAACAGGAGCCGTCGACTCTTTTTCTTTGGCCTGTTCGTAAGCAGCCTTGTACGCGCTCTGTTTAGGTTTACATGAGCCGAGTGCTAATACCATACATACAGCGGCTCCAAATAACCAAATCTTATTCATACTGTTCAGTTCTTATAATTAGTAACGCGAAGATATAAATTATATTTAGTACTTTCGCACTCAAATTGTAATATATTATAACGGCATGAATAAATCTATCGGAACAATGATTATGGCAACATCCCTACTGTTAGGTGCTTGCAATCCGGCTACGGATGTGAACGTGAAGGAGACCGGTGATAAGAACCTTATCGGGAAGTCGGACATCCGGATTAAAGACGGTCGCATGACCCCGGAAGCTTTGTGGGCCATGGGACGTATCGGCGGTATGAACGTATCTCCGGACGGGAAAAAAGTGGTGTATACGGTGGCGTATTATAGCGTACCGGAAAACAAGAGCAACCGTGAGGTCTTCGTGATGAACGCTGACGGATCGGATAATAAGCAAATCACGAAAACCGGATTCGCTGAGAACGAGGCCGTATGGATCAAAGGAGGAACCAAGATCGCTTTCTTATGTAACGAGAGTGGTAGCAGCCAGCTTTGGGAAATGAATCCGGATGGGACGGACCGTAAGCGACTTTCCGATTATGATAAGGATATCGAGGGTTTCGCTTTCTCTCCCGATGAGAAAAAGGTCTTGTTTATCTCGCAAGTGAAAACCGTGAATAGTACCGCTGATAAATATCCGGATTTGGATAAGGCGACAGGTGTTATCATTACGGATTTAATGTACAAGCATTGGGATGAGTGGGTGACTACCGCTCCGCATCCTTTTGTCGCCGATTTCGATGGCAAATCGATCAGCAATCCTGTGGATGTAATGGAGGGCGAGTTGTTTGAGAGCCCGATGAAGCCGTTTGGCGGTATCGAGCAATTGGCTTGGAACACTACCTCGGACAAGATTGCCTATACCAGCCGCAAAAAGACGGGTAAAGAATATGCGATCTCTACGAATTCGGATATTTATGTATATGATCTGAATACGAAGCAAACGACCAATATAACGGAAGAGAACAAGGGATATGATACGAATCCCACCTATTCTCCGGACGGAAAGAGTATCGCTTGGCTAAGTATGGAACGTGATGGTTACGAGGCGGATCAAAATCGCTTGATGGTAATGAATCTGGAGACGGGTGAGAAAACATTCGTAAGCAAGGATTTTGACTCCAACGTGGATTCTTATTGCTGGAGCGCTGATTGCAAGCGTATCTATTTCACGGGCGTTTGGCATGGCGAGTCGCAGGTTTATCAGATAGACTTGGCGAATGGCAATAAGATTACCCCGCTGACCGAAGGTATGTACGATTACGCCTCTGTCGCTCTTCTGGGCGATAAGCTGATCGCTCAACGTCATTCCATGAGCATGGGAGACGAGATCTATTCGATCGATTTGACAGGGGATCATACGGTAACTCAACTTACGTTCGAAAACAAACATATTTACGACCAGCTTACGATGGGTAAGGTAGAGGAACGTTGGATGAAGACGACGGATGGCAAGCAGATGCTAACGTGGGTTATCTATCCGCCTCAGTTCGATCCGAATAAGAAGTATCCTACCTTGTTGTTCTGTGAGGGTGGCCCGCAAAGCCCTGTGAGCCAGTTCTGGTCTTACCGCTGGAATTTCCAGATCATGGCGGCTAATGACTATATTATCGTGGCACCGAACCGTCGGGGTCTTCCCGGATTTGGCTTGGAATGGAATGAGGCTGTCAGCGGCGATTATGGCGGACAATGCATGAAAGACTATTTCACTGCTATTGACGAGGTAGCCAAGGAACCGTATGTAAATAAGGATCGCTTGGGTTGTGTAGGCGCCAGCTTCGGTGGATTCTCCGTATATTGGTTGGCAGGTCATCATGATAAACGTTTCAAGGCGTTTATCGCCCACGATGGTATCTTTAATATGGAAATGCAGTATCTGGAAACGGAAGAGATGTGGTTCGCCAATTGGGATATGGGTGGAGCGTACTGGGAAAAGCAGAACGCTACGGCTCAACGTACTTTCGCGAACTCTCCGCATAAGTTCGTGGACAAATGGGATACGCCTATCCTTTGTATCCATGGAGAGAAGGATTACCGGATCTTGGCTAATCAAGGAATGGCAGCGTTTAACGCTGCGGTTCTTCGGGGTGTACCGGCCGAGTTGCTGATTTATCCGGATGAGAACCATTGGGTATTGAAGCCCCAGAATGGCGTTCTATGGCAACGCACATTCTTTGAGTGGTTGGATATGTGGTTGAAGAAATAAAATTTGAAGGCCGTCCCCAAAGTATATAGCTTTGATGGACGGCCTTCTTTTCTCAACGCAATAACAAACTAAGCGATAGTAATATCCTTATCTAAATAAATATCTTGAATTGAATGAAGTAACTCCACGCCGTCTTTCATCGGACGTTGGAACGCCTTTCTTCCGCTAATCAGCCCCATGCCACCCGCACGTTTGTTTATGACAGCGGTGACGACAGCGTCTTTAATATCTGAGGCGCCATGAGATTCCCCACCGGAGTTGATAAGCCCGACACGTCCCATATAATTATTGGCTACTTGGTAACGGCAGAGGTCGATCGGATGTTCTGTCGTTAACTCTGTGTACATCTTTTGATCGATCTTCCCGAAATTGATAGCGGTGAAACCTCCGTTGTTCTCCGGTAGCTTCTGCTTGATGATATCGGCCTTGATCGTGACACCAAGGTGATTAGCCTGTCCGGTCAAATCGGCTGCTGCGGAATAGTCGATGCCATCCTTTTTAAAAGAGCTGTTTCGTAAATAGCACCATAATACGGTCGCCATACCTAGTTCATGGGCATACTCGAATGCGTCGGCAATCTCGACTAGCTGACGTCGGCTTTGCTCTGATCCGAAATAGATCGTGGCCCCTACAGCTACGGCGCCCATATTCCATGCTTCCTTCACCGTGCCGAATACGATTTGATTGTAAGAATTCGGATAAGTAAGAAGCTCATTATGATTTAGTTTTACCAAGAATGGAATCTTATGAGCATATTTTCGTGCGACTGACCCTAGTATGCCGAACGTAGAAGCGACTGCGTTGCAACCACCCTCGATCGCTAATTTTACGATATTCTCCGGATCGAAATAAATGGGGTTTGGAGCGAAGGAAGACCCTGCGGTATGCTCGATATCTTGATCTACCGGGAGGATAGAAACATATCCGGTGTTAGCTAATCTTCCGTGCCCCAACAAGGTTTGCAGACTATTGAGAGTCTGTATGTTTCTATCTGAATTGCCCCACACATCGTCCACGCAAGTGGGTGATGGAAGATGAAGCAGCGATTTATCAATAGTCTTACATACGTGATTTAAATAATAATCACTTTTGTCTCCTAATAAACTAATAATCTTTGATGTATCCATATAAATAAATATTTACTTAGTAAACAATCGCTGTCAAAAATAAGTTCCATAGTTTTTATCGATTAACACATAGAATTAATCTATCGATGAATTATGGTAGTATCGGATAGTTTAGTTAATTTTGTGCCATACAACCAATAAAAATTTTGCGATATATGAAAAAGAAATGGATTTGCACAGTATGTGGTTATGTACACGAAGGTGATGAGGCTCCTGAGTTCTGCCCTCAATGTAAACAACCAAAAAGCAAATTTAAAGAATTAGTAGAGACAGAAGGTGCGTTACAATTCGTTGACGAACATGTACTAGGTGTTGCTAAAGGTGTAGACCCAGTGATTTTGGAAGGTCTGAACGCTCACTTTATGGGAGAATGTACCGAAGTTGGTATGTATTTGGCCATGAGCCGTCAAGCAGACCGTGAGGGTTATCCTGAGGTAGCTGAGGCATTCAAGCGTTACGCTTGGGAAGAGGCTGAGCACGCTGCTAAGTTCGCAGAGCTTCTTGGCGATGTAGTTTGGGATACGAAGACTAACTTGAAAAAGCGTATGGAAGCTGAGGCTGGCGCATGCGAGGACAAGAAACGTATCGCTACATTGGCTAAACAACAGAATTTGGACGCAATTCATGATACCGTACATGAGATGTGCAAAGACGAGGCACGTCATGGCAAAGGATTTGAAGGTTTATATAATCGTTATTTCAAGTAATTTAGAGGTATTAGTTATATGTTTTAAAGAGGGGCGTTCTGTGAAGAATGCCCTTTTTTGTATTTGATAAAGTAATTTTAGCCTTTCAAGAGAATAACGATACTATATTTTATGTACTTTTGTACACGTCAACCACAAGGAAAGATGCCGGAGTGGTCGAACGGGCCGCACTCGAAATGCGGTGAGCGGGTAACTGTTCCCTGGGTTCGAATCCCAGTCTTTCCGCTTGATTATTAGCTCTTTGTCGTAATGATACTGTAGGGGATTTGTTCATTTTAGCCTCCTTACATACCTATTCATACAAGCTTTTTTTGCATGAATAGCATAAATGATTTACAAATAGTTTACAGTAAAAATTATGGCATATTTCAAAATTTGCGTACGAGCTAAGAGAAAAGACAATACGTATCCTGTTTATATTCGTGTAACCCATCACGGACAGGTAGGATATATAAAAACAGATAAAGTCTGCAAGGCTAAGTCTGTTCGGAAGGGTGAGGTAATAGATAATTACATCATCAAGGATATTTCTATTCTTATTGACGGGTATATGTCCCGGCTTAATCGTGAAGATATACAATGTTGGGATATCAGAAAGATACTGGACTTCTTGAGGAGGGATTCTAGCGCACCTTCTTTTTCTGAATTTTGTGAGGGGTTTACCTCTAAGATGGATAACGAGGGAAGAGAATCCACGTCGATAAATTATAAGCTTGCGTTAAGGCGCTTGGAGGAATATATGGGGAAAGACGACATTCTCTTCTCTGATCTTACATCGTCTATATTCAAGGAGTGGATAGATTCGATGAAAGATAGCTTGTACAAGAAACATGGCTATCCGAAGCGGATCAAGACAATGTTTATGGCTGGATGCGAGCGGTATAATAATTATGATACCGGCGAGATGCTTATACGGAATAACCCATTTAGGGGAGTGAGGGTACCTAGACCTACAGTCCCGGAGAAAAGGGCATTGGACATTAGAACCGTTCGAGATTTTTTTGCGGTATCCGCGGAGTATGGATCAAGAGCTGATCGTGCTAGGGATGTGTGCGAGATCGTTTTTTGTCTTGCCGGAATTAACACCGCTGACCTGTATTATATGGAAAAAGAGAACCTTAGAGACGGAAAGATGTGTTACTGCAGACGTAAGACTACTAATAGGAGGGATGACAAGGCGTATATAGAGATAGCCGTACCAGATAGGCTATCTCATTTGCTTGAGAAATATGCTGGAGAAAAAAGGCTGTTTAACTTCTGTGAGACTTATGGATCAAGTAAGAATTTCAATAAATGTATAAACGAGGGAATAAGTGATATAACAAGAAAAAACGACCTTCCTCATATTTCTGTCTATTCGTTTCGGCATAGTTGGGCTACATTCGCTCAAAACGATTTCGATGCAAGTTTGGATTTAGTAGGCTTTTGCCTTAACCATGCTTCTTCCCATAGGGTGACATCTGGGTATGTTAAGACCGATTTTAGCGTTATCGACCGCTTGAATGCCAAGATACTTGATTATGTGTTTGAAGAAAAAAACGAAAAAAAGATGGAAATAATTTGCGGATTAAAAAAATGACTCTATCTTTGCCGTTGAAATAGCGAGTTGGATTTTAGACGAAAGTTTGAGATCCAACTTTTTGTGTTTATATGTGTTTGGTCTCTTCTTTCTGTAAACTTCCATAAAACAAAGACTTACCGGGTGCCTTCAAAAAAACAGGCACTATGACGATTTCTATTTCTAAAACAGCGCTGCTATCAAGATTGCAGCTTTTGGCGAAGATCATACCCGCCAAATCATCCACGCCGATCCTTTGTCATTTCTTGTTTGAGACGAGGGAAGGCCGGTTATTCATCACCGGATCGAATAGCGAGGGCCGGATAACCACCAGCCTTGAGTGCATCTTCGACGAGGAGATATCTATTTGTGTCCCGACTTCCTTATTAGAAGGACTGAGGAACCTACCCGAGCAACCAATTGATATAATCATCAACAAGGATACCCGTGAGATAAGGATCAAGTACCATGGTGGAAAGTTTGAGGTGGTGGGTTATGACCCATCTACCTATCCGGGAAAAAGATCGATTGAGGTCTTGGACTCTGTGTCATTGAGCGCGGAGGATTTATTCAATGGGATATCCAAGGTCATAAATTTGGCCGGGAATGATGATATCCGTCCGGTCCTAAGTTCTGTCTTTATTGAGACGGAACCGGAGACCGTATGCTTTGTCGGTGCGGATGGGCATGGCATGGGATTCTTGAGAAAGGGCAATGATAGACAGGTTGGCAAGATCTCAGTTATAATCAGCCGTCCTATAGCCTCGGTATTGAAGGCGATACTTCCGGCTTCCTCCGATAACATGGAAATGAGGGTCGGTGCGGATTGGTCCGATGTCATACTCAATGACTATGAGATATCGTTCCGGAATGTGGAGGGGAGATATCCTAATTGGAAAGCTGTGGTACCCAAGGCGAATAAGCTGGAACTTCTTGTTGACACCGGACAACTGATCGGGGCTATTAAAAGGACATCGGTGTTCTCCAATAAGGCCTCATGCCTTATCGTCTTGAGGATCATTCGTGATAAGTTGACCGTATTCGCCCAAGACATAGATTTCTCGACTTCCGCGGAGGAAACGTTGGAGGTCGATTTTAACGGGAATGAGTTCTCGATCGGGATTAATGGATCGTTGCTTCTTGAGATACTCTCATGTATCGATGACGGGCGTACGAGGCTTTCCTTTAGCGAGCCTAGCCGCGCTATCTTGATAACTCCGGAGAACCAATCCGGGAACGAGGAACTTACCTATTTATTAATGCCCATGACAATCCCGTAAGTTATGAAAGAGTTCAAAGATACAATCCAGAAATATTTACAGGAGAGGGCGGCGGAAGATCTTCTGTTTGCCCCGAGACTTGCCAATCCTAAAAAGAGTATAGACGAGTGTTGTCGTTATATCTTGGGAGAGGCCCGTAAGCGTGGAACCTCTGTCGTGATGAGTGATACGGAGGTTTTTGGCATGGCCGTACATTATTATGATGAAGAGAATATCGAGGTCGGAAAAGTTCCTGTCGGTAGCTCCGTTTCTTCTTCCCATAAAGTAGAACTTACGGAGGAAGAAAAGAACGCTGCCCGTCAGGCGGCCATCAAAAGGTTGACCGAAGAGCAATACCGATCGCTTAAAAAGAGGCCGGCCAAGAAGAAGGTTGATGAGAGTGTCCAACAAATGAGCCTGTTTTGATATGAAGCCGAGAACGAGATTGGAAAAGTTGGTGGCGGGATTGAGCGAAAAGCTTCCCGCCATCACAAAGGCGCAGGAGGAATGGGCTAAGGAACACGTGTTCGACCATGTAGCTTACAAATGTAAGAATGAGTTGTGGTGCTCTGAATGTGGCGAGATATGGGTTAATACGGGTAATAGTAAATTGGGTGACAAGACCGAATGCCCTTATTGCCACCATCAATTAGATGTAAAGGTCAGCAGAAAGCAGAAGAACCATGAGGAGGCGTATATGTCCATCCTGCAAGTGAGAGGCGGGTTTCAGGTAATCCGGCATATACTATGTTGGAAAAACGCCCGTAAGGGAACTTCCCCGGTGTATTATGATTTTACTGAAGTTGTTCAAGAATGGATTCGTGAAGACGGAAAGCGTACGATCATAGCCCGTCCAATAAATATGGGACGTAACGGATTTGCGTATAGTTCCCCTCTTAGTATCAAGGGTGAATATGGAAGTAACCCATATAATTATTACGGTGATTTATATGCGATATTTGGAGAGCTTTATCCAAGGAAAGAATTACTTCCGGAATTGAAAAAACGGGGACTGAATCGACTGTTCCCGGATGTAACCCCGTCTAAGTTGATACGTGACCTTTTGAAAGGAGGTAATGACGCGGAACTATGCCTCAAGACCGGGCAAATATCCATGCTGAAGCACATGTATAGAAACGGCTTTTCCCAGCTTCGTTATAAGCCATCATTCAATATCTGCAACCGTAACCATTATATTATCAAGGATGCGTCCCTTTGGGAAGACTATATGTCTTTATTGGCTTATTTCGGTAAAGACTTGCGTAATGCCCATTATGTATGTCCTAAGAACTTGAAGGTCGCGCACGATAGGCTCTTGGCAAAGAAAGATGCCCGTGAAGCTAAGTTGAGACAGGATAGGGATCGTATGGAAGCTATCCGTAGGCGTGAAAAGCTCATGAAGGATATAGCCGGCTTCTACGAGCGGATGGAAAAGTTTTTCGGGATGAAAATCACGGATGGCAACATAGTCATTTGCCCGTTGGAGAGTATTACCCAGTTTTATCAAGAAGGAAAGGCTATGCATCACTGCGTATATAAACTCGGATATTACAATCGGCCGGATCGCTTGATACTGTCAGCAAAGGACACCGGTGGCAAACGTATCGAGACGATAGAGGTGAATTTGAAGACGCTGAATATCGTCCAATCCCGATCCGTCTGCAATGGGGTAAGCAAGTATCACGACCAGATAGTAAAACTGGTAAAAAAGAATATGAACCTGATCCGTCAGAAAATGATTGCATAAATATAATATGACCTATATAGATTACATAAACCTTTTTTGGAAGACATCGCAGAACGTCAAATTTTCCTCGAACGAGGCGTACTTATACTTCTTCTTGTTAAGTGAGTGCAATATTCGGGGTTGGGAAAATCCGTTTGAATGTCCCAACAGGAGAATCATCCTATCGATCGGTATATCTGAACCTACCTTAATCGATTGCAGGAATAGATTACAGAGCAAAGGTTTATTGATGTTTGAGTCAGGAAAAAGGAATGAAAAATCTCCCGTTTATTACTTAAATGATTTAAGTAAACAGTTTAGTAAAACCTTTAGCAAAAGGTTTAGCAAAGACTTAAGTAAAAATCTTAGCAAAGACCCAAGCATATTATATAAGACTAAAGAATATAAGACTATAGACTTAGATAATATACCCCCCACACCCCCTAAGGGGGTTGACAAAGCAAAAGAAAAAGAGCTTTTGGAAAAGGAAAAGGCTTTGTGTGCTTTGGAAGAAAAGTTGAAGAAACGAGAGGCGGAACTGGATGCACAATCGGACAAACCACCATCCAAACCAAAAAAGCGTCCTAATCCGTTGAACTCGGAAGCAAGGAAACTTTTTGAGGAACACTATCAGGCTATTTTTTCGTCCAGCTATTATTGGAGCGCAAAAGATGCGGGAAATATGTCTTCTTTGCTCAAGAAATTGAAATTTCAACGGGAGAAGAAGAGTTTACCGACTGACGATCAAGGCGTATTAAACGCTTTGAAGTACTTGTTGGATTCAATCACTGACGGATGGATACTGGAAAACTTTAGTGTGACGAATATTAATTCAAAATTTAATGAAATTGTATCACAAGCAATAGCAAAGAAAAATGGACAAACAACAAGCAATACAGCTTTTGGCCAGCATAGACCCGACAACCGGCGTGCTTCCTCCGGAACTGATGCCGAGAACAAAAGACGCGAGCGTGAGCATCTTGGGAACCTTGCCGATGCCATATTACAACAGTCTGCATCCGAAAACAGTAAATGATGTGTTCGATAGTCCTTCATGTTCTATCGCCGTGATAAATAAAAAGTTCGGAGAGCAGCATTTGCGTGCATTCATGGTTAAAGTGTTGAATGATCTGTTAGACTTTTTCAATGTCGGCAAAACGATGGGAGCCGTTCAGGTTGCGTCTACGGCAGACTTGATTATTGAGGAGTTTTATTTTCTGAAGCCAGATGATTTCAAGCTATGTTTTACTCGGGCGAAGAAAGGGTATTACGGTAAGGTCTTTGACCGGATCGACGGGCAGGTCATCTTTGAGTGGTTAAATCAATATACCAATGACCGAATGACAACGGCCAGCGATACGAGTATCCAAGAGGCAGAGCGGTTTAAGGATTCACGAGGTGAGCGAACTTCTTCCTTATTAGAGGCAGCCGAACATGATTTCAAAAAGTATGATTTTGAACGTAAATACAAGGTGTAAATATTAAAAAACAAGGAACTATAATGCGAGAAAATAAAATACTGGCAGGCAATGTCGAACAGATTCTGCTGTCAAAAAAGAACTGTCACCGTGCATTAAAAGTGGTGAATATAGCGAAACCAGAACAGGGTGAATGGCTTTTTAACTGGAGAGGTAAAAAGTTGAGTGATAATTTAATGCGTTGCGACTATGTGCATACTGCAGTCCGTATTTCCGATAATGAGGCGGTTGTTATTAATGACAAAGACTTAGGTCTTTGGTCGGTTGTAGAGTGGAAATATGAGGTAAACCTTGAGGAGTTTTGGAAATGCGCTTGCGATGCTTTTTATGCTACAAGTTTCAGTCCGGAGGAACGTGGATCGTATCACATACGCATGTACGAAGAAGAGCTCAATGATGATATAAAAACAATGCCGGAAAAAGAAAGAGAGCGATATATAGCTAAGTACAAAGAATGGGTTCAAATATTGTTCAATAAGCATTCTCGTATAATGAGCGCCATGATAACAGGGCCAGCCCGTTTTCCGTCAAGACGAAATGAGAAGATGAATAATTACTATGACAATGCTGTCAATGAATTTAGAGCGTGGAGAGAAAAAGCGCTCAAGTCGATAGCTCGAAGGATAGAGGAGGCAAAACCGGAAGATCAGAAAGCGGAGGAAGAGTGGATGCGTGTAAAGAGAATGATCGATGAGCATTTTTTACCAACCAATTTATATAATAAGCTGGAAACGATTGCAAGAAACGGAAAGGTCGATTTGATGAACAAAGCGATTGAATATGTCAGATCCTTAAACGAAAGTCGAGTTAAACCAATTTTTACCAATCGCCATAAATTCTGGAAACTCGCTGAACTTGCAAATCAATCTATATCAAAACAGGCAGAAAAAGAGAACCAAAAAGATGTGGAAATACTTTTTGATGGTGGCCGGGTAATCAAAAACTATTCCGAGAACAGGGTGCAGATAGTTTTTGACACAAAGCCGCAACCGGACGTTATTTCAAATCTCAAACATAACGGTTTTCGTTGGTCACCCCGTTTTTCAGCATGGCAACGCCAATTGACGAATAATGCTTATTATGCTGTTTCTCGTGTAATTCCTATTACTATTGAACAATTGATGAAAGGAGAAAACAAATGAACATTGGTTTATTAGCTGTTGACAGAGAGAAAGCCAAACGAGAGGCGTATAAGAAGCTATGTTATAACTTCGAGTATAAGTTTGGCTCCAATATTCCCCATTGTGCGTTAAGGTCTGGGGTATGTGATGAGGATTGCGAATACATGAAAGTTTTTTCTATAAAGGTATGAATATAGATACTGAGTTTAACGTAGGAGATAGCGTATGCTATCTAAGCGGGGATTGCATTGTTCATTCAACTATAAGCAAAATAATCATTGAAATATCCTATGCTGATGATATTTTCCTTATGGTTTATAAGCTGTCAGATGGACTTAGTGTACCCAGAAACAATTATCCTAAATGGGATAAAAGACTTTTTAAAGACAAAGAGAGTTTGATAAAATATTTATCTGAATCATAACTAAGAAGAACTGAGCATAATGGATGTAAATGTAATATATAACTCGGAATGTCGATTAGGACTAAAATGTCTACCGGAAAATAGCGTAAACTGTTGTATTACATCACCTCCATATTACGGTTTGCGTGATTATGGAAATGATGAACAGATAGGGCTTGAAGCTACACCGGAAGAATATATTGGGAAGTTGGTTGAAGTGTTCCGGGAAGTTCGGCGGGTGTTAACGAATGATGGTACTCTGTGGGTGAATATTGGTGATAGCTATGCCGGTTCCATGAAAGGTGCTGCACAGTTTCCGGACAATGCAATGAATTATAAGCAAGGTACGAACCGGGGGGCACTTGGTAAGGCAACGTTGGTAAAACAATGCACAAACTGCAAACCTAAAGATTTGATAGGTATTCCTTGGATGCTGGCCTTTGCTCTTAGGGCTGATGGTTGGTATTTGCGTCAAGATATTATTTGGAGCAAACCTAATCCGATGCCGGAGAGTGTTAGGGACCGTTGTACTAAATCTCACGAATATATCTTCCTATTGAGTAAATCCCGGTTGTACTACTTTGATGCAGATGCGATAAAAGTTCCGGCAAGAGAGTCTACAATGCGTAGAATAAGGCAAGATGTCGATAACCAGGTAGGATCCTCTCGTACTCTGAAAGCTAACGGAAATATGAAAGCCGTTATTGGTGGCCGCAAAAGAAATTTTTCTGATATGACGGAAGATGACCCCATGTATCGAGCCAGTACGAATCGTGAGTATGAATATACGGACAAAGCAAATAAACGTTCTGTCTGGGTAGTGAGTACATCGGCCTTCCATGGTGCTCATTTTGCAGTGTTTCCCCCAGCTCTCATTGTTGACTGTATAAAAGCAGGATGCCCGGAAGATGGCGTTGTTCTTGACCCTTTTATGGGTTCCGGTACAACGGCAATCGTTTCCCGGAAATTGAACCGCAATTATATAGGATTTGAGATAAACAAAGACTATGTGCGGTTGGCTGAAAATAGAATGAAAAAAGAGTTAGGAATATTTCAATAATAAAAATAGCTGAGATATGGAAATGCGTAAAGTTGTGTTGGTGTCATGATGAAAATACGGTATCACAGGAGATATACATCTCGTATAGAGAGATTTTGATAATTGATTAAAAATTAAAAAGAAATGAATATACTTGATTTACCATTAAAGGCTATATGGTATGATATGATAGAATCCGGTGAGAAAAAAGAGGAGTATCGAGAACATAATAGCTATTGGGCTAAAAGATTTTATGTTTGCTATGATAAAAACACGGATTGCAGAATCTATATTCCCGAAAAGTGTAAATATTGTTGTAAGCCTTCCTTTAAGCTTTATGATGCTGTTCGTTTTCGTTACGGATATACAAAACGAACTATGTTATTCAAATTGAATAGCATTTCTATTGGCAAAGGTCGTTCGGAATGGGGTGCGCCAGATTATAAAGTTTTTATTTTGAAATTAGGCAATCGGATTAACTAATAACTAAAAAGAAAGGAGCTATCTAAAAACAACAGATAGCTCCACAAAAGATTATTTGTTATGTCCTGGGGCGTGTCGCTTAGCGGATTTTTCACCTGTGATCTTTTTAGCTTGTCCTGGTGGAATAGTCTTAACCTTGTTTGGTTTGGATTTCACATGAATATGTGTTGCACAAGATGAGAAACTAAGTCCCATAGCAATAATGAAAATTGTAAGTAAATATTTTGCTTTCATAAGAAATGATTTAATATTAATAGAATACAAATATATAATAATTGAAGGGGTAAATAGCTCAAATCTCGTAAAAAAGTCCTTGGTGATCTTGAGGACTTTCTTCATGCCCTTTATATCTTATATGAAACTAAGATATGAAAACGCAAAAATGTATAGCCTGTGGCCGAGAAACGGTTTCTGTGATCAAAACAGAAGAAGGCCATATCTGTTATAACTGCTATTCTGATAAAAAGATCCCTCCTAAATCAAAACAGCATCATGACAACGAAGAAGCTCGGATTCAGTCGGAGTTTTTCAATAAGGTTCCTTTATTCTTCCCGAACCTACCGGATCGGCTCCTTTTTGCAGTCCCGAACGGTGGTAGCCGGCATAAAATAGAAGCGGCTAATATGAAGCGCCAAGGCGTTAAACGAGGTGTAGCTGATGTGATCCTTCAGATACCGAAAAAGGGGTATGCTTCCCTTTGTTTGGAGTTCAAGACATCGACGGGAAAACAATCTCCCGATCAAAAAGAATACCAACGCCAAGTTGAAATGGCAGGTAGTAAGTATGTGATTGTTCGGAGCGTGGAACAGGCTATCCGGGAACTGCAACTGTATTTGTGTTAATTGATTATCCCTGTTATATTTTAGAATAAAAGTTATGGCAGAATTGAAGTATGACCCTCGGAATTATCGCATCCACACAGATAAGAACAAGAGATTGATTCGTAAAAGTTTGGAGGATTGTGGAGCGGGGCGTTCTATCCTTTTCGATAAGGATGATTGCATCATTGCAGGGAACGGAGTGTACGAGCAAGCGCTGGAATTAGGCTTACCGGTTCGAATTGTAGAGTCTGATGGTACGGAATTGATTGCTATCAAGCGTACAGATCTCTCAACTGAGGATTCTCGGCGTAAGGCGCTTGCCCTAGCTGACAATTATACCTCTGATACGTCTGTATTTGACTTTGACGCGATCGTTGAAGATTTCAGTGCAGACGAGTTGGATGCTTGGGAATTTAAAATCGATGATCTGAATATTGATGATATCTCCATCGACGATGTGAAGCCGGACAAGGGGCGTGTCGGCAGCTTGAAAGAACGTTTCATTATTCCTCCTTTCTCAGTACTTGACTCTAAACTTGGAAACTGGCAAGACCGGAAACGTGCCTGGCTTGATCTTGGTATAAAGAGTGATGATGGCCGGGAGAAGGAGATTACATTTAGCCGATCAGCGCAACCACCCCGAGTATACGAAGCCCGTAACGTAATTCGTGAAAAAACAGGTGCCGATCCGTCGTGGGACGAATTGCAGAAGTATTGCCGGGATCATGGTATCCCGTTTATGGATGGAACCTCGATCTTTGACCCGGTACTGTGCGAGCTGGCCTACCGGTGGTTTAATATTCCCAATGGTTGTATCCTGGACCCATTTGCTGGTGGCTCCGTTCGTGGTATTGTTGCATCTATGTTGGATATGACTTATTTTGGTGTTGATCTAAGGCCGGAACAGGTCGAAGCCAACTGTAAAAACGCAGTTGAAGTATTAGGGGAGGAGTTCGGCGGGAAAGGCGGTCATAAATTTGCTCCTCTGTGGCTTTGTGGAGATAGTGTAGAGATAGATGCCCTGGCAGAAGGTTATGAGGCAGACTTGGTTTTTAGTTGTCCTCCGTATGCGGACCTAGAAGTGTATAGTGACGATCCGGCAGACCTATCGACGATGGATTATCCTGAATTCCTGCAAGCGTATAAAGAAATCATCTGGAAGAGTTGTTCACTGTTGAAGCCTAATCGATTCGCCGTGTTTGTAGTAGGAGAGGTTCGCGATAAGAGTGGTGTGTATCGGAGTTTTGTTCCTGATACGATCGCTGCGTTCCAGGAAGCAGGCTTGCATTATTATAATGAGATGATACTGGTTAACAACATAGGTAGTCTGGCTATGAGAGCCGGAAAGCAGTTTAGTAATAGCCGAAAGATTGGTAAGCAGCATCAAAATGTGCTTGTATTCTATAAAGGGGATCTGAGTAAGATTAAGGAAAATTTTCCCGAACTTGATTTCTCGAATGATGATTTGTTTAAGGAAGATTGATAAATTTGGCGAATAACTAGAGAAAAGGATATTCGCCATGAAAATAAAATTATGTATGATTTATCGTGAGGTTTTAGCGAAGAGATTAGAACGTAAACGCTTGCAACTTGCGGAGTTGGAGAGACAGATAAATAGTGAAGGTGTTTCTTCATCGGTGGATAAGCGTAAATATATTGAGTTGAAAGCTATCGTGAATGAATTGGAGAATTGCCTTGATATGGCGGATTCTATGTTTAAATTTAGTAAGGAAGAAAAAGGAGAGTAGTATTTAATGGCAAAGTATAGTCAAAAATTGGTGGATCGAATTTGTTCTCTTATTCGGGAGGATAGCTATACTATTGCCGAGATTTGTGATTTGGTCGGTATAAACAAGGATACTTACTATACTTGGATGAAAACAAAATCCGACTTTTCCGACTCTATAAAAAAAGCGGAAGACGCACGGATGCAATTCTTTGTTGCCGAGGCCCAGAAGTCTTTATTAAAGAAGATTCAAGGTTATGAGGTGGAAGAGTCGAAGATCACGTATGTCGATAGTGGTAAACCTGTGGTTGATGAGAATGGAAAAGAGAAACAGAAACCTAAGATCAAAGAGAAAACTATAGTCAAGAAGCATATCCAGCCGGATACCGCTGCTATTATTTTCACCTTGACAAATGGTAATCCAGATCGTTGGAAAAACAGGCAGGATTCTAACATTAGTGGGCTTACTCCCGTAAGTAAGTTTGAGGGGATGACCGATGAGCAATTAGAGGATTTTATCTATGGAGAAAAACAGAAGAGAGATATTGTTGTTGATGGCAGAGGCGGCGGATGTGCTGAGACGCCGGAAAGCGAAAAATGATTTTTGGTCATATTGTTTATATTATGACCCGAAATTCTTTTCCAGACGCTTATTTTTGAAACATGTGGCGGACGCTTTTACTCGTGTGTATGATTCTTATCAAGATGGTGTTATTCGCAGGTTGGCCGTTTCCATGCCGCCACGTGCCGGTAAGTCCTATATATCCTCGTTGTTCATCGCTTGGATGCTCGGTCACTTCCCGGAAGAGTCGGTCATGCGCAACTGCTGTTCCGATACGCTGTATAACAAGCTGTCTTACGACACGCGCGACATCGTCCGTTCTTCCCGGTTTAAGGAAATCTTCCCAGATATACAATTGCGTGGTGATAAACAGAACGTGCATGGCTGGAGCTTGGAAGCTGCCCGGCAGGTGAGTTACTTCGGGGCTGGTGTAGGCGGTACGGTGATCGGCTTCGGTGCTTCTATGTTGGCTATGACCGACGACTTGTATAAGAGTTTGGAGGATGCACTATCTGACACCAATAACGAAAAGGTCTGGTCGTGGAAGCAGGGAACGCATGATTCCCGTATCGAAGGGAATTGTTGCTCAATCGACATCGGTACCCGCTGGTCGGCTACGGACGTTCTCGGCCGTATGGAGGAAATGGGGAAATATGACGAAATTATCCGTATCGCCGCATTGGATGAGAACGATTGTTCTTTCTGCGAGGATGTACATACGACAGAGTATTACCATGAACTACGGGAGGAAACGGATGATTCCATTTGGTGTGCCGAGTATATGCAAGATCCAATCGAGGCAATCGGGTTGTTGTTCCCGAAATCGGAGCTTAACCGATTTAAATTGGCTGATATTGAGGGCAAGCAACCGGACGGTGTTATTGGAGCTACCGATGTGGCCGATGAGGGAGACGATGATTTCTGTGCGCCTATTGCCAAAGTATTCGGTACGAAGTATTTCATTACCGATGTTTTGTTTACGAAGGATAATGTAGAGATTACCGAACCGAAGCTGGTTTCCTTGATCCTTGATACCCGTTGCGACAATATGCGTATCGAGAGTAACAACGGTGGTCGTTTGTTCGCCCTCAATGTCCGTAAGGCTGTAAAGGCAAAGAATGAAAAATGTATCATTCAGGCGAAACCGACAACAGCCAATAAGGATACACGTATCTTGTTGAAGTCTGGTTGGATCAAGAAGCATTGTTATTTCTTGGAAGAAAGCGAGTATAAGAAAGGTTCGGACTACGACCGTTTTATGAAAGCGCTTACCGGTTACAAGAAAGAGGGAGGCAATAAGCATGACGACGCACCTGACGGAATGACGATCCTTGCCGAGAATGTAGAGTTTATTGGGTTGTGCAAGGCTAACTCTGTACGTCGGGTAGCAAGAGGACGATAATTGGCAAAATGAAAGTGTTTTTCTGATATTTGTGACACGTGTTAGATAAAATCCCGATATTTTTCTGCCACATACTTGCGTTTTGATATGTGTTCTTGGTTTTTACATTTCAAAGTGAACTTGTCTAGACTGGTCGTATTGACAGCGAAAAACTATTTGCTTTTATATTTTAGCATAAAACAATTATGCCAAGTATAAGCGAAATTCTTGCGAATGAAGATTTTGGGCAGGTAGTCAGTACGTTATGTGTCGATACGATTGAATACCGGGAACCAAGAGAATATTACAGAGAATACCACGGTGAGCGCCGGCGACGTAAAACTTCTGTTGGCTGGCGTGAGCCTAAGCGTTTAGAAGTCTATTCGGATACTTTGGTGGATAAAAATGGTGAACCAGTACGCCTTCCTGATAAGATCGTAGATGTGGCCCGTATCGTAACCAACTTTCCGAAGAAGGAGGTGCGTACCTCTGTCGCTTTCCTGTTCGGCGGGCAAATGACGATTACCGGAGCTGATCAAAACGATGGCTTTCAAGAGTTCAAGCGTGTATGGGAACGCCGGTTGAAGATGCAATCCGTCTTGAAGTCATTCGCTCGCAAGGTGCTTTCTGAAAGTAAGGCTGCTCTTGTGTTCTATCCGTATACCTCCAAAGGATTAGACGGCAAATTGATTACGGAGTTAAAAGTAAAAACACTTTCTGTTCCCCGTAATGAAAATACTTTCTCTGAATTTTATCCCCATTTCGACGATAACGATGATATGGATGCCTTTATCCATCGTTACCAAGTGAACTCTAATGGTATGATCCGGAACAGCTGCACGATTTGGATGGCGGATAAGATTATTACGGCTATCGATGAAATGGGTGGCTGGGTGATAAAAGAGGTTCCCAATCTATTTGGGAAAATTCCGGTTGTGTATGCCGATGTATTCCAACCTGAATGGGATGAAGTAGCGTTTCTGATGGATGCTCGTGAAATGCGTATTTCTCGCATGGTGGATACAAATGATTACTATGGTGATCCGATGTTGAAGACATTCGATGTGGCTGACCTGCCGACTAAAGACACTGTCGGCAAAGAATTGTCTTTTACGTCTAAAGTACATCCGGAAACGCAACAATTGTATCATGGCGATGCGGAATACCTTACTTGGAACGGCTCTCAACCATCTGTGGATAAAGAGTTGGAAGAAACCAAATGCGAGCTGTTTTCCGGTACATCCACGCCAGACCTTTCCTTTGACAATTTGAAAGGCATTGGCAACCTGTCCGGTGTCGCTCGTAAATTCATGCTGATGGATGCGACCATCAAGGCGAGTGAGAACATGGAAACATTCGGTCCGGTCGTACAACGTTGTGTGTCGGTCGTGTTGGCCGGGATATGCAATATTACCAACATCAAGTATCGTCCCCAGCTGGTAAACAACCTGATCGATGTGGAATTTGGTTCCATTTTGCCGGAAGATTTGGCTGAAACCTTGCAAACACTCTCTGTTGCCAATGGAGGCAAACCGATTAACGCTCAGCGCACGGTTACGGCTCATTCTCCGCTAACAGAAGACTTGGACGAAGAAATGAAGCTGATGGAGGAAGAGGAAGATACAGCAGCGCAACGCAATAATATGATCGGCTTAACAATGGGATATGGAGAATGAAAGAACTATCATTTCATGAGCGACAATTCCTGCAATGTCTGTTCCGGCAACAAGGTAGCATAAAGTATTCGTTTGACGAGTTTGTCCGTAGGGTAGGACCTCTTCTGGCTAAATGGTCGGATCATGGTGGCGACCGGGTGTGGATAGGTAATGCTACCATAGAGAAGCAAATCGAACGGCTGTTGGATGATTTGCATAGTCAGTTAGTCAGCAATATATCCAATACGGCGACCGATGTATGGAATTGGGGGAATAAGAAAGCTGATGAGCTTGTAACAGCTTATATCAAGGATATGGCTATATCCACTACGCTAAGGGAAAAGTTGTTTTCCCGAAGTGCAGATGCGCTGAATACCCTGTTGAAACGTAAGGATGAATTTGGTAAAACCATATCCTCCCGTGTCTGGGATATAACGGACGGAGCTATGGATAATCTGGAACATTATCTTTCTTCGGGTTTGTCCTCTGGTCGTCCGGCAGCGTTGATCAGCCAAGATATACGGCAATTACTAAACGAACCCAACCGTCGTTTCCGCCGTGTAAGGGACGCGAATGGCAAATTGGTCCCATCCCAGCCGATGAAAGATTATCATCCGGGGCAGGGTGTTTATCGCTCGCCTTATAAAAATGCTCTTCGCTTGGCTGCGACGGAAACAAATAAAGCGTTTCGTACTGCCGACTACGAGCGTTGGCAGAATATGGATTTTGTGACTGGTATAGAGGTGGAGCGTTCGCCGACGAATCACGGGCCGTGTCCTGTGTGTGATGCCAAGGCTGGCCAATATTCGAAGGATTTCAAGTTTACAGGATGGCACCCGTTTTGTATTTGTATAGCTACGCCGATTATGATGGAGCATGAGGAGTTCGCTGAATGGTTACTGGGTGATGGGTAGCCAAAAGATTCGATTAAAGTAGCGTCCGATAAAGTGAGATTTAAGGAGATCAAAGAAAAGGCTTCTTTATTAAAACGAACTGTTATTCGGAATAAAGAAAATCGACAAGAAACCTAATGGCGCTAACTTATATCAGAAAACAAAAAAAGGCTCCTACTCGGAGCCTTTTTCTTTTAGTTCATTATCTTCAGGTTCTTCCGCATATACTTGTACATACTGGCCAAAATTGAATATATTGATCACAATATCCTTTATCGCATTAATGGTATAATACATCAAGAACATCAATATAAACAAACATATCCAATTATACATATCTGTAAGATCATCCAAGTCTTTAGGCAGTGATATTTCCGCTTTTATAATAATACACGTAAACGCACCTACAAGAGTAGTCAAAAACATCATACCTAAAACCACAGCAAATACAGTGTTCAAGGATTGAAATAAAGAATATTCTTTTCCTTCCTCTCTGAAATTGATCAATCCTTGAATAAATTCAGAGTTACTTAATCCCATCATTAAAGCATAACCAGATAAAGTAAAACCTAGCATATTCGGACCTACAGATAAAATAGTCGAACCAACATACTCTATTAAACCTAAAGGATTTTTTTTTGAAAAGAAACAGACAGCAAAAGATACTACCGTTAAAATTAATGGTAACCAAATGGATTTTTTCAAGTTTTCTTTGGAATATATCCTCCAGACAACTCCCCATCCCGGATCATAAATAGTCTTCATAAATCAGTTTCTTTTAATATATAACACTTATTCCGGAGTTATGTTATCATCATTAGCTATCGACTGAACTAGACGACGCATAGCTGGAGCAGGGTTATCTTCATATTCTATAGCTCGAACCATTGGATGATCTATCGTTTTTATTTTACGAGACCCCCCTCGCTGTTTACTTTCTATAGCTTCGACAAATCCCATTGATGCACTCAACTCTACTGCGCCAGATATTAACCTCAAATCCGCAACTAAGCTCTTCAGCGTCCTTCTTGCGTCTAAACGTCCTCTCATCACTGAATTAGCAGATAAATTGAGGCTGAAATACCCACTTCTGCCCACAATATCCCCTTGCCCCACTATGCGACTTGAGGCAATACGCAGTATCATACCCATAAGTTGTAGGCGTTATCCAAAATCAGTCTGAAAAATATCTGCGTAAGCATTATTACAGGTATAGATATTCAGCACATACCGCCTTGATGTTCTGATCCACTTGGCTGGTACAGAGACAAACCTGAAGACAAACGCTTTTATGCGACTTGTTGCATTGAGTCCGAACCTCTTTACGTCAAGTCTGTGGATAATGGCCTTGTAGAAATTACGGATAAGTGCCGTAAGAAGAAGGAACACAGTGTTCTCTGCCATGAAGGATTTGGGCAATCTGTCCCACCCGAAACCATTGTTCATATCATCGAAGATACGTTCCTTTCCTCCACGAAGGTTATAGAACTCGACAATTTCTCTTGTGGAAGATTCATAGTCGTTAGTCAGGATACAACGGTATGTGTATTCTCCTTCCCAAAGATCCAGCACACCGTCCATCCGTTTCTGTCTTTGAATCACAAGTCGGTATGCTTTACCCTTCCACTTCTCAACAAGAATAGAGTTCAATTCGAACTCAATGCCATTGATTTCCTCAGTCTTCCAGCCTCTAAGAGCAAAGATGTCATTGTAGAGCGAACTGCAGCGGTTTGCGCGGATATAGAAGGATTTGCTGTGTTTCTCTATTTCCTCCACGATTTCCTCGGAACATGATCCACAATCAGCTCTGAAACGATTGATTGTAAGTCCGTTCTGCTCAAATCTCTCAAAGAATCTCTTCAGCGTGTCCTTCTGATGAAAACGAACGTTGGTGTTACCATCGCTATTCTCAATGCCAACAATCAAGTCGTCAATAACCGCCACGCCAGGGCGATAACCAAGGAACTTCTTGTATGTAGGCTTTGCATCATACTTCTCAGTCTCTATGAACTGATGGTCGAAATCAACATCATACATCTCGCCCTCTTTCAGTTGGCCGGATGCAAACATACAATTGAGCAGTAAGGTATTGAGTGTGTCAGCCGTGTTGAAATCGTAGTTCTTACCCGTATCTGATGTGTATGAGATGTTTCCTTGCGTCAGTTCCTTTATCGCTCTGAGGATAGTATCAGAACTACAAGTACGAAGTGTCGGATGGAGCGAGAGATGGTTCATCAAATGAGTAGTGACATCCTCAATGCATGAGCCACCACAGAAGTAGATACTCATGAGGGAACGGACGATTTCACTGTACTGATAACCGAACGAGCTACACCTTAGACCGAGTGTCGAGTCGATTACAGATGACAATGTGGAGTCAAATTGCTCCATGATTGAAAATATTCCTCCAAAAGGAGTGAGCTTCTCGGATTTTATTTGTATTTTTGCCATGCCTGATGAGGTTTTGTTTGATTATTTTTTTGCAACACTAAGTTAAGTGAATCCTCTGACATGGCAAAATCCTGAGCAACTTTTTGTTGCTCAGGTACTTAAAAAAAATATTTTATAATAGTGTTGCGGAATTAAGGATTAATTCACTATTTGCTATATCGATTGGCTCTTTCTTCGAACCTGTAAATTGCATCTTTGCCGTTCGAGATTTACTTTTTCTTAGCTGCTGGTCTATAAGACCTTTCCAGCCTTTGTTGTTATCATTGTTGGAATATGAGATACACATATACAGCTTTGTTAAAGATGTAGAACTCAATATTCTATCAATGACTTCACGATCTTTTTCCGTATTAATTTTATATTCATCCTTATCTAAGTAACTACCAAAAGATTCATTTAAGAAACGGACTATTTGCGATTCTGATCCTTCGTCACTATTAAAAACAAGCCTATGTTGTTCCGGAAAGAAGTAATATGGCCAAATTTTAGGACTTAGTCCTTTAGTAGGATCTGTTTCGATGTCTATAATTTCATTAGTTATTTTATTTAACGCTTTATCATTTGATTCATAAAAATTAGTAAAATCACCATGTATCGTATTCTCATCATCCGAAATATAAAGAGAACGTATTCTTGTCCATCTATCACCGTAAGTGTTTATAGTTCGCTTATCTTCAAAAATTTTGCGAAACATGTCAACATAAATGTCTTTTACCTGTCTTTTAGTAGGATATAAAACAATATTTACAATTTTTACTTTCATGTGTTGAATAGGTGTTTCTCGTCTTGCCATAATATTAGTATTTAAAGTTTAGTCCACAAATGTATATTATTTATTTTCAACATAGCTATATAGTACCTTAAAAAAAATAATCAGCAAAAAAAAATTCATAGGTAGACATACGCATTTAATGATAAATTTTTCATATTTCCGAAAAAAACGAGGGCAAAGGGGATTCTGTAGTAAAGTGGCAGTTTACAGAATACACCCGATGCCCTCTAAATTGTTTACTCAATTGCCACGTAATATCTCTATTATACTTTCGCTTTTTGTGCCTGTAGTTTCGAATTTAACTTCTCAGCCTCCTTTTGCATGTTCTCGGAAGCGTGCTTGATGTAGTATAGCATTCCTTCGGTTCTTCCTATCTCTCGACCGGAATTGAAAGCGGCTTGCAGTTCTGGAGTGGAGTACTTGCCCATTTCGGAGGGTTGGGCCGTCCTTTTGCCGTTACTATTGTTGGCGGCATTGGAATCCTTGGAATTGATAGACATATATAATAAAAAAAGGTATTCGTGCCTTTCCTGCTGTCTATCACATTCCAAGGGATGTTGTGGTCCCATTACAGTTCCACACAGGGGTACACGAATACCAAATATCGTTATACAATAAATGTGTGTGCATAAAAAATGCCCACCTCCCTTAGTTAAATATGATAGACACCACAAAGATGAGCACTAATTCTGAATCCCACAAGAAAAAATAGAAATACCTTTGCGTTTTCATCTTGTTGTGCTATTTTTGCGTTATGTGGAAAGAGAAATTAGGAAACTATTTGATTGATGTCTCGAAATATATCTTTACAGGTGTAGTGGTAGCGTCTTTATTCAAGGATATGGAAGATAATAAGTGGCTGATTTATGGCCTAGGCTTTACGTCTTCTATTTTAGCCTTAATAGCAGGATTGGTATTAACGAATAAGAAAAAGGAGGATAAGTAATGGGAGCTATAATTGGATTCGCCGTGATAGGCATACCTTGTGCCGCATTTTTGATCTATTGCCTTACGCCTTCTGGCAAACAATGGCTTAGATCCAATCACATGATTTGACAAGATAGATTCTTATAGGAATAATTGAAATGAAGCCTGCCGGTTGTCCGGTGGGCTTTTTTTATACCCGGAATTTTCTTTCTCTCCCTTATATTTTAAACAGAAAACTCTTATGACAATTTTAGATTTAATCAAAGCGGCATGTAAGACAAAAGGCGTGCCGGAGAAGTATGCGGAACGTATTCAAAAGACGTTCAAGATTGAGAAAGCCGAGGGGATGGAGGCTTTCGTGGACCTGTTCAAGGATAATATTCTTCCGGCAATCCAAGAAGCGGAGAATGAAGCTAAGACTACGGCTGAAACGGCCGCTGTCGCCGCTTATGAAGCCAAGCATGGGTTGAAGGATGGTAAACCGGTAGAAGATCCGGATAAGAACAAGAAAACGGAAGAAGAACTGTTGAAGGATCTTAGCCCGGAACTGAAAGCTTATCTGGAAAGTATGAGGAAGAGCGTCGATGATATGGCTAAGAAGGTGGGCGATTCCATTACCAACTCGGCAAACGAGGCTAAGAAAGAAACAGTCCGTAAGCAGTTGAAAGATGCTGGTCTTCCGGATAACTGGCTGGGACGTGTGGACTTGGCTTCGGAAACCTCTATCGAGGATCAAATCAAGGCGCTTTCCGAAGAGTTTACCGGAATCCAGCAAAAGGCGATCGATGATGCCGTGGCCCGTGGTGATTACGCTCCCGGTTCCGTGAATCTTCCGGAGCGTTCCGAGGCGGATTGGGCGAAGCTGATGGATCAGGATGCCGACAAGAGTGCGAATAATCCCGGTGTGGTGAACCTGGGTATTGAATAATCCAAGAAAAGTGTAACGTTATGTACAGAAAAAGAGAAAGAGAATTCCAGTATCCTCCCGGAATTGAAAAGATTATTGAGGATGTGATCGGCGGTGGGACGATTGACCGCCGGGATTTGCGGAACGCTTTGTTCAATGGCAAGTCGTTGGACGAGCTTCCTCCGATCGTGATCGTGGTGAAAGATCCGGAAACGGGGCTGTATCATGTATTGAAGACGGCGATGGCTTCCGATGCTGGCAATGAAACTACTTATAAGGTGTCCAAGAATCATCTGTTTGGTGTGGGTGACTTCGTGACGATTGGTGGAGCTTTGACAGGCGCGTCCGATAAGATCACGGCTATTGATAAGAGTAATGCGGAGTTTGATACGATCACGTTGGAAGCGACTATCGGTGCTGCCGCAAAAGGTCAGGTATTGGTTCAGGCTAAAGACAAACAGGCTGCGAAAGCCGCCAAGTTGCCTTATGATGGCGAATTGGTTGTCACGATGAATAAAGTCGACTTGACTGTGGCCAACCAGCAGTCCGGGTTATTGGTAATAGGTACGGTAAACGAATCCTGTATGCCGTTCCCGGTAGATAAGGACTTGAAGGTATTAATGTCGTTTATCCGTTTTGTGTAATCCATTAAAATCAGATATATGGAAAGAAGTTTAATTAAGCAAGTGAATAAAAAGAACATGGCGGCCCGTTTGAATACCCGTCATGTGAAACCGGTTGTCTTCCCGAACTTCTTCGGGGTGAAAAGAAAGACCTCGTTGAAGTGGGAGACTCTGACCGGTGAGAAAGGCGCTCCGGTAATGGCAGACGTGATCTCTTTCGACGCTTCCGCACCGCAGAAGACCCGTGAGGTGATCAGCAAGCTGTCCGGCGATATCCCGAAGACAGCCGTCAAGCGTGGCATGAACGAGAGCGATTACAACGAGTATAAGCAATTGGAACGTGACGCGCAAGGTGACGCGGACCAGTTGGCATTGTTGAATCTGGGTTTCAAGGATCAGGATTTCGTGTATAACTCCGTCCGTGCCCGTTTCGAATGGTGGTGTATGCAGCTCATGAGCCGTGCGGGTTTCCATTTGTCGGCAAAGAACAATGGCGGTGTCGTTACGGCTGAGTTTGTCGGTTGCGGTATGCCGAAGAAGAACCAGCGTAAATCTACTACGGACTGGAGTAACGCTACAACGGCCAATGGATTGCAGGATATTGAGGATACGGTTGTGGCCGCTTCTGCCGAAGGGGTGACGATCCGTTACGTTGTAATGCACGTGGCTGATTTCTCTTTGCTGAAGAAACAGAAATCCACGTTCGACACGTTAAAGGCATGGGTTAATTCGTCCTCCAAGATATTGGTGACAAAGAATCTCATCAACGAGTATCTGGCCGAGCAGGAGATCCCGGTGAAGATCATTACCGTGAACCCGGCTGTCCGTATCGAGGATAGTGCCCATCGTCGTAAGACGATCAATCCTTGGGAGCGTAAGCGTGTATGCTTCTTGGAGGATTTGAAGGTGGGTGACATTCAGCATGGGCCGATCGCCGCCGAGTCTTCCGCTACCTTGCAGAAAATCGCTCTCATGGTTAAGCAGGATTGGATCTTGGTAACCAAATGGTCTGAGCTGGAACCGTTCAAGGAATGGACGAAAGCGGAAGCGAACGCTATTCCTGTCGTGAATGATCCGGATGCCATGTTCATCATGAAAGTGGATGGGAAGGATTGGAACGCTTCCGAGGATACCGAGGGTACGGATGATATCCCGGCGACATTCTTGGGTGAAACCGTCGAACCGGAGGATCAAACGATTCAGGATACTGAAAACGGAGAATAACAATCATGGCTAAGACGATTCGAGATACGATACTCGCTTATCCCGGTCTGGCTGACTGTGAAGATTTTTTGGATAACGTCGTTTTGCCGGGACGCGGTTTTGAAGGTACAGAAGATAGTAAGACGATCGATATCCAAAAACAAAAGCTGGTGGCCGCCGACCTTTATTCCATGGTCGGCGGTCTGCCGGACTTCACGGAAAACAAGCTCTCCATCACGTATCCCCGTGCATGGTATGACGCTACGGCGAAACGACTATACCGGGAGGGAGGAGAACCGGAGAAAGCGGAATTGATAGGCAATAAGATCGAGGTACCCAAAGGAAGGGCGAGAAACAGATGGTAAAGCGATATTCACATACTGCGATAGTGACGATTCAATCCTGTCAATTGGTCAAAGGGGAATTGGTTGCCGGTAAACCGATGGAAATAGAGGTCACTGGGCAATACTACCCGTCCAATAGTGGACAGCAGTTGAAGCGGAACGTCGATGGAAGAGAGTTCATCGTGCATGGTGAGTTTTCGACCAAAGCCCGTCCTGTGGAAAACGCGAAGCATATCCGGATTGACAGTATCGCTCTCGATGTGGATATCATTAGCTGGGAACCGTTTCAGACTCACTCTGTAATCTATGTGTAGTTTATGGCAAGGAAAGGTGGTTTGACTCCGATGTGGAGTGATAGGGAAGTAGGGCGTTGGTTCGATTACTATGTGGATCGGGCGGAAGAGAGGATATACAAGTTATTGCAACGTGCCGGGGAAGAGTTCGTGAAGATCGCTCGAAAAAAAGGGAACTATCAGAATCATACCGGTAACCTCCGTAGCTCAATCGGTTATGTGATCGTTAAGGATGGCGATATATTGACCGAGAACTATGAGCAATCCACGGAAGGAACGGATAAACAGACCGGTATCAGGGAAGCGAAACGTTTGGTTTCCGAGCTGATCCCTCTTTATAAAAGGGGCTGGGTATTGATTGGTGTAGCCGCTATGCCTTATGCCAAGTATGTGGAAGCAATCGAAAATCTGGATGTTATCTCTGTCGCCACGGAACATGCCGAGGATTGGATCAAGAAACAGAGTCGAACGTTATTTGATAAACTCGCTGAGAAAGGATATTGAACATGGCAGATCAGTTTGATATAGTGGATATCGTATATAATGCGGTTGAGCCGGCGAGTACGGGCTTTATCCTGTATAAGGATCAATCCGGCGATGGCGAGAAAAGAAATCATATCACGATCCGCTCTCTGGCCTTGAATGGGAAAGATTATGTCAACAAGGGATCGATAAATATCAATATCTTCGTCAAGAGACCCTCGAAAGGCATATCGGATCGACAGTTGATGATAGAGACCGTACGAGGCGTGAGGTTCGTGTTGCGGGATATTAAGCCGCCGTTGGGGATGTATTGGAAATCTCGGATCGTCTGGTCTGAGTCTATGGGCGAGGCCAAGGATGGCTTCGATTGTACGAATATTAGATTAGAGGTTATAACAGAATTAGATTAGTGATATGGAAAGAAGTTTAGCGCTGGATGTGGCGTATTTAGGAGTTGCGGAACCCGGGGATGGCGTAGCCGGTACCGAGTTCACCCAATGCGTTGACGTGGATACGGTGACGTTCAATTTCTCGGACGCCAAGGAGCTTAGTTTTACGTCCATGGGACATGAGGATCCTTGGGCGGTGGTGAGTCGGAAAGGAGATCCTTCCAGTATAGAGTTCACTATCCCTTCTCCTACGAGCGACGAGATGAAAATGTTTTGCGGGGGAACCGTTTCCGGTGATAAATGGGAGGCTCCCTTGTCTACGCCCTCGATATTGAAGACGATCAGGCTACAGAGCCTGCCGTACCAAGGTAAGTTCACGGAATATGTCTTTGTCAAGTGCTCTGTGTTCGGGAAGATCAGCCAAGCCCCGGATAAGGAGAATTGCGATCTCTTATTGGTAAAGGCCACGATCATGACACCGGTATCTGCGGCTGGCAAACAAGCGTCCCCGTATAGCAGGGCGGTGAAGGCCGTATCGGAAGACACGGAATGATGTTTTTTGTTTAGGTTGTCTAGAGCCTCGGTTTTTGCCGGGGCTCTTATATTTTAGAGGAAAATCATGAGCGTAAAGCGAGCACTACAGATTGAGAGCGACGTGGTGACAAGTCGGTCAGTCGTGATTCCTTTCGAGTTCAAGCCGGAGACGATCCCGGCGGGTAAGAACGTTGGTGATAGTATCGTTATCACCCCGATCACGGTAAGGACCGGGTTTAGGATACGGCCGTTACTCTTGCGGATTGACAAGGCGGACAAGGATGCTATCGTGGCTCATAAGGATGTTACGTTTGATAGTGTACTGTCGGAGTTGATGGCGAAATATGACGAGTTGATCTTTGAGATCGTATGTTTGGGTATCCATAACAAGAAAGGGGACATGCCCGCTTGGTTCCGGGAGGTACTGAAAGACAATTGTACATGGGAAGACCTGTATATCCTTTTGAACGCTATCCTCTTTCGTCTGGGTTGTAACCCTTTTTCTCGTACTATCATAGCTTTGGAAGCTGTGAGCCCGTTAAGCGAAGAGGAGATAATAGCCCTTCAAGAAAACAACGAGACTTGGGTAGGTCGGAGCCGGTGACGCAAAGTAGCTTCATGTTCCTTGTGCTATGTAACGAGGCGTTCGGGTATACGCATGAGCGGACATTGGACAGCGATCTGGCGCTTGTCATGTCCATGCTACGGGAACATGGTTACTTGGTGAACGACCGGAACAAATCACTGCTCGTGGACGATGATGAATCCGGGGATAATCATGGCGAGTGGGTCGAGGTAATCGATTTCGATACGGAAAAAAAGAAAAGGGTTCGAAGAATGAGCCCGGTATGATATATATTACTTTGCGTAGAGAACGTTTGTCATAGTGATTTTGGTTGTAAAAAAACCGACGAACCGTGAGGCTGGTCGGTTTTTGTTCTCTGTAAATGTGTCAAGATCTTCAGAGTGTCTGCTCGATAACCAGAGCGGTGTCTTCTAGCGAAAAGTAATTGGGTAACGCTCCGGATGGATTATGCTGTCAATCTCAAGATCCACATCAATTGCGTCCCAACGCAACGAATCCTCGTCCGGTATGGTCACGTCCAATACATCCGATACTTTTGCATTTCTGAACCAAGGGTATCTGTCATACGATAGATAATATTCCTTCCCTCCTACGAAAAGGAGGATACCGTGTGCATTAATCATTGTTACTCCCGCAGGGGGTGTTCCATTCATTTTTTTATTATATCGAGGCCGGACAAGCTGCATGAGAATATTCGTTGATATCTATAAGATGGATATTCAAAACATCTTCAATATCAAAAAGAGTGCTGGTTGTAAAGTTGTGGTCACCTCTTAACCATTTGGATATCTCAGAGGGACGTTTACTCATTTTTTCGGCAAATTCCTTTTGGGATAGACCTTTCCTTTTGATACCTTCTGCTATTTTTACGGCAAGCATCATACGTCTTTCCATGTTCTTGGCTCTTTTCGTGTCTATATTGCCAAGTACTGTATCCAAAATAGATGTATTGTTCATATTTATTCCTCCTTCAATTTTAAATTACCTAAGAAAAAACCGTTATCATCGAGATGTATATCCTTGTTTTTGATGGCTTCTGATATGATTCTGGATATTCGAACCACTGTTTCAGCTTCTTTTTTTAAGGAAGAACTTTCTTGATAAGCTCTAATGTTTTTGGGTTTGTATCCTCCACCTCCAACAACGATAGCAACGTTAGCAAATCGAATACAATAGATTCTTAATTTTTTATCAGGACTATCAAATAGGGCGCAGACACCATCACCGGGTTTCCCTTCGTTTAGCTTGAAAAAATGTTCGGCTGCCCCAGTTTTTGTAGCCATAATTTTCAATTTAGATACGATATCTTCTATTTCGGTTGGGTATTCAGAATAGTTGTTCTGAAGAAATTGTTCAAAAACGCTCTGATCCTCTTGATTGAGAATGACAGAATATATTTGAGTCTTCTTTCCTGACAGTTGCTTTATTTTGACAATCTCAAGTTCCACGATGAATTTTTTTCTTTTTACAAAAGAACGAAGAAAAAGCGACAAGGTAAAAGAAAATGTCGAAAAAGATAACTTATAAGTGAATTTTTAACGGTTGACAGTCTCACATGAAAGGCTATCCTATATTTTACCATAAACGCATTATGGGAATCAGAAATAGAGAGGGCAGTCTGTACATGGCTACCGGGATCGACAACTCCGGCTTGTACGAAGGAAAACGCGAGGCTATGGGAATTATCAAGACTCTGGCAAGCGATATCACCTCTTTTGATATATTTGGCGGTATCGGTATCAGTGCGGCGACGGCGTTTGCGCAAGCGGCCAAGAGCTCGTATGAGTTTGAGAAGGAATTTCGCAAGAACATGCTGGAAGTGGCGACCATTTCCACGCAGGTAACGGATGATATGACCGGTTTCATGAATCAGGTCATGTCCATAACCCAAGAGATACCGATCAAGGCTCCGGAGGCCGCCAAGGCGTTATATAGCATTGTTTCCGCCGGACATGACGGGGCGGATGGCATGAAGATCCTAGAAGTTTCGGCTAAAGCTGCCGTGGGAGGGCTTACGGAAACCGAGACGGCAGCTGATGCTATTACAACGATCCTGAATGCTTATAAGATGTCTGCGGAGGAAGCCGGTACGGTCTCGGACCAGCTTTTTACAACCGTCCGGTTGGGTAAGACTACATTTGGCGAATTGGGAGCCTCCATAGCCCAAGTTGCTCCTATTGCGGCTGCGTATGGGATTAGTATCGACCAAGTGTTGGGTGCTGTCGCTTCATTGACCAAGCAAGGAACGCCGACGGCGCAGGCTATGACACAGATCCGTGCCGCTATCCAAGGAACCGCCGGAGAACTTGGAGACGCCGCTTTCCAAGGTCGTACTTTCCAAGAGGCATTACAATTGATTTATGAGAAGGCTGGTGGTTCCGCTTCCAAGATGAAGGAAATGCTTGGCACGGATGAAGGCCTGGCCGCTACACTGGCTTTGACTGGAAAGAATGCAAAGGCGGCAGCAAATGATTTGGGAGAGTTGCAGGGCTCCTTGGGTGCGACAGAGGCTGCGTTTGAGAAGATGGCTGACGCCGCCGATAATCAGCTCACGTTGTTGGCGAATAATGTACAGGCTTATTTGCGCCCAATGGGAGAGAGGATATTGAAAGAGGTGTCAGATATCGCCAAGGCGTTTAATGAGGCTTTTGAGAACAATGATATCGAGGGGACGATATCGAGGGTTGAGGCATTGGTGAAAAATGCGGCGGGAGCGTTTCTTTCTTATAAAACAGCTATTTTGTTGGTTCAAGTGGCGCAACGATCTTATATCAAGACATCAGCTTTGAGCAGACTGGCGACGATTCAGCATACGACCGCAACCGCGCTGCTTACAGGTGCTTTGAAAAAACAGGCTGTCGCAATGTTGGCCGCCGGAAAAGCTGCCCTTGCGAATCCGTATGTCTTGGCCGTGGCGGGTGTTACGGCCCTTGGGTATGCGATCTTCAAGCTCGCGACACAGGCGACGGCATCAGAGAAGGCGTTGGATTCCCATAACAAGAGGGTCGCAGAGATGAAGGACTGGATAGAAGGCATGAGATCTCAAACGGATGAACTATTGAATGCTTTGCGCGACGATAACAAGTCCATGTTACAGAAAGTGGAGGCATACGAGAAATTACAAGCCCTCTATCCGGATGAACTGAAAAATCTATCCTTGCAAAAGTTCATGTTGATGGATATGACGGAGGCTAATAAGATGCTTTCTAAATCGATAGATGAGCGAACCATGGCCCAACAGCGCGCTACCGTAAACTCCATAGAGGATGAAATTGCAAAAAATAACCATCGAATCTCCCAGCTAGACAAGAAAAGTTGGATTGATACCAGCTTTTCGGAGGCATTTGAGTTACGTCGTTTACGAAAACGGAACGAGCAGTTGAAGATTGAGCATGATAAAGCGGTTGAGATAGTCGTACAAGGATTGAAGGCTCGTACGAAGGCGGAGGCGTTAGCTAGTAGCCAACAAGAGGAGGAAAAGGCGAAAATAGCTACACCTATTGATAAAAAGGAACTAGAAAAGCGAAAAAAGCTTCAAGACGAACTCCTATCCCTCCGCCGGCAGAACCAGCAATCCGAGATCGATCTGATGAAAGAAGGCTCCGCAAAGAAGATCGCCCAGATAAACCTAGACTATGACAATGAGATCGCCGCCATACTTACCAAGGAAAAAGAGTGGAAAGACGCTCAAGGCGGCAAACTGACTAAGGAACAGACCGTGGAGATTCGTACAGCCTTGGTGAACTCATACGTCAAACGGGAGCGATCGACCTCTAATGTGAGTAAGGAACAACTGGAGGAGGAGAAACGTGCCATGAACGAGTATCTGAAAGAATACGGTTCTTATCTTGATAAGAGAGATGCTATCACGGCTCTTTATAACGAGAAGATAGCCAAGGCTACGACGGAAGGAGAGCGTAAGTCCCTTTCCGAGGCCATGAAAAGGGAACTGTCTGATCTCGACATAGAGGCGAGCAAGACGACTTCCGCTATCAGTCGGTTGTTCGGTGACATGAAAGACAAGACCCTCTCCGAGTTGGAGGCCATCAACCGGAAGGGGCGTGAAGCCTTGGAGTTCTTGAAAAGCGGTGTCTGGGATGAGAGCAAGGGCAAGGATTTCGGTATCACGAAAGAGACGTTTGAACTGTGGAGTAAATCACCCGATAAACTAAAAGATATCTCGGATGCGCTCAAGGAGAACAAGGAAGCCGCGGACAAGTTGCGCCCGGCATACGAGAAGGTCGCCAAAGGTCTGAAAGGCGTATTTGAGGCTGGTAACGATACGAAAAAGCTGCGACAGGCAATTGACGATATAGAGGAAGGGCTTGGCGAAATCATGCGGTCCGGGCAATTCCTCTCTGATACTTTCTCGAAACTCGGGGATTCGTTCGGTGGTGCGTTCGGTGAGATAGCCGAAGGCTTGAATGTGGCCATGGACGCGGTCAATTCCGCCATGGACGGGGCGAAAGCCGGTGCGATGTTCGGGCCGATCGGTGCGTCTGCCGGTGCCGCTATCGGGGTGGTCACATCCCTTGCCTCCTCTATCGTCAAGATCCATGACAAGAAGAACGAGAGTCGTATCCAGCGTTTGCAGGATCAGATCGACACGTTGGACAAGTCGTACGATAAGCTGGGCAGGTCCATCGAGAAAGCCTATTCCAAGGATGCCTCCAAGCTTATCGACCAGCAGAATAAGCTATTGGAACAGCAAAAAGTGCTTATCCAAAACCAGATCAAGGAGGAGGAGGACAAGAAGAAAACCGACAATGACCGTATCAAGGAGTGGCGGGACCAGATAGACGAGATCAATAATACCATAGCGGATAACAAGGAGGCCGGCAAGGACGCCATTTTCGGTAGTGACATAAAATCCGCTATCGACGATTTCGCCAACGCTTACGCCGAGGCATGGTCAGCTGGGGAAGACAAGGCCCAATCAGCTAAGGATCTCGTGAGGAAGATGATAAGGAACATGGTCACGGAGTCGATCAAGGCCGCCGCTTCCGATCCCATGAAAGCCATACGAGAGAAGCTGCTTGAGTTCTGGTCTGATAATTACATCAGTGATTGGGAGCAAGACTACCTCGACCAAAAGGCGCAGGAGCTGGCCGACGACCTCGACCGTAAGTTCGGCTGGGCCGACAAGTACTTCAAGCCTGACGATCCCGAGGATGATAATACCCGTGTGGCCTCCTCGAAGGGCATCGCCTCCATCTCGCAGGACTCGGCTAACGTGATAGACGGTAAGATGTCAACGCAACTTATATTTTTAGATAGGACGTTGGTGCAAGTGACGGGTATAGCCGACCAGATGCGCTTCATATATGACCTCCAGACAAGGGGATGGAAGAACGTGGAGGCGATCAAGGATCTGTCTGGGAAGGTGTCGGAGAACACGGCCAAGGTAGCTGAGATCTCCGGGCGTATAGAGGCCCTATCCGAGAAGATAGAGGCGAATACCAAGTCGGCGGCCTCCGGTATAAAGACTATTAACGACAAGGGTATATTAATGAGATCAAGATAATGATGGAGACGGTTAACGACATAATCAAATCGGCCCTCTCGCTTGGGGCGTGCAGTGGTTCTAACGGGGTGACGGACTGGAGAAGCCTCGTGTGGCTGTTCTTCAGCCCGCAGGGGCGTGAGTTTTGCGCGGAGAATGATTTCCCGTCGTTAGACATGTTCCGTGGCATGGCCGGTCACGTGATGCCCTACGGGGTGTACGTTGACTCCGGCCACGTGGACGTAACCAATCCCGGCAATATCGCCGTGATAGGTGATACGGATGCGGTGATAACGATAGACGATAACGAGCGTGTTCACAAGGTGATCCTCATGCACGGCGGCAAGGCTAGGGTCGTGGCGAGCGACTACGCCGTGATCCTGCTGGTGAATATCGGGGGAGAGGTTGAGATAAACAAGGATAATACCGTGGTGATCTTATGAGGGGTGAGTTATACATAGACAACCGAGACGCCTACACCGATTTCGGCGTATGGATCACGGAGGGAGGTTACGACGGCCTTCTCCCGTTCCCCGAGCTGGTGGAACCGGATAGGAACGACTGGCCGGACGAGGACGGCATAGAGCCGGACTTGGAAAAGCCCACCTTGAAACCACGGGAGCTCAACATCACGTTCGTCCGCAGCGTGGACGGAAGATCCACCGGTGCTCTTGTCGAGTACCTATCGAAGCCCGGGTATCACCTCTTCCGTATCCCCTCGTTGGGCAGGGAGTGGAGCTTGCGACTCATCCAGAGCCCGGCGTATGAGGATTGGGACACGTTGGAGGCCTTCACGTTACGGTTCGCCGAGGATCAGCCCGTAAGACCCTCGTTCATGGCGATCCCGGAGGGTAGAGCGTATGTTCCTCCATCCGAGTACGAGCTGGACGGCGTACCCTTGGATCGATACGGCGTGATGGTGACGGAGGGCCGGGACGAGATCATGAGATCTCCGACCGTGAAGACTAACCTGTCCCGTACGGTACTGGACGTTGACGGTAGGATCTACGATGCCGGCAAGGTGGTGTATAATAGCAAGGAGGTCACTCTTAAATGCTGTCTCATCGCCGGCTCAATGACGACATTCTGGAGTTGTTACGACGCCCTGTTGGATGCCTTGATCCAGCCGGGCGAGCGTTCGCTGTACGTGGATTACAACGTGGAGGAATACCCCTGCTACTACAAGAGGACGTCCGGCTGGAAGCTTGAGAGCCTCCGGGGGCGTATGGTGGTGACATTCAACCTCACGCTGGAGTTCACGGTGTTCCGGATGGATGGTATCGATTACCTGCTGGCTACCGAGGCCGGGGAACTGGTGGTCACGGAGGATGGGGAGTATTACATAGACTTGAACACATATGCCTAAAAAGAAGAAGAAAATATCGGAGCTCGCGTTGGCCGACAGCCTCACCGGTCTGTACACGATCGGTTGCAAGATCATAGACGGCATACAAACCAGCGTGAAGGTGAGCCTCGGGACCATCCAGACGGCTTACGAGAACATGCTCACGGAGATCTCCAACGCCCGTGCCGCCACCAAGGCGGCCAATACGGCGGCCTCCAACGCCAACACCGCCAAGCTGAACGCCGAGGCGGCCACGTCAAAGGCCAATACGGCCACGGCGAACGCCATCACCGCGACAGGGAACGCCAATACCGCAACCGGTAAGGCTAATACCGCAGCTGATTTAGCCAATAAAGCCGCGGCTAACGCTAATGCCGCTCACGATGGGTTAGAGAAGATCAAGGAAGATACCGAAATCGCAACTAAAAACGCAAATGACGCGGCGAAATTGGCGAATGAGAAAGCTTCTTACGCCAACACGCAGGGTAACTTCGCCAAGACACAGGGTGACCGCGCGCAAGAGCTGGCCGACCACCCGTGGAAGGTTGGCGATAACGGCAACTGGTGGAAATGGGATCTGGATGGGGACAGGTATGTCGATACGGGCATCCTCGCTAAGGGAGGCGTCTTGTACCCGACCTTCACGATCAACCCCGCCGACATGACGCTGGTGATGTCCTACGAGGACGAGGTGTCACCAAACCTTGTCAAGCTCAACCAAGAGACCGGTGAGCTGTATTTGAACGTATGACCAAAAAAAGGAAGGAGGAATTATAATGAGTCAGATAGTATTGGGGAAGGTGGCGTTCGTCGATAAGGGCGTTTATGCCACGGCGAGTACGTACAACACCTTCGATTTCGTCGTCACGGATGATAGCTGCTACCTCTGTGTCAAGGACGGAAACAAGAACCACCCCTTGACCGATACGGCTTGGTGGAAATGTATCGCCCGTGGTACGCAGGCAACGGAAGCGGCCAAGACCGCCCTTGCGGAGGCGAATAAGGCTATCGAGGCCACGAGGAACGCTATCTCTGCTGCGGGTTTGGCTAACGCTAAAGCGTTGGAGGCTGGGAAACAGGCTGATTTGGCCGGTCGAGCATCTGATGAGGCTTTGGCTGCCGCTGTCGAGGCTGAGGCGATGATTTCCGAGGGCAATGCGCAGATCGCTTCCATGAAAGCGGCCGAGCAATCGTTGATGAGTCAAGCGCTTCTTGCCCCTACCCGTATGGAGCTGAAATATGTCAAGAGGATAACGTTAGGGAATACGGTTGCCCAGAGGATAGCCGTGAGTTTATTTCCGGCCTATGTCCTTCCGAACGTGATCTTTCAGCAAGCGTTTTATTCCGGGGATGCCCTGTATGTGGACCAACATGGGAACTTGACCGTGCGTAAGACCGGCACGGCCACGATCCACGTTATCCCGGCGCAGAATACCTCGCTCGCCCAAACGATAGAGATCGAGGTCACGGCCCCGGTTATCCGCAAGGCCGGTAGCGTGATGAGATTTTTATCCGGTAGCCGGATACGAAAGGTATAATTGTCTAACATTTTAATATACAGAATCATGTCATTAACAACAGCAGAGGAGGAGAAGGTACGTGCGATTATCACGGCCTTCGATAACGGCAAGACGATCGACCAGCTGCCCTTGGCCGACACGAGCCAGCCCTCCAAGTATTTGATCGAGGGAATGTCCAAGGAAACGGGCGAGTCGGTTAAGATCCCTTTCGCCGACGCGGTATCGATCGTGAACAAGCACATCGCTATCCGTCGCTGGAAACGCGGTCAGGGCACGCCAGTCGGCGAGGCTTACGGTAATATCGATTTCCTGCGGGATCTTCCCTCCGTGATCGGTCTGGGCTGCTACCTCGTGTCCGTTGACCGTAGCCGGCGTAAGCTTGACCCGACGAACCACCATCGTTTCGCCGACGGCAGTCCCGCCGCCTTGGACGGCACGATGGGCGATTACCTGTGGTGCTGGAACGCCCACTACTACTCTTGGTGGGTTGACTCCACCTATTATTACGAGGCCGTGAGCCCGACCCCGATCGAGGGTCATTTGAACTATTACATCCCGGCCGGGGGTACGTCGGCCTTGGGAGCCGGCGTCATGGACCGTACGAGCGGCACGTTGGTCTCCGTCGTCAGTGACGATCCCCGTTATCGTGGCGGGAACAACGACGCGACGAGGGACGGGAAGCACAACACGCAGCTAGGCATGGTTGCCACGAACATGAACGCCGCGGCTTTCGGCACGGCCGCCCGCAAGAAGGGTGAGGGCTGGGAATCCGGCTGGTTCGTCGCGAACAGCGTCGTCGGTTATCTCTACCGCCTTATCATGGGTACCCGTGATTGCCAGTCCGCGTTGAACCCGGTAAAGGACTCCAATGGCCTATATCAGGGCGGTACCGGTAAAGGTGTTACCGAGTGGTCTTGGGATCCTTGGTCGAGCCATAACGGTGGTTATCCGATTATTCCGACGAGCGTAGGGATCGAGTTGGGGGACTCGGTCGGCGTGAGCGACTACGCCGTGAAGGGCTCGGACGGTGGTACCGTCCACCAAGCGCACGTCCCTTGCTTCCTCGGCTTGAAGAACTTCTACGGGCATATCGGTCTGATCGAGCGTGGCTCCTTGATAAACAAGCTGTCCGACGGTAGCGGAGATTATTATGTTGCCCCGTCCCTTTACTCGGCTTTCAACATCAACTCGATTGAGGGCCTGATAAAGGCGGCGAGGGTTCCTAAGAACGATCCCAGTGGCTGGAAATATATCACTGAGCTCAGTATGCAGAACCTATGCTCCGCCCCGACTGTAGCCTCCGGCAGCTCCAGCACCTATTATTGCGACGGTTGGTATAACGACAACGCTATTTCCGGCCTTCGCTGTCCGTTCCGTCGTGGTCATGCGTACAGCGGTGCTAATGCTGGCTTAGCGTACCTCAATGGTAACAATGCGGTCTCGAACGCTAACGTGAACTGGTCGTCGCCCCTAGGATACGCCGCTGATTTATTCAGTAAGAAAAAGTGGAGGAGAGACCCTGTCACTGGACAAAAAATCAAGGCTAAGGGTATAGTCCCGGTAGGTTGATAAACCGACGGCTCATGACCTGATGGCGATTGCAGACACTGGACACTAAAAGACACTTGGGACACCATGAGGAGAAAAGGTGACTTTTCCGGGGATATAGCCCGGAAAGAAAACTATTACAAGGCTTTTGATCATGCCAGCAAGAACAAGCATGGCAAAAAGGCCATAACAAAGTTCGAGGCGGACTTGGAAAAGAACCTTTCCGATCTCCTATACTCTTTTGAAAACGGGACGTTCGTAACCTCCCCGTATCGTTTCATGACCGTCCATGAGCCGAAAAAACGTCTTATCGGGATGCTCCCTTTTCCGGATCATGTCCAGCACTGGGCGATGCTCAATGAGGTGGAGGATTATTTTACGAGATCCTTCTCCGCGTATACCTACGGAGGGGTGAAAGGACGCGGTCCCCACGCCTACATGAGGATGATCCGGAAGGTCCTGAGAAAATATCCGGAACGTACCACCGACTATCTCCTGTGCGATATCCACCACTTCTATCCGACCGTCAATCACCCTGTACTGAAAAGCCAGCTCAGGACACGTATCAAGGATAATCATTTATTGCGAAGGCTTGATGAGATCATCGATAGCGTCGAGGGGGATACCGGTATGTTTCCCGGCACGAAGCTGGCGCAGTTCTTCTCGCTTGTCTATCTGTATCTTTTCGATCACGATTTGAAGCGGTGCTTCCATGTCGGGGAATGCCCGGCTTTGGTTGAGTACTACACGAAAAGGTATATCGAGGAAAGTATCGCGACGGCCAAAACAGAACATGATTATGAGGAGTTATCCAAAGGGATCCAATATCTCTCGGACAGGTTCAAGGGATATCTGAACCGTCTGGATTTCTGCTACCGTCTCGCCGATGATGTCCTGATACTGCATGAGGACACCGTATTCTTGCACCTTGTCATCGAGTGGATCGGTCTTTATTACGCTAACGAGCTTAGGATCGGTCTTAACCCGAGATGGAAGATCGGGCACGTGACGGACGGTGTCGATACGGGGGGATACGTGCATTTCCCGGATCACGTCCGTGTCCGGAAACGTAACAAGGTGGCTCTCTGCCGCCAGATAGCGAGATTGAGAAAGAAGGGTTTGCCGGACGAGGAGATAAGGAAGAGGGCCTCTTCCCGTATAGGCTTCATCCAACACGCTGATACGAGTAATCTATTAAATAAATTAGGAATGGAAACACCAAGGAAAAGACTGGGACAGGTGATAAGGAATAAAAAAAGTCCGTGGGAGGATCTCCCGGCCGACCGGAAAATGAGATTCGAGGATATACTTTATGATACCCGAATACCGGAGGACCGGAGAGGCCCCGAGGAGGACAGGCTGATCGAGTTGATCGATTATAAGATTGAGGATAGCAAGATCGAGAGAAACGAGGACGGCACGCCAAAGAAGTGCCTCGCCATACGTTTCCGATGGAAAGGCGAGGAGCGTTACGCTTTCACCGGTTCCGCCGTCTTGATCGACCAGGCGCTCACGGACTTCTCTCACGAGGACTTGCCGGTGGATACCGTGATAAAGGTGCTCACCAACAAGTTCGGTAAGAAATTTTTCAGGTTCACTTGACCCGTAGGGATCGCTCTTGGCCGATCCTCCCGGGTCGGCTAAAAAACATTTAAATATATGGAGACAAGAGCGATTTACACGGAGAGAAAGACATTCGTAAAATACGATGACAACCATTACCTGCTATACCTGAACGAGGAGGTCCTGGAGAACCACGTTTCGGAGGGCCACGGGGGCGAACCGGAACCGGAGCCCCGCGTGGCTTACGCCTATACCGGCACGTGCGAGGATGGCGGTACGCTGATAGAGGCTACTTCCGCAAGTTATGACAGTCTCGTGTCCGGATTGATCCGGAGAGAGTATTCCGCCGATCGGGTAGAGGCGATAACGCTGAATAAATTGAGCTCGGATAATGAGAGAAAGGCCGAGTTTGAGGCCGAGTTCGCCTGTCTGGAACGTTACCGTAACGACTGCAAGGCGAGGGTACGTGCCTTGCTGGGTATGCCCGAAAGCGTCTCGAACACCCTTTAAATACCGTTCGAGATGCGTATCTATGATAAGACGGGCGAGGTATTGCTTGACATCCCGGTGGACGATGACAGCTATCGTTACCGGGCGATAGCGCAAGCGAAGAAGGTGGAGCTGCGTTACTCCCTAGTGGATCACGTGGAGCTGCCCACCGGGACGTATATCGAGTACCAGTGGGAAAGGTACACGCTGTGGTACCCTTCGGATTTCAAGAAGGAGGGCACGAGGGTATTCGACTATACCGTCACCTTCGGCGGCAACGAGGAGATCCTGAAAAAATATAAGTACAAGCTGTTGTCCGACAAGCCGTACAAGCTCAAGTTCGTCATGACGGCCACGCCGAGGATGTTCGTGGAGCTGCTGGTGGACAACCTCAATCTCTATGATTCCGGCTGGACGGTCGGCACGGTGATCGAGGCCCCGGAGAAACTGTTGTCGTTCAACCATGAGAAATGCTGGGCTGTATTGGGGCGTTTGGCCGAGGAGTTCGACACGGAGTTCGAGATCGTCGGAAAGACAGTTCACTTGCGCAAGGTGGAGTACTTCAAGGATGCCCCGGTCGCTCTCAGCTATGGCAAGGGAAACGGTTTCCTTCCGGGTGTAGGTCGTGCGAACCAAGGTGACAACCTCCCCGTGGAGATATTGTACGTGCAAGGCGGTGAGCGGAATATCGATTACTCGGCCTATGGCAGCCAGACCTTGCTGCTCCCCAAGTCGCAGGAGCTTTCCTATCAAGGCAGACGCTACAAGACCGACAAGGACGGGATGTATGTCACTCGTGCGGACAGGCCCCTTTCCTCTTATAATGAGGACAGCTACGATGCCAGCGATATATATCCATCCAGGGTCGGCACGGTGAGCGAGACCGACACGGAGCCGGGCGAGGACACGGACGGGAACGATGTCACGTTCTACAACTTCTATGACTCATCGGTTCCCGCCAACCTCAATTTCGAGGATTGCCTAATCGCCGGTCAGACCATGACGGTTATTTTCCAGACAGGCCGTCTGGCGGGCCGTGAGTTCGACGTAAAGTACATACATGACGGTCGTAAGTTCGAGATCGTACCGGCTGAGCAGGACGGCATGGATCTTCCCAACTCGTCCCTGTATCCGGAGGTGGGAGACAAGTACGCCGTCTTTAACATATCCCTTCCCACAGCCTACGTATGCGACAACGCCACCAAGACAGGGGCGAGCTGGGACATGTTCCGGGAGGCTGTTCGTTACCTCTACGAGCGTGAGGAGCGGCAATTCACGTTCAGCGGAGAGCTGGACGGCATATGGGCCAAGAAGAATTGGTTGGCGATCGGCGCCAAGCTGGTACCCGGCGGTTATGTTGATTTCAGCGATCCCCAGTTCCAGCCGGACGGTATCCTGATCCGGATCACCGGGGTGAGGGATCACATTAATAGGCCCCACAGTCCGGAGCTTGAGCTATCCAACACGCCGGTAGGCGGTTTCCTGTCCGATGAGCTGGGAAAGCTGGAGAGCGAGGAGGTGACGAACGAGACCCGGCACAAGCAGGCCGTATCGTTCACCCTTCGCCGTTGGCGTGACGCGGTGGAGATGCAGGGGATGCTTGAACGGGCCTTCAAGGATTACGGCAAGGGCCAGGCGATGTCGTGGCTTCGCACCATGTCGGTATTGGTGGGGCATGAGTCGTTGCAGTTCCGTTTCGTCAACCGTATTCCCACGGCGGACGGGCAGACGGTCACCGAGGTGGATCACGCCTTCACGTATGACCAGCGGAAACGTACGCTTGCCACCCCTTCCGGGATCTTGCAGCACATGACGTTGGGTATAGACTCTCTCGCCCCCTCCCACAAGGTGACCGAGTATAAGTACTGGAACATGGCGGCCTATATGTCTCCCTATCTGGGGGATGACACGGAGGCCATGTACCTGTACGCCCGCTGCGCCAAGTCGGGATCGTCCGGCTCTTTCCTTCTCAGCGAGGAGCCGAGGGACTTGGACGACGGCTCGTATTACAACCTCCTTTGCGGGGCCTTGAGCACCGAGGTGGATGGCCAGCGTAGTTTCTCCACGCTTTACGGCTTCAGCGAGATCGGTCCGGGCTGGATGCGTCTGAACAAGATCATCAACACGGACGGCACGCAGTATTGGGACATGCTCTCCAAGGCGTTCCGGATCGGCGATGACAACGCCTTCCTCTCATACGACCAGCGAGACGGTCTCGTGCTGAAAGGCAGTGTCTACCAATCGCCCTCCGGCGAGATCGACTATCCGGAGGTGGACCGGGGCGCTTACTCCGACAAGCCCGTCTATTACCCCGGCGACAAGGTATCTTACGATGGCAACGTGTATAAGTGTATATCCCAGACCACGCCCGGGATCTCCCCCGATAACACGAGGTACTGGAAGAGACTCGTGGCGAAAGGCTCGAACAGCTTCAAGAGCACGGTGTTCATCCGCACGAACGCCACGCCCGCCGTCCCCGTTGGCGGCTCGTACGCCTCCCCGTTACCGACCACGGAGGGATGGAGCGACGGGATCCCGTCCGGTGAGGCTATCCTGTGGGCCTCCACCCGGATCTTCTCGTCGGACGGGAAGGATCCACAGCAAGCGGCGTGGACGACCCCGAGGCAAATGACGGACACGGCCGATTTCGACGTGGAGTTCTCATCCGTGGCGAGCCCGTCGGCCCCGAACGGTCATCCTAATACCAATGCCCAGTGGAGCGACACCCAAGGTACGGACACGATCTGGATGGCCACCAGCACCAAGAGAAACGGGGTATGGAGCGCATGGAGCGTATCCAAGATCAAGGGGGAGGAAGGCAAACCGGGAAGGGACGGGATAGACGGCACGGATGGCGAGGACGGGAAAGACGGCGATCCCGGTCCCCGTGGCGACCGTGGCCCCCGCTGCACCTACCGTGGCGATTACGACTCAAGCGCTACCTATAACGCCAGCTCCAAGATTACCGATATCGTATCGATCAAGAATAGCGATGGCACACGCACGTATTATGTGGCGAAGGTGGATGACAACGAGCCTGCCTTCAAGGGAAAACATCCAACCAATACCGCCTATTGGGACACCTTCGGGGCGAACTTCTCCAGCGTGGCGACCGATTTGCTGATGGCACGGAAGATAGCTGCCTCGGAGATTGATGTAGATAACCTCTACGTTACCAGTTTGGCTGCCGTGAGGGGGACGATAGGAGGATTTACCGTATCAAAAAACCAGATAAACTCGAACGTTTATGGCACGGAAGGTAACTATCAGCATTCGTTTTATATAGATTCTGGTAAAGGTGAGATCGGAATAGATGGATCTTCAATCGTGACGTATAAGTTGAGTGGAGGATATAAGTATGGGGACGATTCCGCATGCCTGTACATTCGAAGGGACTTGCAACATACCAAGATGGAGGGACCTAGGCATGCGATAACGGTAAAAGCAATTACGGCTAATGACGTAGATACCATGGTTGAGCTAGAATGTGAGTCATCGACACAGGATTCCATGACATTCTTACATTGTAAGCACGGCTCTAGGGATATACATGTAGGCACCAAATATTTCTCGAACGACTCTCCCGGAATTTGGAGGACCACCTTGAGGCTGGACTTGATGCCATCGGTGACGCAGGTAAATACGGAATCCACCTCCGGGACGAGGTATAATGTTAAGTGGGACTCCGCTACCGGACTTCTTTATATAGAATAACAAAAAAAATACGACAAAAGATGAAGATGAATTTGACATTGAAAGACAGGGCTATAATACTTCATATCGTATTACCCCAGTATGATACACGCAAGAATATTGGCTTGAAGATTTCTATCTCTGGGAAAATAGCGTTATCAATCGTAGAGCGTGATAGCATGATATACACCGAGCTAGGCGGAGGAGAATATTCGATCTCGTTCAAGGGAACGGATGCCATGACAGGTGTCAAGTCCTTTGATTTCACGGACGATGAGTTGTGGTACCTGAAACAGCGGGTGGATTACCTTGATCGGCAGGGGATGTTCTCCGCCGAGACGATCGGCTCTTATTCCAAGATACTCGACCAGCCTTTTTTCGGGGAGGAATACCAAGATAGATGGAACGAGCTAAAGGGAATAGATCCTATCGCTTAACGGGATATAAGCCTTTATCGGGGGCGGGCAAATGAAAGCCCCCGTATATATTAAAAGAAAACGAGATGAAAGGATTTGAGGAAGTTTTTATCGTTGCGTGGATAGTCTTCGGGCTGTACATGCTGGTGTTCATGGTCGTAGGCGCTGATCTGTGGAGCGGCGTGAGGAAGGCAAAGCGAAGGGGTGAGGTGAGATCGAGCTACGGTTTCAAGCGGACGGTTGACAAGTTGGCGAGGTATTACAACCTGCTCATAGCGTTGACTGTAGTTGACTGCATGCAGATGGGAGGTGTTTGGTACCTTGATGGCTACTACGGCTATCATATCCCGATCTTCCCTGTCATAACATTGATCGGCGCGATAGGGCTGGGCTGTATCGAGGTAAAAAGCATCTTCGAGAAAGCCGAGGACAAGGTAAGAAGCGATTACCAGCAAGTGTTGATGCTGGCCGGAGAGATCGCCAAGCACCGGACTGATCCGGAGGAGATAGCGAAAGCGGTTGTTGATTATATAAATAAGGGGAGTGGAAAATGAGAAATAATAGTCTGCCCAGAGGGTTGAGAAACAACAACCCCGGGAACATCAGGAGGAACAGCGATGTCTTCCAAGGCGAGAAGACAAGCTCAGACAAAGAGTTCAAGCAATTTAAATCGATGGCATACGGTTACAGGGCGATCTTCAAGATCCTGTCTAACTATTACCGGAACTATAAGCTGGATACGATCCGTAAGATGATCAGCCGCTGGGCCCCGGAAAACGAGAATAATACAGATGCCTATATCAAGGCCGTATCTGATTATGCCGGTATCCCTGCCGATGATCCGATCAATGTAAATGATCGTGAGCAAATGATCCGGATTGTGGCCGGGATGAGCAAGGTGGAGAATGGGAGAGAGGCTGATATGTCGGATGTGATAACGGGGTGGAGCTTGTTATGATATCCGATGAATTAGGGTTTTAACAATGAGTTCTTTGACAGGATGGGATAGCCAATAACAAATAATTTTTACATTTGTGATGTGAAAGTTATATGTTATGGAAGAAAATAAAAACTTAGGTGAAATAGTCATCTTTAATACAGATAGTGGTGATGTGAAAGTGCAAATAGATGCCATTAACGAAACTATTTGGATGACTCAAAAAGGAATGTCCGAATTGTTTGATGTTAGTGTATCGACAATAAGCAGGCATATTAAAAATATCTTTGAAGATGGTGAGCTTGAAGAAAAAGTGGTTGTTGCAAAAAATGCAATAACCACTGAGCATGGAGCTATTGACGGGAAAACTCAAACGAAGGAAGTGACGTTCTACAATCTTGATATGGTCATAGCCGTCGGTTACAGAGTTAACAGTAAACGTGCGACCCAGTTTCGTATTTGGGCTACAAAAACACTTCGTGAATATTTGGTAAAAGGTTATGTTCTTGATGATAATAGATTCATAAAAGGCCAGTCGTTGACTTATTTCAAGGAACTGTTAGATCGAATTCGGTCGATACGTATATCCGAAAGAGTGTTTTACCAGCAAATCAAGGATATCTATATGTTAAGTATAGACTACGATAAAAATGACCAGACAACACTTGATTTCTTTGCGTCCGTACAAAACAAGCTTCTTTGGGCGGTAAGTGGAAAAACAGCAGCGGAATTGATTTATTATAGGGCGAACGCAAAGTTACCGATGATGGGACTTACCTCTACGGAGAAAGAAGGTATTGTTAAGTCTTCAGATATTAATATCGGTAAGAACTACTTAACGAAAGATGAGCTTGACAACTTGAAATTAATAGTCGAGCAATACCTATCTTTCGCAGAGGCCCAAGCTATCAACCATATACCGATGAGGATGAAAGATTGGGAAGACAACCTTAATATTATCTTAACGATGAACCGTAAGAGCATCTTGACTGATTTAGGTAAAATATCAAAAGAACTGGCTAAGAAAAAGGCAAAGAACGAGTATGCTTTATATAAAGAGGCTCAAAAGGAGCAAGAATATTTGAATAGTATAAAAGAATTGGATAAGGATTTAAGGAGTCTAAGAAAAAAGAACCCTCCTAAATAGCATATAACTTTACATTTTATTGGAGAGTTTGGCGGCTATCCCATCATCATGGTTTAGTCGCCTTTTTCGTATCCGGGCGGCATCCAAATACGGGTACAATCAAATTTTTATAATAATGAAACCTAGATGCATTGTATTAATAATGGTAGGTATCCTCTCCCTGTTTGGGTGTCGAACCAAGATTCAACCTGTCGCTATCGAGAACCGTACCGACTCGATCTACATAGATAAGTTGGTACCTTACCCAATGCCAGCCGATAGCGCCTCCATCCGTGCGTTGATGGAATGCGATGAGAACGGTAAGGTAGTCCTTCGTTGGCTGGACATGGCCAACACTAAGAACGTAGAGCTCATGTTCGCCTTGGATAGTCTCGGTAACGTGATTGCCAACATGAGAGTTCCTAGGGATACATTATTTCTGCCTTCGAAAGAGATCTACGTGGATCGTAAAGTGGAGGTTCCAGTCCTTGTGGAAAAAGAGCTATCCCGTTGGGAGAAAATAAAGATCGAGGTAGGAGGGTGGGCGATAGGCTTGTTATCCGGACTGGCCGTGATTGGTATCGGCTATGTAGTAAGATGGTTGTTACAAAAGAGAAGATCGTAGTTTGATATTGGTTTAGTGTTTTAGGTTTTCAGTCGTTCTGTCTGTAAAAATGGAGAGATTTTGTTAGGATTAAAATAATGATTACATTTGGGTATTAATATTAAACTATACTAATTATGGCAGAACAGATAAAATCTTCAAAGAGGTGTTATAATTGTGGTTGTGAGTTTACTGATGATAATAAGGAAACAGTAGAACATATACCAATGCAAGCGTTGTATGCTGGGTATTCTCCAGAATATAAAATTAATCGAATAACGGTTCCTGGATGTTATAAATGTAACCATGAATATGCAAAGATCGATCAAGAATTAAGAGATTTTATTGGTATAACAAATGATAATGATGAAGCACAATTAGAATTGACAGCTAAAGCTGTAAGGAACATTACTAGGGTAAAAGACTTTTGGAAAAGACTAATACCTTCGGATGGAGGATTAGGTATAGAGTTTAACCTTGATAGTTTAGCTGAAATTCATAAGAAACATTTTAAAGGACTTTTTTATAATAAGTATAAAAGCCCATTATCTAAAGATTATGAAATTCAAGTAATTGCGGATGGTGATGAAAAGGATTCTAAGTTGCTGTATTGGGTAAAGGTTTTTCATGAGCAATTTGAGATTGCGAATATTCCTTGGGCTGTCTCTGGACATCAAGATATTTTTCAATATAGACTTTCTACTTTAAGATGTGATAATGAAGGTGTATATAGAATTGTAGATGATATTCCAAATGGTTCAGATTGGATCATTTGTGAAATGCTATATCATAAAGAACGCTATGCTATGTGTTTGGCTGCAAAACAGAATTTTTACCACCTAAAAAATGACATAAGAAAATAACTATAAAAGAGAGGGGGAAGAAGCCCCCAGCCGTTAAGTAAAATCTCTAACCTTCCTACTAACGCAAACATGCGAGCAAATCGTATGGCCGGGGCTGAAAACCCTCTTCCATGGTTTACTCGCATTTTGCTTTTTAGGGAAAGTTAGAGGTTGTTCTTTTTACAACAGCAACCTCCCATCCTTCTTATCCATCACCGCATTGAAAACACTTTTATAGGTCTCATACAACTCCTTCCGGCTTTCCGGCCCCGGCCAGTCGGCGAAAGACTCTCCGGCGAAGAATTTCCAAGCGAAGATCCGTTTGGCTTTTTCGGACAACCCTAACAGGTCGACCATATCCCGGATATCCTGCATATGTTCCCGGATATACTCGGTACGGTCAATACTATCATCGGGCTCATCAATAATGTTCAGTCTTCGCCAATCCACATTCTCATCTACCGGGATAGGCTTGTATTTATGTCGGTAGGGAGACGTGTCCGAGGTAACGTTCAGCTTTATCATTTGCAGGATATACCAGTCAAGTTCGGTATATTTACCTTGCTTGGCTTCCATAAGCCGGGAGAGGTGTTCCAGAGGCTTTTGAAGTAGCATACACATTACCTCGTTCAATACGTCAATAGCTTCACTACTCATTCCGGCAAGTGAGCAGTGATACTTAGCGTAATCCAGCCACCTGTCGTAACGTTTCTCAATATATTTATTCAATGCCTCACTTGCCATAGTTGTCTTTATTTGATATATTTGTTGCATGCTGTAATGGGGTGGCGCTGTGAGGCGCTGCCTTTTTATTTATTCTCTTTGTTAGTCTTTATCTCTCGCTATAAAAATGCCACTTTTAGTCTCCTCTCTTGTTCTTAGTCAAATCGATCATGTATTCAATACCTGCATTGAAGCCTTTATTGAAACCATCTTTATATTCATGATTTGATATTCCATGATAGTAAGCCGAGCCGAAGCACAAGGCGAAACCAATGGCTATCAATACCATCCCTGTTCCAAAGAATGGATAAGCTAGGGATATATGGAATGGCTTGAACTGAATCGATATTCCAGACGTGAGAATGAATATTAGCGAGATCATTCCGATTATTAACAATGATATTTTAAGCATTTGGACCTCCTTTGTTTACATTGTGCGACATATTCTTTAATCTTGTTTGACTTTTATAATCCTTACATCCATAAGCGGCGAGATTAATGGCGTGCGTACCTATTCCTTGTCCGGAGAAGCATGGGTAACGGATACATCTTACGCATTTCCTTCGTGGATATTTATTAGCGTCCTCCCGTTCTTTCAAGCGGTTGATCCCTATGTATTCCTCTGCCATGATTATTCCTCCTCCTCGGTCTCGTCGAATATCCGGGCCATCATATCGACGATGTTTGTTTGTATATTGTCCTCCGCGCCAAGTACGGCGTTGCTTATATGCTTTTTCTCCTCGATGATCCTGTAGAGCTTCTGGTCGATGGTCTTGCGGCCAAGCAGGTAATAGCAATTCACGGAGTCCTTTTGGCCGATACGATGTGCCCGGCTCTCGGCTTGGTCGCAATCTGCGTATGTCCACGGTAGCTCGATAAAAGCGACATTGCTTGACGCTGTCAACGTGATACCCGCCGCTGCGGCCTTGATGGAGCAGATGATGACGTCCGTCTTGGGATTCCGTTGGAAAGCGTCTATGGCCGCTTGCTTTTGTTGCATATCTTGCCGTCCGGTGACACACACCGCCGAGGGAAACGCCTGTAGGAGCCGGTCTACGATCTCATGCAGGTTACAGAAGAGGATGATCTTCTTTCCGTTCTCCCGAAAATCCTTCACGAAATCGATCACCTCTCTCAACTTACCCCGGGCCGTTATGTCCTTCAATATGCCTATTCGTACCATGACCTCGCCTTTCAGCGATTTTTGTACCTTCTCATCGTCGGCCTCCTTGTATCGTCTCAGATAATCCACCAAGTCACGCTCGGCGTCTTGGTATTCCTTGCGGTTGGTGATCTCGCAGGTCACGATCTGCCGTACCTTGTCGGGTAATTGAGTCAGCACCTTGGATTTTTCCCTCCGGAAGAAACAATGCTTCCAGAGCATGAAATTGAGCTCTTTCAAGTTCGAGGCCCCGTGCGGCCCAGAGCAATAGCGGCTCGTGAAATATTTCCAGCCTCCGAGATCGTTCATCCGGTCCATGATAGCGAGTTGGCATATAAGGTCGTTGGGCTTGTTTACGACAGGGGTACCGGTCAACAGGATGATCCACTCTTTCCCGGCGGTGATACCTTTGCAAAACTTGCTTTGTTGGGTAGCCGTTGATTTTACCTTATGGGATTCGTCAATGATCACGCTCTTGAACAACTTGATCGTATTATGGAACTCTACGTCTTTCAGCGTCCATTTCTCCGATTTGTTGATTCGGCGTACGAAATACTTTCGTAGGCTCTCGTAGTTCACGATGAACACATGGTTCATGCCCGTTTGCCAGAAGAATGGCCATGAGGTTCGTACCGAATCGGTCAATACCATGGCTTTCTTGTCCGTGAACTTGTGCCATTCACGTTGCCAGTTGATCTTGACCGTATTGGGGCAGATAACGAGACAGGGGAAAGCGCCGGCCTTGTTGATTGTGGCGATACTCTCAAGTGTATTGTGCGTTACAATATAATTATTTGTCAGATACAAATGATCCGGAGCGGTTACGCTTATACATACGGAATCTTCCTCTCTAATATATTCGATAGACGAGATATACCGTGAACAATAGTTTGTTTTTTTGATGTCCCATTCGGCGGCTTTCCGTTCAAGATAGAATGGGCAAACCTTGATCCTCACGTTTACTTGAAATTCCACGCCTTTACCCTCGTTTTGCCTATCGTATCTGCGTATGATCGCCTGTCCTCCAAGGGAACGTACCAAAAGGGCAATGTCACGCGCCATGCCATAGGAAAGGGTGCTGTAGGTGATCCTGTTTCTCTTTCCTGATCCATCCGTATCCATCAAACCGCGTAAGAGGTTGATGCGTTGCTCTACCGATCCGTGCATGTATTCGTATGGTATGAATTTCTCTACACTTGGTTTGTCAGCTTTGAGTCGTTTGATCTCTTGGTAAAATCGATTTTCGTGGACTGTCGGATTCTTTGTGATGTTGTATCGCGGGCATGTGGCGTAATCGTCCCGTACCAACAGCATATCGCTAGGTAAGAGTTTTCTTACCCTGTCGGCAATAGCCGTATCCATGTCCGGTGTAGAGAAAGACAGGCGCCCATTGCCATTGCAAAGGTGGCCGTCTCCCAAAAGTACCCCCATGATGTAAGGATGAATGATGTATAATCTCTCCTTGTACTTCACAGGTTCACACATTGGGATTTCCCATTTCCGTCTTGTATGGTTATGGCCAAAACCTTTTAGGTTGTAGGTCACGCCGGAATCCATGATCTCCTGTGTTGTCTTGGTGATCCATCCTTTCCCCTTTCTTCTACGGTTGGCATCCCGGACACACCATAGATGCTCTGGGCCGCATTCACAGGATACGCCATCAGAGAACGTCACTTTGAACACGCGGCGTTCTTTTTGCGGGTACACGCTACTTACGGTATATACATTTCCGTCCCTGCCGAATATCTCGTCCCCAATTTGTAATTCTCCAATCCTCCTAAAACTGTTTGGAGTAGCCACGTAACTACTGACTGGTTGTTGTTTGCCAAGTCCCATGTCGTCCCCATTGATAAACCGTTTTAGTTGTAAGCCTCGTGCGATTCCTTGCAGTTGATAGGGGTAAGGTTGTATCTTTAGGCCATGATCCTCGTCCAACTCGGGCATGTCCGGTATTTGATAGGCTATGTCCTCGTCGGTCTTAGACTCGTTCCCTCCCCAGTTGACGGGTTCGAAGTGCCTCACGTAATAGGTGAGCTGGTCTAGCTCCGCCTTGCACTTATTGTTGGCCGGGATCATCCACGCTCCGGTAGACTTGTCCCACCAGCGGACGCTGACGGCTGTCTTTAGCTTGTCAACGACCTGCTGGCGGTACCTGTCAAACCTTACCGCGTAGCATTGTCCCTTTTCCGTGTTTTGTAAAGTGATTTGCATAACGGTTGTTTTTATTATTAGTTAGGCGAACTCGTCGAAGGCTTTCACCTCCTCGGCGATCTCCTTGATCTGCTCTTTTTTCTTCCGTCCCCGTTTCTTTGGCTTCTCTTCCTTCTCGCCCGTGATATCCGATTCCTCCGGGGTATCGAAATCGAAGGATTCTTGCTTGATGCCATATTTACCTTCGAACAGGTAAGCGTCCACCTCGTAACTACATCTACCGATAGCCTCTTTCAACTCGGCTCCGTAAAGGTACCCGTCGCCGGACTCGTCCTCATATTTGGTGAACGGGACGGAGAGGTTAAGGATCTGCCCGCTTTTCAGGAGTTTTTGCGCTTGGATTGATACGCCGGCTGATTCATCATTACCGCCTTTGCTGTATCCGGTGACGATGATATTCTTTAGCTTCTCGTTCAAGTCATCGTCGGAGGGATTGGCGACATTGACCAATGTAGCCTCGTGCATCTCACAGATTTTCACTACGTGTGGCTTAAGCCGGTTCAATGCGTACAGTAGATCGGGGTGGATAAACTGCTCCGATTCCTTTAGGATGTTGTTCTTGTAGTTTGCTTCCACGAACTTTTCCGTGTACTCCGCCGTGAGCTGGTTGTTCTTGATCTTCACTTTCTGGATCTCGTACACGGGTTGCTCTTTTACTAATTCTTCCATGCTCTTTTAAAATTTAGGATTGTTATAACTCTGAGGCGCTAAGGCCATTTCAGCTTTCGCCTTGCTAATTATCGTGCGACACCATTCCAATTGGTGGGTCGCAGTCCGGTTCAATCTATCACACCAGTCGACTAGGTATTGCTCATCCTTGCACAGGCTGTCGATGATAGCGTTTACGGCCTTTGAGGTCGCTCCGGCCCGTGAAGCGGTTTCCCGTAATGTGTCGAATACTTCCGATTTCTTTTTCACGTTCAGGTGATATTTTGCGTCCGCTAACAGCTTCCCGGTTCGGGCGATATAGACGGCAAGGTCGTTTCCACGTAGGACAGCTTCTTGTACGTCTTCGCTCATTGTGATATTCAGGAAGGCATCTATGGCGGCCAGTTCCTTGGATATCTTGTCTGTCGGTGTGATATTGAGATTCATGATTTTTATTTTAAGATATAATCGTTGCCACAGTTGCCGCAATGATATACGTTGAATGTATCTCCCGTATGCGTCTGTAATTTCTTTACGAGTACGGAAGCTCCGCATATAGGGCATTTCTTTGCCAGCCTGCACTTTAGCCAGTCGATTAGGATTAAAACTAGACTCTTCATACTATTAGCTTATTAGCATCCACCACCGGAAGGCTAGTTCCTCGTATTTCTCTTTCCCTTTCCGGTAGCTCAGATCGTTCCGTCTGATGAAAGCCTTGAACACTTTTTGGTTCTTCTTGGAGATACCATAGATGAAATCTTGACGGCTTCCGGCGATATCCATATACCAGGCACGGGAACGATCCCAATCAAAGAAATCAATCGCCTCGTCAAACTGTTTCTGGGAACTGGCGAAGGTAGTTTTCAAGTCTCCGCCGAATCCGAATGTGGGAAGCCACCAGTCCCATTTGCAACGAGTGTCGAGCGTATATTCAAAGTTGCCGTATTGGAAACGTTGCCCCTTGTTTACCATGAACCGTTGCGTCTCCGCTTTAGCAAGCACTTGCGCCAATAAGGGATCGTGTCGGGCTTCCATACGGAGTGACTTGATCATGGCTTGTGCCAGTTCCCAATCTTCCCCGGAATACAATACGTCATCTACCGTATGTTTGTCATATCTTACCCGTTCGGGTTCTGTCAGCATCGCATCCACCAGACTCCCGAACTTGAACGCCTTCTCCTTATCCCCGTATTGCGTACGGGGATAGAGGAGGTTCTTTAGTTCTGTCAGGTCTGAGTTGCTGACCTCAGACCGTTGGTAATACGTATCTTGCATCTTCTTCCTTGAGTTTTAAGTATTCAATGACCGCGAAGTCAAATTCAAAATCGTAAGTGTTATCCATCAGCCACCGGAACCATTTGCGGCCCTCTTCCGTATCGAGGATCTTTTTTAGGTTACTCGGTGTACGCCTGTATTTCCCGAAGTTTATCCATGAGGACAGATATAGCTTTCTCATATCATTTGGCTATTACGTCATCGACATATCTCACGAAAGCGGACTGGATTCGCTCACCGTCCTTATTCACGACCTTCTCGCAGTAGGAGATCATCTTCTTGTGGATCTTCTCAAGATCCTCCATGCTCATGTTGATACCCTCACGCATGAACCACATCTGGTATACCTGCATGAATCCTTGTGGATTGGTGACTTGGATCTTTTTCTTGATCTTCGCCTTGGTAGGGGTAGGAGACATACTGGCGGCGCTGAAATCGAATGCTGCCTGTACTTCCGCGGTGGCTTTCTCTGCCTCCGCCTTGGCTCTCGCTTCCTCTTCCTTGCGCTTGCGTTCCAGTTCGGCCTTTTGACGTTCCTCCGCCTCTTTCCGTTTGCGCTCCTCCTCCAGCCGTGCCGCCTCGATTGCGTTGGTCTTGCGAATTTCCTCTTGCTCCTCCAGTTGTTTTCGGAGGGATGGGAGGCGGTCGACCAAGGATTGTTTCAGTCCCTCGATCTCGAAAGCGTATCGATCGGAATATTCTTTTTTCTTTAGGATGGCTATCTCGTTCTTGATCGCTTTGCGGGTCTCACCGTCCATATAGAATGTCTGTTTGTTATCCACGACGTTTTTCACGAAATCCGTCCATGAGAAACCGGTGCTTGTTTGCGTGATCTGCCGGCATACGTCCCCATACGTGGCTAGGGAGGCACGATTGAAAATCCCGTTCAAGGCGTTGATATGCTTCTCGACGTAGGCGGCGTACGTGGTATCAAGCAAGACCGTTATGTCGGCCCGGTATTGGGCTTTCTCGTTCTCCGCCAACTGTTTTTGCCGGGCCTCTTCCTCACGGCGTTTTTGCTCTTCCAGCTTCTTGGCGGCGTATTTGTTACGCTCCATCTGTAGCAGATAAGGGATGGTTCCCTTGGATTTGGCGTCTATGGAACCCTCTAGTGTCGTGAAACGTTTGGATATAGCCGTTAGCATTTGGGTTAACGGCTTCCGGCGGTTGTTCATGTTCTCTACGGTCTTCTTTGACTTCGCAAGGTATTCTTGTACCGCAGTGTCGATCTCGTCCGTGCCGATACCTCCATTTCCCTCAATCGTGTCCAAGAGGGTTTTCCCTGCGTTCGTGCAAGCTGAGACCGACGCCTCATTGCGGGCGAGAATATCCGGGGCTGTCTGTAAGATGCTAATGACCTCGTTAGCCTTGAAAGGTAAATTGTTATTCTGTGTATCCATGTCGATAAAATTTTGAATGTTGATATTGAACTCTTAAAATCCGGCTTCTTCATCTTCTTGTGATATTTGGGCTGTTATACCAGATACGGGTACCGGTTCCGCTTGCGGTTGCTCTCCGAATCCTTGTAAGGGATTTTCCGATTGGGGCTGGAGGGCTTGCGGTTGCTGTCCGGCTTGATTGGGCTGGATAACGGTTGTTTCTTCCAGTCCGTAGTCGATCTCTTGTGGTTCCTCCTGTGTCTCGAATGAGGAGAACTGTCCCGTGCGTACCTTGGGATATCCGTCGAAAGCGTGCTTGATAAGCTTGCTTTCCAAGAATCCCGGATCAATACCTCCTTCGCTAGAGGTATAAAGGGCATTGGCCTTCCCTTCTTTCTGCCGGGTTTGCGGGTTCCATTTCTGGTTGTTCTTAAAGCTGTACGCTTCCAATCGCTTGATATCGCCTTCCATCATCCAGTGCCAGTCCACGGTACCGTCGGTGCGTACGATACGTAAGAAACCACCTATCACCTTGTTGGATTTTCGGGGGCATGCCGCTTGGTAGGTCACGGTCTTTACGCCGTCGATCAACCCGGGGGAGAAGGTATCGCCCTCATAGCAAACCACGGGATTATCCACGTAACGGACTTGTCCGGCACGTTGCCGCATGACTAACTCGCCATATCCGGTGATGGAGAGATAAGCACGTAGTTCGTAGATATCGCTACCGTTGTTATCCTTATAGCCGGTCTTCGTGCTACGGGGAAGAATATAACAGTGCGGTCGTCCTGTCGGGTCAAGTGACAGGCCGTTGACCGCTATATCCAAAAAGCATCCATAGAGGGATAACGGTGTGCATTTTTGCAGTTCCGGCTTGTCTTGTAAGATCTTCCGGAAGTTGAATTTCTCTTTCTCGTAGATTTGCGCTCCTTGGGCGGTACCCCAGATCGCGTTATACATTTGGATGAACTTTTGTTCTACCCTGTTATCTTCCGCTATCATGAGCGGGTTTAGCTGATTCAACTCAGCTACTTTGATCTGAATTAGATTCGACATGATGTTATGTTTTTAAATGTTAGTTACCAATGTTTAGCTATCATGTAAGCCATTGCCGCACATCCGGACGTCGTGATGATATGCAGGAAATGTCCTAGGCAAATAGCCACGATTCCAAGTATGGCGAGCGTTCCGAAAAGGATGTAAAATCCCCACCTCACCGCTTGGGCGAGTTTCCAGTAATCTGTTTTCATACGTCAATGATTTATTAGCAATGCGGTTTACCGTCCGTGAAATAGCGAGTTGGATGGGTATCGTAAACTTCCTTTTGCAACGCCTTGCCAAGGTGCCTTGCTATGTTAATGATTCATTTAATAGTCGTATGGATCTAGGGCGCACTTATACAGGTTTTCCAGCCTGTACTCGATTTTGCCCGGTCGCTTGTAACGTTGTAGCCTACCTTCCGAGACCCATCTTTCCACGTTCTGTCTCCCGAAACGGAGGTGCGCTTCCTTTTGTCCGATAAATTCCCGGATACCCGCTTGCATCCTTGTGATTTGCCAAGCAAGGTATTCGATCTCGATCTTTCGTAAAGAAGGTATGCTTTGATAGGTGTTTTCGGTTGGCATGATTATTCGCCCTTAAATAGATTCTTTTCGTTCGCGTATCGCATGAACTCCGCCATGGAGTGTATTGAGAGTTTCCGGAAAACGTTCTTCCGGTGGTTCTTTACGGTGTGGGACGAGATGAAAAGCGTTTCTGCGATCTCTTCGTCTTTCTTGCCATAGTAGCAAAGCTCCATCACCCGAAGCTGGCTGTCTGATAATGTACTGTTGAACTTCGGTTCACAGATTTTCTTAAACCCGTCACATTCTCCTCGTAGAGGGCAGCCGACAAACTCGAATTTGAAATTCCAGTTCTCATCCACGTCTATCATGTTATCGTACAGCCCGAAGTTGCATTTGATAAACCTACGTACAGCCAAGAAATCCCGGTAGCATTTATTCCCGTCGTAGCGGGCGTAATACTTGCGGAGTGCCGCATAAGCCTCCGGATAGAACTCTTCCAAAATCTCAAGGAAACTTTGAATGAAATCCGTATCGGACTCTTTCAGTTGGCGTTCCGGCTGTCCCTGCTCTTTGATAGTTACTTCGCCGGAGGGGGTGGTATAGAATTCTATTGCGCGCATACCTTATCCTCCTTTGGGAATAACTCACTGGCAGGAATGCCAAGTTCTCTTTCTATCACTTCTTGGGCTAACGCATCCGGTTGGTAGACTCCCGCTACCCAACATCTGACGGCCGATTCAGATCGTTTGGTAATGGTAGCTATCTTTTGGATGAAAGCCTTCTTGGGCGGCGTGTTGTCCATGGAGAAGTAGATCTCTCTGAACGAACGAGCACCAGTCTCATGACCTTGTAGGTTTAATTTTTCCATTTTTGCCTCCTTACATTATTATATATGTTCTAATTTCTTTACCTTTGACAGTGTATTAATGATTACAGGTGCAAATATAAAACATGTTTGATTTATTTCAAATAAAAAATCAAACATTTTTGTATTCAAATCAAACTTTTTTTTATTATGTTAGAGTTGCCTCCTATAAATCAAAGGATTAAAGATCTTATAAATGAAGAAGCAAATGGCAATAAAACTGCTTTTGCTAAGATGCTGGGTTATTCTAGTTCTCAGAAAATCAATAGATTGTTTATTGTTGATGAACGGAATAATAAATATCCTACCCCTTCTTCTACTATATTGTCTGACATATCAAACAAGTTTGATGTTGATCCGAGCTGGTTGATGACAGGAGAAGGGAATAAAAAGAAAGTTGTAGAAGCTATACCTATAGATGTAAACTGTATTTTAAATGTGCCTCTTGTGAATCAATATGCTTATGCTGGTTATCTGTGTGGCTATGCGGATGCCGAATATATAGAAACTTTACCTACAATTCCTTTTATTGTTGATCATGAAGCTCATGGCCATTATATAGCTTTTGAAGTTAGAGGGGATAGTATGAACGATGGAACGGAAGAAAGTTATTTAGAAGGTGATCGTCTATTGTGTCGTGAGATTAAGCGTGAACTGTGGATTGATTCAAAATTGCATATTCGAAAATGGGATTTTGTCATTGTTCATAAAGAAGGCGTGCTTATAAAAAGGATAGTGGAACATAATGTAGAGAATGGAACTATAACTGTGCATTCTTTAAATCCGATATATCCAGATAAGGTAATTTCTTTAGCCGAAGTATACCAGATATTTAATGTTATTGAGTTCTTGAGGCCGAGAAGAAGGTAAGTTTAGTATAAGAATCAGTTTAAAACTAAGTATTGATATGGAAGAGTATATGTATATAGCAGCGATTGTCGGATGTGTTTTTGGCATTTTACAGATAATTCTTTTTATCAAGCTGTGGATAATGACAAACGATATTCGTAAGATTAAAAACAAATATCTTGGAGAAGATAATGGAAGTGCTAAATCTGAGGTTATGGATCAAGTAAAGGTAACAGACGATACTTCAATACGTATTGTAAGTATATTGTTTACAATAGCTTCATTACTGGGAGTTTATTATGTACCTATGTTGATTGGTATAGCGATAGTCGTGATTGATGTTATTCTATTGGTCTATGCCTTTACAAGGAAATAATTGAACTATAAATTGTAGACTATGAATGATCTTAAGAATATCGATGATGTCATATTTTAGCGAACAAAGAGTAATATTATACTTACTCAATATGCTATGAAAGATAGAAAAGTGGGACGTTTTGTAAGAGCTCGTTATTATAATAATATTAAATCTTTCACAAGTGATCCGACTGATAGGGATATTATAGAAGAACATCTAATTAGGGAAAAATGGTTGAAAAGATCTGATGACAATAAGCGATCTATATCGATTACAGAAGAAGGTCTCTGTGTGCTTAGGACCGGACTTATTGAAACAGAGGTTAGAGCTATGTTAAATAACTATATTATGGTTGCGTTTTCTATTGCGGCTTTTGTGATTTCTGTATTAGCTTTTATTAGTAAAAATTGAATCATAGATATGAGGAATTGTTGGGTTTCAATATTGGCATTGGTGATGTCTGTTATAGCGCTAATGTTGTCATATCGAGTTGCTCCTATTGATTTTAAGGATTATTGGGGTTTTGTGCTTGGAGTACAAAGCCTATTAGTTACAATATTAATAGGTTGGCAAATACTGAATGTGTTTGAGGTCAAAAGACAAATAGAAGACTTTAATGAAACTATTAGTAAACTAAAAAAAGAGAATGAAAATATAATTCACGACAAAATTAGCGATTATGATCTGACTGTAAGTGCATTGTTTCAACAGTTAGAAGGTATTCGTCAATTTAATAGTGGACATGGGAAAGATGCTTTGGCTTTTTTCATGAAATCTTTAAAGTTGTTGAATGCAGCGTCTGATAAAACTCCTATAGATGGGCTTGTGAGTTACATTTTTGGCATAAAATCCGAAAAGTTATATGTATCTCCAATAAGTAAAGAAGACGTTGATTTATATCTCCAAATTATATCAAATTGTACGTCGGAGAAGAAACCGGAACTTTTGAAATATGTGATGTCTTTGCCTGTGAGTGAAAAAAATGATAACTAAACTATTAAATTGTAGATTATGAAAGAAAACAAAGAATTTAATAAAGGTGATAAGGTTTTCATTGAAAGTATATATGGATCTCCATATCACGGAGTAGTGGAAAGAACGGATAGTTATGGTGACGTTGTAGTGAAACGTGATGATAAAGAATACTCTAATTTGTATAATCGTAAAAGATTGACGAAAGATGAAGAATAGTTGGGTGTCATTGTTGGCGTTAGTGTTTTCTATTATAGCATTAATAATTACGTTCCTTCGAGTAGATGTTACAATTTCTAATGACACTTTTATTGGTATTATAGCGTCTTTTATTGGAGCTTGCACTACACTTGTTGTAGGTGTGCAGATTTATAATTCTATAGAAACTAGAAAGATTAAAGAAGATATGCAAGAAGTGGGAAAAGTATTTATTGATATTTTACCTGTCATGGAATGTGCAGTTAATTATATTCAAGGTCTAGCTAATGCGTCTGAACGACCATTGTCTGCTTATCGAGATTTTATTACTGCTCTGGGCCTTGCATATGATACTAATAATCATGTAATTATAGAAGATTGCTTTAATAATTTGAAGGCAATGAATAAAAAAATACAACTGGTGGATAAATTGAGCGAAAATATAATAGAGAAAGAAATTCAAATCAAAAAGGCTATTGATAAATTAAAACAAAATGATAAGTATGATAAATTTGCTTGGCGTATAGACCCTATAGAGGCTGAAAGAAAAGAATATCTTAAAAGAATAAAGCAAAATAATTATGATAACCCCAGCAATAAAGGATAAAGTATTAGTAGCTATTGTTTCTCATGCGGAGGAAATCTTCTTGATGAAGCCTGAAGAGGTCTTTCCTAATAAAGAAATATCAAAACGGCAGTTTGAGTTGATCCTTTTACAATTTGAGGAAATGGGTCTTTTAAGAAAAGCTGAAAGGCATGGTACGTCATTTCTTATTTCCATCAGTGCTAACATATATGACTTTTTTAATCATGGAGGCTTTGTGGTACAAGAGGAGTTATTAAGGGCAAATCTTCAGAAACTTGATTATGAGTTGACGAAACTTGCCAAAGAGATTAATCCTGGATTGACAGATAGAATCGCTAATATAACAGGAATTGCGGCATCGATTGCAACAGCTCTTGGTCTTTTTAAAGGTTAAATCCCGGGATATGAAATTTTCAAGATCAGTAATTGGATTCTCATTAGCTGCTTTTGATTCTGCGTTTATGCGGCTATGGTATACGATTTCTTCTTGACTTTTTATAGTTCTGACAAGATAATACTCATCGCCTTCTTTCTCTAGAGACGAGATAATTTCAAGATGTTGATAGATCATAACGTTTTATTCTAAAATATAAATCATATGGACGATAAAGACAAAATAATAGCCTCACTCCGGAAACAGCTCAAAGATGCTATTAGCCGGTGTAATGCCTTGGAGCAGGAAAATGCTCTACTGTCATACCAACTAGAGATGAGGGAGAAGGAATGTCCGGAATCACGTTAAGGATAGACAAAGGCAAGTCTCCCGTTTTTACCGAGATCATGAGTTTGCTTCAAGCTTTTCCTGAATTAAAGGAATGCAAGAGGCATTATTCGGTAAGGCTAACGGAAGAGGATGTTTTCAGGTTCCGGAGTGAGCTGGAGCGGATCATGCAACTCTTGCCTCATTTGAGCGAAAAGGAGTGGTTCGAGATTCCGAGGTATGGGACGGACGAATGGGCTAACTGGATGATAGACCTGCATCAAAAAAGACGACTATAAATGTCGTTTTTACTATGTATTTACAGTATCTGTTGTAACAAATTGATAATCAAATTGTATTATCCGCACTCGAAATGCGGTGAGCGGGTAACCGCTCCCTGGGTTCGAATCCCAGTCTTTCCGCTTGATGAGGATGTAAATTAAACTGTGTCAGCAAGGAATAAAGTATTAACTTTGCTAACACAGTTTTTTTTATGAAAGAAGAATTTGATTTCGAGAGTATCAAGAACAAGGCCATTGAACAGCTGAAAGCCGGCAAGCCTTTGTTGGGTAAGGACGGCGCCTTTGCCCCACTATTGGAAAGTATATTGAATGCAGCCCTGGAAGGAGAGATGGATGCACATTTGACAGAAGAAGAACGCCAGATGGGTAACCGTCGTAACGGAAAGATGCAAAAGCAGGTTCAGACTCCCTTGGGCGAAGTAACCGTTTCCACTCCCCGTGACCGTAATTCGAGTTTTGATCCCCAGTTTATCAAGAAGCGTGAGACTATTCTGGCAGAAGGTGTTGCTGACCGTATAATTGGCTTGTATGCAATGGGAAACAGCACAAGGGAAATCAGTGACTGGATGGAAGAAAATCTTGGGAATCGTGTTTCGGCCGACACAATCAGTTCCATCACAGACCGTGTACTTCCGGAGATAAAAGCATGGAAATCACGGATGCTTGATTCTGTTTATCCTATAGTCTGGATGGATGCCATTCATTACAAAGTAACGGATGAACGTGGCTGCGCGGTAACCCGTGCAATCTATAATGTACTGAGCATTGACAGGGAGGGACACAAGGAGTTACTTGGAATGTATATATCAAGGAATGAGGGAGCAAACTTCTGGCTCAGCGTGTTGACAGACCTTCAGAACCGTGGAGTTGAGGATATTCTCATTGCCTGTATAGACGGTCTGAAGGGGTTTCCTGAAGCCATTCAAAGCGTTTATCCTAATACAGCCGTACAGCTTTGTGTAGTACATCAGATACGTAACTCCATCAAGTATGTAGGATCCAAGAATCAGAAGGAGTTCTTAAGGGATTTGAAATGTGTCTATCAGGCAGTCAATAAGGAATCCGCAGAAAATGAGCTCCTCAAGCTGGATGAAAAATGGGGTGAACAGTATCCTGTCGTTATCAGATCCTGGCAGGACAACTGGGATAAGCTGTCCGAATACTTCCAGTATACTCCGGTCATCCGTAAGCTTATCTATACCACAAATACCGTTGAGGGGTATCACCGTCAGATCCGCAAGGTAACAAAAAACAAGGGCGTGTTCCCATCGGATACAGCCCTTGAGAAACTTGTTTATCTTGCATACCGCAATATACGTAAGAAATGGACCATGCCACTGGCCAATTGGGCTACCATCTCGCAACAACTGGCTATAAAGTTTGGAAACCGGTTTAAATTATTGTAATTTTACGCTCGTCGGGACGGGTGGTCCCGCCCCTTGGCGCGGGCCGTTCCCCGACCGATGAGTTTTCTAGAGATAAATAATGCGTGACACAGTTTATTTTACACTACCCGCTTGATAACTATAACTTATTCACGCAGAATACTAAATGAAGCATATCGATATTGCGATAATGTTTTATGAAATTTGCGATTTCCCTCATATCGTTTCTTAGTGCTACTTTTTGAGAGGGGATATTTGTGTCCCGTATGATGGAGTATACTTTGTCGAAGTTAAGGATATTGAAGGCGTATTCCTTACAAGCTATGGCGGCTTCGGTAGCATAACCTTTATGCCAGTATTCCGCCCTAAGCAAATAGCCGATCTCTGGAACCTGTTGACCATTGAATTCTTGATAGGTGAGACCACATTGACCGATAAGCTCTCCGCTGTCTTTCTCTATCATCCCCCATAAGCCAAAACCATCGTTTTGATACCTCCTTAATTGCTTATCAAGCCATTCTTGTACCTCTTTTTTACTGAACGCTCCCTCGTAAGCGTACATTACAATCGGATCTTGTAAAAGCTTACAGATATTATTAAAATCATCTTGTTTTAATTCCCTTAATAGGAGTCGCTTTGTCTCTAATATCATCTCTTTCATACGATATTTCTTTTTGTCTTCTCAAATTGTTGGATGACTGGTTAGAATATATCGCTCAAGGAATACCGGAGTTGATCCATCATCAACGGCACTTCCGCCTCCTCGATTCCCGCTACAAGAAGATCGGGAATATCTTGATTGAACTGCTCTTGGAACTTCGAGAAATCACCGGACTCTTTCTCCACGGCTTTTTTATAAAAAGCAAGCGCTCCCTTGATATTCTGTAATGCCCATTCCGTATGTCCCGCATTCAAGAAATCTTGGGTGTTGGGTTGATTATCCATGATCTTTTTGTAATAATTACGGGCCTGATCGTATTTACCGGTCAAGAAAGAACACCAAGCGATCGGACGCCAAGCCTTCGTACTTTTATTGTCCAGATAATCTACCTTGAAATAATATTTCAGCGCCTCATTATAATTCTTGAGTTCAAGATGGCAGTGGCCGATACATATTTGGATCGATAAATCATCCGGATTGAAAGCCTCGTAACGATGATAGTATTTCAACGCTTCTTCCGGTTGCTTTAAGGTACGGTAACAACCGGCGATCCGGCGAATAACCCATTTACTGTCCGGATTGATAAGATCCGCATGTAAATAAGCCTCCAAGGCGCCTTGTATATCGCCATTCATTTGTTTGCAGTAACCGATTTTCTGGAATAAGATATCACTTTCTTGATTTGCATCGGATAAGCGATTGTAGATCGTGAGCGCGTCGAGGAAGTAATTCTTCCGGAGATAATACTCCGCTATAGTTGTCAAACTTTCCTCATCACTGACGTAAGGCTGCAAAATTGGCAGGTTATGAAAGTCTAGCGCAGATGTAAATATGTCATCAAAATCCAGATGTCCCGGATAAAGTTTGAAGAAACGATACAAGTCCTGTATGTACTGTCCGGATATGATTTCCAGTTTTCCCCGTTTACTGATCAATTCCTCCTTCGTTTGCTGAATCATCTCGGAGGCTTGGCTACCAAATTGTCCCATCATCATTTGACGGGCTTGATCCGGCAATTGCATCATACTGAAATATAAGGAATATTTATCGGAATTACACATGAATGCCGCAAGAGTCATGGAATCTAGCATATCCTTTTCCGTTTGATTCTTGCTCAACTGATTGCCAAAAGCGGAATGCTCGGTCGTGAATGGTATGAACCAGTTACCCAATTCCCCGAAAAAGGGGAAATGCTTTAGGTGCACGAAAGTAGAGTGCATTACGTCCGCACCTTCTTGTTGCAGCTCGCTGAACTCCTCCATTTTCTTCCCTAAGGAACTGTTCGATAACATATTCTGCCACTCCGGATTCATCTCGTTTCCGAGAAGTTCCGGATTGATATCCTTTAAGTTTATCTTTTGACTGATTTTAGGGCCTAGCTTGATCATCTCCGGAATGATCTCGTCTTGTAGCTTACGGGTGATCTTCTCTGTCTCACGGGCTAGGATAAAACGAAGGGTAATCGTTCGGATCGCTTTCGTGAAATTAGGAAATCCCTCGGATAAAGCCGCTAGTCGATCCGCTATCTGCGGATATAACGCCGTACGTTTTCTATAGGTATAGAGTGTCAGGAGAATCCCGATCAACGCGCGGTAACGAATCTCATCTTCTTGGAGATTGGCCGCATCGAATAATAATAGCAGTTTCTCCTTATCGAAAGCGGCTTGCAACCCCAGCATTAATGCTGATACGATTTGGCTACCGATGATAAAAGGCAACTCTTGGTCATTCAATAGGTTCCTGATGGAGGCTATTTCTTCCTTATTGAGAGGATTCGAGGTCCAGATCTTATTGAATAATAGGATCGTGGCGGATTCGATTTGCTGCTGCTCCGTAATGGTTCCGGTCGGAGTCTCTATCTTCACCAAAGAGGCGTTTCTCAAAACCTTATGGAGCTGGTCATAGTTGGTAAGCTCCTTTTGCATCATTCGCCTACGGCTATAATAGGAGAGAGGCGAATCTACCGATAAGGCCTTGTGCTTCACTATATCCGCGAACTCATAGCTGGATGCGATCAAGTTGTTGTATATTTGGTCTTGCATCGGATCTTTAGCCCCCTCGATCCGGTATCGCAACATATATTTATAAGTATCTTGTAGCTCGTTCAACCTGTCTTGGAATGAGTACTCACGTATTCCCGCTATTAAACCTTGGAGAAAATCGAACGCATTCTTTAGCTCCTTTTCGTCTAATGAACCGATAATTCGGTTGTATGCTTTATTTATTTCTTGTATTGTCATATACTATTAACAACAAATGGTATGCCAAAAGTATAGTATTTAGGCTAAATTTCCTATCTTCGCGTACCTAAAAATAAATTTAGCAGATGAAGAATATCCGCAATTTCTGTATTATTGCTCATATTGACCATGGGAAAAGTACCTTGGCAGACCGTTTGCTTGAGTATACCAAGACAGTAGAAGGTAAAGACATGCAAGCTCAAGTCCTTGACGACATGGATTTAGAGCGTGAGCGTGGTATTACGATCAAGAGCCATGCGATCCAGATGAAGTATAATTATAAGGGTGAAGAATATATACTGAACCTGATCGATACTCCGGGACACGTGGACTTCTCGTATGAGGTTTCCCGTTCTATCGCCGCCTGCGAGGGTGCGTTGCTGATCGTGGATGCGGCCCAAGGTATTCAGGCGCAAACCATCTCTAACCTGTATATGGCGATAGAGAATGACTTAGAGATTATTCCGGTGATGAACAAGATCGACCTGCCTAGCGCCATGCCGGAGGAGGTAGAGGACCAGATCGTGGAACTGTTGGGCTGCCCTCGTGAGGATATCTTACGGGCGAGCGGAAAGACAGGCGAGGGAGTGACTGAGATCTTGAATACGATCGTGGAGAAGGTCCCGGCTCCGAAAGGTGACCCGGAGGCTCCGTTGCAGTGTCTGATTTTTGACTCCGTTTTTAATCCGTTCCGTGGTATTATCGCTTACTTCAAGGTGGTAAACGGCGTGATCCGTAAAGGTGACCATGTGAAGTTTATCGCTACAGGAAAAGAGTATGACGCCGACGAGGTAGGTATATTGAAATTAGATATGTGCCCCCGTGAGGAGATCCGGACGGGAGACGTAGGATATATCATTTCCGGTATCAAGACGTCCCGGGAGGTGCGTGTCGGTGATACGATCACTCATGTGTCTCGCCCGGCTAAAGACGCGATCGCCGGTTTTGAGGAGGTGAAGCCGATGGTCTTCGCCGGTGTCTATCCAATCGATAGCGAGGATTTCGAGAACCTTCGTGCGTCATTGGAGAAATTGCAGTTGAACGACGCTTCCTTGACTTTCCAGCCGGAGAGTTCCGCCGCGTTGGGTTTTGGGTTCCGTTGCGGTTTCTTGGGCTTGTTGCATATGGAGATTGTTCAGGAGCGTTTGGATCGTGAGTTCAATATGGATGTGATAACTACTGTACCGAACGTTTCTTATATCGTGCATACAAAGAAAGGGGAGGAGATCGAGGTACATAATCCGGGAGGCTTGCCGGACCCGACTTTGATTGATCATATCGACGAGCCGTTTATCCGTGCTTCCGTGATCACGAACACTACCTATATCGGCCCGATCATGACACTCTGTCTGGGTAAACGTGGCATCCTGCTTAAGCAAGAATATATTTCAGGTGATCGTGTCGAGATTCATTATGACTTGCCGTTGGGCGAGATCGTAATCGACTTTTATGATAAGTTGAAGAGTATTTCAAAAGGGTATGCTTCTTTCGATTACCATTTACATGATTTCCGTCCCAGTAAGTTGGCTAAATTAGATATCCTGTTGAACGGTGAGCCGGTAGACGCTTTGTCTACATTGACGCACGTGGATAATAGCGTTACTTTCGGACGTCGTATGTGCGAGAAACTGAAAGAGTTGATCCCCCGCCAGCAATTCGATATCGCTATCCAAGCGGCGATAGGCGCTAAGATTATCGCTCGTGAGACAATTAAGGCTGTCCGTAAAGACGTGACGGCGAAATGTTATGGAGGCGATATCTCCCGTAAGCGTAAATTGCTGGAAAAACAGAAAGAGGGAAAGAAACGAATGAAGCAGATCGGTACGGTAGAAGTTCCGCAAAAAGCGTTCTTGGCCGTATTGAAGCTGGATTAGAAAGTCAATGGAATCCGTTCGCTAACTCAATGGATTTTTTTAAAAAGTCAATGGATTCTGTAACGGATTCCATTGACTTTTTTTATATAAATGGGTCACTTCTCGTTCACGAGCCGTATCCCGCCATCTTCCAGCGTGATAAGATGTTGCTTATAGAGTGCCCCGATCGCTTGTTTGAAAGCTTTCTTGCTACAGCGGAATAAGGAATAGATCACGTCCGGATCGCTCTTGTCGTGTACCGGGATGTATCCCCCTTGTGTTTTCATCGCTTCCAGAATGACGCCGGCGATCCCCTCTACCTTTTGGTAGCCTTGCGGTGTTAGGCTTACGTCTATCTTATCATCCTCACGTACCTCTTTTATATAGCCTTTCAGATGCTCACCTTTCTCAAGACGCTGGAATACCTCATTATAATAGATCAATCCCCAATGCTGGTTATTGATGATCACCTTATAGCCAAGATCCGTCTCATCGGCTACCAATAACTGAACCTCTTGATTCTGCTCGTAATCGATAGGGGTATTGTTCAAGAACTTCTCGATACGTGCGGATGCCATGATACGTCCTGTCACATGATCCAACCGGACGTAGACTAAGTACCATTTTCCCTCTCTCATCGGCATTTTCTGCTCCTTGAAAGGAACGAGCAAATCTTTCATGATACCCCATTCCAGAAATGCGCCGGCATTATTCACGTCTTTTACCTCCATGAACTGGAACTCCCCGACTGTTGCCAGAGGACGTGCGGTAGTAGCGATCAACCTCCCTTCATTATCATGATAAATAAACACCTCGACCTCATCCCCGGGTTTCACGTTTTTAGGTACGTAACGAGTCGGCAACAAGATCTCCACCCCGTTACCTCCATCCAGATAAACCCCGAAGTCAAGGTCTTTCACTATTTTCAGCGTGTTGTATTTTCCTATCTCAACCATATGTTTTTGTTTTGTCACAAACTTACGCAATAATCATGAAAAAGCGGTAAAAACAACTATAATTTTGATTTAGCATGCAGCAATATCTAGACAATTGCATCGTTATAGAAGTATCTTTGGACTTACGGGTGCTTTATGCCTTTGAGTTCAACTAAAAATTGTATATTTGCATCTTATTTGAAGAAAACAAAGATTATGAGAATTAAATTAATATCAGTAGTGATATTGTTTGTCTTGTTGCTAGGGGCTTGTTCCGCACCTAAAGACGTAGTGTATTTGCAAGGAGTAGATACTTTGACTCCAGAACAGATTAGTCAAATGAATCAAACTTATACGTCTCGTATCAGTAAAGATGATTTACTGGCGATATCTGTTACAGCTCCGGATCCGTCCGTGACGACGCCATTTAATCCCCCTGTTTTCGCGTATGCGCAGCAAGGTGACCAACCTATCGCTGCCTCTCAATCAATGTATACTTATCTTGTTGATTCGGATGGTAACATAAATTTCCCAGTATTAGGGAAGATTCATGTCGCAGGTTTATCAAAACAAGAACTGTGTGATGAGCTACAAAGTAAATTGTCAAAATACATAGAAAACCCATTGGTTAACGTGCAGATTACAAATTATAGAATTACGGTAATGGGAGAGGTAAATCGTCCCGGTACTTTTACTATAAAGAATGATCGAATCTCTATTTTAGATGCGTTTGGGTATGTTGGAGATTTGGCGATTACAGCCAATAGGAAGAATATTTTGCTGATAAGAGATAATGATGGGCAAAAAGAATTTGTTCGTATGGATATAACTGATCCTTCGCTATTTACATCTCCCTATTTTTATTTAAGGCAAAATGACGTTATTTATGTTGAGCCCAATTTGGCAAAGCAGCGTAATTCTCGATTTAGTCAAAGCAAACAGTATAATATAACTGTGTTCTCCTCGATAATTAGTGCGATTTCTGTTATTTCTTCGATGGTGATCACGATTATTAATATTAAGAAGTAATTGTTTAGCTATGGATTCAACAAATATAGGAAATGAGACTATAAGTTTAAAGTCTATTCTAATAGGGTATCTGAGGCACTGGAGATTATTTCTAGGCACTTTTGTTATATCTCTAATACCAGCTGTATTATATTTGATTTATTATCCGACAACTTACGAAGTAATGGCTCGTTTTAAAGTTCAAGATGATACTTCCATGTCCTCAGGAAATATGTCTTTGGGAGATGCGGCAGGTTTGATGAAATCTTTTGGTTTGAATGGAGGAGGTAGTGCGGGTATTGTTATTGATGATGAATTAGCGGTGTTAAAATCTCATACTTTATGGTATGAGGTTGTTTCAAAATTAGGCTTAAATGCAGAGTATGTTGAACCGTTAACTTGGAAATATAAACAGTATGTAAATACCCCTTTTCTGATGGTTGCAGATTCTAGTACATTGAAATCTCAAGAGGAAACAATAGAGTTTTATGTCCGGGAAGATCGTGAGGGAAAAATAAAGATCGAAGGGAAGACAAAAAGTCAGAAGCGGTCTTATGAGTTTTCTTCATTACCTGCGATCGTTGAATTCGGTGATAATCGGTTTGTCCTAAGTTATGGAACTAACCATAAATTGGGAGAAAGCATGAAACTTTATATAACCATGAGGCCGGCTGGTTTTGTTGGAGATGATTTTGCGCAGGATATAGAAATTGAGACTTACTCAGATAATTCAAATGTTATAGAATGTACTTTGAGGGAATATGAGAAAAAACGAGGCATTGACGTTTTAAACGCATTAATGTTTGAATATAATAATCGTGCCGATTCAATAAATAATAAAGAAGCTCGTGCTACAATACAGTTTTTGGATGAGCGAATCAATAAGGTAATATCGGATTTAGCTAATGCTGAACGATCTATAGAGATCTATAAGAAAAATAACCAAATGACTGACTTGACAGCCGATGTGCAATTTTATGTGGATCAAATGAAAGAGATCCAAACGAAAATTGTTGAGATGGAGGCTCAAGGGCATGCTATTAGATTTATGGAAGACTTCGTGCAAAATCCTGCTAATAAGTATAATTTGGTACCCGTATTGATGAATGTCCAAGAAGGAGAGAAAGGCGGTTCCATAACTACTTATAATGAGTTGTTGGTAAATCGTCAGCGAATGTTGCAAAACTCGAAAGAGGACAACCCTTTATTTACTGTGATGGATAAGCAATTAGATCAAATGCGTAAGAGTGTTGCCCTTACGATCAAGAATGCGCAAGAAAGCCTGAATTTGACATTGAAAGATCTCAAGTCTAAGGAGAAGGCTATTTTGGATAAAATGGGTAACGTTCCAACTCAAGAACGAGAATTCATGAATTATAAGCGTGATCAAGAGATTGCTCAAGGTGTTTATTTGATATTATTACAAAAACGAGAAGAGGCATTATTGAAATTAAATAAAAGTATGAATAGGGCATTGATTGTTGATGAGGCATTTGTGAAGAGTACACCCGTGGCCCCTCGTAAACTATATGCTGCTCTCGCCGTGTTTTTATTGACAATTGTGGTTCCTGTCGTATATTTATTCTGTAAAGAGCAACTTATAGAACTAAAAAGAGAATACGATAAAACAAGGAAACAAGCTGGCGTGATATAATGGATACTGATATATATATATGTTCTAAGCCATTGCAATATTTTAATGTAAGAAATATTGGATATGGAAATGCATCTTCAAAAAAGGTTCTAATTATTTTAGGACATTTTAGGGATGCGGAATTGTTCTTTCATCAAGTTAAGACATTTGATGATACATGGAATGATATATTATATTTCAAAGATTTGTTTCATTTGGATTTATATTTGTTTTTTCACCCAGTAAATACGTTGTTCGTAGAGGTAGATGCTTCTTTTGTTTATGGAATATTTTTTAAGCTATCCCGATTTAAACGAATGTATATGTTTGAAGAAGGATTCGGAAGCTACAGAAGAGATCGTTTTGATAATTCAAAAGGCTTGAAGAATATAATAAATAAGCTTACGGGTGTTGGTGACCATATTGGTTTTTCAAAGTTTCTTACGGGGCAGTTTCTTTATTTGCCGGATTTGTATAGGTCTCAGTTCCCAGGATATTCAAAATCTTTGAAATCATTCCAGAAGCCCTTTGTTAAGAGGTTAAGGGAAGAATTACCATTGTTTTTGAATTTTTCTACGGGATATGAAGAATTTTTATCTGTGAAAAATAAATCGGTTGGAATTTATTTAACTAATCATCAAATTAATGTAAACATATTGAAAGCTCTGGATAAAGAGAAAAATGATTTTGATTATGTTTATGTGAAATTGCATCCTCATATAAAAAAAACAGAGGATTTGTATCAATATGGATTAAAAATAGTACAATCAAACATAATGGTTGAGTTTTTAATTCTAATCTTGTTGGATAATGGAAATAAACTTTCTGTTTTTCATGAAAATAGTACATCAGTGATTTGGTTTCAGGATCGTATTATTAATAAAAATATGGGACAACCATTTGAAGAGTATGATATTGTAGCTTCTTATATACAATCGAAGGAGTTATAGAATAGATATAAATAGAAGTAATATGTTAAATGAAAAGTCTGTTTTAATTACTGGAGGAACAGGTTCTTTTGGTAAAAAATTCGTGGAGACAATCCTTCGTGATTATCCTCAAGTGAAAAGAATTGTTATTTATTCACGTGACGAGTTGAAACAGTTTGAGCTGAAGCAAAAATACCCTGCGTCAAAGTATCCTCAATTACGTTTCTTTATTGGAGACGTCCGGGATGGAGAACGTTTGGAACGTGCTTGCGAAGGCATAGATGTAATTATTCATGCTGCGGCTATTAAGCAAGTGGATACGGCCGAATATAATCCGGATGAATGCATAAAGACAAATGTACATGGAGCTCAAAATGTGATTAATGCAGCCTTGCGTACAAAAGTAAAGCATGTTGTGGCTTTATCTACGGATAAGGCTTGTGCTCCGATTAATTTATATGGGGCTACAAAGCTGACTTCTGATAAGTTGTTTGTTGCCGCAAATAATATTAGTGGTCCGCGGGATATCAAGTTTTCAGTGGTCCGTTATGGCAATGTTATGGGATCAAGGGGCTCTGTTATTCCTTTTTTCATTAACAAGAGAGATTCAGGTGCGGTAGAGTTACCTATTACGAATATGAAGATGACTCGTTTCAATATTTCGTTAGAAGCGGGAGTTGCTTTGGTCATGTTCGCTATCGGTCATCATTTAGGAGGTGAGATTTTTATTCCTAAGATTCCATCTTATCGAATAGTGGATGTTGCGAAGGCTATTGCGCCTAACCTTCCATTGGTGGAGGTCGGTATACGCCCCGGGGAAAAATTGCATGAGGAAATGATTACGGTCACGGATGCCATGAATACTATAGATCTAGGTCCTTATTATGCGATCTTGCCCTCTGTTGCGTTTAATCATAAATATGAAGACTATGTAAATCATCATAATGCGGTTAAGGTTCCAGAGGGATTCCATTATAGTTCTGATACGAATACGGAATGGGAGACTGTAGAGTCTATGCGGGAAAAAATAAAGAAATATGTAGATCCTAATTTTGAGATAAAATGATTACTAAACCTATTCCTTATGGACGTCAGCATATTACGGATGAGGATATTCAATGTGTAATAGATGCCTTAAAGTCGGATTATTTAACTCAAGGGCCAAAAATAAAAGAATTTGAGGAGGCTTTTGCCTCTTATGTCGGCTGTAAATATGCTATAGCAGTTAATAATGCTACGGCGGGTCTTCATTTAGCGGCTACGGCACTTGATGTGAATCTGGGTGATAAAGTGATTGTGACTCCTTTGACTTTTGCGGCTAGCGCTAATTGTATTCGCTTTCGGGGAGGTGAGGTTGTGTTCTGTGATGTAGAGGAAGATACCTATTTGATGGATATAAAGAAATTAAGCCGTTTATTGTCACAATCTCCCAAAGGCACTTATAAGGGAATTGTTTTGGTTGATTTTGCGGGTTATCCAGCCAATTTGGAGGCCTTTCGTCAATTGGCGGATGAGTACGGCTTATGGATTATAGAAGATGCTTGTCATGCTCCGGGTGGATATTTTATTGATAGTAAAGGTGAAAAGCAGCTATGTGGCAATGGGAACTTTGCGGATATTAGTGTTTTTTCGTTTCATCCGGTAAAACATATTGCGACTGGCGAGGGGGGTATGGCTACGACAAATTGTAAGGAATTATATGAAAAACTTTGTCTATACCGTACACACGGCATTACCAAGAACCCGGCACTTTTACACGAGAACCATGGTGGCTGGTATTATGAGATGCAGGAGCTTGGATATAATTATCGAATTACTGATTTTCAGGCAGCTTTAGGAATATCACAATTGAAAAGAGCCGATATGGGATTGGCACGGCGGCAAGAGATTGCCCGGCGATATAGGGAAGGTCTTTCCGATCTGAAGGGGGTTTCACTCCCTTTTGTATCGGATCAGGTCTTTCATGCCTATCATTTATTTATAATCCAAGTGGAGGATAGATTAGGGTTATATGATTATTTGCATAAGAATAATATTTATGCGCAAGTTCATTATGTCCCTTTGCATCTGACCCCTTATTATAGGCAGTTAGGAAATAAAGAAGGAGATCAACCTGTGATGGAGGAATATTATAAGCATTGTTTGAGTCTGCCAATGTATCCGACACTGACTGATGAAGAGCAGGAATATGTAATAGCGAAGATTAAAGAATTCCTTTCTTAAAAAACAAATAGAGAGATGGACCAAAATATTCCTGCGGTTAGCATTGTTATCCCGGTATTTAATGTGGAAAAATACATTGGGAAATGTTTGGATTCGTTGATTTCCCAGACATTGCATAATATTGAGATTATCTGTGTGAACGATTGCTCTACAGATAAATCATTAGATATACTTCGGGATTATGAGGCAAAGGATAATCGTATTGTTGTTATTGATTTACCTCGCAATATAAAACAAGGGGGAGCCCGTAATGTCGGGATAAAAAAAGCGAGGGCTCCTTTCCTTGGTTTTGTTGATAGCGATGATTGGGTTTCTCTTGACATGTATGAAAATCTCTATACATTAGCGGTTACGCATGATGCGGAAATGGTATGTGGTGACTATTTTCAGTATTATAGTGAACAAGATATTCGTTTACGGATTAACTGTAAACCTGAATGGTTTTCATTGCCTGAACATGAAAGAAATAAGCGTTTTATTGAAGGTGAATGTCGGATTTGGACTAATATAATCAAAAAAGAAGTCTTTATCAGAAATAAAATAGAATTTCCTGAGGAGCTATTCTATGAAGATAATGCGATTGTAACTGCTCTATATTTGAGCGCGAGAAAGATCGTGAAGGATACCCATCCTTATTATTATTATCGTTGTAATAATATTTCTACGACTCGGAGTATTAATAACTATCGCTTTTTTGACCGTTTGAAGACTTCTAAAATGTTTTTGGATAATATGCGTAGATTAGGTATCTATGAGATATATCCGGAAGAAGTAGAGTTTCGATTTACTGAGCTTTTTTATGTAAACTCAATTCTAGGCGCCATATCACAGTTTGATCCTCCTGAGAAAAAGTATGTGAATCAAATCAAGCGGGAGATGGAAGAGATATTTCCTTGTTTCATGAAGAATAGTTATTACAAGACAAAAGTTCCATTGAAACTTCGTATATTGCTTCGTGCTATTTATTTTCAGACTGATTTGGGCATAAGCTTGTATCAGATTTTGGTTAAATTAAGATCATAAAAATAACGAAAAAATGAAATGTTTGGCAATAATACCAGCACGAGGAGGTAGTAAACGGATTCCTCATAAAAATATAAAACCTTTTTTGGGCAGACCGATAATAGCATATTCAATAGAGGCCGCTCTTGGTACCGGACTGTTTGAGGAGGTGATGGTTTCGACGGATGATGTGGAAATCGCCGAGATAGCCCGTCAAGAAGGGGCTTCTGTCCCTTTTCTGCGTTCTACGGAAAATGCTAATGACTATGCTACATTGGCGGATGTATTGGTCGAGGTTGTCAATGCCTATAAAGGGAGAGGGTATGAGTTTGACTTGATCTGTTGTTTGCTTCCAACAGCCCCATTGATTTCTTCCGAGGATGTTCGTTCTGCTTATGATCAGTTAGTTATGTCTACCTTTGATTCTATCTGTCCGGTGGTCGCTTTCTCATATCCGATACTGCGTTCTTTATCGATAGATGAAAAAGGAAATTTAAACATGAATTGGCCAGAGTATAGATTTAGCCGGAGTCAAGATTTGCGCCCCGCCTATCATGATAGTGGTACGTTTTATTGGATAAAGACCTCTTCTCTATTAAAAGATAAAAAATTGCTAAGTGAGAATGGCACGGCGATTGTTCTGGATGAGTTTCGTGTACAAGATATTGATACGGATACAGATTGGGCTTTAGCGGAGATGAAATATAAACTACTTCATATGAGTTGATATGAGAGTTCTGATTTTAACTGAGGGATATTCGCACACAGGCTATGGGCATATTTCCCGTTGTACGGCTATTGCCCAAGTATTTCGGGAGAGAAACGCAAATGTAACCTTTATTGTGAATGGGGATGAGAGTGTAAAAAATTTAGTACAATCTTATCCTCTGTTTGTCTTTAATTGGTTGGAGAACACGGAACGTTTGCTTGAGTATCTATCTCAAGATGACATAATAGTTATTGATTCCTATTTGGCAGGAAAAGGACTTTATACCGAAATAAGACAGCGGGTAAAGGTTGCTGCTTATTTAGATGATTTTAATCGTTTGGAATATCCGGAGGGAATCATCATAAATGGGACAGTCGGTGCGGAATTGATTCCCTATAAACGGAATCTTGGACAACGTTATTTGTTAGGAAAGGATTATGTGATTTTACGTGAGGCATTTAAAAACTTATGTGGTCATAGAGAAATCCGGGAGAAAATAAAGACTGTCCTAATTACTTTCGGAGGTAGTGATCCTTTAAATCTAACGCCAAAAATTTTGGAGAAGTTGACGAATTGCTATGCTAATTTGAGGAAAATCGTTATCTTAGGGCCTGCATTTTCTCATAAGGCAGAAATAGAGAGGATGGCGGATGATAATACGGTTATATACCGTAATGTAGAGGCTGAAGTGATGAGAGATTTGATGTTAGCTGCGGATCTTGCGATCTCTGCGGCTGGACAGACGATAAACGAATTGGCGATAACAGGTCTGCCATCCGTTATCTTTAAGGTGGCTGAAAACCAAGGTAACAATATTGCGGGGTGGAAGAATATTGGCTTTGTCGATGAATTTATTGATGCCACAAAAGATTGGCATATAGATGATCTGGATAAGATTATATTAAAATTTGAGAACTCCGAATATCGGCGGGAGATTTTTTGTCGGGGGATAAGTCAAATCGATGGAAAAGGGGCTCATCGGATTATGAAAGCTGTAACCCGGATGTTTTATGAGATGAATATGGATATGAGATTGGCTAAAGAAGAAGACTTACTACCTCTGTTCGAGCTTACGAATGATCGGATGGTACGGCAAAATTCTTTTTCGACCCATGCTATATCATTGGATGAACATAGAAATTGGTTTTATGCGACCTTAAAGAATAGAGCGAGAAGACTATTTGTCTTTTACGAGAAAGAGAAATTAATTGGACAAGTCCGTTTCGATATTGAGGAAAATAACAGTGCGGTGATTAGTATAAGTATTGGAGCTAACTACAGAGGATTTGGACTTGCTCCTTGCTTATTGGAAAAGGCTTTGAGACATTTCCATGACCGTGAAAGGCAAATAAGTAAGATTTACGCATATGTGAAAACCGAGAATATGGCTTCAAGATATGCGTTTATTCGTGCTGGTTTTAAGGATTGTGTTAGTGATAATAAACATGCGTTGAAGTATTGTTATGTGTATGGAAACTAATTTATTCGAATATTTTGGTCTTGATCGGGAAGATTCCGATCGGGTATTTATTATAGCGGAAATGTCTGCGAATCATAATCATGATTTCAACATCGCCGTAGAGACCGTGAAAGCAGCCAAGGCTGCTGGTGCGGATGCCATCAAATTGCAAACCTATACGGCGGATACTCTTACATTAGATTGTGATAATGCTTATTTTCAAATAAAGCAAGATACTTTATGGGATGGAACCACATTGTATAAATTATATCAGAACGCCTTTACTCCTTGGAAATGGCAACCTGAATTAAAACGTATTGCGGAAGAGGAAGGTCTGATTTGTTTCTCATCTCCATTTGACAAAACATCTGTGGATTTCTTGGAGGCTATGGATGTTCCGGCATATAAGATCGCTAGCTTTGAGATTACGGATATTCCTTTGATCGAGTATGTGGCCTCAAAGATGAAACCAGTCATAATATCAACGGGAATAGCTACTTATGAGGATATTGAGGGGGCGATAGCCGCTTGCAAAAGAGTCGGTAATGATCAGATTGCCTTATTGAAATGTACATCTTCTTATCCGGCTCCTGTGGCGCTTGCGAACTTAAGGACGATTCCCGATATGAGAGAGCGTTTCAAACTTCCTGTAGGACTTTCAGATCATACGATGTCTAGTTCGGTGGCGATAGCCTCGGTTGCGTTGGGTGCTCGAATTCTCGAGAAGCATTTTATTTTGGATCGGGGTATTGGAGGACCGGATGCGGCTTTTTCTATGAATAAGGAGGAGTTCTCCGAAATGGTTCGATGTGTAAGAGAAGTCGAGATGGCATTGGGAAAGCCAACCTATGAGTTGACTGAAAAGGTGAGGAATAACAGGAAATTTGCCCGTTCCTTATTTGTCGCTCAAGATATGTATGCTGGTGATACAGTAACAGAAGAAAATGTTCGTTCTGTTAGACCCTCTGATGGTCTATCGCCTAAGTATTTACCGGATATATTGGGCAAAAAGGTGAAATGTGATATAAAAAAAGGAGAACCTTTCAAGCGGGAGTATTTATCAGATGATTAACTAAAGTTAAAATATATGCTTTATGAAACACCATCTACTTTTATTTATTATGGTATTTTTATTTCCTTTTATGGCTTGTGGTGATGATGAGCTAAAGGAAATATATAACCCGAATTTGCTTCGCAGTACGTCTATTGACGATAGTAGCCTACATTTGGCTTTTCCTGCCATTGCGGGGAATAAGGATCGAAGTAAGATTATCGTGGTTTATAGAGAAGGTTCGAGCCACGTTAGTTTTGATAGTAAGTTAATACAGATGGAGAGTTTCGATAAAGGAAAAACATGGGTTAACAGGAAGGTTATATTTGCTCCAGTTAAAGGGCATGACGTGAGGGATCCTCAGCTTTTAGTATTACCTAATAACGGTATACTTTGCCGTTTCTTTGAAAGAGGATCGGAGACGGAATCCATTGTGAAAAGCATTTGTTCGGAGAATTGGGGTATTTTCTATGGATCGCCTGTTTTATTTCCTTTTCCAAAAGACGAGACATTTGCGGCAGCCCGTGGGAATATGGTTATAATAGATGATGTAATTTATGCGGTATGTTATAATCGATGGGCTGTTACATGGTTGGAAAAATCGGAAGACTTTGGGAGGAGTTGGGAGGTTGTATCTTGGTTAGATGAGCGTCTGTGGACAAATCAAATAGAATGTGGACGTATTAATGAGGCCTCGCTGGGGTATTATGATGGGAAAATGTACGTTGTGGGTCGTCAACAGTCAGAGAATGGAGACAATCGTCTTGAGATTGGAGTTAGTGAGGATTTGGGGGTGACTTGGACATGGAGTTTTTTACCGATAGAAGGGCATGCTCCTTCTTTAACTCCTTATAAGGATGCTTTTATACTAACTTACCGGAATGTTAAGGACTCCAATCGTGGTAAATATAGTTTTGATACGGTACTTCTTAAAGATGGGAAGTTGGCTAGTAATCCTGCTAGTCTTTTTGAAAGCGATAATTTTGATGTCGGCTACGGAGATGTTCTTACTTTACCAAATAGTTTCTTGGTTTGCTGTTATCAACCGGGCTCTATCCGTTGTTATGAACTGAAATATGATGTTTTCAATTATAGATGATATGGATAAGAGAGAAAGGGATTATTCGATTGATTTTGTGAAGGGAGTTGCCATTCTCTTTGTGATATTGTTGCACAATATGCCAAATGAATCTATTTACTCAATTGCTTACATTGGGCAGGCTGTTCCTTTATTTTTATTGGTGTCATCTTATTTGACTTATGGTGGTTTTCAGCGAAAAGGTTTCAACGGTTATTTCTCTGCTAGGAATGTGAAGAAGATGTTAGATCGTGTTTTTCTCCCATTCTTTCTCTTAATTTTTTCTCAATGTGCAATCTTTTATCTTCTTAAAGGTGGAGTAGATTGGCAGCGGCTTTATATGCAAGGTGGCTTTGGTCCAGGATCCTATTATCCATGGATCTATTTACAGTGTTGGCTGATATTGCCTTTTGTTATTTTTCTGGTTAATTGTCTTTCTTTTAGGAGGTCTTTTGTGTTATTTGTTGGGATTTGTGCTTTGGGTGAATGGTTTACCTGTGTATTTCATGTGCCGGATAATGTTTATAGACTTCTTTTTTATCGATATTTATTTCTTTTGTATTTAGGCTGTGTTATTTTGAAGTTTAAAATAAAGTTGAACGTTTGGGTTTGTGGATTAGCTCTTATAGCCTTGTTCTTGGCTATTTTAGAGATATATACTTCTGTAGATTTGATGCCATATCTTACGAACCAATGGAAAGGATATCATTGGGTTGATTATTTTTATACTTTATTTGTGTTTTTCTTGCTGGTGAAACTATATAATTATATAATGAAGTCACGACTATCTGTTTTCTTTGTAAAATTGGGTAATTACTCATATGAAGTGTTTCTTTTCCAGATGTTGGTGTTTAGTTTGATTAGTGAGAAAAGATTTTTCTTTATCGAGAATGAGGTGTTTAGAAACATAGTATATGTGTTGACAACTATTGTATTTTCTATTGTTCCTGTACTTGTTTATAAGGAGTACATAAAGAAATTGTATGTTAGATGATCAAATTGTAGAAAATGAAAATAATTATTAAAATGATGTGCTTATTCTTCTTGTTGGCATGTACTAAAGATGAAATGAATACATTTGAAGGAGCGATTCCTTTTTATAAGGAAGGTATATCCAATTTAAGATCGGATATATTAGATAAAAAGGATGGTGTTCAAAATAGTCTGTTTACTTTTATCTCAAACGTTTATACGGATGAACTATCCCAAGAAGTAATTATTCGTATATTATCAGATGATATAGATTTATCGGTAGGAAAAGATTTAGGATTTATGAATATTTATAAGGAACGAGTGGATATTTATAAATCCAATAAGGATTATCAAGCTGCCTTAAATGAGTCTCTTCCTTTGTCCTTTACACTTAATAAGGATATGTTATATTCGATAGGTTTTGATAAAAGGGAAGATAGTGTTTCTTTTTTTATAAGGGAGATAGAGGCTGACAAAAACGTACTAAAGGAATTTAAGCGGACTTATTCTGCGCAAAAGGATCCTTATCAACTTTTGATGTGGGGGAAACCTTTCTTTGCGGTGAGGCGTGGTGAAGTAAAGCTCTTAGATTCATGGATAACAGCTCCTTTTCATAACCCTGTATTGAGTATTTTTGGAGACTCTTTTGTAGAGGGGACAATGTTACTTATTAATGGTATAGATCGAAAATATCGTTGGAGTTCGATGCTTACTTCTGTATTGGGAAAAGAACGATGTTTGATAGATGGTAAAGGAGGAGAGATGATGTCTGATGAATTTATTAATCGATTTAAGATAGAAAATTCTTGGTATAAAACTAAGTACGTTATTTTAGCCTTAGGTACAAATAATTACCTTGATGTTGAGAAATATAAGAAATATATGTTACAAGCTATATCTATTTTAAGAAATAATGGACAAATCCCGGTTTTACTCACAGTCACTCCTCGTAAGGATCGTGACTATGAGCCTGTTAAACTAATAAATGACTGGATTAAAAGTATGAATATTAAATATATAGATATGCATGAGGCTGTGACAAAAGAAAATGATCCAACCCAATGGAGAGATGGTTATTTATTTTATGACGGTATACATCCAACTCCGAATGGATATAAAGCAATGTATGAGCAAGTCTTGAAGGATTTACCAGAAATCTTTAAAGAAGATCATTTAAGTATGTCATACCAAAATTCATAACTCCTTATTATATTGGGGATATAACAACTTACTAAAAAAGAGCCATTCATGGTTAGTACATCTGCATATCCTATGTCCATGTCCATATTACTATATAAAGTAACAGGGGTAGAAGCTATTTGGCCATTTTTCCAAAAAGCGAGATCTAAAGAATAGCCAGAAGCTGTAACATTTGCTTTATTCTTTTTGACATGATACAGATTTACTTCACACGCAATTAACAATTAAAAGAACGTGTGTAAGATGTCAAACAAAGCAAGAGAACGTAAAAGTTACAGCATGGAGTTCAAGCTCCGTATGCTGAAGGAGTATTATGAGAGTGGCTCAACCAAGTACAGCCTATGTAAGAAATATTCGGTTGATTACGTGACATTTAGTCGCTGGGAACGTTATTTTGAGTCAAAAACGCTATCTTTACCGTCCGATCTGACAGAGTTAGAGCATCAGGTATATATGGCACGAAAGAAATCCGAATCATCCAAGGCGACCGGTCCCCAAACGGAGAGCGAGAGGCTCCGGGAGGAGAACTTGCGCCTACGCAAGGCGTTGGCCTACTCAGAGTTGCGCAATGAGGCTCTGCATGAGCTTCTTAAGATCGGTCGGGAACAATATGGCATCGACCTGCTAAAAAAAGCTGGCGCCAAGCGGTAGACAACCTTCGGCTCAGGCATCCCAAGGAATCGATCGGTAGCCTGAGCGGGCTGTTTGGCAAGACAAGAGAAGGTTATTACTCCGTGAGCAAGGAGAAACGTATGCGCAGGGAATTGTCAGAGAAAGAGATACTTGACACCGTGAGGGATATCCGGCATGAGGCTCCGGGCATCGGGGCGTACAAGCTGTACCTGATGCTCAAGGAACTCTATCCGGACGGGATGCGTGGCCGGGATTGGTTCTACGGGCTGATGCATGAGTCACACCTGATGCTGAAGCCCGGGAAGCGCCGTCACACGACAAGCTCCAACCATCCTTACAGGAAGTACAAGAACATGATCAAGGGATTGACCGTCAACAGGATCAACCAATTGTGGGTGGCCGACATCACCTATATCGACACCGATGAGGGCGTGGCCTACCTGCATCTCCTGACGGACGCGTTCACGCATGAGATCATAGGCTGGGTCCTTTCCGACAGCCTGGTCGCCTCCAATACCGTGACGGCTCTGGAGATGGGTATCTCGCACGTGTCACCCCTGGGGTTCGATGGACTGATCCACCACTCCGACCGCGGCGTTCAATATTGTTGTAATCAATATATTGATCGTCTACAGGCCATTAAAGCCACGATCAGCATGACGGAGGACTACAAGCCTACCGACAACGCGATCGCCGAGCGGGTCAACGGCATCATCAAGCAGGAATGGCTCTACAGGATGAAACGCCCCCCGGACGTGGTGGCCGCAAGGGATTTGTTGGCGAGGATCATAGACTTCTACAACAATAGGAGACCGCATAGGAGCAACAGGGACATGCTCCCACCTGTCAGGTTCCGAGAAGCTCTGACTTGTATGTGATCGCTCAATGGAGGCTTTGCGCCTCCAGCCGCGAGGCTTCCTCCGCAGTGGTTTTTTCATGGTTGTTTTGCATGGAAAAAGAAAAACGGTATTTTTGCCGCTGTGAACCGGTTCAGGAAACAACTTTCAACCCTGTGAAGTTTTTCAGGAGAAGGTTCTCTAAGATGTGAAGTACCTTAGAAAATAACAGTAAAATCTGTGAAGTAAATTTAGGCATAGTCATTTGGATATCCGTAGTTATAAAGTAAGTTGGCTTCATCGGCAAAGTAAGTTAACTTACTTAGGCATTCCAGCTAGTTAACTTTGTTGATGAAGCTAGCTTCACTAATTTAATCTCACCTTCGTCGTATGAAGGGGGATGTTCCCTGTATTGAGGTAAAATGTGCTTGTTGATCCTACCAATTTTATATGTTGGTGGAGCTCGGTGCTGCTCAGATGAGAGCTTTAGCAATTCGTTACCCATTATTTAGGCCGTAAGTCTAGCACTAGGTATAGCCATAAGTTTACGGCTCGACAAACCGTAAGTTATTCACTTTAATGGGGCTTGATGGATAACAATCGGGCCGATATTTTTTTAATACCGGGTGAACGAAAATAATAGTTTATTCATATATTCTCACTTCATAATAATCCACGTTTCACGGGAATCTGTTTATTTTAGGATTATCACAAACGTGAAACGTGGATAAAAGTAAGTTAGAATAGGCTATCCTTGGGAGCGATAAGCCCCAATTTTTCTAGTAACGAACGGAATCTTGCCTTAATGCGTGCCTTCATGGGGATATGCCTAATAAAGCTTTTATCTAAGCCGGATATGTTTAAATAGAAAGCGAAATCTTTTTTGAAAGGAGGCTCAAACTCAATAAACCAAGGTTTGCTTCCGCTATAATGCAAGATAACAGGGTCATTGATGGCTTGCTCTTTTTCATCCCAATAGGCTCGGCTAATCAACGGGTCCTTGAAAAAATATCCGTGTTGTACATTGTATTTCAAGGGGAGGGTTAGCTTGATCTCTTTTAATACTATATTCAATACATCTTGATCATGGTATCTAAGTCTCTCTGGGTATTTGTTGATTATCTCGAAAAAGCTTTCTGAAAGATTATTTTCTCGCCAATATCTTAGGTTGACCAACAATACCCCAGCGTTGAAATAGCCAAGAGATGGGGAATATTGGAGCCGGTTGTAAATACGTATGTCATCTATTGACATGTCGGGGATTACTCCGGCGGCATAGCTTTTTATATCCGTATCCCATAATGAGCGTAGTGAGTGGCGGACGACAACATCACAGTCGAGATAAAGGACCTTCTCAACGCTTTTGGGAAGTATATCCGTCATGATAAGTCTAAAATAGGTCGCTAACGTGATATGTCTACTTATCGGGCAGTTGGCGAAAACCTTTTTATCTACAGTATAGAACTGGATTTGCTGGCCATATTTGGCTACGATCTTTTTCAATACCTCTTGGTTTTCAGGGGATATTCCCTCTGTCAAGATATGTACCGTAATCTCCTCTTTCGGGTTATTCACACAAATAGAGGTTACTAATACACCACAGGGTATGACATAATTATTGTCTGTGCAACATACAATATCCATAGGATGTGTTTTTTATTCAAGTTAATACTGTGTTTCTACTGTCTATGTTTTTTTAGGATCAACGAGAGAATGAAATCTATCTCTTCCCATTTAAGCAAATAGGATAGAGTTAGATAATAGCAGATACCTATAATTATACCGACAATGAGTTTAAATAATAAGATAGGGATAAAACTTACGCAAATGTATATGATTAGTCCCATCGATATGGATAACAAGAGTATAGGACATAAAGCCTTAAGCTCTTTTCGCAGGTAAACATCGGGTAAAAGTCTTTTAGTGAATCTTGTCAATACATAGATGTCACATAAGGCATAAGCAGCGATACCGGCGCACATGATGGTGATCCCAAATGGAATGGTAATGACTAAGATAGTAACCGCAATGAGCTTTTTTATGATCTCGGATCGCAGGGAATAATCACTTCTCCGTTTTACGTTGAGCAGATCCCAGTTCAGGCGTGAGATCGGGTCCCACATATAAGCGATACTTAATATTTGTAAATATGGTACGGTATGTACCCACTTATCTGTCAAGATAACACGAATTAATGGATCAGCCAATACGCATAAGCCGATCATCAATGGGAATATGATGAAGGCTGTCATACGGATGAACATGAAGAACTTTCGTTGCAGTTCCTCGTTATCATGCTGTATTTGGCATTCTATCGGATAAGTGACCCGTGTGATGATGCTTGTTATATTAACGGAAACGTATTGGGCAAGAGAAGTAGCCCTGTTGAAGTTTCCCAGATCAGCGGATGAAAAATATTTACCAATTACCAATGAGTATAGATTCAGATATATCGTATGAAGCAATCCTCCGGCAAGTAATTTAGATCCGAATCCGAACAATTCCTTGAAAGACTCTTTGGAGAAACATAGGCGAGGAATCCACCGGGTACTTCCCCAAAGTAATATCAAAGCTAATAAATTCGTGAGTAAACTTTGGATGACCAGTGTCCATACACCATAACCATGATAAGCCAGCCATATACCTATTCCTCCACTTATAGCTACTGTGCTGAATGAGATGATAGCTTGCTTTTTGAAATCGAGGGAAATGGTCAGTTGTGCTCGTTGTACGGCGCAGAATGAGGTCAAGATTAAGTTTAATCCTACGAATTTTATGATGGTTTCTAGTTGAGGCTGGCTGTAGAATGAGGCTATGAATGGAGCGGTGGAGAAAAGGAGAAGGTACATGGCTATCCCGATAAATATATTGAAAAAGAATACCGTCGAATAGTCTACATATGTTCTTCCCTGTTTCTGGATAAGAGCGTTCGAGAAGCCACTATCAACGAACGTTTGAGCTACCGCCATGAAAATACCAAGCATGGCGACAAGCCCATAGTCGGAAGGCGACAAGATACGAGCGATGAAAAGACTTAACACGAATTGAGCTCCCTGTACCGAAATCCTTTCCATGCTACTCCAAAAAAGACCGTTTACTGTTTTGCTTGCCATGTATTATTCGGGTTGTTTTTGAGAGGTTGATTTATTAGCCAACAATTGGTGCTTTTGCTCAGACATTACAAGCCCTAACAACATCATTATAAAGAAACCCCGATGTCCGGTAAACGTGGCATCTGCGATATTCTCAATCAATAGATACCCGATGATAAGAAAAGGTATAATAAAATATTTCTCCTTTTGCGTAGAGAGAAATAGTTTGTAGGCTTTCCGTATGATATAGGCGAAAAATAGTATATATAAGAATACGCCTATTATCCCAAATTGAGCTAAACAGGGATAATAGGTGTCCGCTATATAACTATAATTGTTTTTACTGATCCCTTTTACATTCTCGATACCGTATTTTGCGTATAGAGGCGAATAATAAACGCCAGAGGAGTGGGAGGCAAAACTAGCGAAGCCCGACCCAAATGGGAAAAAGTCCTTGAAAATCTCGAAAGATGTGACGTATAGCATGGCACGGGCCATGAATTCCTCGGGAACACTGTCCAAGGATTTACCCACACCAAAGTACATGACCATTTTTTTCCAGCTAGCTAAAACCATTGCGGCAAGACTTAATACGGCTATCGCTATTGTCTTGAAATTGAGCTTCAGACGACTTATGTTCCCGAAGAATATCACGGTGACCAGAGATATGATAAAAAATCCATAGAACTTTGAACGAGCCGAGAATAATCCAATCGCTAAAATAAGGATAAAGATCATCTTATCAATTTTAGCACCTTCGCTACAATAATAATAAAGCAGGGAGGATGCGGTTATGATAGCGGCGAAATAAGCGACATGCCCAACAGTTACTCTGAAGGCGAGTGGATAGACTAGAGACGCACATCCTATAAGAAACATGAAAAAGGATATAATAAGAATGATTTTTTTTATCAAATCTTTCTGTTTCGAACTAAATACAGGACAGAGATAATAAACTGCGAAAAAAGCTAAATAGGGTTTAAATTGGATAATCATGTCTGAGATGATTCCTTTCGCAGAGTTACTATGTATATAAAACGAATAAATCGTATAAAATATGAAAACAGAGCTTACCGCTAGAAATGACTTATTTATAGCCCAATCCGGCGTCTTGAATGTTGCGAAAATAAATAAGATAAGCAAGATGCAAGCACATATCTCATCTATACTATCAAATCCGATCGTTCCATAAAGGACCAATCCAAATATGAACGTGAAAATAAATAAGTTATAAAATTGCTTGTTTATGAATTCTTGTATCATCTTTTTTATTTGCTAGGAACGACCTTTGGTTGTAACTGAAATGTTTCTTTTTCTCTTTGAGGTGCACTTGTGAGGTGCTGAGCCTCAGATTTGATCTTAAATCTGTTTTTCCTAAAGAAATAAAAGAAACTTTTCAAATGAATTAACGTTTTCTTATTAAGACGCTGACTACTTCTTTGGTGAACATGCGTCATTTTGGATAAAGGGTAATAGACTACCTTCTTATTCTTTTTCCAACAACGATAGCAAATATCCATATCTTCTACATACAAGAAGAATTTCTCGTCAAATCCTTTTAGTTCATTGTAGAATGTGTGAGAGATCAAAAACGCTGCTCCCATACACCAATCGACCTCTGTAGGAGTGTCCATAGGAAGGTTCTTCAGTAAATAGGTTTGAACATTTTTATTGCCGGACTTATCATTTCCTTTGGTAAGAGCCCGATTTAGCAAAATCTTAATTGAAGGAAATCTACGTGCAGAATATTGCAATGAGCAGTCCCGGTTTTGTAACTTGGGTGCGACAATTCCACATGAAGGATGTTTTATCGCATAGTTGTATAATTTGTCGATTGCTCCTTGCGTTAATATGATGTCTGGGTTTAATATAAGTATATAATTCCCTATAGCATGTTTTGCTCCAATATTATTATTTCGGGCAAAACCATATTTCTTTTGATTCTCAATGAGTTTTATGGTAGGATAATTGTTCCGGATATAATCGGCGGTTCCGTCAGTAGAACAATTATCAACAAAAATAACCTCGAATGAAACGGATGGACTTCCTACTGAATACAAAGACGCAAGCATCTCTTTCACGTATGAAAGGTGATTCATGCCAACTGTTATAATCGATATTTCTGGTTTCATTATCATTTTGTCCTATTATGTTTTTAATTTTATAGATGCAATTTATGTTCTATTTGTTGATGATAGATTGTATTTTTCACCTATTATAACATTATTAAGTTTGTTGGTCGGGTTATTACCTTAAACCGATTCTTCTTTAAAAAGTAAATCGTACCATCAGATGAGCAATTATCTACGATGATGACTTCGAGCGGGACTGATGGCCTTCCTGTCGTGAACAACGAATTTAGTATCTCCATGATATATTTGAAATGATTCCTTGTTATGGTTATAATAGATACATAAGGTGTCATAAACTAGTATATGCGTTTTGATAAGACAAAGACATTTTCTTCGCTGTATAATGCTTTTGGAATATGTCTTGTACTTCTCGTGCGACTTCTGTACGATCTAACAGGAGCACTTTTTCTATTTTGTCGAATAAACTATTACTGTCTTTATTGTTGAAAATATATCCTGTCGTGACGCTCATCTTCGATAGCACCTCTTGGTGTGAAGGTATATCAGAAAGTAACATAGGTAATCCTACTGTCATACTCTCCAACAGCGTGTTTGCCAATCCTTCGACATCTGAGGCTGAAATATAATAATCGGAAGCGATTAAGTAATCATAAACATTCGTTTTAAAACCGGGTAAAAGAATCCGGTCATCACCTTCTTTTTTTAAATCTTCCCATAAGGGTCCCTCACCGAGCATGATCAATCCCACTTGCTTGGCCCCTATTTGTTTAAAGGCACGTATTAATAGTTCAGGATTCTTCTCTCCTGAGAAGCGCCCGATAAAAATAAAATATCGGATATCGTCTTTTAGTCCTAAATCTTTTCTTAGCTTTTGCCGATAAATCGGATCGCAATTCCAGATGGGTAACGAAGATCCATTGGGTATGCAAGAGATGTCCCAACCTTTATTTTCTTTATAGAGTTTTCCTACACTTTCAGAGCAACCTATGGGGAGATCTACTTTTCGGGTGAAGAAATGGTTCAGTTGATTGACGATATCTCCTTTAAATTTTCCATATAATATCTGCTGCTGCAGTCCCGGATAGATATGAATCGTATAGATTCGTTTATACTTTCGAGGTAAAAAGCACATTAAATATAATGAACGCGGACAATGCGCATGAAGCATATCCGGATTGATCAATTTTACCTCTTGTTTTAGTGCCGTGAATAAAGCGAATGGATTAAGAGGCGTTTCTGGTGCCAATTGATGAATCGAAAGCGGATACTTCTGGAAATCCTTAATTCGGGTAGTTTTTTTCTCTGGTATGAAAGTAATGATAGATACCTTGAACTTGGAGAAGTCCATATATTGGATAATGTTATACATAACATTAACCGGGCCTTCGTTGCATAATGATGATACCAAGAAACAAACTTTAGTCATGCTCTCTTCCTTATTTTTCTTTACTGTCAAACTGTACCTGCAATAATAACGGACGGGTGAATCTATTATTGTTGATTTCTCCGTTTGTTTAACAATGTAAGATTTCCCTCTATTAAAGGGAAACCGAATACAAAGTTAACAGTTATTTCTTTAAAAACAGACGAACATATGATTTTTTTCAATTTGTATATTTATGATAGCGGATTTCTATGAATTATTGTACATTTGCATACGTTTTTAAGATATTTTGAGAAATAAAGGGAATTATGAAAATAGCAATAGTTGGAACAGGCTATGTAGGCTTGGTAACAGGTACGTGTTTTGCGGAAATGGGTACAGAGGTGTTTTGTGTAGATGTGGATAAAAATAAGATCGATAATCTGAAGAAAGGCATCGTTCCCATTTATGAGCCGGGTTTGGATGAATTGGTGGCTCGTAATATGCAGGCGGGGCGTTTGCATTTTACTACCGAGTTAAAAGAATGTCTGGATGAGGTGGAAGTCTTGTTTTCCGCAGTGGGGACGCCTCCAGATGAGGATGGAAGCGCGGATTTGAAATATGTGTTGGAGGTTGCTCGGACCGTGGGAAGATACATGAATAAATATATCTTGGTTGTTACTAAAAGTACGGTTCCAGTAGGTACTGCCCAGAAGGTAAAGCGAGCTATTAAGGATGAGCAAGCTAAGCGGAATGTAAATATAGAGTTCGATATTGCTTCTAACCCAGAGTTCTTGAAGGAAGGGGCTGCGGTAAAGGATTTTATGAGTCCGGACCGTGTAGTTGTAGGAGTGGAATCCGAGCGTGCCGAGAAATTGATGTCAAAGTTATATCGTCCGTTTTTACTGAATAATTTCCGGGTGATTTTTATGGATGTCCCTTCTGCTGAAATGACTAAATATGCGGCAAACGCTATGTTGGCGACTCGTATCAGTTTTATGAATGATATCGCTAATTTGTGTGAGATTGTCGGTGCTGACGTAAATATGGTGCGTAAAGGGATTGGGACGGATGCTCGTATCGGTAGTCGTTTTCTGTATGCGGGTTGTGGATACGGAGGTTCTTGTTTCCCGAAAGATGTCAAAGCGCTTGTGAAGACCGCTGCCGATAGTGGTTATCAGATGCGTATATTGGAAGCGGTAGAGGCTGTAAATGAAGAGCAGAAGTCAATATTGTTTCGTAAGTTAGTGAAGCATTTTAACGGGGATATCAAAGGTAAGCGTATCGCTTTATGGGGGTTGGCGTTTAAGCCGGAGACAGATGATATGCGAGAGGCTCCTTCATTGGTTTTGATCGAAAAGTTAAGAAACGCCGGATGTCTGGTTTCGGCTTATGATCCAGTGGCTATACCTGAGGCTCAAAGACGTTTGCCTGAAGATGTGATTTCTTATGTTAAAGATATATATGAGGCTGTGATAGATGCGGATGCACTATTGTTGGTTACTGAATGGAAAGAATTCCGTATGCCTTCTTGGTCTGTTATTAAGAAATTAATGGCTACGCCTTTAATCTTGGATGGACGTAATATCTATGATAAGGCAGAATTGGAGGAGGCCGGTTTTATTTATCATTGCATAGGTCGGTAAAGACCTTTTGGTTGGAAATAAGTTATGGGGCTGTGTTGCAATTCTTTGCTTGACACAACCCAATTGTCTATTTCATCAATTCTTTCTTTAACGAACACCCACTACATCCGCAACAAGGGTCTTTGGATTTGGGGGCGGCGAACATTCGATAAACCTTATATGCGATATATCCGATAATCGAGATACCAATAACGCAAACTGCTATATCTTGCCACATACCTATAAATTTACCTTCTAATATAACTAAATAAGACATAGGAAAGTTCTTAGCAAAATAAACCCACAAAGAAATTCCCCGTTTGATAAACAATGAAAGAAACGATCCATGCTAGGACACAAGTATAAATGATAACGAATATACCCCATTTCCATGAGCCAGACTCGTTGACAATAGCCGATATAGTTGCTATGCACGGAAAATAAATCAAGACGAAAAGCATTAAGCTAATCGCTATGAGCGGTGTGAATACCAAATTACCTTCTGCGTTACGGTCTTGCTTCAAACGCTCCGACAGGGCTTGGCTGTCATCATCGGCATTCCCCGTGTATAATACGCTTAACGTGCTGACAACAACTTCTTTCGCCGCCATACCGGTAAGTAGGCTTACACTCATTTTCCAATCGAATCCTAAAGGAGCCAAGATCGGTTGAATCGTCTGGCCGATACGCCCGATATACGAATTTTGTTGGTGGTCGATTGCCTTCAAGCGTTCTAACTCCTCTATCGTATCTGTTTTTTCTTGAGAATCCAACTCCGTATTTTCGATCTCCGCTATCTGGCGATCAAACTGATCTCCGCTCTCCGAATGTCTGGGGAAATACCCAAGGAACCAGATGATGATAGAAGCGACCAAGATGATACCTCCCATCTTGTGCAAGTATTGTTTCGCTTTCTCCCACATATGGATCATGATGGATTTGCCGGTAGGCATCCGATAGGGGGGGAGTTCCATTACGAAAGGAACATCCTCCTCGTTAAACAGGAAGCGTTTGAAAAGACGGGCCATGATAACTGCCAGCAAGATTCCGGATACATATAAAGCTAATAACACAAAGCTGGCGTTCTTCGGGAAAAACGCCCCGGTCAGCAATACATAAACTGGCAGGCGGGCGCTACAGCTCATCAACGGATTTACCAACATCGTTATCATCCGGCTATTACGGCTCTCTATCGTACGGGAGGCCATGATAGCAGGAACATTACAACCGAATCCCATCACTAAAGGGATGAACGACTTTCCATGCAGTCCCATCTTATGCATGATCTTATCCATGATAAAAGCCGCACGTGCCATATATCCGGAGTCTTCCATGAACGATATGAACATATACAGAATCAAGATATTCGGCAGGAACACGATAACACCTCCCACGCCACCGATGATACCATCCACGAGAAGATCCTTCAAAGGTCCTTCCGACATATGGCTGCGCACGAAATTACCGATCACTTCGACCAATGCCTCTATCCATTCCATCGGATAGCCTCCCAAACGGAAAGTGGCCTCGAACATGATCCACATGAATAGGATAAAGATAGGGAAGCCTAAGACTTTATGCGTGACGAATAGATCGATGATCTGCGTACTCGTTGCCTCTTTGATCGTATTTTGTTCGTAAGTCTCACGCAACGCTCCGGAAATAAAGCCATAGCGTGCGTTCGTGAATGCGGTCTCACAATCCTCTTGCAATAACTTTTCTATTAGGGCTGTATTACGGTCTCTTTCTTGGAAGATCGTTTCGGCACCGGGCAGCGTTTTTATAAATGTCTCTATCTCCCGGTCTCCCTCTAATAGCTTGATAGATAGATAGCGCTTTGACAAGCTTTTGGGTATATCCACGCTATTTTTCAAGGTCTTCCTAACGTTGCTGATCCCTTTCTCTAAAGACTCTCCGTAATTAATATGGATATGACGGATGACAGGATCTTCTTCTTCGTATACCTTGATTACACGGTTAAACAAATCCTCTATGCCAAAGCCTGTTTTACTTACGGTCGGGATAATCGGTGCCCCGATCATTTTTGCTAAGGACTCATGATCGAATTTATTACCATGGCGTTCCAGCTCATCATACATGTTTAAGGCGATTACCATGCGAACGTCCATATCGATCAGTTGGGCGGTCAAATATAGGTTTCGCTCCAGATTGGATGCGTCGATAACATTGATCACCACGTCTGGTTGCTCTTCATTCAAATGCTTACGCACGTATAATTCTTCCGGCGTGTAAGCGGATAGGGAGTAAGTACCCGGTAAATCTACGATGCGGAATGTATAGCCATTCTGTTGGAAGGTTCCTTCCTTGGCATCTACGGTCACGCCGCTATAGTTACCCACATGCTCATGTGCTCCGGATGCGAAATTGAAAAGAGAGGTCTTTCCGCAGTTCGGATTACCAACCAAGGCTACGTTAATTGTTTTTCCTTTATGTAATGCGATGGCTTGCAATTCATTGCCGGGAGGCAGGATAAAAGAGTCTGCACTCCTGTTCGTATCTTGTACCGAGGTAGCTTGTTCCTTCTCGAAATCCGCCGCGCTAACGACTTCGATCAATGCGGCGTCCGAGCGTCGCAATGAGACATCATATCCCATTACACGATAGTGAATAGGGTCTTTGAGCGGAGCGTTTTGTATAACGATCACTTCTTTCCCTCTGATAAATCCCATCTCGATAATGCGTTTGCGGAAAGCTCCGCGACCCATTACCTTTACTATAACACCTTTATCGCCTGTGCGAAGTTCTGATAATCTCATGTCCTATTAAATGTTACGCAAAGGTAGCTTGAAAACTTCGTACCACCAATACCAACTAATAGGTATTTTTTTATTTCCATGGGTTGTTTTTCGAGTATTTTATGTATGTTTGTGCCACAAATTTCAACTTTAGACAAATGAAACTACGAATTACTTTGTTCGCTACCTTATTGGTTCTTCTGTCTGCTTGTTTTACAGGCTGTAAAAAAGAATTGAAGGATTTCTCTTTTAGTTATAGTATGGAAAGTGTAGATAACTACAAACTAATGGTTCTGTTTGATAGTGACAAGACATTCCGTATCGAGGAGTATAATTATTATATGGATAATTTCGCCAAGAAACGAGATCCTAAAATTATGGAGGGGACATTGACTGACGAGGAGTTTGCTTCTTTAAAACCGATTCTGCAAAAATGTAATTTCTTTAAGATGAAAGACTCTTATGGCTTTGAGGAGGAGACGAACCGGGATTTAGGAGATATCATGTATCAGGTTTCATTTACTACGGAAGGTAAGGAGAAATTTATCTCTATCCGTAATAGCGATACCGGACAATTTTCCGCTTCTTTCGTGAAGTTGATCGGTTTTATCAATACATTCTTGAATAATCATAAAAATGACTAAACGCTTTTAGCCGGAGATGGAGAATAAACGAAACCGGGTTCTATTGTGCTTAGGCTCTAATTGGGATAAAGAGAAAAATATGGAGCGCGCGGCGGAGATGCTGCGTGCTCATTTTGTTTTTATACAGTTTTCTCAGCCAGTTTATACGGAACCGATCGATTGTCCATTATCAACTACATTTTTGAATCGAGTGGCTGTTTTGTATAGCGAGGAGAGTCCGGCGCGAATAAAGGATGTCTTGAAAGATATAGAATGCTGCATCGGCCGTAAGCCAGAAGATAAATCTTGTGGACGTGTGCCGATAGATATTGATTTATTGCAGTGGAACGACCAAATCTTGAAAGCTGAGGACTTGACCCGTGAATATGTTCTAGATGGCATCTGCTCGCTCCTTGCCGCAGGAGAGAATGATGAATGGTGCCAATAGAAAACCAAAGGAGCCGCTGTTGCGGATCAATGCGTTGATACCTTTGCATATCAAAGAAAGAACTGGGTTGCTTCGGTCTGCGTTATAAAATCCTTTCTCTACTTTAAGCTTGAACTGGTAGGGTGCCAATAAGTCCTCATAAGTCTGTATGGGAAGGATTCGTTCGGCCCAATTACCTGTAGCCGGATCGCAAGTATTGTATGGGTCTTCCGGACTTGGTAAACTCTTTTTCTCGATCGCTTTTTGGATATCGGGATAGGTCAAGCCTCTAGTCTGCCGAGCCCATGTCTCTACTTCTTTTGGGGAGAAAGCCGGGCAAAGTTTCGTTATGAATTGCTCTCGTAATGTATAATAGTTGGGGGATTCCAAAGATCCACTTTCGCATCCGACCATCATCTTATGTAACCGTTGTTGGACATACGGGTTGAATGGTGTAGAGGCTGTCGTGAATAGTAGATACATGGAATCGTTTATATGGATTAAATCCTTGAAGAACAAAGATAAATCATAGACATGCTCTATCAGGTCCGTAGCGATTAAAAGTTGGGGGCAGACTTTGTTCCTTGCGCACCAGTCCGCAAGAACATCTGAATCTCCATGGAGTATGATATCGGGGCCTATTCCTATTATTTGTTTCAATAGCTGGATCGTCTCCACGGAAGATGGGTTAAGATCAATATAAATAACTTGTCCTATTCCTATGGATTTCGCCAGAATACTAAGGAAGCCGGTTCCTCCTCCATAATCGATTAGCGTGACATCGGAGATAGGGGTTTGTATCGCTTGAAGTCCTCTTTGCAGGCAATCTGCGTATATATGCATGAAATAGCTTAACGCCGGCTTTAAGTTGCCGATGTATCGCTTATTATAATCGCTGATCGGTAATTTATTATAGTCGATCGCTTTCAAACGTTCGGTTAATGTATGTAATAAATCACTTCTATTCTCTTTCATCATATATCATCTTGTATAAACGTATCCCCTGATCTTCATTAGAAAAAGCAGGGAACAATAATTGTTTTCGTTTATCTATCACCTCTTTATCTATAGGTAGGGCCATTAATTGTTCGCAAGCCCGTATCATCTCATCCGGCGTATCGGCGATATGGCATAAAGGATCTAATCCGCTACCCGCTAGCATGAGATGATTGACAATCGTATGCCTTCCGGCGAATAAGCTGTTCAAAAGCTTTAGTTTTAGGCCGGTATCTTGAAATGTGATTAGCATATGAATTTGTGCGTTGTGGATCAATGCGTCCATACGTTCCTTACTGGGATTTGCTTCTACTTTTATATGTGGGTAAGGAGCGGCTGCCTCTCGTATCAAACGGGTCGGGTTCATGCCCGCTATTATGCAGGTATGTTTTAATTGGCTGAAAACATGCTTGGTGAGAAATAACACGGCTCGTTCATTCTCGATAACGGATAACTTGCCATGATATAAAATATAATCGGATTTTCCCGGTTCGGCCGTAATCCGGTTATTCTCGTGGAAACAAGGAACGAACTCGATCCTTTGATTGGGAAATTGTTTTCGTAAATAGTCTGCGTCTGTCGTGGATACGGCGATTATCAGATTTGCGTACCGTGCTACTTTCTGATAGGCTTGGAAGCGCATGGCCTCGATCTTGAAAAAGGCATTGCGAACCAATCCTTTGCCAGACTTTGCCAAGTGGCGATAATAATCGTGCTCGATATTGCACTCCCGGAATATCTTCATCCGGTTTCTTAAACGGGGATCGTCCATATAATAGCAGGAGTGGAGGCCCTCAAATAAGATCGGGTAATCATTTTGTAAAAGATTCTCGATCAAGCGATGATCTTTACGGCTATATACATTGTAAGGGAGCCATGTTAAATTAGCGATTACCCCGGTACGGCGTTTATAATAGAAAACCTTGTCGCAAATGCTTTCTAATTCCGGCGCGTGCGGACGTTCATATTCGAAACAATGTAATATGAGTTTCACGCCGCAAGCACGCAAGGCTTCCAGTTTATAATACACATCAATAACCCCTCCGTAATTGGCGGGATAAGGTATATTGAACGATACTATGTTGAGGTATTTATCCATCTGCTTAAATTTCCTCAAATATACGCGCAAATTGGCTAGCTTGTTCTTTCCGGGAATAATTCGATAGCTTATCCCGATTGACGGGCGAGGTCGTATATCCTTTTTCCTGCCATTCCTCATAGTAATGTTTCAAGAAATCGTACACCTCGTCTACCCGGGTTGCGGCCAGTCCGGAATGGGTCTCCTTGATGGCTTCGGCGAGGTAGGCCTCGTCACTTTGTACGCATAAGATGGGTTTTTCTACCGCAAGCGATTCAAAGAACTTAGTTGTCATGAAGCCTTTTGGACCAGACGTGTCAAACTTATTCGTCAAGGAAAGCAGCACCGAGCTTTTGTTCAAGATGAGGGGAATATCGGATGCCGGTACATACTCATGGTAATCCATGAAAGATTGCACCCCATGTCGTTCGGCCTCTTGGCGGATGATGGAGCGGGACTCTTGATCGGTATACCATACAACTCGAAAAGTTTCGGGGATAATGACCTTGTCCTCCGTAAGACGGGCGATGGCTGCAAATAATAACTCCGGATTTCGGATCGCTAAACTTAACAACCGTCCGGTATAGGTAATGATAAACCGGGAGGTCTTGATTTGTTGCGGATAGAACAACTCAGGATCGAATCCGTTATAAATCAGTCTTACGTTGGGATTATACTGTTTGAGTACCTCCACATGCCAAGGCGATACAGTCGTGACACAATCCGCTACCTCCAAAGCGTTATTCCGCTTTTTAAGTAACCGTTTGCGAAATCGCTTTGTGATGAATGCGTCTAACCATGAAAATGTATGGAATTTATGCGATATATATTCGTTGGAGGCGTATTGCTCGATAATATCTCGTAAATCCACGACGAAAGGGAGGTTGGTATGGATCGCTAACGTCTTGGCAGCGGTTAAAGGAAAGGTGCGGTATGTGCTACACAATATTCCTTTGTACTGGTTGGTCTTTATTAAGGGAATACATGCGTTGATTATTCTCATGTCTTTATAACCAAACAAGATGTCTAGAAACATGACCCACATCCATTCGATATGCTTTGAGATCTTTCCTGATGCTTTGTAGTAGCGGACGCAATACACGTCCGCATACCCTGTAAGGAATTCGAATGTATTGTCTTCTATGTATTCTGTCACTACGGTAACTTCCCATCCCATGCGTGTCAAATATTTGCATAGATATCCCATTCTGGGGGCGAAAGCGGGTGGGAACATATCACATATGATAAGGAGTTTATTCATGGATTCAATCAGTGTTATAAGAATAGACGAACGACTTCAAACGCTTCCGCATAGGTACATCCCGCTTGGACACCCCGTGCTCTCGCTAATGAATAGATAAAGTCCTTGGATAGATAATCTCTCGCTCCTTGCGATTTATAGGCTTTCAATGATTCTACCTTTGCGTCGATATGGCGCTCTTCCAGCCTTACAAAACATTGTGTATTGAATGTCAAGTTGTTCCAGATTAACTCATAACCTAATATATTCGTGTTTTTGAACGCCCGTAGACCCTCTTGGGCGATCGTCGTATGATCTTGGTGGATGTCGTGCAAGCTAGGGATGAAGACTAGGTCAAAATCGGATACTTTTTTCAGGCGTATTAACTCCTCTAATATCTCTTGTCTTGCGTATCCCAGTTTTCTTACTTCGTAATTGTATATGATTAGGTTTTCCGGTTCTATACCTAAGGTCTGGGTCGCTTGCTTGACCTCTGTCTTCAAGATATCTTTCGGAAAACCCTCGGGAACCGATTGCTGTGCGGTGGAGAAAGCCACATAGGTCACTTTTTTACCATCTTCTATCAGGCGTGAGATAGTTCCCCCCAACCCAAGTTCCCCATCATCCGTATGAGGGGCGAGGACTAAAATATTTTTACAATTAGTAATCATTCTTTCTGATTTATTTGAATACAGGGATTTTATTGTTTTCACTGCTTCGCTAATTCTTTTAATAGCTGGGCGTATAATTTACGTAAATAACTTCCGGACCCTTCTTGTACGGAGTCATTATGCCATAGTAAAACCAATTCACCTCCTACATTATTTACTTGTTCCACTAAATTCCGGCAATAGGTTAAAGCCCTGTCAAAATCCAGTCCCATATATTTCTCCTCCTCTAGGGTACAATCCATTATAATAAGCGGATGTAGTCGGAGAGGAGATAGCCGGCGGGTGATCGGATTGATCCAACGAACCGGGTAGCAAGTCCCTAACCGGAATCCGGAGACATCGGCGTACCCCATGGTGAAATCGTCCGTAACCCCAGCAGCCTCTATTTGGTCCATATCTTCCGGTTCCCGGATTGCCAAGAAATGATGACGGTTGAACCGAACATTTTTACCGATATGATCTTCCAGACCGGTTTTCTCTTTCCGGATAAGGCTGGGAGTCGTACCCGCTTGGTAGCTACTATGCAAACCAATAGTTACATTATGCTCTAAAGCACTTTTTATCAATTTACGAATATCTTTATTCCTCAAATCGTAATGAGGTTTGTCGTGCTTGGCTTTCCCCCCGTTCCGGATAAATAGGATAAGGTGACATTGTTCCTTCCCGATCAAGTCCTGAAGGATACTATTCTGGCGGAAAAACCAAGGGAAGGTATAAAACGGGTCTTTCTCAAGGGAACCGAATTTACCTTGAAAGGATTTATATAAACCTCTTCTATCTCTAATAGACCGTATCAAACCTTTCCACGAACGATATAGAGTCGGAGAATCTACGTCGTGCGTGAGGTAGATCTTCCGGATTTGCTTTTTTACCTCGGGTACACGTAACCGGGATTGGCGCAGCCAACGATGAAGCAGCATGCGATATTCATCCACGATCGGACGATGCAGGAAACCGGCCCGGTAGGGCAAGGACTCTTTACCGGGAAATCTTCCATGCTCATCCCGAAGTCCACGCCGTACCATCTCCTCGTATCTGGAAATGAGAAAATAAGTACTTGCGATGATATCGGCATGAACCACCCATGTATCTCTTATCCATTCCTCTTTCGGCGAGCCGAATAACAAGGGGATACCTTGAACCTCTTGCAAGGGGAGTTCCGGTAAGGAAGCGGGAGTCCCGTATGTTTGTCCATCAAAGAAGCCGGATGGAATGATAACGACGTTATATCGGTCGAATTTATTGGGATCAGCCGTGTACCCGATCGTTTCCACCAGTTCGCTAGGGACATCATCTCCTACAAGAAAACGTATTATATAATGTAAAGTGCGATTTTTCATACCCATTTGCTTAGTTTAATGCGTGCTCTGTCTAATAAACTCAATTTCCCCCTAGATATTGTGAAAAATGGGGTTTGGATAGCTCCGAACTCGCGGAAGAAACGTTCTACTCCGGGTAGCATAGACCCTTCGAAATCAAATACCGTCGTAAATTGAGAAACGAAATGAAGACATTCCCACAGGACGTAGCTTTGCGCTCCGGAACCTCTATAGGCCGGATTTCCTCCTCCTGCGAGATAGTAAGCCGATCGATCTTGCCATACGATGAAAGCGGCCGCATGTAAATGGCCTTGCTCGTCATAACCTCCCCATAAATCACCTTGTCCTCTTTGCCGGCAAGTGGCGATCAAGTCTTTCAGTACATTCGTGTCTTCCTTGATTCGTACATGCTGGCGATCAAATGTTTGGGCTTGTACAGCTAGGAACTCATTCAAAGGAATCCCTTTTTTTACGGATATATGGTATTTATTCTGCGCTTTCGCAATATTTCGCCGGATATTGGGGCTCATATTCTCCCATACCGCTTGATGATCCCGGATATTTTTTAATAAATAGGTATAACGTGTCGTTTGGTTATATCCCGCCCAATAAAACGGAAGCCAATCCGTAATGTCATAATTGAAATTTTGCAGGAAGTGCGGATAGCGTTTTAGTTCTTCCGTGAATTGTTTGCATAGTTCTTGACGTCGTCCTAACTCGGTCGTATATTTCGTGTCGGAGGAACTTGCGGCGAACCAAGGGCCCATCGTTTGGGTGTAAGAAGGCATTGAGACAATATCGGAATGGGGGATGTAAAGGGGGAGGGTTGCCTGTATCCTTCCCTTTTGTTCTATAAGCAAGACATCCCATTTTTTTTCTCCGCAAACCGTATCCAACCACCAGTCATGTGAGAAGATCGGTATATTTTTTTCAGTATTGCAAAATAAACGATATTTGTCTTTATTACTCATTACAATTTCGTATAGGGGCGGGGTTTGCCCGCCCCCGCAAATTACTTGTTGGCTTTTAATGCCTCAAATATTAATTCGGATAATTCGTCTGCCAATTCGGGATTGTCCTCGACACATTGTTTTGCCGCATCACGACCCTGTCCCAATTTGGTATCGTTGTAGCTGTACCATGAACCGCTCTTCTTGATGATATTCAGTTCAGAACCAAGATCGATGATCTCTCCGGAACGGGAAATACCTTGACCGAACATGATATCGAACTCTGCCTTGCGGAATGGAGGAGCCACCTTGTTTTTTATAACTTTCACACGCACTTGGTTTCCCTTGATCTCGTCACCATCTTTCAGCTTTCCAATACTACGGATATCCAAACGGACAGAAGCATAGAATTTCAATGCGTTACCACCTGTCGTCGTTTCAGGGTTTCCGAACATTACACCGATCTTATCACGCAATTGGTTGATGAAGATACAGGTCGTATTCGTCTTATTGATCGCGGCCGTCAACTTACGAAGGGCTTGCGACATTAGACGAGCTTGCAGACCCATCTTGCTGTCTCCCATATCGCCCTCAATCTCGGCTTTAGGAGTCAATGCGGCTACGGAGTCGATAACAATGATATCTACGGCGGATGAACGGATCAATTGCTCGGCTATTTCCAAGGCCTGCTCACCGTTATCCGGCTGGGAGATCCATAGGTTCTCTACATCAACGCCTAACTTTTCAGCATAGAAACGGTCAAAAGCATGCTCCGCATCGATAAATGCGGCGATACCTCCTTTTTTCTGAGCCTCGGCGATCGCATGGATCGCTATCGTTGTCTTACCGGAAGATTCCGGACCATAGATCTCGACGATACGTCCTTTCGGATATCCACCTACGCCCAGCGCTGCGTTTAAAGCGATAGAGCCTGTCGGTATCACCTCGATATCCTCGATGCTTTCATCGCCCAGTTTCATGATCGAACCTTTTCCGTAGTTCTTCTCGATTTTATCCATTGCCGCACGTAAAGCTTTTAGCTTATCCGTGTTAGCGGCTGGTTTACCACCTTCTTCTTTCGCTTTTTCTTCGAACAAATTTTCTTCTTTTGCCATATGTGTCCCTTATAAATTAAGGATTTGATTTGCATGGTCTTTTGTCTTCACCTCTTTCGGCCCGATGATATTGGTAACAATACCTTCCTCGTTAATGATAAAGGTGGTCCGGAGAGTCCCCATGTATGAACGTCCGTACATTTTTTTCTCAGCCCACACACCAAACTGTTCTTGTAAGGCCGTGTCTGTGTCCGCTATTAAACGGAAAGGTAAGTTTTGCTTTTGTATAAAGCCTTGATGCGATTTGGCGCTATCTTTACTTACTCCGATGATCTCGAAGCCTTTCGCTTGTAAGGCTTGATAGCCGTCACGTAAGCTGCATGCTTCCGCCGTGCAACCGCTCGTATTATCTTTCGGATAAAAATAGAGCGCTACTTTTTTCCCTTTATAGTCACTCATCTTTACCTCTTTACCGTCTTGATCGGTTCCCAAAAACTCGGGAACCTTATCGCCTATTTGTATTGCCATATTACAATTCTAAGTCAATGTTAAACAATTCATGCCAAGGCAAACCTTGCTCATTCAGCTCTTTCATGAATGGGTCCGGATTGAATTCCTCCACATTCCATACACCCGGTTTCTTCCAAATGCCTTGCATAAATAATTTGGCGCCGATCATGGCGGGAACACCGGTGGTATAACTAACACCCTGCGCTCCTGTCTCTAGATAAGCGGCATGGTGGCTACAGTTGTTGTATACGTAATAAGTTAATTCCTTACCGTCCTTGATACCACGGATGCGGCAACCGATGGAAGTCTCGCCAGTATAATTCTCTCCCAGATCACCCGGGTTCGGCAGTACGGCTTTTAAGAATTGGATCGGAACGATTTCCTGCCCGTTGTAAAGGATCGGGTCGATACGAGCCATACCGATATTTTGGATGACACGTAGATGAGTCAAGTATTCCTGTCCGAAAGTCATCCAGAAACGAGCCCGTTTGAGGGTCGGGAAGTTTTTGGTCAAACTTTCCAATTCCTCGTGATACATCAAATACGATTCTTTCGGTCCTACATTCGGATAATTCAAGGCTTTATGTACGCTTAACGGATCGGTCTCCTTCCATTCCCCATCCTCGAAATATTTGCCACGTTGAGTAATCTCACGGATATTGATTTCCGGATTGAAATTGGTAGCGAATGCCTTATGGTGATCTCCTGCGTTGCAGTCTACGATATCCAGATAGTGTATCTCGTCGAAATGATGCTTTGCCGCATAGGCTGTATATACGCCGGTAACCCCCGGATCGAAACCACATCCCAAGATAGCGGTAAGACCGGCTTTCTCGAAACGATCTTTATAGGCCCATTGCCAGCTGTATTGATATTTGGCTTCATCAAGCGGTTCGTAGTTGGCCGTATCTAAATAGCTAACACCGTATTCCAGACAAGCATCCATGATATGCAAATCTTGATAAGGTAAGGCCAGATTTACCACCAAATCCGGTTTGAAGGCGTTAAACAAGGCAACAAGCTCTTGCACGTTGTCTGCGTCTACCTGTGCGGTTTGCACTTTCACGTTCTTGATATCGGCGGCGATCTTGTCGCATTTACTTTTCGTACGGCTAGCTACCATGATATCCGTGAAGACATCCGCATTCATCGCTATTTTCTTAACAGCAACGGTACTTACGCCCCCTGCACCAATAACTAATACTCTTCCCATTTACTAATAGAATTAATCTTGTTAATATACAGTTTACAAGGTTTTCAACCAATGGACAAATATACGGCTTTTCCTTGACAATCCCTATATATTTATTCATTTTAGAACGGAAGAGGGAAAAGAAAGATACAGCTAATGAATGTGAATAATGAAAATAGTCGTACTTTTGTCACATTTACTGTTTAAAGTTTGGACATGAGATTCTTAAATAATGTCGGGGGTATTTTTATTCTGCTTTTATTAGCGTTGGGGTGTAAACCTGAGGCGAAGCGGAGCCGTGTGCTTGTGATCCAATCTTTTCGGTGGGATGATAAGAACTATCTGGAATTAAACTCAGATATCCGGAAAGAGCTGGGAAAAAATCGGGTGAATGCGGACATCCGTACGTTTTATCTCGACTGCGAGTGTTATATGGCTGAGGAGGAAGAGGAACGGATGTATAACTTTATCGATACGATCCGTCTTTGGAAGCCCGACATCATATTGGTGAATGATGATCAGGCTACCTATACGTTGATGAAATGCGGCCATCCTTTTGTAAAGAAAGTTCCGGTTGTTTTCTCTGGCGTCAATTTCCCTAATTGGGATTTGCTGGAAGAATATCCGAATGTAACAGGTAGCTGGGATAAGATTGATTATGAGGAGAACCTTCGTTTGATCGATCGGCAAATGGGAAAGTCTCGCATTTATATCAATTATGATAAGACCTCCTTAGGGCAGTTGGCTTTCCGGGAGTTGATAAAAGCGGTCGATACGAGCCGGTATGTGTTGGATTATAATCAATTGGCTTTCCAATTAAATGATCCGGACTTTAAGGTGGATTCCATGATGTTTAGAACCGAGATGAGAATGAAGGCGATACGTCCTTCGAAAAATATAATCCATTTCATGCCTTTTCGTAAAGCCAATGGGGAGTTTTTATTGAGTAATATTAATGGTACCTATCCTTATTGCGTATTTTTCAATATCCGTTATGACTATACATCCGCAGGCTTGTCTAAGATGTTCGTGACTCCTTCATTTACGGCAGTGCGGGAAATCTTTAATATAAACGTGGAAGTTCTGGGAGGCTATTTTTGCTCGAACCGCATACAAGCGGCGGAACAGGCTAGGTTGGCGGCTAAAATTCTTTCCGGTACGCCTATCTCTTCCGTTCCGATCGTAGAGAGTCCCAAAGAGTATCTGTATGATTGGGTAGAGATGCAACGTTTAGGTATTTCAAAGGAAGAGGTCCCTACTAATGTTCATGTCATAAATATGCCTATTTCCGAACGGTATAAGATAGAGGTTTTTATCGCCTCTTCCTTGGGTGTGATCTTATTGTTGGCATTGATCGGTTATTTGTTTTATCTCTATTGGCGGGAAGCAAGACGAAGGAAAGAGGTGCTCGCTAATTTAAAGCAGGAGAAAGAGCATCTTTCTTTAGCGTTGGAAGGGGGTAATATATTCGCTTGGAAATTACAGTCTGGAACTTTCCGATTTGACAATGAGTTCTTTAGTTCTGTGAATATTTCTCCCCGGGAAATTCCTTTGGATGAGCTGTACGAGATGACTCATCCGGACGACAGGCAGAGTTTGCGATCCTTAATTGATTTCATTTGTACGGGTACGATCTCTCATCATATCCTTCAATATCGTTGCGATTTTAACGGGAAAGGTTACCAATGGTGGGAATTTCGTTACGGAAGCTTAGAGGATGCGAATGATGGGTATGTAATTAATGGCTTATGTTTGAATATCCAAAATATCAAGGATACGGAGGAGGTATTGATCTCTGCGAGGGAAAAAGCCGAGGAGTCGGATCGGATGAAGTCGGCTTTCTTGGCGAATATGAGCCATGAGATCCGTACGCCGCTGAATGCGATTGTCGGTTTCTCGAATTTAATGAACTCGGAAGAGGTCTTGGAGCCGGAAGAGCGTGAGCAGTTCGTGAAGTTGATTAATACGAACTCCGACTTACTATTGAAACTGATCAATGATATTTTAGATCTTTCCCGTATGGAATCTGGAAAGATGAGTTTTGTTTTCGATCGCCATGATTTGAATGTCTTGATCAATGAAATCTATTGTACTTTCCAGTTGATGATGCCCGAGGGGGTAGAGCTACGCATGCGTGTCCCCGAGATCCCGGTGGTTGTGGCGGTAGATCCTTATCGGCTGAAACAAGTATTGTCTAATTTTATCAATAATGCCATCAAGTTCACGACTTCTGGCTATATAGAAGTTGGATACTATTTCTGTACGAAAGGCGACTGCCTTCATATCTATGTAGAAGACACCGGTATCGGCATCCCTGAGGAGAAACAGAAGCAAGTCTTTGATCGTTTTTGCAAATTGGATGAGTTTGCGCAAGGCACCGGACTCGGACTGGCGATTTGCCAAGTGATAGCGCAGCGTTTCGGCGGTGAGATACAATTGAAGTCGGAATATGGTAAAGGTAGCCGTTTTACGCTAACTTTGCCTAAAGAACGTATAGGTTGACAAAGCATGGAACAAATAGAGAAACTTTCACGATTTATCAAGGAACATGCGTCGGATGATTTGAATCGTCTGTTGCTTTCCGCCTCTCGTTATCCGGGGATCGATATCCCTTTCGTGGTGGATCAATTAAAATCTCGGCGGCAGATCAAGGATAAACTACCTTCATGGTATCAAAACGATCGACTGGTTTTTCCGGCGAAGATAGCGGCGGAGCAATGTTCCTCGGAACAGACTGCCTTGTACAAACAGAGGTTGGTAGATCCACAGGCACATGTATGTGATTTGACTGGTGGATTGGGGATCGATAGCTATTTCTTCTCCCGGAAAGTACGGCAGGTTACCTATATCGAACGCTTTCCCGCTTATTGCGAGGCGGCTATCCATAATTTCAAGGTGCTAGACGTTGGTAACGTAACGGTATTGAATGGCGATTCTACGGAGTTAATAGATAAGATCGATGGAATAGATGTGTTTTATATCGATCCGGCTCGTAGGGGAGAGGGGAATAAGCGGGTTTTTGCGCTGCAAGATTGCGAGCCGGACTTGACAAAGTTGGTTCCTGTCTTGTTTGGTCATGCCCCTAAGGTGATCGCTAAATTATCTCCGATGGCGGATATTCATATGACGTTGGATTTACTTCCGGATGTGACAGCCATACAGGTGCTTTCGGTGAAAAATGAATGTAAGGAGCTTTTGTTTGTGTTGGAGCGAGGATCGAAAGGCGGGAGTCCTCAAATCTGTTGCGTGAATTTCACTTCGGAGGAAGAGCCGGAATTGTTTGTGTTCTCATTGGTGGAAGAACGGGAAGCTGTCGCTTCCATCCGTGGAGAAGTCAAGCGTTATTTATACGAACCGAACGCTTCCATCTTGAAGGCGGGTGCGTTTAAAGCGGTCGCCACTCGTTTTGGATTGAATAAATTGCATGTCAGCAGTCATTTATATACGTCGGATGAGGTTGTCCCTAGTTTTCCGGGACGTTCTTTTGTGGTAGACGAAGTGGTCCCCTTTACGAATAAACAATGTAAGACCTTGTCGAGGCAGATTCCCCAAGCGAATATCACAGTCCGTAATTTCCCCCTCTCGGTGGATGAGTTACGTAAGCGAACTAAAATTGTGGATGGAGGAACTATCTATCTTTTCGCTACTACTCTGGAAAATGGGGATAAGGTACTTATCAAAACTCATAAGATATAGGATACTGCATGGGCGTTGCAGTGTTACTGCATAGGTGCTGCAGTACTATTGCAAGGCCTGTTGCAGTGATATCCGAAGGGATATAAAAAAAGTGTATGATGTTATCACCATACACTTTTTATGATATGAGGTTTATATTACTTCAATAGATTCGCACGCATTTCCTTAATCTTAGCTTTTGACTCACGAGCCGTATTTATGGTTGCTACCATTCCGCTTAACGGAGCGATTGTAGTTCCTAATTGCTCCAAGTCAGGATAATATTTAGCTAAGTCGGCTGTGATCTGCTGGATGATACCGATACGTTTTTCCATATTCTCGCTCAAACCGGCGGAAATAGCGTCGCCTTTAACAACCAAGCCCGGGTTTGCGTATACAATGGCATATTCTACAGCCATGCCCCCTAACAACTCAAGCTCAACGTCAGCCTTATCATTTTCCATCATAGCGTCGATCAATTTGTTTTCTTGGTCTTTCATGAATTTGCTTAACTCCTCTTTGCTGGCGTTAGCGGGAGCGGACTCTTTCATGATGTCGATAGCGAATGGAATGTCCAGATCCGTAGTCAATTTAACCAATACGTTCTCGATATCTGTAGTCGGCTTTTTCATAGCCTTCAATACGTTCAAGTCTGCGAAGTAGATACCGCAAGCACGTGCTTTCTGGGCTTGTGTGTTCAATTCGGAAACCTTGCTGACCGGCAACATAAAATCAGTATTAGCGACAGAGATCGTAACCTCGCCGGTAGATACTTTGTAAGGCAACTCCGAATCCGGCATATCTTTCAAGAAACGAGTAACCTCGTCTTTCAACTCGGCAGTAAGCAGACCTTTAGATACTTCTCCTGCGATAGCTGCTTCTTCCTCTACTTTTTGCTCAGCGGCGTCTTGTTTTTTACTGCTGTTGCAAGATACCATTCCAAATGTAATCGCTGCTATGGTTAGCAGGCTAACAAAACTCTTTTTCATGTTATTCTTTATTTTTAGATTATATATTTTGTCATTAATCGCTCCCTTTGTTTAAATACTTGCCGGGAAACTCTGCGAAGATAGATATAATTACCAATAAAGCAAAGATTCCTAACATTAATAAATTAAATGTAAAAGTAGAAAATGTATAACCGGCGAATTTTTTCTCATGACTATAGAAAGGCGCACGTCCCCAATTATTGTCCGGTTCCAGATAAATCTGCCCGATTTTAGGATAGATCCGGTTGTGAGCCTCCTTATAGAATTGGGTACTGGTTGAGTTAAGTACCAGTTCCTCAATGGCCGAGTTATGGTGCTCTTTTTTCAAGGTGTTCAACCATTCGGAGCCATGTTCTTGAATGACCTCTTTCCGTTTTTTCTCTAATAACGCCGTGAAATTATCGCTACGGGTATGCAGGGCTTTTTCCACTTTATCCATATAGCTCTCGTAACTCTCTTTGGACGTATAGGGGGCGATACGGGCGGCACGGGATAGTACGGCCAGTTCGTTGTGGATCGTCCGGGTGTTTTCTTCCCGTTTATTCGGGATCAGGTTGAGGCTGTTTATGAGGCTGCGCACCTCGTCGGCATGGACATTCCGGTAATATTGCGCTAGGAACTTTTCTTTTTCGACCGTGAAAAATAGGCGGTTGTAGCTGTTGTTCCGGAATTGTTCCGTAACCAACGCCTCGAATGCCCAACGTGAGGGGATAACCTCACCGATAAGGGGCACTATGTTCCGGCTGGATGCGCTCCTGCTCAAATCGTCGAACTTGACAACTAAGCCGCAAAGTAAAATCTGCGGGATTAAAAGCAGCGGTATCGTTATATAGATCGCTACGATCGAGTTTAAAGATTGCGATAGTATCAAACCTGTCAGGTTGGCGAGGAATGAGGTTGCCCATAGCGTGATCCACCAAGTAAGGAACATCTCGCTTCCGATGCCTATCAATAAATTTCCTACCACTATGAATAACAAACTTTGGATCGCTGAGATACAAAGCAGGTAGAACATCTTTGACGAGAGATAACTGCCTCGGCTCAATCGCAAGAATCGTTCTCGCTTTAGGAGCATCCGGTCCTTGATGATCTCTTCGGCGCTGATGCTTAATCCCGTGAAAGTAGCGACAATCACCGCCATGAAAATGTAGGATACCAGGTTTTTGTTCGCCAGCAAAGAATACCCGTCATCGGGTACGAAGCGGGTGAGCAGGGCCACGATCACCGCCAATAAAGGAGTCTCCAGTAAGGCGATGCACAAATACTGCTTATTGGTCAGCTTGGTTTTTATGTTTCTTTCCAAGAAGATACAGAATTGCTTCCAGATCGAGGGCTTCTGCTGATGATTCGGGGGCAGGGGAGTAGGCTTAACCTCTTGGAACTTCGGGCGGGAAGCTACATATAACTCATGCCATTCTTTTGAAGTTATCTTCCGGATGTTTGTCTGGTTTCCGCTATCGTCTATCTTTTTTGCGTCGATAATAGTTAGGATTAATTCTGGATTGATATTTCCACAAGTGCCGCACACGCTGATATCCTGATCGGTGTAATTGGCGATCCGTTTGAAATAAGTGATCGCCTCGATCGGGTTACCGTCGTAAATCGGGTAACCGCCGGTATCTAATAACCACAGGCGATCGAACAACTTATAGATCTCGGACGAAGGTTGATGGATATTGACAACCACGAGCCGTCCCCGGTGCGTTTGTTCCTTTAACAGCATGATGACCTTCTCGGAGTCGGTGGACGAGAGGCCGGAGGTTGGCTCGTCCAAATAAAGGATCGCCGGCTCACGGATAAGTTCCAATGCTATATTTAAACGTTTACGCTGTCCTCCGCTGATCGTTTTCCGGATTGGAGACCCGACGGCCAAATCCCGGATCTTGCTCAGATCCAAATCCTCCAGTATCGTATTGACACGACCCTCGATCTCCTTTTCGGTCAGGTTTGCGAAACAAAGGCGGGCGGTATACCATAGATTTTGGAATACGGTCAGCTCCTCGATCAGCAAGTCATCCTGAGGCACGAAACCGATCAATTGCTTGCATTCCGGATCACTCAGCGGATGTCCGTTTAGGCATACACTTCCCTCCCCGGGGATAATATTCCCATTTAAGATGCTTAACAAGGTAGACTTACCAACGCCGCTTCCTCCCATGATGGCTACCAACTGGCCGGATTCAAGGTTGAAAGAGAAATTGTGCATACCGTTCTCGCTATTTTTGAAGCTGAACTCGATATCCCTCCCGGTTAATAAAATACGTTCCTTATGCTCATTCTGATTGAATACATCGAGGACATCACTATAATAAACCGGCAAGAATAGCGGGCTTTTGATTACGCTGCTACGTTGCCAGCCATAGAAGATACCGGAAGTAAGCGGGATATCGTTCATGAATACCCGTCCGCTGCCTTGGTAGATAAAGACCATTCGGTCGAACCGGGTCAGTCTCAACACCCGTATCTCGCCCTCCAATCCCCTTCTGTAGATATGGTTGATGTCTTTATCGCTATCATCAGCGTTGATCGTAAGTATGGAGGGAGATTTTTTACCGACAACAAAGGCGTATAGATTGTCGAAGGTATCCGTGTCGATATTAAATATCGTAGCGATCTTATGGAAAATGGCTAAGTTCTCGTTCAATCCTTCATTGTTGCCATGGGCGAACTCCATGAAACGGAGAAGAAGCAATAGCTGGTCTTCCGCAATCAATTTGGGCTTGAGCTGGTTGCATACGTTGATAATAACACTCTCTCTATCGATATCGAAGTCCGGATCATCGTAAACACTTTGTATCTCATCAAATAGCTCCATATATTCTTTATGGGAGCGGATACCAAAGTGACTGGTTAAGTAAGAATTGACGGCCTGACGCGCTTGGTCACTTTCTATTTTTGCCAACGAAGCAAATATAGCGAACAAGTTCAGTAGCCCATTGAGTATAGTTTCATTCATTCATCAAAGTATTGTTTCAAATGTCTTGCAAAGATAAGGTAAGTGAAACAAAAAACAGGTCGAATGTTAGACTTTTTAAGCAGTCAAGTGAATAACATGATCAATAATTGGGCAGAAATCACCCGGATGAACATGGATAACGGGTAAACCGTAGCGTAAGATACGGAAGGCTCGTCACCCTCGACGGTCGTATTGGCATAACTCAAGGCCATCGGATTGGCCATGCTTCCGCATAGCATACCTATGTTGTGGGCGTAATCTAGCTTGAAGAATTGAGAGGCGATGAACCCGACGATCAAGACCGGTACGATCGTCAATAGGAAACCGAGGCCGATCCATAACAATCCTTCGGCACGGAAGACGGTCTCGAAGAAATGAGCTCCGGAGTCGATTCCCAGTCCCGCCAGATAGATCACTATACCAAACTGCCGCATCATCAGGTTCGCGCTCTGGGTGGTATAAGTCGTTAGGTGGAAACGGGGGCCGAACGCACCCATCAAGATTCCAACGATGATCGGTCCTCCGGCGATACCCAGCTTGATGGGGGTACTCATTCCCGGTATGGCAATTGGGATCGCCCCGATTAATACGCCCAGCGTAAGTCCTACGAATATGGCAAGCAGGTTGGGGTTATCCAGCCGTTTCAGCTCGTCTCCCAAGATCTTACCCACGTTATTCACGGAATTGGCCTCGCCTACGATCGTTAGTTTATCCCCGATCTGTAGACGGAGGTCACGGGAGGCCACCAGATCGATACCCGCGCGGTTCACCCGGGTGATGTTGATCCCGTATAGGTTGCGGAGCCGGAGCGAGCCTAGCTTTACCCCGTTTACCCGGTTGCGGGTTACGACGATACGGCGGGAGATCAATTGGCTGTCGATAGCGTTCCAGTCAATATCTTCCTTATTCCAGTCCGTAGTCTCTTGTTCTCCGAAAAGTACCTTGATGGATTCGACATCCGCCTTTACGGATATGATAAGCAAATGGTCTTTTTCCTTTAAGATGGTTTCAGAGGTAGGGATCGTCACCTTTCCGTTCCTCCAGAGGCGGGAGATCACGAAATGTTTCTCTGTCAATTTCATGACTTGCTGGATGCTCTTATTGTAAATAGAGGGGTTTAATACCTGAAATTCCGCTACGTTTGTTGTCGTGTCTTGCTCCTTATGCGTGTCCTGTGTCTTTTTAGCGAATAAGGACCTCAAGATGATAATAGCGAGAATTACGCCTACGACACCTAATGGATAAGCTACGGCACAGGCCAGAGCCATATCCGTTACGTTCCTCGTATTTTCCGGATCCATCTGTAAGAGCGCTTGCTGGGCGGCACCTAGGGCCGGGGTATTCGTTACGGCACCGGATAGCAACCCTACCATAACGGGGACGGAGATTCCTGTTATCCAATGAAACACCAACGTCAAAATCAGTCCTAAAGCGATCACCCCTAATCCCATCGTATTCATTTCCACCCCGCCTTTTTTTAGGGAAGAGAAGAAACCGGGACCTACCTGCAATCCCAAGGTATATACGAAAACGATAAGCCCGAAATTCTGGGCGAAGTTCAGCATGTCCTTATTTACGGTAATGCCCAGATGCCCTGCCATAATACCGGCGAAGAATACAAAAGTAATGCCTAATGAAATGCCGAATATCTTTAGCCGCCCTAAATACACACCAACCGCCGCCACGATAGAAATGACAGCCACGGCCTGTATCATCGAGGGTTCTGCAAGCGTCTCAAGTAACCAATTCATAAGAGTTTCTTTTTTGCTTTAGAAGCGCGAAAATACATAAAACAAAGCAATTAAAAAAATTGTAGTATCTTTGCCCACGAAATAACGATGATACAGGGTGAGGGAAACGATGGTTAAATATATAAAGTGGTTGCTGCCGGTACTTTTTATTGCGTATTATAGCAGCGTCTCGCTTTTTACGCACGTCCATGTGGAGCATGGTACGACCATCGTGCATGCGCACCCTTTCAAGAAGACGGCGGACGGTACTTGCCATCATCATGCCTCTCTGGCGGAGATACAGTTGTTTCATATGCTCTCGTCTATTCACGTGATGGACGGGGCGATTCACCCGTTACGTTTACAATTCTATTCTTTAGAAGTATCTAATCTTTCCGAGTCTCCGGTCTATCCGGATCATGTCACTTCCGTTGAGGGACTGCGATACCTGCGGGCTCCCCCAGTTGTTTGATTACATATCCAGAAATCAATATCCGTTTGTAGAGACGGGGCATGCCCCGTCTCCTCGGCAATTCGTAATCATTAATATTCAAACAACTATTAATCAAGCAATGAATAAGTTTATTACACTTATACTATGCCTGTGCTGTATCTTTACGTTAGCGTGGGCAGAGGGAGACGATCATGTTTCCCTGAATCCTTCCGACGCTAATATCGTAGGTCATATCCTCGATAAGAAAACAGGAGAGCATCTCTCTTTTATCAATGTCTATCTCCACGGTACGACAATCGGTACGACTACCGACGCGACCGGTCATTATTATATGAAAAATCTTCCTGAGGGGAAATATACCTTGGTCATGAAGTCTATCGGATATAAAACCGAGGAGAAGACGGTGAACCTTAAGAAAGGGAAGACATTGGAGATTAATTTCAATGCCGAGGAAGACGCTGTCTCCTTGGACGGTGTTGTCGTATCGGCAAACCGTAACGAGACGACCCGCCGTCTGGCTCCTTCCTTGGTAAACGTGCTCGACTCCAAGGTGTTCGAGACCACACACGCGACTTCCTTGGCCGACGGCTTGAATTTCCAGCCCGGCGTGCGTGTGGAGAATAACTGCCAGAATTGCGGTTTCCAACAAGTGCGTATCAATGGTCTGGAAGGCCCTTATACCCAGATCTTGGTGGATAGCCGGCCGATCTTCAGCGCCCTGACTGGCGTATATGGCTTGGAGCAGATCCCGGCGAATATGATCGAGCGGGTGGAGGTGATGCGCGGAGGAGGCTCGGCCTTGTTCGGTTCGTCCGCTATCGCCGGTACGATCAATATCATCACGAAGGAGCCGATGCGCAACTCTGCCCAGATCGCCCATTCGTTGACGATGATCGGGGGAAGCCGTCCGGATAACAATACCACCGTGAACGCCTCGTTGGTGACGGACGATCATAAGGCGGGTATCTACCTCTTCGGGCAGGGCCGCCACCGTGCCTCTTACGACCATGATGGCGACGGCTACTCAGAGCTTGGTAAGTTGGAGGCGAAGACCCTCGGATTCCGTTCCTACCTAAAGACCAGCAATTACTCCAAGCTCACTTTCGAGTACCATAACATCAGCGAGTTCCGCCGGGGCGGTAATTTATTGGATCTTCCGCCTCACGAGACGGATATCACCGAGCAGACCGACCACCAGATCAACGGGGGAGGCCTGAAATTCGATCTTTTCTCTCGTGACTATCATCATCGGCTGAATGTGTACACCTCCGCCCAGCATACGAAACGCCAGAGTTATTACGGCGCCGGAAAAGACCCGAACGCCTATGGTAACACGACGGACATGACCTTTATCGGTGGCGCCCAATACTCCTACGAATGGGACAAATGCCTTTTTATGCCCGCTACCTTTACGGGAGGTGCCGAGTATAGCTACGATGATTTGCAGGACGAGATGCTTGGTTATAACCGTACGATCGCCCAGACCGTGCATATCGGTAGTGCTTTTGCCCAGAACGAGTGGAAGAATGATCGTTGGAGTTTCTTGATCGGTGGCCGTTTGGATAAGCATAATATGATGGATCACGTGATCTTTAGCCCTCGTGCGAACGTGCGTTTCAATCCGACGAAGGATATCAACCTGCGTATGTCGTACTCCAGCGGTTTCCGGGCTCCTCAAGCGTTCGACGAGGATTTGCATATCACCGCCGTGGGTGGCGACGTGGCGATCATCCAGATCTCCCCGGACTTGAAGGAGGAGAATTCGCAGAGCGTGAGTGCTTCCGTAGATTTCTATCATCGCTTCGGCCCGGTTCAGGTGAATTTCTTGGTGGAAGGTTTCTATACGGATTTGCGGAACGTGTTTATCTTGGAGGAGATCGGCCGTGACGAGGATAATAACCTGCTGATGGAACGCCGTAACGGAAAGGGTGCCCGTGTGATGGGTATCAATCTGGAGGGTAAGATGGCCTATTCTTGGATGCAGATACAGGCGGGCGCTACCTTGCAACGGAGCCGTTACAAGGAGGCGGAGCAATGGAGCGAGAATCCGAATATCACTCCGCAGAAGAAGATGTTCCGCTCTCCGGACGTATATGGTTATTTCACTTCTACCTTCACGCCGGTCAAGCGTTTCTCCGCTTCCTTGACGGGTACATATACGGGAAGTATGTTGGTGCAGCACTTGGTGGGTTATATCCCGGAAGATCGTGAGGAGAAGACTCGTGATTTCTTCGACTTGAATCTCAAGCTGGCTTATGACTTCCCGATCTTCAAGTCCGTGACTTTACAGGTAAATGCTGGAGTCCAGAATATCTTCGACTCCTATCAAGATGATTTCGACAAGGGAGCGCACCGGGATGCCGGGTATATCTATGGCCCGGGGATTCCCAGAAGTTATTTCGTGGGGTGTAAGATCAGTTATTAAATACTCGGCGAGCCTCCGCGGGGCTATTCCTCCACTATTCTCTCTATATAATTTGGCGGCAGGGTGGTGCGTGGCACTTTCATGCCGCCAAACCATTTATGCAAAGGCAAATCGAAACCAGTTCCATTCATGTAATTATAGAGGGAAACGCGAAGCCCCTCGCTGAAAAGCTCCGGATCGCAGCCGGAAAGCGCCTCGAACTGTACGTCATTACGGGCGAATCCCCCAAAAGGAGACTCCGTGACACGGCAACTGTACTCGGCGGGGTGCAACCCCACAGGACTATGTGCTGTCATGGCGAAACGATGCCAAAATCCGGATTGGATCAGCCCTAGCTCAAACATTTGCCGGACTGTTTCCAAGGAATCTATGGTTTCTTGAGCGGTTTGGGTCGGGAAACCATACATCAAATAGGCATGGACCATGATACCAGCCCCGGTAAAGTTGTTGGCGACCCGTGCCACCTGAGCCACTGTCACCCCTTTATTTATCAGTTTGAGGAGTCGGGGAGAGGCTACTTCCAGGCCTCCCGATACGGCGATGCAGCCACTTCGTTGAAGAAGGTCGCATAGTTCCTCAGTATAGCTTTTCTCAAAACGAATATTTCCCCACCACACGACGGTTATCCCACGGCGGATTATCTCCTGCGCCATTTCCCGTAGCAAGGCGGGTGGAGCGGCCTCGTCCACGAAATGGAAGCCGATTTCACCGGTTTGCTCGATCAAGCGCTCCATACGGTCTACCAAAGTCTTGGCTGTATTCGGCTCATATCGTTTGATGTAATCCAATGAGCCGTCGCAGAAGGCGCATTTCCCCCAGTAGCAACCGTGCGCCAAGGTCAGTTTATTCCAGCGACCATCGCTCCAAAGCTTGTGCATCGGGTTGGCCATTTCCATGACGGAGATGTATTTGTCCAGCGGCAAGCCCTCGTAATCCGGGAATCCGGTCTCGCTTTGCCGGCAAGCGGGGTAAGCGGGATTATCTTGATAAACGACCCGGCTACCGCTCTCGTCCAAGGAGAAGGTGCGTACCAGTTCCTCTTTTGGGATCGCCCCGTCTAGATAGCGTAACACTTGGAAAAGTGGGTCCTCTCCATCATCTAGCAAGAGATAATCGATGTATTTGAAGAAGCGTGTATCCGTGATGGAGCGAAGTTCCGTATTCACGAAACCACCTCCCATAAGGATCGGGATATCGGGATGTGCCTGCCGCAGCCACTGGGCGAGCCGGAGGGAACTGAATAAATTCCCCGGGAAAGGTACGCTGAATGCGATCACCTTGGACTTGCTCTCGGCTATGTGCTTTTCTAATAGCGGCTGCGTCATGCGATCGATAAAGCTGAAAGGCTTTTGGAGGGCTTCCTCGATCTCGTCGAAGGAGGAGGCGCAGCGGCCTAGATGCTCGGCATATCGGCTGAAACCGAAATCCGGGTCGATCGTTTCCCGGATCAAGTCGCAGAGATCCTCCAGATACAAGGTTGCCAGATAACGGGCTTTATCCCGTAATCCCGAAGTACCGAATGCCCATTCCAGCTCCTCCTCGTTTTGGCTCCCGCGATCGCTTTCTGGAAGGTAATCTTGATTACAGATGCGATAAGCGAGAGGATCGTTCTTTCCTTGAAGGAAAGCGACAACGGCGGTTATCGTGTCGATATACCGTTGCTTATTAGCCAGCATCCCCCGGACTTTAGCCGGATATTTACCTTTCCGTCGCTCGATCTCGGCGAATAACTCCCCGAGACCCTGCGTGGAAAACAAAGTCAAGATTGTCTCGATACCCAGATCCGCCTGCCCGGCACGTACACCCTTTGCCTCCAAATAACCTTTTAGGTAAGCCGTGGAAGGATAAGGCGTATTGATCTGCGTAAACGGAGATAAAACCAGAAGAACCGAAGCTAATCCCATATCAACTCAACTAATTTTCAATTATTCAAGCTATTGTTGATAGACTCGATATAGTCCAGAATCTCATCCCGTCCCTCTTTCTTCTCCGAGGAAGAGAGGAAGATCGGAGGAAGCTCTTCCCAAGTCTCCAGTAATTTATCCGTATAGACTTTTAGGTTCTCTTTCAAGCGTCCCTTGCTGATCTTGTCGATCTTCGTGAAGATGATAGAGAAAGGAACCCCGCTCTCACCCAGCCATTCCATAAACTCCAGATCGATCTTTTGCGCCTCGTGGCGGCAGTCCAAAAGGACAAATAGGTTGGTCAGTTGCTCGCGATCGAGGATATAGTTCTCGATGATACGTTTCAATTGCTCCCGGTTCTCCTTGCCTCGTTGGGCGAAGCCATACCCCGGAAGATCTACCAGATACCACTCGTCATTGATAAGAAAATGATTGATAAGTAAAGTCTTACCCGGTGTTTGAGAAGTCATCGCCAAGCCCTTCTTGTTGGTAAGCATATTGATCAAGGAGGATTTGCCTACATTACTTCGTCCGATGAAGGCATACTCCGGCTTATTACCCTCGGGGCATTTCCTTACGTCTGTGTTACTGATAACAAATTCTGCGCTTTTAATTTCCATAAAATATAAATTAATGAATAATGAATAGTGAATAGTGAATAATGAATAATGGCGAAGCTTAATTTTCAATTTTCAATTTTCCATTTTCAATTGCCGAAAGCCACAGCCCGGCGAACGTGATGCCTCCGTTTACCATAAGCATCTCATAGCCGAACGTATAGCCTGCGTATTGTTTCACCAAGAAATCCGTGGCGAGGCAAATCAACGGGGAGGCTATACAGATATAGGGCACGTATTTGTCACGGGGGTTCCGCTTCGTGAAAAGCCCGAAAACAAACAGCCCCAATAGAGGACCATACGTGTACGACGCTATCATGTAGATCGCGTCGATAACACTCCGGTTATTTACGGCCTTGAACGCCAAGATGATCAAGACGAACAAGACGGATATCATCACGTGTACCTTTAGGCGGGTACGTTTCGCCCTTTTCGCTTCCTCTCTCTGCACGCCGAGGATATCCACGCAAAAAGAGGTGGTGAGCGCTGTCAACGCCGAGTCGGCGCTACTGAAAGCCGCCGCTATGATACCGATCGTAAAGAAGATCAAGATACTCCCGCCCAAGATCCCCGAGGTACAAAACATCGGGAGGATATCGTCGTTGAGGGTTGGCAACTGGATGCTCCGCTGTGCCGCCAATGTCAGTAGCAGTACCCCCAGCGCGAGAAACAAAAAGTTGACCGGCGTGAAGGCGAATCCATATGTGTACATATTTTTCTGGGCATCTTTCAAGCTCTTGCAGGAGAGGTTCTTTTGCATCATGTCCTGATCCAGCCCGGTCATGACGATCGTGATAAAGATACCGCTGAAGAACTGCTTGAAGAAGTTCTGCGTACTATGCCAATCGCCGAACTCGAAGATCCGGAAATGAGGGCTTTCCACCAAGGTCTGCGCCATACCCCTGAAATCCAGTCCCATCTTGTCCTTCACCTGCCAGATGATCACGATCAACATTGCCACGAGACAAAGGGCCTGCAACGTATCTGTCCAGATGATCGTCTTGATACCGCTCCGGAACGTATATAGCCATACCAGCAGGATACTGAGGATAGCGGTCACGGCGAATGGGATGTTCCAAGCGTTGAACACGTAGGTTTGCAAGATCAAGACCACCAGATATAAGCGTGCGGCCGCCCCTACGATCTTCGAGAGCAGGAAGAATGAGGCCCCTGTCTTGTACCCCCTTCTCCCGATCCGGTCATCCAGATACGAGTAGATGGAGGTAAGTTGCAACTTATAGTATAGCGGTAGCAATACCTTGGCTATAATGATATATCCCACGAAGAAGCCTAATACAGTCTGCATATACGTCATATCGATCGCCCGCACCATGCCGGGTACCGATACGAACGTCACCCCCGATAAGGATGTCCCTACCATACCGATAGAAACGATATACCAAGGTGATTTCCTGTTCCCGAGGAAGAATGCCTCGTTGCTGTTATTACGTCCCGTGATCCATGCTATCAGCAGCAAGACGGCGAAATAGGCAGCGATAATAAAAAGGATCATATAGCTGTTCATGTATTGCTAACTTCTGTCTTCTTCTGCGCAAAGATACGGCTTTACTTTGAAATAACCGGCATATGCGTGGATTCTACCGTGATGGGTTTCTTGAAGCCCTTTAGGTAGTCCATGAAAGCGTCGGTCGATATGATACCTAATTTATCGAATTCCGGGATCTCGTAGCCCTTGAATAAAGAGGCGTCGTACCCGTCTCCGCCATCGGTGATGAAAGCGTCTAGGGTCACCACGCAAGGGGTATTGTCCTCGATCTCGGTCTTTTGCCCGTCTCTTGTATAGACTATTTTCTCGATCTTATTTCCGCTTAGGGTAAGCGTGAGGTCGGAGGATTGAAGGAAACCGTTCGGATTCTTCCGTCCATCCTCCAATAGCTTCTTCAACCGCTTGCCGTCGAAACGATAGGCAACGATAACGGAGCCGAAAGGCAGGATGTTGCCGGCACGCAGTCGGGTGATATCCCCTTTCGGAAGGGCCGCACGGATACCTCCGTAATGGTTTACGCCGATCACCGGCTGATCCTTGTAAGCGGGCATCTCTTTTTGGAAACGCTTGGCGTAAGCGGCCGTGACCAACGCCCCGATAGGCGTATAGTCGAACTTATTGATGGTACGGTCGTGGATCAAGGCCTCTTTTGCCGTGGCAAGTTTCTCGTTCAGCCGATATTTATCCATGATCTTCTCCACGGCCTCTCGCATCTCCGGGTTCTCCTCGCAGGCTACACGCACGGTATCCCCTTGGATGAAAGAGATATCCCGGTGTCCGTTGAAATCTTGTATCTGGAACAGCAGTTTCCCGATATGGGTACCGTTTACGCCGGCTTGGATGATGGGGATGTTATTGATTTTATCGAGCACCAGCTCATGCGAGTGGGCGGATATGATGGCGTCTACCTTATCGATGAACGGCAGTCCTTGGGCGTTCTCCTCGGTGATGCGGTAAGGCATTTTCATATCCGTGCCGATGTGCATCAAGAGGATAATCATATCGATCTGGCCCTCTTTCTTTAACTGGTAGACGGTTTGTATGCAGGCCGCTCCCAGCGGATGCGTGAACTGAAGCCCTTTCAGGTTCTCCGGCTTGGTCTTGACGTAGGTGTCCGTCGTGGTCAGTCCGATGAAGGCTATGCGCAGGGAGGAGCCATCTTTCAACTTACGCTCTACGATACGATAGGGACTCAACCAGTCGGGGTGAGTATATCTCTTCTCTTCGGTGATATTGGCGGCCACATGGGGGATATTCAAAGCGGCGGTGTCCACTAGATAAGGAAGCCCCCAGTCGAACTCGTGGTTACCGATGGCGGACATCTCCACGTCCATCGCCTCGTACATCTCTTTGATAGGCTCGCCTTTCGTGATCTTGGAGAAATAGCTTCCGCTGAAATTATCTCCGCCTGAGACAACGATGGAATGCGGATAGCGTTGCTTCTCGTTTTGTGTCATTTGTACCAACCGGGCGGCTCCCGGCGTGATCCCGTCGGAGGCGAAAGCCCCATGGAAATCGTTGAATGAGAAAATGGCTAAAGTGTCTATCGAGCTAGACGGGGTGGCGATATCTTGAGCGAATAGGGGAGCGGTTAGCGCGCTGCCTAGTAAAATCGCCGATACGAATTGTTTTTTCAGTCCCATGGTTGTATGTATTAATAGGGACAAAAGTAGGAAAAATAACGGGATTCACCGAGGAAAACGCCCGATTCGTCGAATTCTTTTTGATCGTTTTAAACCTTCGGCCTACCTTTGTATCATAGTAATAGCTCGTGAGAGTGAAAGCGAACCGGTTGTTCATCATAACCGGGAAATAGGTAAACATTAAGTCAAAGGGCTGCCGTCTGGATAAGATGCGGCCCTTTTGATTTATTCGGACTTGAGGTTGTTTACGGGATTGTCGTGGGTGGTACGGAATACGTTATATCCGGAAACCGCCAGTATGACAGTGAGTACCAATACGCCTCCTCCCACGAATAGATACCAGGATAGCTGGATCTTCTCCGAAAATTGCTCTTGCCATTTCTGGGAGATATAGAAAGCGATACCGCAACCAAGTAAGATGGCCGGCAATGCCATGGTGATGATATCTTTCAAGAAAATATGGAGTATGTCTTTTACCGTGGCTCCGTTAATCTTGCGGATCGCCATTTCTTTCCGGCGACGGTTCACCTCGTCGTTCGTGTATCCGATCAATCCGATGAAGACGATCAGCAAGGTGACGATGCCACCGATCATGACGGAGTCACGGAATTTCCGGGAGGAGGTGTATCCTTCCAGCATCTCGCTCTTGAAGGAGATTACGTTGAGTTCTTTATCCGGGATGAGTTGCCCCATTAGATCCTGCGTCTTGCGTAGAGCCTCGGAAGAAAGACTATGGTACCGAATGACCATATGTTGGGCCGCCCCTTTCGTATAGAACATGATCTTGGCTCGCGGATCTTCTCCCGCTATGGAACCTAGGCGGAAGTCCTCGAATACGCCCCGGATCGTGAAGAGAGGCATCGACTCGGACTTGGTATCGTGTCCGGTTATTTGTACCGTCTTGCCCACGGCTCCATCCTTCCAGTCGGCGAAAGGTTTCATGTATTCAATGAAATTGCGGCTCACCAGTATCTCTTGCGAGGAGGTGGTATTCTCTGTGAAGTATTGTCCTTCTACGATCGGGATTTCCAATACGTTCAGGTAATCGTTTCCTACGTCGTAGAGGTCGGCGATGTTGAATAGTTCCCGGTCGTCTCCCGGAAGATAGACGTTATTGCCCGAGGCTCCCCAGAAAGGAAGGTTATAGCAAGTCGTGATGGCGTCTACCTCGGGCAATCTCTGGGTTTCCTCGATCAGTTTGGCACGCCCCGTGGAGTCTACGGCACCGATATACACATAGGCGAGGTTCTCGGGATTGTATCCCGGATGATCATTTACCATATGGTCGTATTGCTTGCCTACCACTAGCAATAAGGAGGCGAGGAAGCTGATTGCCGTGAACTGGAAGAACAAGAGTCCCAGTTTCCAAAGGCGGCGTGCTTCACGAATACTCCGGAAAACAGCCGCTACAGGAATGCGTCCTAAGAACCAGCCGGTAGCTATGCCCGTAGAGATAAGTACGACTATGACCGTGAGGCATATCGCCCACATACCCGTGGATAGGAATAACGATCGGACTCCCGTGCCGATCAGCTCCTTTATAATTCCTTGAAATCCTAGGATCAGAAGTACGACCAGCGCTAGCGCGACGGTGACGTGGGTCCCTACCTCGGACAACGCCATACCTTGGATATCCTTACCGCTCGCCCCGTAACATTTGCGTACGGCCATCTCTTTCGTGCGGTTCACGATGGAGGAGATCACGATCAATATATAGTTCATTACGGCGGTGAAGATCAATACGAAGGCGATGAACGAGAGGATCAAGGCCATACGTTTGGCCATATCGTCCTCCATATGTACGTTGAGTAGTTTGTGGAAGGTGAAGGTCAGTTCCACGCCGGCTTTCTTAAGGTCGTTTACGGGGAAATGCTTGTCGATCATCTGTCTCATTCCCGCTTCCAACTGGGCCTCTGTCGTACCCGGCGATACCTTGACATAACTTTGGTAGCGGTCGTTTCCGGTTAACATATGGGTTCCGTCCCACATGAACTTGCTAATGGAAGAAAGGGATACGATAATGTCATAACTCTGTTCGGTGTTGTCCGGTAGTTTCTTGAATACGCCGCCTATCGTGAGGGCTTGTCCCGGCGCGTCGTCAATCTCGAAGCGTTTTCCCATCACGTTACCGCCGATACGTTCGGCGATCTCGTCGGATACGAGCACGTACATGGGTTGGGAGAGAACTTGCTTAGGGTCTCCGATGAGCATGGGGCGGGGCAATACGTCGAAAAGACAACTGTCCGCTAGGATGAAGGTCGCTTTGAGCCGATGCTTGTTGTCGGACATCGTAAAAGGGGAGTTTCCCCGGAAGTACGTATAGCGTGTGGCGGCCTCGATCTCCGGTGTCTCTTGTTTCAAGAGGGGGATTACTCCGGCGGGCGTTTGCCCGTGGTCGCCCACTTCCCCGTTCATGAAAAATTTCTCATATACTCGATAGATCCGGTCTCCGTCCGGATAGAAGTTATCGTAGGTGTTCTCGAAGTGGACTTTAGCGATCAGCACCAAGCCGATGGTCAGTCCTATACCCAAGGAGATAATCTTCATTACATTGTGTTGCCCTCTCTTAAAAAGGGAGCGAATTGCGATCCCGATGTTTTTCATATTGTTATTGTATTATTTTCCGGTAAGATAAAATCAAATACCGTGCCATTGTGTTTATGTGGTTGAAAAACAGAGGGGTGAGTAGCGTATGATTATTTATGAGTGTCCAATAATTGGACAAGGGTGTCCAGATTTTGGACACCTTTGTTTAATACCTTTTCTCAATAGAGGCTCCGGGGAAATAATGCGTGAGGATTTTCCGGTACGAATACCCTTTGGCTCCCATCACGGCGGCTCCGATCTGGCAAAGCCCTACGCCATGTCCCCATCCGGCTCCCGTCAAGATGAAGCGGGAGGGGATATCGAGGCGGATATCCTTCTTATCGACAACAAAGGCCGAGCTGTATAGATGCGTCTCGGATAATGTCCGGCGTATCTCAAGCTCTTTGCCGATGGTGAACGAACGGCGTACCCCTACGATCTTGAGTTTCGTGATACGTCCGGACGAACCTCTTTCCAACGGTACAAGATCGATGATCGGCCCGAAATCCATACCCGTTTTCCGGTGGATCAACCCCGATAGTTCCTCTTGCGTGTATTCTACTTTCCAACGGTAGAAATCCGTGGTCTCTTGATCGTAGTTGTTTAGCACTTGGCTAAGGATCTCCTTGTCCGTTGTATTACAGAAGGCTTCGGGTGAGGTACGTATCCATTGTTCCGCTTCCCGCTCGTCCGTCAAGTCGGGATAGGCGGGAGTCTCGCCGTCCCTCAATGCGGTAAGATAGGAGTGGGGAACCGGTTCCCAGCAATTCTCGAATTTCTCGGTCACGCCTCCGCAGCATTTCGAGAAGCGGGCGTCGCAGATCGTATCGTTATCCATCAATACCTCTCCACGGGTCTCTTTGATCACCTCCCTGACTATCGGGTTCGATGCCCGGGTAATACCTTGGTAACGCTGGCAATGGTCGTCGGCACAGACATCGAACAACTCATGGTCCTCCCGGTCGTACCAGCGGATCAAGGTCTCGTTGTCGCGGTAACAACTTTTATAGGGCGTAACCGATCCGTTCAAGCTGAAATTCTTCTCGACCTGCGCCAAGAGCCAGCTTCGCGAGATCACGGCATGGGCTTTCAGCAACTCTTTGGAAGCGTTGGCGCTCATCTCCGAGGAGATTACGCTGGTAAGGTATTCCTCCACGTCCACTTGGTTGATCGTGACGATTCCTTTATCAGTCGCCACGAGGTTCAACGCTCCCTTGAAGCGTTGATCCTCCTGTCGTTGCCAGTGAAAATCCACGCCGATCGTGACCGCCTTCAAGTCGAAAGAGGATTGCGGGCTGGTCGGCTCGAAGAATAGCTCCTGATAAAGCTTCCCATTGTACACGATCTTGCCGTTTACCCAGAGGGCACGTTGCTCGCCTATGGTGAACGTGCCGGTTTCCGTATGTACATACTCTTCGTTAAAAACAAATGAGATCGCTTTGTGGGTCATGATTCCCACATTGATTACAGGTGCTTCCATATCCTTATTCCTTTATTCTATTCTTTTTTCGCGTTCAGGGAATTAAATGTGAGGTAAGCGATCATGACAAGGTACATGACAACCGCCAGTATCTCGGCGGCATTGCTAGATGCCCATTCCTCGTTCATCAAGTTGATTCCGCCGAAGCGTAAGGCCGCGCTGACCACCCCCATCAAGGCACCGCCGGCGATAAAGCCGGAAGCCAGTAACGTACCTTTCTCCAAGCGGGCCGAGTTCAAGCTTTGGTCTTTGCTACGGCTTCCTACGTACCAACTGATCGCTCCACCGATCAAAAGCGGCGTATTCAGGTCCAAAGGGATAAACATACCCAAGGCGAATGCCAACGCCGGTATCTTGCAGAAGTTCAATACGACAGCGAGGACGGCTCCGATTGCATATAAAGCCCAAGGTGCCCCCGAACCACTCATCAACGGCTCGATAACGGCGGCCATAGCGTTCGCTTGCGGAGCGGCCAATTGTCCGGTCGTGAAACCGTACGTCTGGTTCAATATCAAGATCACGCCTCCTACCGTAGCGGCAGAAACTAGTGTGCCTAAGAATTTCCAAGTCTCTTGCTTGGCGGGTGTGCTCCCCAGCCAATAGCCGATCTTTAAGTCGGTAATGAAACCTCCCGCCATGGAAAGCGCCGTACAAACCACGCCTCCGATAATCAGGGCGGATACCATGCCGGCCGGCCCTTTCAACCCTACGGCGACCAAGATGATGGAGGCGAGGATCAACGTCATGAGCGTCATGCCCGATACCGGGTTCGTCCCTACGATAGCGATAGCGTTTGCCGCTACGGTCGTAAACAGGAAAGCGATCACCCCGACCAGCAATAAGCCGATGGCGGCATGGAACCAATTATGAAGTACGCCGAACTGGAAGAACAGGAAGGTGACGATCAGCGATACGATGATACCGATCGTTATCACTTTCATCGACAAATCCTTTTGCGTACGTATAGTATTACTCTCCACAGCGTCTCCTTTTCCTTTCAACTCGTTCGCCGCCAAGCCTACGGCTCCCTTGATGATTCCCCAAGAGTTGATGATGCCGATCACCCCGGCGGTAGCGATACCTCCGATACCGATGTGGCGGGCATAGGTGGTGAAGATTTGCTCGGCGCTCATGCTCCCGACGGTCGCCGTGATAGCGTCATTGCCGAACGTAAGTACGTCGGCGCTGAAAATGGCGGACATGGCGGGGATGATCACCAACCATACCAAGAATGAACCGGCGCAGATGATCAAGGAGTATTTTAATCCGATGATGTAACCCAGACCTAGCACGGCTGCGCCCGTATTGACTTTCAACACGATCTTGGCTTTCTCCGCCAGCATCTCGCCGGCCCCGACGATACGGGTACTGATCGTCTCGCCCCACCAACCGAAGGTGGCGATGATGAAGTCGTACAAACCACCGATTAATCCGGCGAATATCAAGGGTTTCGCTTGGCTTCCGCCTTTCTCGCCGGAGACGAGTACTTGCGTGGTTGCCGTAGCCTCCGGGAAGGGATACTTACCGTGCATATCGGATACGAAATATTTACGGAACGGGATTAATAGCAAGATCCCGATGATACCTCCTAACAAGGAACTCATGAAAACCTCGAAGAAATTGACCGTGATCTCCGGATATTTGTCTTGCAGGATATAAAGGGCGGGCAAGGTGAAAATGGCCCCCGCTACGATCACGCCGCTACTGGCCCCGATAGACTGGATGATGACGTTCTCTCCCAAGGCGTTCTTCCGCTTGAATCCGCTGGACAACCCTACGGCGATGATAGCGATCGGGATGGCGGCCTCGAATACTTGACCGACCTTCAGGCCCAGATAAGCGGCCGCCGCGCTGAATATCACCGCCATGACCAATCCCCAAAGGACGGACCAAGGCGTAACCTCCGGATAGTGTTTGTTGGGAGACATAAGAGGCTTGTAGCTTTCCCCTTCTTTTAATTCTCGGTAGGCGTTTTCTGGCAGCCCGGTTACCTTTTCTTCATTTTCTGGTTTCACGATATTAAAATGTTAGATTATAAGTTCGTAATAGCTCCACCAAACGGGTGTTGGGTGACAAATTTATGTTTTCTGGCTGAGACATGCAAGGATTCTTTAGAATAGTTAGGGCAACCGTACCCAAATTATCTATATGAATTCTTGCCCAGTAGCGTATGAATTCTTGTTCGCATGCTGTATAATTCTACAAACCACGGCGTGATCTGTACAGACCAAGTCGTGGAATATACAAATCACGTCGTGGTCTGTACATCCCACGGCGATCATTTGGAAATAGATCAAGTAGTAAGTATGTTTGTATATGGCAAAAAGAATGTTTATTACTTGAGGACATGAACAATTATACCTAGAGCAGTTATAGTTGTACATATCAAGCAAGAGATGTGCGACTTGAATGGGATGGGGGAGAAGCCGAGTAAATAATTTGAGGTTTATCGTTAATTCGTAAATTCTTTCTATTTTTGTAGTCAAATACAGAAAGTAGATGAATCAAAGATATCCTTCAGCCTTGTTGGAAAATGCCGTGAATGAATTGGCTTCCTTGCCGGGGGTGGGGAGGAAGACAGCGCTCCGGCTAGCGCTTTATATGTTGCGCCGGGACGTCGGCTATACGGAAAACTTCGCCGCGGCCTTGGTCGCCCTCCGTCGAGACGTGAAGTACTGCAAGGTCTGCCATAATATATGTGATGATGAGGTTTGCTCTATTTGCGCCAACCCCAGCCGTGACCATTCCTTGGTTTGCGTGGTAGAGAATATCAAGGAGGTGATGGCGATAGAGAATACCGGGCAATTCCGTGGCGTATACCATGTGTTGGGCGGGATCATCTCGCCGATGGATGGTATCGGACCGGGCGACTTGCGTATCGACAGTCTGGTGCGGCGTGTGGCCGAAGGTGAGGTGAAAGAGATCATCTTGGCGTTGAGCACTACCATGGAAGGCGATACGACTAACTTTTTTATTTACCGGAAGCTATCCGGTTACGATGTGAGGATCAGTGTCATCGCACGTGGCGTATCTATCGGTGACGAGATCGAGTATGCCGACGAGATCACCTTAGGACGATCCATTATCAATCGTACCGAGTTCAATCTCACCTCTTCTAATTCATAAATCATAACTCATAATTAATATCCGGAATGACCTACGAAGAAACCAAGTTGTCCGTTATCATCGTTAACTATAACGTGAAGTATTTTCTGGAGCAATGCCTCTATTCTGTCCGTGCCGCCGTAACGGGGATGGACGCCGAGGTGTTCGTGGTGGATAATAACTCGACGGATGGATCTGTCGAATATCTCCGGCCTAAATTCCCGGAGGTGGTTTTCATTGAGAATAAAGATAATCCCGGTTTCGCCAAGGCTAATAATCAGGCGATTCGCCAGTGCACCGGGGAATACGTGTTATTGCTGAATCCCGATACCGTGGTGGGAGAGGAGAGCCTCCGCAGCCTGTGCTTCCAGATGGATGAGGATCCGGAGATCGGAGCTATCGGCGTGAAGATGCTGAATGGGCACGGGGTATTCTTGCCGGAGAGCAAACGGGCTTTCCCTTCGCCTTGGGTGTCGTTCTGCAAGATATTCGGTCTTTCAAAGCTGTTTCCTAACTCTCCGGCATTCGCACGTTATAGCCTGCCGTATCTGGATAAAGAGCAGACGCATAAGGTGGAGGTGCTGGCGGGTGCGTTCATGTTGCTTCGCCATGAGGCGTTGGATAAGGTTGGCTTGTTGGATGAGTCGTTCTTCATGTATGGGGAGGATATCGATTTGTCTTATCGGATCGTGTTGGGAGGCTATAAGAACTTGTACGTGCCGGAACGGATCCTGCATTATAAGGGGGAGAGTACGAAGCATGGTGACTTGAGGTACATAAGGGCTTTTTACGGCGCCATGTTGATTTTCTATAAGAAATATTATCCGGGGTCCGGTTGGTTGATGCGGATACTGATCCGGTTGGCTGTCCTGCTGAAAGCTTGCTGGGCGACGATTTCAGCCCCTCTACGCAAGAAGGCTAAAGCGGTTAAGCATCGCCGCCTTTTGATCTTGTGTAGGGAGGATCATTTTGAGGAGGTAAAGGCCGTTTGCCTGAAAGCTATGCCGGATCTGGAATTCGTGAATCTCTGGGATTTGGACGTGGAGCGTGTGATGGATGCTATCTGTCGCAAGAACCAGATGAAAGGCTTTACGGACTACGCTTTCTGCTTCCCCGATGCCCGTTACGAGCAGATGCTCTTGTTTATGGACAAGCTCGTGAACAAGAAAGCGGTTTACCATATATATACGAAGAAGAGTGGTCGGCTTGTTTAAGTAATCCTTGGGTAAATATGTTGTTGTCGAATGATAGAGTCCGTTTGAGGGCATTGGAACCAGAGGATCTGGAGTTGTTGTATCGTTGGGAGAATGATCCGGAGTTATGGGAAGTAGGGAATACCTTGGCTCCCTATTCCCGTTATATATTGAAGGAATATATAGCGGGTAGCGACCGGAGTATCTATGAGTCTCGCCAACTTCGCTTCATGATCGAGGAATGCGATACGGGGACTTGCGTGGGGATCGTGGACTTATTCGATTTCGAGCCGCATCCGAACCGGGCGGCTTGCGGTATTATGCTGGATCGTAGGTATCAAGGACGTGGCTTTGCTACGGAAGCGTTAAGACTATTGATGGAATACGCTTATACGTTTTTGAAGCTTCATCAACTTTATGTGCATATTCCCGTGGCGAACGAGCCTAGCAAGAAATTATTTACCCGTCTGGGATTTGTCGAGGCGGGGACGCTTAAGGACTGGATCAGGACACCGGATGGTTATTCCGATGTCTGCATAATGCAGTTAATTTAAATACGGGTCCTTCGGATATTTTGTCCAAGTTTTATAATCATTGCCTAATAATTCTACGGAATCTTTCCAATAGCCCTCCCCATCGGCAGACAGGATATTATCGGTGGTGATATGGCTTACGGCCCACGAGTTCCGTTTGATTTCATGGTTTAATTGTCCTTCGGTCCATCCGGAGTATCCCAAGAAAAACTTCACTTTCCCATCGATTGGGTGCCCGTTGAGGATGTATCGTTTCAATGCGTTGAAATCCCCGTCGAAATATAAATAATCATTGATCTTTAATGCGTCCGGAATGATATTATCCCCTAAGGAATGAATAAAGAACAAACGGTTGGGGCTGACCGGCCCCCCCAGATAAATCGGTATCTCCGGAAATTCGGCAAACTCCTTGAAAAAAGAGTTTACGATAAGATCCGTTTTTTTATTCAAGACAAATCCCATCGATCCGTGTTCCGTATGCTCTATTAATAATACGACGGAACGTTGGAAATAGGCATCTTGTAAAAAAGGCTCGGCAATCAGAATACTTCCTTGAATAGGAAGGACATCGTTATGTGTTATTTTAAATATATTTTTATAAGATGCCATGATCGTGAATGTTAGGTTGTTACTAATTCACCGACAATATAAGGCGTTTTTTAATAAGAAGCAAATGAAAAGCCCGGGATTCAAGTTAATAAACGTGAACCGACCGGGCTTATTGTTAATTTATGCTTGATGATTTTCCTCGAATAATCTCAGTCTTTCGTCCAGCAAATCATATTGGTGATCTTTTATGAAAGAGGTACAAGCCCGTAGTCCTTGTTGGTTACTGCCTGTGGTACTTAATGATATGGCGCTTACTCCGTAATAAACCAGCTCTTCCATCAATTGTCCGCCGGTCATTCCCGGGTAACCGATCGTGAAATAGAAACCGTCGGCTATCGGTTGGTCCAGATCGTGATCATAAACGATTGTGAAACCATGATCCGTAAAAATCTTCTTTAGTTTCTCCGCACGACGTCCGTATTCTTTCACTTGCGAGACAAAGTCGAACGTACCGTCCGCGGCGGCCTTGAACATGGCGGCTAAGGCGAATTGGGCCGAGTGGCTGGTTCCGGAAGATAGGGCGTATAAGACACGGTGGATATATACCGTACCGAACGTACCGCCTCCATAACGCTGAGTCAATCCCGGATAGGAGCGATGGTAAAGTTTATTGGAGATCGCTGTCACGCCGATACGCTGTCCGGCATAGCTGAACGCTTTGGAACCGGATATCTGCATGATATAATTATCGGTATAACGGGCTACGCTCGCTTGGTAAGGAGGCTCGAAAGGACATCCGAGGTCCTTGCGGAAATCCATGGCGAAATAGGCGAGGTCCTCTATGACAATCACGTCGTATTTGTTGGCCATCTCGCCGATGATCTTCAACTCCTCGTCGGTGAGGCAGAACCAAGCCGGATTGTTCGGGTTGGAATAGATCATCGCGGCAATATTGCCTTTGGAAAGATGCGTTTCCAAGGCCTCACGCAATCGCTCGCCACGGTATTCGTATACGTCGAACGACTCATATTTATAGCCCATAACGGCTATTTGCTGTTTCTGCACGGGGAATCCGGGGTCGATAAACAAGATGGTGTCTTTTCCCGGCGTACATTGTCCGGCCGTAAGGAAAGAGGCGTATGTGCCCTGCATGGAACCGGTTACGGGTACGCAACACTCCGGGTCTATATCTATATTTATAAACGCCTTGATAAAGCGGGAAGCTTGCTTTTTCACTTCGGGAGTTCCGTTGATGTTCGGGTAGATAGACGCTATACCGTTACGAAGGGCTTCGATCTCAGCGTCTACGCCTACTTGAGCGGCTTTCAAGCCCGGTACGCCCATTTCCATATGGATGAACTCGGTTCCCGTTTCTTGTTCCAATTGCGTGGATATGGCAACTACCTCCCGGATAGTCGCTTTCCCAAAATCGGGAAGTCCAAAGCCATCGATAATCCGTCTGGCTGTCTGATAGTCTACAGGAGTATTTTTCATGCTAGTGTTAATTATATATGGGGGACAAAAGTATGAAATTTATCGATTTGTTCTAATTTTTTCATCCTAAACTATTGCTAATTCAAAAAATCCACCTATCTTTGCACCGCAATTCAACGGAATAGCGATAAAGAATAACATTTTGGTCTGGTAGTTCAGCTGGTTAGAATACATGCCTGTCACGCATGGGGTCGCGGGTTCGAGTCCCGTCCAGACCGCTTTTTATTTCTCCTTCCTCTTTTTAAATTTTCCTTTAATACATATTTTAATACGATATCATCCGGTTCGATGGATTTTGCCTGATGGCATGAGGTTGTTATATTGGGAATGTTTATCTTTGAGACCAATAAAACAGATAGCCTTATGGAGAATCTAATAAAGATCGATACCGTTGATCAATACAACAAGATGTTTGGCTTGGAGACGTTGCACCCCTTGGTGAGCGTGGTAGATTTATCCAAGTCCGAGACATGGCCTACTAATTTCCGGGTTAATTATGGTATATACGGACTTTTCCTGAAAGATACGAAATGCGGGGATATTCGGTATGGGAGGCAATATTATGATTATCAAGAAGGAACCGTAATAGGATTCGCTCCCGGGCAGGTGACGGGTATTGAGCTTAAGGATGGGACCCGGCCTTTGGCGCATGGGTTGCTTTTCCATCCGGACTTGATCCGTGGTACGGCTTTGGGACGGGACATCAAGCGTTATTCTTTCTTCTCCTATGAATCAAACGAGGCGTTACATCTCTCTGAGGAAGAGAAGGGGATCTTCGTGGATTGCCTGAGGAAAATCCAGATCGAGTTGGAGCACTCCATCGACAAGCATAGCAAACGGCTGATCGCGATGAATATCGAGTTGCTGCTCGATTATTGCCTGCGTTTTTATGACCGTCAGTTTACGACCCGTGCGGAGACGAATAAGGATGTGTTGGTGAGGTTCGAACGATTACTGGATGAATACCTGCAAAGTGATCTGTTAAGACAGGAAGGGCTACCTACTGTACGGTATTTCGCCGAGAAGATTTGTTTGTCCCCGAACTATTTCGGTGATCTGATCAAGAAAGAGACAGGGAAAACTGCCCAAGAAAATATACAAGACCGGATTATTTCCTTAGCGAAAGAATGGATATTAGGGACAAACAAGACCGTCAGCCAAATCGCTTACGACCTAGGATTCCAATACTCCCAGCACTTCAGCCGCATATTCAAGAAGACCGTGGGGTGTACCCCGAATGAATATCGGAAATCCCAGATGTCGTAATCGGTGTTACGGGTTATTGGATGTATTTTATGACCTTGGCGGGAACACCTCCCACGATGGCATTGTCCGGTACATCTTTAGTAACTACCGAGCCGGCTCCGACTATAGCGTTCTCGCCAATGGTTACGCCGGATAGGATCGTTGCGTTCGAGCCTACCCAGACATTCTTTTTCAGAACGATCGGGGCAGGGTAGGTAGTGCTCCGGTCTTCGGGGGCGAAGCCGTGGTTGAGGGTGGCAAAGACCACGTTATGCCCGATCTGGCAACCGTCGTCCAGTGTCACCCCGCCATGATCTTGAAAATGACAGCAAGCATTGATGAAAACGTTCTTGCCTACCGTGATATTCTTCCCAAAATCCGTATAGAACGGGGGGAATACACGAAAAGACGGATCGACCGGCTTATTAAACAAGCGGGATAACAGCTCACGGATTTCCTCGGGATCGTGATATGAGCCGTTTAACTCGAATGTCATGCGTCTGGCCTCATCGCTCATCTCGTTCATAAACTGATGGACCTCGTCTCCTTTAAGAGGCTTTCCTGTTTCTACGTACTTTAAGAATTCGTTTAGTGTCATAATTGTTATTTTAATAAGTTCTACTTCTTGGTTTGTTTATCCCTTTTCGATTGCAACGGCAAAGATCGATGAAATCCAGAGAAACTTTTGTAGATGGATTACAGGAATTATGACCTAAATTACATTTACCGATTCTCCAAGGCCTTATATTTCTCAATCAGTTTCTTGACCGTGACAGCGTCCGAGACCTCTTGCTTATAGGTAGTCGGGTTATAATAGGCCTCGAGGAAACTGTCTGTACCGGACCAGACTGTCTCGATGATTCCTTGGAAATGGCGAGACATTTCCGGATTTGAATGCTGGCGGAAATGGATCATATCATCTACCTGTTGAAGCGCTATCTGAGGTTTACGCCAAGGGCATGTAGCAACGTCGAAGCCTTTCATGGCAAAGTAAACAGCGGTTTGCTCGGCACGCTCATAATGCCAGTCGCAGATAAAAACATCTTTCGGGATCAAGTCGATCGCACGGTAGGTATTGTTCATGCTGGCTTCCCAAGCGCCGATCCCGGTAGTCTTGCCATCGATCAGGCGGTCTCCCCATATCATCAATCGTTTGCCTTGTGAGGCTAAGTGGTTTTGTATTTTAGTGACCTCACCGGCATATAACTCAGCCTTGTCATGTCCGCCACAACGGACGCAACTATCATGTCCGATATAAAAGACCTCGTCCATCCCTGCATGGAATAATTGAGTCTCGAAAACATCCGTCAACTCGTCTACTAAAGCGAATACGATTTTATGTACTTCCGGATGAAGTGGGCAGTAACTTTTACAATAAAGCCCGTCTGAGTTGGGCCAACCCGTATAGTTCTTGGTATCCACGTGTGGTGTCTCGTCGAACTCCGGATACTCACGTAATAAAGCGTAGGTAGTCTCAGCCCATGATTGATGCCCCAAGAGATTGATCTGGGGAGCGATACGTATTCCGTTATCCCGGCAAACCTTTACGATCTTTTTCACATCCTCTCGTGTGAGTGGGGTCGGATCCCTCAGTTCTGGATGGGACTCATAGGCATAATTCCAGTCTACCCGTAGAATCAACAAGTTGAAATGACTGGGAGCCAGTTCCTCTTGGACGAACTTCAAGAATAGATCCAACTTCTGCGCGGATGGAGCGGCGATGGCCAAGCCTCGTACGGGCATGATACTATCTAAACGGTTTGTCTCTGATTGGGCGGAAACTTGGGCTGAACCTATAGCCCATATAAGCAAGAATAGTCCGATAATCTTTTTCATATAGCGATATGTTTTAAAGTTTAAATTTTTAATTTGATGTACGCTTTCGAAGATCATCACGCACATCGTGACAGCCCGGAGGATGTCGATGGCTATGTTACGTTGCGTAAAATCTATTGGTTGATCGCTCATAATATATTTAGACTAAAGGTGAATTTAATACAAGACAAATATAATCAATAAGAGACATATCATTACATTTGTGCCTTATAAATATGAATAATAATTAAAAATGATAGACATGATAAGACGATTGATTTATTGGGTTCTCCTACTTTTCGTTTGTATGGGTGCCCATGCCCAATTCCGGGTGACAGCCCATCAAGAGGGTTGGGACCGGATTCCTCCGCAAGCGCAAAAAGACGGCTTTTGGTTTCAACAATCCGTTTTAGCGAATATGGATGATGACACCGCTATGGAGGAGGTCATGCTTTTCGGGCGGGATAATGGGCATTACCCTACTTTTGACCTGTTTAAGTTTTATTACGTGATCGTGGATAATTATACGAGAGAGATCCAATATATATCGGATGAGGTCTATGTGACAGATAAATATACGCTTACGGTGGAGGATCGCAATAATGACGGGATCTCCGAGTTATATATCGATTATTTCAAGGATGGGAAGTTTACGGTTGATGAGCGAGGATATAATTTGCGAACCATCCGTTGCTACGACCGTATCGAATGGAGCCCCGAGAGTGAAAAAATTAACCCCCAACAACCATGAGAAAGTATATCTATTTTATAGCGCTTATCTGTTGCGCCTTATCAGCCTCAACCTCTTACGCCCAGAAAAAGGTGATAAAAACGATGATGATCGCCGGGCAAGATGGCAGTCATTATTGGCGAGGTGCTTGCGAGGTCATGAAGCAGATCTTAGAGAACAGTGGAATGTTTAAGGTGGATTTCGTCTTTACCCCGGATTTCGGAGGAGATATAAATACCTTTAAGCCCGATTTCGCTAAATATAACTTGGTCGTTGTTAATTACGGAGGTGAAGTCTGGCCCGAGCCTGTCCAAAAAGCTTTCGAGAACTATGTAGCGGATGGTGGTGGGGTCGTGATTATCCATTCCTCCGTGGTACCTATGGCCGGTTGGAAAGCGTACAACGAGATAATCGGCATGGGAGCTTGGGAGGGGCGAAACGAGAAAGACGGTCCTTACCTGTATTGGAAAGAGGGCAAATATGTATACGATTATACACCCGGTTATGCGGGTTATCATGGCTTGCAGCATGAGACGATCCTAGAGCATCGTGCGCCGGAGCACCCTATTTTGAAAGGTCTGCCTATAAGATGGAAACATTTTAAGGACGAGATTTATACCCGCTTGCGTGGTCCGGTACGGAATGTGGAGATATTGGCTACCGCTTATGAGCGTGGACGCCATGAACCGTTGATGTGGACGGTGAAGTGGGGGAAGGGGCGTGTCTTTGTCGATCTGTTGGGGCATTGCGGCAATGACCCGAATATGATTTACTCGATGGAGTGTACGGGTTTTCAGGTAACCTTACTAAGAGGGGCTGAATGGGCAGCCACCGGGGAAGTGACGCAAGAGGCCCCTCGGGATTTCCCATTGGAAGATACCTGTACGCTCCGTCCGGAATTCAAGGCTCCTTTCCATGCGACGAATTAAATGCCTTAATAAGATGGTGTCTTTCGACAGAATAATCAAATTGACAAATTGTAAAGTTAAGTCCCGGAGAATCGTAATTCATATCTTATGGGTTGTTTGGGCTATCTCATAGGGTTACGATGGGGAAATGATAGGGTTATGATGCCTATTCATGACAGTTCATAACCCTATTCATGACTGCTTTCGATGCCCAACGTGACTATTGGCGTTGCCTAACACGACTAGTTGCGTAGGCTTTCATGACCTATCGTGTATAAAAAGCGGCCTTTTTGAGTAAAAAGCGCCATATATAGCTATCCTCTTTCCTCTACTTGGCAATCTCTCTCAAAAGGTTGTGTTACAAGATACGCCTTATATCTATTAAAAAGACAGGATTAGATCGTATATTTGTCATTCGTTCATTAAAGTCATTGGTTATGTCAAATCAAGAATATATCAAGATCGAGGGAGCTTATGAGAATAACTTGAAACATATCTCTCTGGATATTCCGAAGAAGCAAATCACTATATTCACCGGGGTCTCGGGTTCCGGGAAGTCATCGTTGGTATTGGATACCATCGCCGCCAGTTCACGTCGGGAGTTGAATGAGACGTTCCCCAGTTTTGTGCAGCAATACCTGCCCAAATATGGCCGTCCGCATGTAGACCGGATCGGGAATCTGCCGGTCGCTATCGTGATAGACCAGCGGAAGCCCGCTCCCAACGCCCGTTCTACGGTGGGGACTTATACGGATATCTATTCTCGCTTACTCGTCATACGAGATATTCCCTAATTCCTTAATCTTCGAATCTCCGACTTGATGCGTGAATAACTCGATCAATTGAGCGGGCGTTAATGTCATCTGAGGCGAGAACTCGGAGGAATCCATATAACTTAATAAGCTATGGTATAATTGACGGGCCTCCGGGTATTCTTGTTGGGTTTCCAAGTCTGTCATACAGATTAATAACTTGCCCGGGCCGACATTGAATTCTTGGATCATCCCTAATTTATGGTTACGCTCCACGTTATCGATCACTTGTACGATCGGCCTGTAATTATCCGGAAGCTGGTCCAGTATCAACGGATGGCTATTCTTTATCATCGTGAACCATTGCCAGTTTGTATGGAAATCCGTCGGGAAATGAGTGAAAGCCGGATGAGAGGGATTCATTAATAATCCGAGGGTACCCGGAGAGACCGGTTTCTTTACCCATTCGCAGATGGACTTAAACATCCGGTAATTCCAGTAATCGGTCTGGAATAATCCGTCTACCGTCACGTTCTTGTAAGTCTTGGCATCCGGGAACCACAATACTTTCGCCCCGTTCGCCAATAAGTTCTCGGCCTGTTTATCCCATTTCTTAATAACATTGATATCCGTAGGGATTTGCACGTTATTATGTTTCGGATAAATCCATAACGGATAATGATTGTGATACTCCGTGCCCTCGATCGCCAGCCGTAAAGTATAGGTCTCAGCCTCTTGAATGGCAGGTAAAGCGATATTTAATGGACCTACCTCGGCCAACGTGCCTTGATTGATTAGCAACGGTATGTTATTTTGGGCGATTACTTGATCTTGACCATTTGTCAAGGTCCAAGTTAGCTGTTTCCCTTTTAAAACGGTAGGTGTATAGTTCGCTACCTTGATGGAGCCTTTGATCGCCTCATTCCCGGAGTAACAGAATTTAGGCAGGAGAGCCAATAATACGACATCATCGCAAGATTCTTTCCATTCCTCGGCGGTTATCAAGCCCTTATTATCCATAAAAGCGTCCAAGATACCGACTAACGCCGTGCCCTGTCCCGGATAATCCTGTAAATCCAATAATTGGAAGCCGGCCATTCCCGGAGTACGGAACGCCATTTCCATCTCGGCCCGGTAAAGTTGCGCCATCCATTTACCGGAAGCCTTGAAGAAATCATCCGCTTGTCCGGCCATACCGGACTCGCCCAGCCGTTTGCGGAATATCTCCAGATTCCAAGGTTTTAGTGCCCCGGTATATTTCTTGATTTCCTCATAATTCGGATAACATTGGAATTGCCCGGTTTCGTGTCCGATGATAGGCAATGAACATTGTTCGATAGCGGATTCGAAATTCATGACCGAGTTTGGATAGGTATGGTTGATATAACCGCCATCCTCCGCATCTGCGAAAGAGAAGGAACCCCGGGTATGGTTGCTGAATACGTTAGCGCCGGGGACTCGACAGGTCGTGAAGTAATCGTCACCCGCCGCAGGGCCGTTGAAGCCTAGATAGTCATTCGATCCAGATGCGTATAAATGCCGTCCGTCCTCACTACGGAAACGGGCGATCATGTCTACCATCGCGTCTTGATCCCCGGAAAGCTCGTTGCCGATCGCCATCATGACGAAAGAGGCGTGATTCCCGTAAGCCTCCTGTATTTGTAATCCTTCTTTGGTGAGGAAATGGATCAAAGTGGTATCGCCCTTTTCCATCTTTCCCCAAAAAGGCAGTTCCGGTTGGAGGTAAAAACCTTCGATATCGGCCGCCTCGAAACAAGCTTTAGGAGGACACCATGAATGGAAACGGCAATGATTGATACCGTATTCCTTGGCGATGCGGAAATAACGTCTCCATGCTGCGGTATCCATCGGTACATGGCCTGTAAGCGGAAATACGCAAGCATCGTGTTTTCCACGAAGGAAGGAGGTCAATCCGTTGATGTTGAATTGTGTTCCTTCTGCTTTGAAATCTCTTAATCCGAAAGTAGTACTTTGGCTATCTTGGATATTCTCTCCTTGGATGTTCGCGGTCAAGCGATACAGGGTAGGGGAGAACTCGCTCCATTCCAAGGCGTCATCACCCATCGGTATTTGGAATATGATCTCGTCTTGTTGAACTACGATATTCTTATTGAATTTGATATGGTGCTCTAAGCCTGTGTTGAAAGCCTCCATCTCTATTTGAACGGCGGCTACGATCATTTGCTCGAATGGATTTGAAAGCTTTATTTTTACGTCCACCGTTTTTTGATCCGCATGTGGATATACTTGTATCCGGCGGATATGGAATTGTGGACGGGCTTCCAATTTCAGGTCTCCGATAATACCGTTCCAGTTTGTCTGCGTGGATTCCGTATAAGCGTGTGAATTGTCCAATAATTGGGGTGGAACGCTCAAACCGTTATCGACTAGAATAGTCAAGTGATGCTTCCCAGCCCGGAGATATGTGGACAGATCGTATTCTTGAGGGGTGGAAATATGGTCGGATGAACCGACATATATGCTATCTACCCATATTTGGGTCGGTTTTGTTCGCTCCAAGATTAACCAAATGCTCTTGCCTTCCCAATTCTCTGGAATCGTGATCTCTTTCTGATACCAAGCCTTACCTTGATAGCGGAAGGGCCTAGACAAATGAGTTGTCTCCTCCTTATCATTGTTAGGGTATCCTTTTTGGTTGGTGTCCGTGGTACCCGGTAATTGAACTTGCTCGGTGACATCTGTTGAATCCAATCGTAATTCCCAGCAACCGGCAAGCGATAAATCCTCTCTACTCTCTTTGGGAGTTTGGCATGCGAATAGCATGAGCATAAGTGGAATACTCCAAAATCTCTTCATGGTAATGTTTTTACTCTAAATATGGTTTACTTAATTAATAGTGTACAAAGGTAGTATTTTTGGCTTTTTTATTAAGGAGAAGATATGAAAAAAGAAGAAGATTTTGTTATGGGCCTGTCCATCTACATGGCTTGTCTGCGTGAGAAAAAACGGTATTCCACGGCGAAGAGTTATCAAGATGCCTTGAACTCGTTCAAGTGCTTTTGCGGTATGGAGGCGATTCCTTATGCCTATATTAATAGGAACAGGCTTTTGTGCTATCAGTCATGGTTGTTGGACAAGGGCCGTTCGTTGAATACGGTGTCCACCTATATGCGTCGGATTCGTCACATTTATAACTTGGCCGTGGAGGCGAACGAGGCTCCCTTTGTACCCAACCTGTTCAAAGATGTCTTCACGGGCGTTGAAAGCAAGCGGAAGAAGGCGTTGCCGCGAGAGATGCTGGAGCGTATGTTTAACGCCCCGTTGGGGGATCCGTCCTTGCGGCGTGTACAGTTGACCGTTCGGTTGATGTTCGCGTTCAGCGGGATAGCGTTTGTGGATCTCACGCATTTGAAATGGGAGAATATCCGGGATGGGATATTGCAGTATCACCGACAAAAGAGCGGATCTCTCATACAGCTGGAGATTCCCTCCGGGGCGTTGCGGCTGTTGGATGAGTTGTCCGCTTGTACGGCAAAGGAATCCTTTTATTTATTTCCTTTTTTGAGTGGAAGGAGAACCGGTGAGGCGGCCTACAAAGAATATAACAGGACCTTGTCCCGCTTTAACCGTGAGTTGAAGTTGTTGGCGAGATCGACAGGCGTTACGCTTCCGGTCACCTCATATACGATCCGTCATTCATTCGCCTCGTTCTTGAAGGAACAAGATGTATCGATCGAGGTTATCAGTGAGTTGTTGGGGCATAAGTCTATTAAGACAACACAGATCTATTTGAAGAGCTTCTCGTTGGAACGTTTATCGAAGGTGAACCGGAATTGTTTTGAGAGCGTGTGTAAACCGATACCCAAAGTGGGGTAAGAGGCTTGCTACTTGGGAAGTAGCGTATTCTTTCACGGCGCAAAAGTAATAAAAAATAACAAATAACAAGCAATCATTAGGTTTAGTTTGTGCTCCGATCTTGATTCTCTTTAAATCTTCGTTCTTATTCCCAGTATATAGACATGGCAATAGAGACGAAATGATTTCGTATTTCCTACATCATCACGTCCCTTCCAAAAATCAAACATACATTCTTGTAGAGACGGGGCGTGCCCCGTCTCATCCCCTCAAAATAGTATTCTAAATTACTGTCAGACGGTGGGAGACGGAGCGTGCTCCGTCTCTACAACTGGGAAATGATTATTTCCCATCTTTTACGCTACTTCCCAAGTAGCTTAATATTTCAAGCGATGGTGATTTTCAGAAAAGCCATTTTTAAAGATATAAAGTGTTGTTTATCAGGAGTAAATATGGTGCTCTTGGTAGGGCTTTGAATTGTCGTGAGGCTTGAGTGGAGATCTTGATATAATCTTAGGAAAAGATAATCATAATGATGAATGTTTTGAGAGACGGTTGCTCGGAGAGGGGTACGGCGCGAGTTGGCAAGCGTCATGACCTGAAGACTGTCCGCTGGTACGTGCTCACGCTTCCTACTACGGGTGTGGCACGACGCGACAAGATCAGCCCCGCGAAAAGCTTGGATGCCGAGCTTTCCCGGCGCAAGCGTCGTGGGGAGACGTTGTTCGAGTACTTCGCCCCCTCGTACGTGGAGGTGAGGAAGGTGGATGGCAAGATGGTCAACACGAAGCGGCCCCTGCTGTTCAACTACGTGTTTATCCGGTCCTCCGTGGAGGAGATCTTCCAGATGAAGCGCACGCTTCCCCTATACAATTTCCTACCCCGGGTCTCTTCCGGAGGCATGATCCATTTCCCTTACCTGTCGGATAGTGAGATGGGAAACTTGCGTTGGGTGGCGGAATCTTACTCCAACGAGCTTCCGGTCTACGTTCCGGACAGCGGTCGCCTGCTGAAGGGTGATCGCGTACGTATCACGTCCGGCTATTTCGCCGGAATGGAGGCGGAGGTGGTGATCCAGCCGGGTGGCGGTCATAAAGATGTGATGGCTCGTATCCTCGATTGCATGTGGGTTCCCTTGTTGGAGGTGAAGCCGGGCGAGTACGAGCTGATCGAGCTGAACACAAAGGGTAAGCACGTCTATACCCATCTGGACAACGACCGTCTGCGGGAGGGTTTGCACGATGCCTTAGGACGTTACCATGCCTCCGGCAGCGTATCTGAGGAGGATACCCGCTTGGCCCTTGAGGTGTTGAGATCCTACGGTTCTCTCCGTGCGGAGACGGACGTGATGCGCTGCAAGGTCTACTCGTCGCTCCTACCTGCCTACAAGCTGTTGGGCGAGGAGGATGAGTTCGTGCGTTTGCTCGCCACGATGCGAAGCATGCTCCCGGCGGTAAAGGCGGCGCAATCCCGTGCCTTGCTGCTTGTGACGCTCTACGGTTGTACGGACAGCGCCCTTTACCGGCAGATGGCGCATGAGGTGGTGGACCCGTGGCGGGGTGAGTCCTCGCCCAAGAAAAGCAAACAGACTTTAATCCGTCGCTTGGACGATTACGATCGCTGGCTGAGACATGATGAACAATGAACAATGAATAATTCAAAAATCATAAATCAAAAATCAATGTCTTCCCTTCCTTCCGGCGTTCGTTTGGTGCGGTTGCTGAACGAGCATTTAAATGATATCATGAGCCGCGAGCGTGCGAACCAAAACTTGATTCACCTGTATTGCACGGGGCCTTACTGGGTGGCATTTGAGTGCTCGGCCTATCAGTTGTGCCATGTATTCCCGGACAGCGAGATTACGCCAATGCGTTTGCTCGGCTACCCGTTCCCGGTGGTGATGGTGTCCGTTACGGATCGTTCGCTCCGCTCGTATGCCCGCAGGCACATCTTGCGAAGAGACGACATAGATTACAAATTATTAACAGCATCCCAACTCTCCCATGAGGACTACCAAGCGTGGCATGCCGGCGAGGTGAAGGGGTTGCCTTCATTAAGTGAGATCGTATGAGTGAAGAGAGTAGTAGTATTCCTTTCGAAAAAAGAGAGGGAGAGAATCCGGAACGATTCATCCCGGATGGGATGAATGCTATCGAACGTAACGTGAAGCGTATTGGGGATTGTCTTTTGGCCTTCATCGCTTTGATCGTATTCTCCCCTTTGTTTTTAATTTGCTATATCGTCGTGAGGTGTGAGGATGGCGGTCCGGCTGTATTCAAGCAAGAGCGTATCGGTCGTTTCGGTCGTCCGTTTCATATCTATAAGTTCCGCAGCATGCGTTTGGACGCTGAGAAATTCGGTCCCGCCCTTTACAAGGGAGGTGCGGATCCCCGTATGACCCGTGCGGGGAAGTTCTTGCGCGAGCATCATTTGGACGAGTTGCCCCAATTGTGGAATGTCTTCATCGGTGATATGTCTTTTATCGGTCCCCGTCCGGAACGGAAGTTCTACATCGACCAGATCATGGAACGTGATCCCCGCTATCGTTACCTGTACCAGATCCGTCCGGGCGTGACCTCTTATGCCACGCTCTACAACGGCTATACGGATACGCTGGAGAAGATGCTTCGCCGTCTGCGCTACGATTTGTTCTATTTGGAACACCGCTCGTGGTGGTTCGATTTCAAGATATTGGTGAAGACGTTCTTGAACATAGCATTTGGTAAGAAATTCTAGACAAGGATAACCGGAAAGGGCAATTCCGTCCTTCCCATAAATCAAAATACCATGAAGAAAGTATTGAAAGGCTGGCTTATCGACAATTCGGTGACCACCGACAACAAGACGGACAAGATCCTGCTGCTGGCTTCGGCTGGAAGTTTAACTTTGGATGACGTGTTGGAGGAGATGTACAAGCAAGACACCGGTCTACGCCCGGAGACGATGCGTCACTCTGTGACTCTCTACCATCGGATAGTAATGGACTTGATCTTAAACGGCTATAGCGTGAACACGGGTCTGTTCCGTGCCGTCCCCCAGTTGAAAGGCGTGGTCGAGGGCGGCGTTTGGAACAAGGAGAATAATTCCATCTACGTCTCTTTCACGCAAGACAAGGCTCTGCGCGAGGCGATCGCCAAGACCGTGGTGGAGATCCTCGGCGAGAAGTCTAACATCATGTACATCCTGGAGACCGAGGATCGTAAGACGGGCTTGAAGGACGGCAGTGCCACTGCGGGTCACAACTTTTTCGTCCGTGGGGCGATGCTGAAGGTGGTTGGCGACCACGAGTCGGTAGGTGTTACGCTGACCGATTCCAAAGGTGCCACCACGAAACTGACGGATGACCAGATCACCATCAACAACCCTTCTTCGCTCACGTTGCTCCTGCCGGCTGATTTGGCGGAAGGTGAGTACACGCTGACTGTGACGACGCAGTATGGTAGTGCGGGTCACATACTGAAAACGCCTCGTAGCGTAAGTACGCAAATTTGGGTGGGCGGAAAGCCTGCTGATGGCGGTGGCGATAGCGAGAGCCCGGATGAGATCTGACATATTTGGTAAATCGCTATTACCAGTACAGGTAAATCACTATTACCTGTACTGGTAAACCTCCTTTACCTGATAAGGTAACAGAGATTTCTCGGTTGAGTATGCTTTGGAAATAGCTTGTACATTGGTGAGATCACGGTGTGATCTGATAATGGGTGTAGGAATTATGTGAATAAAGTTCCTAATAACATTACATTGGACACAGATAATGTTAAAATCAAAATTGATTGTTAATATGACTAGGTTTAGGGTACTGCAAAGAGCCTCCCTTAGAGTGTACGCCTTGTATTGAGTTTGCATAATATTTAAATGATTTATTAATAGAGAGATGAGAGAACGTATTGTTGCCTTCGACTATTTAAGGGCTCTTGCTATTACCGGTATATTGCTATGCCATTTTTGTCATAATTATAATTCAATTTCATTTTTAGGACATTATTTCGGAGGTGTCTTTGTAACATTGTTTATCGCAATGTCTGGTATGCTATTTGGTATTGTATGGAATAATAATAGCCGGATGGAATATGATATGTCTTTTCTGAAACAAAGATTTTTAAAACTTTCAGTTACATATTATCCATTTCTGATTTTAATGTTTGCATTCCTTTATTTTGTGGATGATTATCATTTCAATGTAAAAAATCTGTTCCTAATAAATATGTTTCATTTTTGTTTTTTATTAGTTTTGAGATATATTTGATGTTTGAGCTTGTTAGTGAAGGACGTTATTCCTTAATGCGTATTATAGATAATCCTTTTTTTGCTTTTGTAGTGTATGTGATTTCTAGTGTATTATTGGGTTGTATATTGCATTTTATTGTAAAATACATAAAAAATATGTGCTTTAATTGCTCTTAAGTCATGAAATATTATTCTCTGCATTGTCTGGTGTGTCTTAATAAAGTGTGTGCTTTGGATTGTTCGATTACGATTTTATGTCTGCAAATTCCGAAAACAATAAGCGAATAGCTAAGAACACGTTGTTCCTCTACATGCGCATGCTTCTGATTATGGGGGTGACGCTGTACACCAGTCGGGTCGTGTTGAGGGTTTTGGGTGTAGAGGATTTCGGCATTTATAATGTGGTGGGAGGGGTAGTTTCCATCATGAGCTTTTTTATTTCTAGTTTATCTAATGTTACCCAACGATATATGAATATAGGTTTGGGAAAACAAGACTTAATGGAGACAGGATGTGCTTTTAGACAGAGCCTAACCCTCATGTGGCTGTTGTCCGTATTATTATTGCTGTTTGGTGAAACATTGGGACTTTGGTTTGTATACAATAAGTTAGTGATACCTCCAGAGAGGTTAGGTGCTGCCGTTTGGGTATATCATTTTTCATTGATCTCCATACTTTCCGCTATTAATCAAGTCCCATTAATGGGGGCTATAGTTGCGCATGAGCGAATGAATATATATGCCTATCTTGGTCTTTTTGAGGCTTGTGCTCGATTATTCATAGTCTATTTGCTTGAAGCTTTTGGAACAATCGATTCGTTGATATTGTATGGTTTGCTTATGGCTATAGTTTCTGTCTTCGTCTGGCTAATTTATGCGATATATAGTGTAAGGTCATTTACCGAATGTAAATTTAGGTTTTATTGGAATTATAGTTTGGTCGCAGAGATGTCAAAGTTTATAGGTCAAAATTTATTTGGCTGTTTCGCTTGGTCTGCAGGTGTACAAGGAACAAATATCCTTTTAAATATATTTTTTGGTCCCGCTGTAAATGCGGCACGAGCGGTTTCTGTGCAAGTAAGCGCAGTTGTTACACGTTTTGCTGAGAACATGATGACAGCGGTTAAACCTCAAATAATTAAATCATATGCTTCCGGTGATTGTGAATACATGGTGACACTAATTGAGAAAAGCTCTAAATATGCTTATTTCTTAGCGGCCTTGATAGCTATACCTGTAATGGTTGAGATAGAGTTTATACTGGAGGTTTGGTTAGGTGAGGTTCCAAGCCATACTATATCATTCACTCGTCTTGTTCTGTGTGAATCCTTGATAGGAGTATTTATACCACCTCTATGGATGGCGGCAAATGCAACTGGACATATAAAAAACAGTCAAGTATATGGTAGAATGTTCACGTTGGCGATATTACCTATAAGCTATCTTTTGTTAAGATTGAATGCTAATCCGCTTGTCCCATTTATTGTTGCGGTTTTAGCAAATGTAGGATATTGGTTTTATAGTTTGTGTGATATTCATAGGCAAATACAGTTGAATATGAGAAAATACTTTCGAGATGTTGTTAGGCCTATATTAATTTTTACATTCTCATTGGTGTTAGTCGGTTCTATATTGATGTTAATCGAACCTAATGATTCAGTTTTTCGTTTCTTGATAGTTTTTTCGCTTTCCGTATTTATTGGCTTTAGTGTTATTTATAGTTTGTTGCAATCAAGTGAGCGTATGATATTGCATGCGGCTCTAAAACGATTTGTTGTTAAATAGTTGTTTTTGTTATTAATAGAGTAAAAATAGTATATAAGCAATGTAGGGTTATTGAATCATGTTAAGTAACTAGAATATATTTGATGTAATTTGAATTTAAATTATTTATATATGACTTGTGGCAATAAAAAAAGAATTCTGTTCGTGATGCAAAGCCTTTATGATGGTGGAGCGGAAAAATTATTGGTGGATATGCTTAATAATTTTGATTATAGTAAATATGATATAGATCTTTTGTTAGAACATGATTTTGGAAATTATGCAAATCTAGTGCCTTTAGAAGTGAGAAAAATAATATTATTCTATAATATTAATAGACCCTTATTAGAAAGGATGATAGGAAAAATAATGTCCTATTTTGGTTTATATTATTTTTATATATTATTTTTTAGAAGACAAATAATAATTGATAAGATGAAAGGTGAAAAGTATGATACGATAATATCTTTTTTAGAAGGACGGAGTTTGGTGTATCATAGCTTTATATTGAAGCAAGGAATTAGGCATTTATCTTGGGTGCACGTAGATCTGTTTAATTTCCATTGGACAAAAAGGTATTTCAAAAGTAATAAGCATGAAAAGAAATGTTATGAATTAATGGATGATGTGATCTTTGTGTCTAATGATGCGAAAAATAAATTTCAACAACTTTTTAATGTGACTACATCCACAAAAGTAATATATAATTTGATAGATTGTAAGACAATTGTCTTGCGGGCAAATGAGTTTAAAGTTGAGAAAAGGAAATTTACGGTTTGTCTAGTAGGAAGATTGGTTAGACAAAAACAATTTGATAGTATTATAAGAGTTGCTAGAATTTTTGTAGATAATGGATATGATATAGATTTTTGGATTGTTGGTGCAGGTTGTTTGGAGTCAGATCTTAGTAAAATGATCCATGATTTACATTTGGATGATAATGTACACCTTTTAGGTTATAAGCCTAATCCTTATGTCTATATAAAGTGTGCGGATTTATTTGTGAGTTGTTCTTTGGCAGAGGGATTTTCTTTAGTTGTGGCGGAAGCATTATGTCTGGGAAAAGCAATTGTGTCTACAAAAACAGTTGGTCCAGTAGAGCTTTTAGGGTCAAATTCCGAGTATGGGGTTTTGGCAGACAATGATGATGAATCTCTGTATAATGCAATTAAATTATTTGTCAATGATTATAATAAGGTCTTTGTCTATCAAGATAAAGCAGCAAAACGTTCTTTGATGTTTGATGTTGAAAAAACAATGAATGAAATATATAGTATTTTATGACTGGCTCATTTGTTATTAAGAAGAATAGAATTTTAGAGATATTGTTCTTTATTATAATATTTCTTGTTAATCTTAAAATGACACTAAATATATCAAACTTTGCTACTGCTAATTTATCTATACTTATTATTGGTATTTCTTTTATTTCGTTGCTTTTTACAAAGATAGATGATAATATTTATTGGATAGTTCTATTTTTTATACTTTCATTGTTTCGTGTGGAAGCATCTAAAATGTTGTTTGTGTCATTGCTGGTATCAATATCTAGGAATCTTTATATTGATAAAATAGCTAAATATTCTTTTTGTCTAACTGTATTATTCTTAATTATAAATTACGGTTTATTGATTTTAGGAGTGTTGCATGAAGAATATTCTGATTTTTTTTTTTTTTTTTGAGGCGTTGTTAGTGATATGGGATATTGAAATCCTATGCTGTTTTCATTGTATTTGTTTTTCTTGGTTATTTTTCTTGTGGTTTTAAAGAAAAAAATTAATACATTTCTTGTCGCTTTTATAGTCTTTGTTATATATGAATCATTTTATTCTCGTACGGTTCTGTTCTCTGGCTGTATTCTGCTTGTTTTATCTTTTGTTCAAAAAACAAATTTAAAAAAATGTTTCTTTAATAAATATATATTGTTGTCTTATCCATTTGTGATACTATTCTTTTTTATTGTTGTTTTGTTTAATGAATCAGAGTATTCTTTTATTCATGAAATTAGTTCTGGTAGATTAAGGTATTCTTTGCTCGTATTTGGCGAATTAACTCCGAATAATTTGTTGATTGGTGCAACTAAGATTGATGAGTCTATTATAATAGATGTTGCGTATATATCATTGCTGCTGTCTTCTGGAATTTTTTCTTTAGCATATTTGTATAATCTATATTGTAAGGCTGTTTCTAAGTTTGATTATAATTCGATTCTCATTCCTGTAATGCTTCAATATTTATTTTTGAGTTTGTCCGAAAGTGCTATTATTAATACATATCTTTGGGGAGGTCTGTTTTTTTGGATAGTAATGTCGGGTAAGTATTCTTGTGGTAAAACCAATTAATTATTTATATGTTTTTTGATTTAAAGAAAAAAATATCTTATAAAGAATGGAATGTGGGCTTTTTTAATGCTATTCCAGAAGATTTAGTCAGTGATAATATTGATTTGTCTAATATCACTTGGTTAAGGAGAGACTCTAAATTTCATTGTTATGCAGATCCATTCATTTTAAATGTATCTGACTACACTATTGATTTGCTTGTAGAAGACATCTTGTTAGGTAGTAAAAATGTAGCAACAATATGTCATTTGTCTGTCGATAAATGTACAGGTGAAATAATTGAAAAATATACGTTGATAGATGATAATATACATAACTCTTATCCCTTGATTATTAGAGGTGATACTCTTGATGAGGTTTATATTGTTCCTGAAAATTCGTATTCTACAGAACTTAATGTTTATAAGTATAATACTTTGTTACATTCTTGTGAACATTTCAGTACTATGCTTCCTGTTGCAGTTGCGGATGCTACAATCTTGCCTTATAATGGAGCCTTTTATCTTTTTGCAACTTCAAGAAATGCATATAATAAGGATTTGTATATGTGGACTTCAAATAATAGATTATATGGATACGATTTGTCTCCAATATTAATAAAATCTAATTTGTTTGGGAGCAGAATGGCTGGTGATTTCATGCACGTAAATAATACTGTATACAGACCAGCTCAGGATTGTTTGCAAGGGTATGGTAAAGGTATTATTCTGTATAAAGTTGAGGATATTTCAGATAAGTCCTATAATGAAACAAAAGTAATATCCCTTTATCCTGATTCTTCGTCATATTACTCGGATGGTTTGCACACGATAAATTTTTATAAAAGCATATGTGTTATAGATGGTTATAAGAATCACTATATTCCTTTTCAGAAAATATATCGTAAATTATTTGATAAGTATAGATCATGAATATCTTGTTTATTAGTTTATTAGATCCTTCTGAATCAGGTAGTGGCAATCAAAAAGTCACTTTGTTGTCTGCCAAATATTTGTCTAGTGTTGGAATTCATTGTTTTATAGCTTATTTTAAAGATTCTGAATATAGTTCCTCTCAATTAGTCTTTGATGCGAAATTTAAAATTGATTATAATGATTTAGATGGTTTCCGTTCTTTTCTTATTGACAATGAGATCTCTATTATTCATAATCAGGCATCAAGAGCTGTTAATATGAAATTCCTTGGTCAAGCTGTTGCGGGATTAAAAGTGAAAATTATATCAGTTTTGCATAATCTTCCAGGAACAGAGAATATTAGATATAATAAGCAATCTCTTTTGTTTCAAGTTCTTAATAGGCGGATTTCTTTTAAGTGGCTTATTTATCTTTTATTGTTATTCTTCTACCCTATTACTCGTTTTCTAGTTAAATATACTACCAAAAGGAAGTATAAATCTATCTATAAATACTCAGATGCTTTAGTTCTCCTATCTGATGCTTATATACCTATTTATAGATCTATTGCTAATTTGAAGGATTCTTCTAAGATGGTCTCAATTCCTAATTTTCTCTCATTTGATTATGTTGAGCGTAACTATTCTAAAACAAATGAATTGCTAATTGTGGCTCGATTTGATGAAATATCTAAGCGTATATTACTAGCATTAAAAATTTGGAAACATTTTTTATCTACTTATGATGTGAGAGATTGGTGTTTAACTATAGTTGGTTATGGAGAGTGGGAATCTGTTTATAAAGACTTTATAAATAAAAATGATATTGTAAATGTGAAATTGGTTGGGCGTGATGATTCAAAGAAATATTTTGAACGTGCGTCAATACTAATGTTTACCTCTTTATTAGAAGGTGCTCCACTAAGTCTGCTTGAAGCTATGCAGATGAAAGTAGTCCCTATTGCTTTTGATGATTGTATGGCTATTCGAGGTTTCTTAATTAATGATATTAATTCAAAAGTTATTAAGTCTTTGGACATATCTGAATATTCTCGGTCGATTTATGACTTAATTACTAATGAAAAATTGCGTTGTAAACTTTCAGAGAATGCTTTTAATTGTCTCCATTATTTTACTGTAAAAAATGTTATGCTAAGGTGGGTGGATTTGTATAATAGTTTGTTGAAATAATATATAATTATGTGTCACGAAAATTTTATTATTGGATACACTTCTGGAGTGTTTGATATGTTTCATATTGGTCATTTAAACATACTAAAACGAGCTAAGGAATTGTGTGATTTTTTAATTGTTGGTGTTAGTACCGATGAATTGGTAAGAGAGTATAAGCATAAAAGTCCTATAATCTCTTATGATAATCGTAAGGCAATTGTTGAGGCTTGCAAATATGTAGATAAAGTAGTTCCTCAAGTTAATCGAGATAAAATGTCTGCTTATCATCGTTTGCATTTCGATGTGATGTTTGTTGGTGATGACTGGAAAGGTAATTCTTTGTTTCAGGAAGTAGAAGCTGAGTTGAATAAGAATGGAGCTAAAGTTGTTTATTTTCCTTATACTAAAGGTATTTCTTCTACTATATTGCGTGATAAACTAGTTTAAATTACTACTATGAATGTTGATATTAAAGATTTTCAATATAAAATATTAGAAATAGCGTTTTATTTTGATGAGTTTTGTAAGAAATATGATATAGAATATTATTTAATGGGTGGAAGTGCTTTAGGTGCTGTTAGGCATCATGGCTTTATTCCATGGGATGATGATTTTGACGTTTTTATGACTTTTAATAATTATCATAAGTTCCTTCATTATGCTTCTATACATCTTGATACAGAAAAATTTCATCTTCAAAGAGAAAATTCTACTGAGTGGCCTTTGTTTTTTTCTAAGTTAAGAATGAATGGAACAACTTGTATTGAAAAAGGATATAATAAAATGCATCAAGGTATTTATATTGATATAATGTGTTTGTATAATGTATCACCTAATAAGTTTGTTCGTTATATTCAATATTTATCCGCTCAAATTTTAAAAGCTACATCTCTTTATTTGGTAGATTACGATTCTGATAGCTTTTTCAAAAAAGTATTTATTAATTCTTGTCATTTTATTGTAGGTACTACAGCAAAAAACTTTTTATTCAAAATATTGAATCACTTTTCAACTAAAAATACGTTACTTGTTGGCCATTTTTTTGGGAAGGCTCCGTTTCCCAAAACGAGTTTTCCTCGTAAATGGTTAGGAATTCAGCGCTATGTGAATTTTGAGAATGTCCTTTTACCAATTCCTTTTGAAGCGGAAAAATATCTTTCTCTTAGGTATGGTAGCGATTTTATGAAAATCCCTAATTCTGATATTTTTACAGAATATCCTATTCATGCAGTTTTTGTTGATATACATAATGATTATACAATTTATAAAGACAAGTTTAATTCTTAATTATCTTAGCTTTAGCTGATTACTTAACTGAAAAATCTTTTCTTTATCATGAAAGTAGTACTTCTTGCAGGAGGTTTCGGTTCTCGTATATCTGAGGAATCTCAGTTCAAGCCGAAGCCAATGATTGAGATTGGTGGTATGCCAATCTTGTGGCACATTATGAAAGAGTATGCCTATTATGGTTATACCGAGTTTATCATTTGTGCCGGTTATAAACAGGAATATATTAAGGAATGGTTCGCCAACTATTTCCTTCATAACTCTGATGTGACTTTCGACTATCGTGGTGGTAACAATGAAATGACTGTTCATCAAACTAATATGGAGCCTTGGAAAGTCACAGTCGTTGATACGGGCTACAACACTATGACTGGAGGTCGTATTAAACGTATCCAGAGATATGTAGAGAATGAGACTTTCTTGATGACATACGGCGATGGTGTTTGTGATGTGGAAATTGATAGATTGGTGGAGTTTCATAAGAGCCATGGTAAGCTTGCGACCCTTACGGCCGTCAAAATGGCACAAGATAAAGGTGTCTTAGATATTACTAAAGATCAAGCTGTAAGGGCTTTTAGGGAAAAGAACGCCTCTGATGGCGCTCCTATTAATGCCGGTTACATGGTGCTAGATCCCGAGGTTTTTAATATGCTGGAAGGGGGTGACTCTTGTGTCTTTGAAAAGACCGCACTTGTAAGGTTGGCGCAAGAGGGTCAGTTGATGTCTTACATCCACACTGGTTTTTGGCAGTGCATGGATAACATACGTGAGAAATCTATACTTGAAAAACTGCTTGCCGAGGATAAAGCTCCTTGGAAGCGTTGGGAGCGCTCTGTTCCGGAAATACCAGATTACGCAAAATAATAAGTTATCATACAAATGGGAAATATATTGGATTTTTATAAAGGTAAGAGGATTTTCCTTACGGGCCATACCGGCTTTAAGGGCTCTTGGATGTGTAGGATACTCGCTAATGCCGGAGCGGTCGTTACCGGATATTCACTTGAAGCCCCAACAGAGCCTTCGTTGTTTCAAATTGCCAATATTGAAGATGACATACATTCCATGATTGGCGACATACGAGATTATGCCTCCATGAAGAAGGCTTTTGATGAGTCGCAACCAGAAATTGTTCTGCATCTTGCCGCTCAACCCATTGTTAGAGATTCCTATAAAGATCCTGCTTACACCTATGAGACAAACGTGATGGGTACCGTGAATATTCTTGAGTGTGTCCGCAACAATTGTTGTGTGAAGTCTTTCTTAAATGTCACTACTGATAAAGTGTATTTGAATAGGGAATGGAGTTGGGGTTATAGGGAGAATGAGGAATTGGATGGGTATGATCCTTATTCAAATTCCAAATCCTGTTCGGAGCTGGTGACTCATAGCTACAAGCGTTCTTTCTTTACAGATATTGATGGTCTGCCTATTATTCCTATTTCTACTGTTAGAGCGGGTAATGTGATAGGTGGTGGAGATTTCGCCAGTGATAGAATAATACCTGATTGTATCCGTGCGGCTGTAAAACATGAGGATATTGTTGTGCGTAATCCATACTCTACCCGTCCTTATCAACATGTTCTAGAACCTTTGTATGCTTACCTGCTGATAGCGATGAAGCAATATGAGGATATCGGTTTTGCGGATTATTATAATGTAGGTCCCGATGATGTGGATTGTTTTCAAACAGGCGCTCTTGTTGACCTATTTGTGAACAAGTGGGGCGAAGGCATGAGGTGGGTGAACAAGTATGATGGTGGTCCTCACGAGGCAAATTTCTTGAAGCTTGATTGCTCTAAGTTGAAAAAGACTTTTGGATGGAGCCCTCGATGGAATCTGGATGAGGCAATGGAAAAGATTGTTGAATGGAGTAAGGTTTGGCTAGCAGGTGGGGATGTTCGTGTTTGTATGGATAAACAGATAGATGAATTTTTAAACGTATAACGATAATATGAAGAACGTAATCGTCACAGGGAGCAATGGTTTTATAGGTAGTTCACTTATAAAGAAATTGATAGAAAAAGGTACTAGGGTTGTTGCTGTTGATATTACCTTTCATGGCAATCGTTTGCCTGATTCAAATCTTATTACGAGGATAGAATCAGGGGTGAATACATCTCTAGTCGAAAGACTGCCAGTAATTGAATATGACTCTTTCTATCATTTTGCGTGGAAAGGTGTAAATGGGGCTGATAAAGCAGATCCTACGGTTCAATTATCAAATATTCAGATGGCAGTAGATTGCGCTAATATTTGCAAGAGGTTAAATGTGAAAAAGTTTCTTTGTGCGGGTACTGTAGCGGAGAATGTAGCATTTAGTTTGTCGCATCTGAAAAAAACGACTGGTGGAATGATGTATGGTGTGGCTAAGCATGCTTGCAGAATAATTTTGGAAGATTATTGCAAGAATATCGCTCAACAGTTTGTGTGGATGCAGTTCTCAAATATATACGGTGTAGGTAATAAAACGGGCAATTTGGTTAGTTATACGTTAGGTGAGTTGATGGCTGGTAAAGAAGCCGCATTTGGTCCAGCTTTACAACCATATGATTTTATTTATGTGGATGATCTTATAGAAGCTGTATATCGTCTAGGCTTTAAGGAAACGAATAAGCCGTTCTATTATATAGGCTCTGGCAATCCTAGAGTCTTGAAAGATTATCTTATTCGTATAGGAGAACTAGTTGGTTGCGCTGATAAGGTAGGGATAGGAGTCCGTGAAGATGATGGTGTAAAGTATACAATGGATATGTTTGACAATAGTAACTTGGTTAGTACTATTGGAGAATATGCGTCTATAGACTTTGATAAAGGCATTGATAAAACTATTAATTGGCTTAAAAACTCTTTGATGTTATAGCGGAATTAGTCATGATACAGAAATTTGAATTTAAGGAACTTGATATGAAGGGGGCATATGAGATAACTCCCTTCTATGCCACAGACGAACGTGGTGGCTTTATCAAGGATTACAATATTGATGCATTTAAGCAAAATGGTATAGATCATGAACTTAAAGAGGTGTTCTATACCATTAGTAAAAAGGGTGTAATTCGTGCGATGCACTTCCAGCTTGTTAAACAGCAAGCCAAGCTTGTTCGTTGTATAAGTGGCCATGTGTATGACGTAATCATAGATCTTCGCCCTGATTCGCCAACATTTGGTAAATGGCAAGGTTTTGATCTAACCGGAGAGAATCAGAAGGCTCTATACATACCTCAGTATTTTGGCCACGGCTATTTGGTGCTGGAGGATTCTGTCGTTAGCTATAAATGTGGTGAGGTGTTTTATGGTGAAGGTGATGCCGGCATAATGTATAATGATCCGGATATGGCTATAGAGTGGCCTTTCGATAAGATTGGCGGTATTGAGAAATTGATCATTTCTGACAAGGATAAAAACTTGATGAGTATGAAGGAATATATAGAAAAAGTACAATAGCTGATGGATAAGCGACTTTCTATTTATGTTAGTTCTCCGGATTCGTATTCCGATGTGCTTGCTGTATTTTTAAAAGGATATCGGAGATATTGGAGTGATTGCCCCTATGAGTTTATTCTAACCACCAATACCAAATCGTATGAAGGAATTACTTGTATATGCAATAATAAGCAAAATGATACTTGGGTTGAGCGCACTATAGCGGCTTTGCCAGTTATAAAATCGAAGTATGTAATGTTGATGTGTGATGACATTATCTTGAGCGACAATGTTGACAATTCATTAATAGAGCAGCTACTTGACTATATGGATAGCCACGAGATAAGGTATTGTAATTTAGGCCCTACTCCTAAAGGATCTAAAATTAAATCTTTTCCTTTATTGCGTAGTGTCAATAAGCAAATCCCCTATGCTATCAATCTTCAATTTGGAATATTTCGAAAAGATCTTTTTGTTGAACTGTTAGGCGATGGCTCTCTTAGTGCATGGGATATTGAAAACTCAATAAATGAACAAGCCGCTGTTGCTCCATCAGAGGATTATAAAGATGTGGTGGCGGTTTCGGAATATGTCTTGCCATATATACATGGAGTATATAAAGGTAAATGGATTAGGCATGCTGTTGAAAATTTGAGTAGATTGAGCTTGTATATAGATTCTGGTAGAGGCGTTGTTCCTCTCTCTCAACAGATAAAGATTGATATGACTAATTGGCTTCAGTGGAAAATATCACCTAAGCAACGGAGAGCGCTAAAAAATGTCTTAAGTAGAGTGGGTATGAAATTTGCTACGAAGAGATGAGCTGGTGTAATGTGGTTATGAAGAACGTTTGTGTTTTTTAATTCTGTGAATCAGAGAGTTGTGTTTTTATGAGGCAGATTAGGATCATGAGAATGAGAAAGATAGATTTGAGACGGTTCTTTACGTACAGACTCTGTAAAGAGTCAATCTTCAAGTGTTCCGGATACATCTTATATGTACATATAGAAATTTTTCTTATATAATACTTTTCCTGAAAGTCTATGTTATTTTCCGTATTACTTTCTTTATATCATAAAGAGAGCCCACTATTTTTACGTCAAAGTCTGACCAGTATCTTCACGCAAACGCTATTGCCTATAGAAGTTGTCTTGGTGGAAGATGGTCCTTTGACGGATGAGCTGTATGCGGTCATAAAAGAATTCACAAGCCAGCATCCTGAGTTAAAAGTGATTTCTTTGCCCACCAACCGAGGTCTCGGCAAGGCTCTTAACGAGGGGCTGAAGCATTGTTCGTATGACCTTGTGGCTCGTATGGACACGGATGATATCGCTAAGCCGGATCGTTTTGAGAAGCAATTGGCGATATTTTTGGAACATCCGGAAATTGATGTAGTGGGGGCTTGGATCGATGAGTTTGAAGGGGAGGTATCAAATGTACTTTCCATGCGGAAAGTGCCGGAGCAGCATGAAAATATCTTGAGGTTTGCCAAGGGAAGGTGTCCGGTGAACCATCCGGTGGTGATGTTTCGGAAGTCGGCCGTGCTGAAGGCTGGAGGATATAAGCATTTTCCTTTGTTCGAGGATTATTATCTGTGGGTACGGATGCTGATGAATGGTGCCCGGTTCTATAATATACAAGAGAGCCTGCTCTTTTTCCGCTTCTCGCCGGATATGTTTCGGCGGCGGGGAGGATGGCGGTATGCTGTAACGGAAGTGAGGTTGCAGACGCTGTTTTACAAGATGGGTTTTATCGGCTTTTTCTCCTTGCTAAAGAATGTCTGTATTCGCTTAGTGACCCGTCTTCTCCCTAATGGCTTGCGTTCGTTGCTCTATAAGAGGCTCATCCGGGGGTAAATAGTTTTTTGTCCTCATCCACGGTATCGCTCACGGAAGGTGTCTCAAATATCAAATAACATTTTATCAATAGTCATTTTTATGGCTGGCAGATTATTTTTCATCACATCAAACACTATAACAGCGTCTATATCGAAATAATGATATGCTATAATGTCTCGCATTCCCATAACTCCTTCCATGTTCACGGACAATGTCGCTATCGCTATAAACCATTGGCGGTACTTGCTTGTTTAATAGCCATTATTACGTTAATAAAATAGAGAATATGAGAACAAATGATTCAAAAACATCCGTAGACTCTAAATTGGAGGAGATGGAGGAAAAGTATCCTGTAGAGCAAATCGCTGTTAAAAATGAGAAGAAAATAACGGCCAAGGATGTAAAGGAGGCTGTGAAAGAGATTAATCCCGATACGGACAGCTTGGGTAGCAGAGGGTAAAACGTATTTTAATTTGCTTAAAAGAATAATTATTAAGATTTATAGTATTATCTTTGTGGTTGCGGTTTGTAATAAACTGAGGTATAAAGATTGGTAAATCTAGCAAATTAAATAATAAAGATGTATAGAACAAGAACTTGTGGCGACTTGCGCCTTGCGGATGAAGGTCTGGTGGTTACACTGGCCGGTTGGGTGCAGAAAACCCGCAAAATGGGAGGAATGACATTTGTCGATATCCGCGACCGTTATGGTATTACTCAGTTGGTATTTAATCAGGAGGTTGATGCAGCTCTTTGCGAAAAGGCAAATAAGTTGGGCCGTGAATTCGTGATTCAGGTTACGGGTACGGTTCGTGAGCGTTCCAGCAAGAATGCGCATATCCCGACAGGTGATATTGAGTTGATCGTTTCTGAATTAAATGTCCTGAACACTGCGCTTACCCCTCCGTTCACGATCGAGGAGGAGACAGATGGCGGTGATGACTTGCGTATGAAATATCGTTATCTGGACTTGCGTCGTGCTTGCGTTCGTAAGAATCTGGAACTTCGTCATAGAATGGCGTTCGAGGTTCGCCGCTATTTGGATGAGCAAGGTTTCTTGGAGGTAGAGACTCCGGTTCTTGTAAATTCTACCCCGGAGGGTGCCCGTGACTTCGTGGTTCCTTCCCGTATGAACCCGGGACAGTTCTACGCTTTGCCTCAGTCTCCACAGACCTTGAAGCAATTGTTGATGGTTTCCGGTTTCGACCGTTATTTCCAGATCGTAAAATGTTTCCGTGACGAGGATTTGCGTGCGGATCGCCAGCCGGAGTTCACGCAGATCGACTGTGAGATGAGCTTCGTGGAGCAAGAGGATGTCTTGAATATGTTCGAGGGCATGGCGAAACATTTGTTTAAGGTAATCCGTGGTGTCGAGTTCAAGGAGTCGTTTATGCGTATGACTTGGCAAGATGCTATGAAACAATATGGTAGCGATAAACCGGATTTGCGTTTCGGCATGAAGTTCGTCGAGTTGATGGACATCATGAAAGGCCATGGTTTCTCCGTATTCGATAACGCCGCTTACATAGGGGGTATCTGTGCGGAAGGTGCTGCAAGCTATACCCGTAAACAACTGGATGCGCTGACTGAATTCGTGAAACGTCCGCAGGTAGGTGCTAAAGGTTTGGTTTACGCCCGTGTGGAAGCGGATGGTAACGTGAAATCAAGCGTAGATAAATTCTATAGCCAAGAGGTTCTTCAAGAAATGAAGAATGCGTTCGGCGCTAAGCCGGGTGATTTGATTTTGATCCTTTCCGGCGACGATGCGATGAAGACTCGTAAGCAACTTTGCGAGTTGCGTTTAGAGATGGGTAATCAATTAGGCCTTCGTGACAAGGATAAGTTCGTTTGCTTGTGGGTAATCGACTTCCCGCTGTTCGAATGGAACGAGGACGATCAACGTTTCTACGCTATGCACCATCCGTTTACCTCTCCGAATCCGGATGATATACCGTTGTTGGACACGGATCCGGGCGCTGTTCGTGCGAATGCGTATGATATGGTTATCAATGGCGTTGAAGTGGGTGGTGGTTCTATCCGTATCCACGACAGCCAATTACAGGATAAGATGTTCAAGCTGTTAGGATTCACCGAAGAAAGAGCGCAAGAGCAATTCGGTTTCTTGATGAATGCGTTCAAGTACGGAGCGCCTCCTCATGGAGGTTTGGCTTATGGCTTGGATCGTTTCGTGTCTTTGTTCGCCGGTTTGGATTCTATCCGCGACTGTATCGCTTTCCCGAAGAACAATTCTGGACGAGATGTTATGCTCGATGCTCCGGGTGTCTTGGATCCGGCCCAGTTGGACGAACTGAATTTGATCGTTGATATCAAGAAATAATCCAATCTGAAATTCCATTCGAATGGGAATCTTATTCCATCTGAATGGAATTTTCTTTTCTTCCGAAAGGAATTACTTTTTCTCCCGAACATAAATCAAAAGATATTTAGCATGGTAAAGGTTAAAGATATATTGAGAGAAATCGAGCATTACGCCCCGCTGCCGCTTCAAGAAGGTTTTGACAATGCGGGTGTGCAAGTTGGCGACGTGAACCAGCATGCGACGGGTGTGTTGCTATGCCTAGATGTTACCGAGGAGGTGCTTGATGAAGCGATCGAGATGGGATGTAACCTGATCATCTCTCATCATCCTTTGGCCTTTAAGTCGTTTAAGTCGTTGACTGGCTCCAATTATATCGAGCGTTGCATGATGAAGGCGTGTAAGTATGATTTGGTGGTTTATGCCGCCCATACCAATCTTGATAATGCCGTAGGAGGCGTGAATTACCGTTTGGCAGAGTTGATCGGCTTGCAAAATGTACGGATCTTGAGCCCCCAAAAAGGCGCTTTGTTGAAGTTGGTGACGTTTGTCCCCGAGGCTTATGCCGAGATCATGCGGAATACCTTGTTCAATGCCGGTGCGGGAAGTATCGGGAACTATGATGCTTGCAGTTATAATTTACATGGCGAGGGAACATTCCGTGCCAATGCGGGATGCAATCCGTTTTGTGGTGAGATCGGCGAGGTGCATGTAGAGAAAGAGGTGCGTATGGAGATGATCCTTCCGGCATTCAAGAAGACAGCGGTGACCCGTGCTCTGTTATCCGTTCACCCGTATGAGGAGCCGGCTTTTGATTTTTATTCGTTATCAAACACATGGGAACAGGCAGGTTCCGGTGTAGTGGGAGAGTTGCCTGCCGAGGAAGATGAGTTAAGTTTCTTGTTACGGATCAAGGCCCTGTTTAACGTCGGTTGCGTGAAGCATTCCCCATTTACGGGTAAGTCTATCCGAGAGGTCGCTATCTGCGGAGGCAGCGGCGCTTTCTTGATCAAGGACGCTATTGCGTATGGTGCCGATGTCTTTATAACGGGGGAGGCGAAGTACAACGATTTTTACGATGTGGAGGACCAGATTCTACTGGCGGTTATCGGTCATTATGAATCGGAAATCTGTACAAAAGACATATTTTATAACATAATATCGAAAAAATTCCCTACCTTTGCGGTACATTTTTCGAATGTTAATTCAAACCCAGTAAAATATTTATAGAATGGCTACAGATAAACAATCAGCTGAAAAGGAATATACGGTTGAAGAAAAGCTTTCTACGCTGTATCAACTTCAGACGATGATGACTGAAATTGATAAGATCAAGACCCTTCGTGGTGAGCTTCCTCTGGAGGTTCAAGACTTGGAGGACGAGATCGCAGGACTGGAAACACGTCTCCAGAACTATCAAGCGGAGATCAAGGAGTTTGAGACTTCTGTTGTTGAGCAAAAGCATAAGATCACGGAATCTACCACATTGATAGATCGCTATAAGGCACAATTAGATAATGTGCGTAATAATCGGGAGTTTGATAACCTGTCTAAGGAGATCGAGTTCCAAGGTTTGGAAATTGAGTTCTCAGAGAAAAAAATTCGTGAATTCGGAGAGGCGGTAGACGCTAAGAAAAAAGATATCGCTGAACTGACTGAGAAGCTGGAAGGCCGTAAGGCTGACTTGGTTCAGAAAAAGAGTGAGTTGGAGCAGATCATTTCCGAGACAAAGCAGGATGAGGAGAAACTTCGTGAGAAAGCGAAGAAGCTGGAAGCTGCTATCGAACCTCGTTTGTTGACCGCTTTCAAGCGTATCCGTAAAGGTGCTCGTAACGGTTTGGCTGTTGTTTATGTGCAACGTGGCGCTTGCGGTGGTTGCTTTAACAAGATCCCGCCTCAGAAGCAATTGGATATCAAGTTGCGTAAGAAAATTATTGTTTGCGAATACTGTGGTCGTATTATGATCGACCCGGAATTAGCAGGTGTAGAAGATTAATTCAAAAGATCTATAAGTAATGGCTCTAGCTAAAACCGGCTAGGGCCATTATTGTTTTTAATACAAAGATGTTATGATACATACGATACGTTTATATATAGAGAAGTACCGGCTGTTATCCGAGGATCGTCCGGTTTTGGTCGGATTGAGCGGTGGTGCCGATTCTGTGGCTTTGTTGGGCGTATTGGTGCGTTTGGGATATCCGTGTATAGCGCTTCATTGTAACTTTCATTTGCGTGGGGAGGAGTCGGATCGGGATGAGGCATTTGCCTGTGAGTTCGCGGAATCTTTGGAAGTACCCTTTCATAAGATAGATTTCGATACGATCTCTTATGCCGGAGAGAAGCATCTCTCGATAGAGATGGCTGCCCGTGAATTGCGCTATGCTTGGTTTGAGGAGATGCGGGAGCGGCAGGGAGGGCAGGCGATCGCCGTCGCCCATCACCGGGACGATAATGTGGAGACGGTCTTGATGAATTTGATACGGGGCACGGGAATCCGGGGGATGAGCGGGATCCGTCCGAGGAATGGTTTCATCGTCCGTCCTTTGCTGTGCGTAAGCCGTGAGGATATCTTGGCTTGGTTGGCGGATCAAGGCTACGCCTATATGGTGGATAGCACGAATTTATCGGATGCTTATACCCGTAATTTCATCCGTTTGAATGTGTTGCCGCTTTTGGAGGAGATAAATCCATCGGCCCGGAATACCATCGCACGTTCCGCCGAGCATCTTTCTGCCGCAGAGACTATATATATATATGTATTGGAACAAGCCCGGAAAGAGGTTGTCGTATCGGATGATCGTTTTTCTATCGGGGCGTTGATGCGGTTTCCGGCTCCGGAGACGATTTTGTATGAGTTATTAAAAGAATATGGTTTTACCCGTCTGGTCTCGGACGATATTTTCGCTGCCTTGACCAAGGAGCCCGGTAAGCTGTTTTACTCTTCCACCCATCGTTTGCTGAAGGATCGGGATTATTTATGGATCACTCCTTTAGAGAAGAAGGAAGAGCGAACCTTCGTTTTAGATCCGGAAAAGGGTATTAATCATGAACCTATTGAACTATCTTTCCAAAAACTTGTTATAACTATAGGTTTCCCTATCGAGAAGAATAAGCGGATCGCTTATTTGGATTATGATAAACTCGATTTCCCTTTAACATTGCGGACTTGGAAAGAAGGCGATTGGTTTATTCCCTTCGGAATGAAAGGACGTAAGAAGTTGAGTGACTATTTCTCCGATCATAAATTTAGCCGGATTGAGAAGGAGCGCACATGGCTTCTTTGTAGTGGCGACGCTATCGTTTGGGTGGTAGGAGAAAGGACTGATAATCGTTTTCGTATAGACGAATCAACAAAGCGTGTGCTAATTGTGAATTTTTTGGGCTAAATCCTCGTTTATTGTAAAAATATTCTTACATTTGCGAAGATTTACTCCGCAGATATGTTACTAATGGTTCAAATTAGCTGAACAATCCGGTTATTACATGAAAATTATAATTAAATAAAGATACAATGATACCATTGGGCGTACATCGTGTTTGTATATGTGATCCGTGTGTATGTACCATTTATATTATTACTTTGCAATATGCAGAAATATAACATTCTAGAACTAAATGAAAAACTTCTTCCCGAACTTCAAAGTATCGCGGAAGAGTTGGGAATAAAAAAAGTTAGCAGCTTAAAGAAAGAAGAGTTGGTTTATCGGATTCTTGATGAGCAAGCGATCTCCTATGCCGGCATCCAGGCTGAAAAGATGAAAGAGAAAGAGGCTAAGAAGCCTGCAGAGGGCCGTAAGAGAGGCCGTCCGGCCAAATCTCCTAAAGTGGCGAAGGCTGAGACTGCCGAAACTGCAGAGAGTACCCAACAGGCTCCGGAAAAGCTAGTGACTGCTCCGGCTGACAAGAAAGAGCAAAAAGAGCAGCCTGAACGTAAGAAAAGAGTCCGTATCGAGAAAAAGGAAAAGGTAGCGGGCGCTATCGCTCCTTCCGAGGATAACAAGGAAGTGGTGGTTTCGAAAGAGCCGCAAACGATCTCTACGGTAACGGAAATCTCGGCCGTGGAAACTCCGGCGGTAGCAGAGAGCCCGGTGGAGAAACCGTTGTTGCCTCCTGTTGTGGCGGAACTTGAAACGGAAGAAGAAGCCGCTTTGCCGGAAAATACGACTCCTGTAGAGGTAGCGGAAGAAACCACTTCTCCACAAGCGACAGAAGAAGAGCCTAAGCGCATCGTATTCCGCCATCCGGACGCTAAATCCGTATTGGATCAAATTTTCCCGTTCTCCGCTCCGAAACCCGAGGCTAACAAACCTCAACCCGAGGCCGCTCCCCAGCAGAATAATCCTCGACAGAACAATCGACAGAATAATCATAATAACAACCGTAATAACAATAACGCTAATAACAACCAGCAGGCTCAAGAGAAAATGTATGAGTTTGATGGCATCCTTACAGGAACCGGCGTGTTGGAGATGATGCAAGATGGTTACGGTTTCCTTCGTTCTTCAGATTATAACTATTTGACTTCACCGGACGATATTTATGTCTCTCAATCCCAGATCAAGTTATTTGGCTTGAAAACGGGTGACGTGGTAGAAGGTTCGATCCGTCCGCCGAAGGAAGGTGAGAAGTATTTCCCGTTGGTGAAAGTGGACAAGATCAATGGACGTACGCCGGAAGAGGTTCGCGACCGGGTTCCTTTTGATCATTTGACCCCGTTATTCCCGGATGAGAAATTCATGCTTACGGCACGTAAATCACCGAAAGTATACGATAATATCGCCGTACGTGTGGTTGATTTATTCTCCCCGATCGGAAAAGGGCAACGTGGTTTGATCGTCGCTCAACCGAAAACCGGTAAGACGATGTTGTTGAAAGATATCGCGAACGCTATCGCTTACAACCATCCCGAGGTTTATATGATTATATTATTGATCGACGAACGTCCGGAGGAGGTTACGGATATGGCTCGTAGCGTGGATGCGGAAGTGATCGCTTCTACATTCGACGAACCGGCTGAACGTCACGTGAAAATCGCTGAGATCGTATTGAACAAGGCGAAACGAATGGTAGAATGTGGTCATGATGTCGTGATTCTTCTGGACTCGATCACTCGTTTGGCTCGTGCTTATAATACGGTACAACCGGCTTCCGGTAAGGTGCTTTCCGGTGGTGTGGACGCAAATGCGTTGCAGAAGCCGAAGCGTTTCTTCGGTGCCGCCCGTAATATTGAGAATGGCGGTAGCCTTACGATTCTAGCCACCGCCCTTACGGAGACTGGCTCTAAGATGGACGACGTGATCTTCGAGGAATTCAAGGGTACGGGTAATATGGAGTTACAATTGGATCGTAAATTATCCAATAAACGTATCTATCCAGCTGTGGATATCACGGCTTCCAGCACTCGCCGTGATGATTTATTGCAGGATGAGAGCACGTTGAACCGTATGTGGGTCTTACGCAAATATCTATCAGACATGAACTCTATGGAGGCTATGGAATTTGTTAAGCAACGGATGGAACAAACCGTTGATAATATGGAATTCTTGGCATCCATGAACGGTTGATAATATCCCATAAAAAAACACTATACTTTTGAGTTCAAAGCAATATTGTTTTAGCTCCAAAAGTATAGTGTTTTTCTATTAAAAAGTATAGTGCTTTTATTGCACCTTTTTAGGTCTTCCACGATGTCCCATATTTCGTTTTTGTGGGCTCGAGGATGATCTTTTATCTTCACTTTTACGAGGCCGTCCTCTGCCTCTTTTATTCATACCGTATTTTTCCGGCTCATACAAGGGCACTTCGCCGAATTCCGGGCTGACCGGTATCTTATAAACCTCTTTTTCCAAGAAATCCTCTATGCGCTTGAATTGTGCTTGTTCGTCGATCGATACGAAAGTAATCGCCAATCCTTCGCCGTTCGTACCCCGTGCCGTACGTCCGATTCGGTGTACGTAATCCTCCGGATCATGCGGGATATCGAAGTTCACGACCAACTTGATGTCATTGATATCAATTCCACGTGCTACGACATCCGTAGCCACAAGGATATCGATATGTCCGCTCTTGAATTCTTTCATGACCTCCTCCCTTTGGGATTGCTCTAGATCCGAGTGCATGGCGGCTACATTGAACTTTAATCTTTTTAAGGTAGACGCTAATTCTTTCACCTTCATTTTAGAAGAGGAGAAGATAATTACCCGTTGAGGGCGGCTTTGAGTGAAGAGATCTTGTAGAATCTTGAGCTTTTGTGGATCGTAGCAGATATATGCGGTTTGCATGATAGATTCGGGTGGGCGTGAGATAGCGATCTTGACTTCTTCCGGATCTTTTAGGATGGTTTTAGCCAACGTCCGGATCTTAGGCGGCATGGTAGCCGAGAACATGATCGTCTGGCAGTAGGGGGGCAGCTGTTTATGAACCTGCATGATGTCGTCATAAAAACCCATATCCAGCATGCGGTCCGCCTCGTCTAAGACGAAGAACGACACTTTAGACAAATCTACAGTACCTAACTTAATATGGGACAATAAACGTCCCGGGGTAGCGATCACGATATCCGCACCCATCTCTAAACCTCTCTTTTGTTGTTCCCAAGCGATTCCGTCGGTACCTCCATACACGGCTACTGCGGATACGGAAGGTATAAAATAAGTGAATCCTTGAATTTGTTGGTCTATTTGTTGAGCCAATTCCCGGGTCGGTGCCATAATGACCGCATTCACCGCGTCTGTCGGATGACAACCTTTGCTTAGTTCATTAATAACTGGTAAAACATATGCCGCCGTTTTACCGGTTCCGGTCTGTGCGCAAGCGATGATGTCTTTACCTTCTAAAATGACAGGAATCGTTAACTCTTGGACTGGAGTCGTTTCGTCAAAATTCATGTCATAAAGCCCGTCTAATACGGCATCTTCCAAATCTAATTCATCAAATCTCATCTTTTTACATTCAAATTCCCGGTAAAGATAAAGATTATTTAGAAATATTATGCAATAGGTAGGTTTCTCTTTGGTGATAAATAGAAAAATAAATACCTTTATCCCCGAGTTATACCCCAAAAACGAAAGAATTAATATGAATAGTCTAGAAAGCGGAAGTAACGTTCAGTCTGGATTAGAGATGATCATGGAGAAGAGTCCCGATACGATCGTATTAGTAGATCGAAATCTTACTCTTGTCAAGGTTATTTCTGCAAAAGACGATTATTATCATTATTTAGCGAATAACTGTATCGGAAAGCAACCTCAAGCGTTGTTCCCGGACGGGAAGAACTACGATCAATATGAGATCTATAGAGCTGCGGTTAAACGTGTTTTCGAGGAGCAAGTGAAAGTGGATTTCTCTTTTGAGGTCTCTTTTGAAGGAAAGAACTATTATTATCTATCGCAAGCAAGCCTTTTTAATGAGGAGCTTGTGATCGTTTATACGTGCGATGTATCTTCTCTGAAAACAGAAAAAAATCTACAAGAACTGATCAATACGATATTAGATCGGTTACCGTTGGGGGTTTTCGTGAAAGATGGGGATAACCATTTTAATTACCTGTATTGGAATCATTTTATGGAGGAAATAACGGGTATTGAAACCCGGGAGATCGAGGGACATGATGATTTCGAGGTGAATTATAATGCCTTGATGACTGCCGAGGAGCGTCTGGAAACCGATATGAACGTGATCAAGACAGGACTGACCGCTAGATTCAAGGGCAAGGTAAAATCGGCCTCCGGCGATTACCGGGATATAGAGGTCGCTAAATATCCTATTTCCCTAAATAATGGCAAGCCGCTTGTCTTGGCTTTATGGAGAGATATAACTTCCGAGTTGGCTACGGAGAATACTTTGAGAAGAACCCGGATCTTGACGAAAATGGCATTGCGGATAAGTGATATACGTACATGCTCGATCTTCATCGATCCGGACAGTACCCATAATTTCAAGGATTCCGTTGTGACCTTGAACGATTGGAATACCATGTCGGAAGATATGATAGAGGTGTCATGGGGGCAGTTTATCAGCCGGGCGCATCCGGATGATCAAGAACATTATCATAATATGTTTACCCGTCTTTGCCGAGGGGAAATCTCTGAGGCAAGGATCGAGGCACGTATGCTATTTCCCGGCAAGAAGGAATATGTTTGGAGAGAGGTATTCGCTACCGTGTATGAACGGGACGAGAAAGGAAGACCTTCGGTTATCCTTGGATGTTCAACGAATATTCAGGAACGGAAGAATCAAGAATTAAGCCTTGAGGAGGCGAAGGTGAAGGCCGAGGCCGCTGATAAGATGAAATCGAAATATCTGGCGGATATGAGCCATGAGATCCGGACTCCTTTGAATGCGATTACCGGCTTCTCTGAATTGATGGCTTTTGCTGATACGGATGAGGAACGTATGTCGTACTACGATGTGATCAAGATGAATAACCAATTGTTGATGCAATTGATTAATGATATCTTGGATATCTCGAAGATCGAGGCGGATGCGATAAAGATCACATATGAGCAATTAGATGTCAGTGAATTGATGGATACGATTTATGCTTCCGCCAAGTTACGGGTTCCGGGAGGAGTCAAGTTGATTTTGGAGAAAGGGGCTGACCACCATATGTTCGGTACGGATAGCATGCGTCTGTTGCAGTTGATTAATAATTTGGTGAACAACGCTATCAAGAACACGAAAGAAGGTAGCATCACGATGGGATATACCATTCAACCGGATAATCAATTACGTTTTTACGTAAGGGATACGGGAATCGGTATCGATAAGGACAAATTGAAAGATGTCTTCGGTCGTTTCGTGAAAATAAACGACTATATGGAAGGTATCGGATTAGGACTGGCTATCTGCAAAGGATTAGTTGTTAAGATGGGAGGTTCGATACATGTTACTTCTGAATTAGGGGTAGGTTCAGAGTTCTCCTTTATTTTGCCGTCTCACGAATAGCGCTATTTGTAATAGCGCTTATAAATTTGGTCGTATAATCCACTGTTCTTGATTTGCTGGAGCCAACTATTTAGGCTATCCAGTAGGACAGGGGAGTCTTTACGGACCGCCCACGATTGCAATTGGGTAAAACTGACATCCGTTAGGATATCGACTTCCGGCAGGTTTTTCTGGGTCATGCGAGCGATTTGTTGGTCGCATACGGCATAATCGATATCGCCTTTGGCTACCATGATCATAAGCTGCTCGGTAGAATATAACTCATCTTCCACCACGTAGATCGTATCGCCTATCTCGTGTCCCAGATTTTGCAGACGCAATAAGGCCGGGGAATCTTTCGGTATGTATAAAGTCTTTTGGGCTAAATCCAATTGGTTACGGATAGGGGCTTGTCCGTTGTTCGCCTCTGCCGTACGTTGTACCAAGACTTGCTTGTTGAGAACGATCGGTTCGGTGAACAGGTAGTTTTCCCGCATCTCGGAGGTGATGGGGATGTTTCTTGCGATTACGTCGCATTTGTTGTCCGATAATTCCTCGAAACTTTTCGCTAAACTCATTTCCAAATGCGTCTGAACCTCCAATCCGGATAATTTAGCGATCGCTTGGCTAAGCTCGTATTGAAAACCTTGCACTGTATCGCCTGATACGAAATACCCGGATTGATTGTATTCGGTTATCATCCGGAGAATTCCTTCTTCCTTGATTTCCGGATAATCACGAGGTCCGATCTCTTGAGGACGTTGGTTGAATCTCCAAAGCTGTATCATTGTCGTTACAGCGACAATCAGTAGAAAAGCGTATAGGATAAGCAACTTCTTAGATCTCATGGCAATCGATTAATTATTGAAAGTCACGGAGATGCCCATTTTCAAGACCATCGGGTCCAACGGATAATGCGCAAGAGAGAAGTAATTCGGGTCAACGAACTTAGAGCCTAGATTGTATGCCATGATGAAGAAGCGAGCTTGCTTCAAATGGAAATTCGCATAAGCGTTGATCAACGGATAATTGCCAACCTTCACTTTCTTGTCTTCTTCCTGTACTTGGAACTGCTGGGTAGCCGGCTCGTAATAAGGAGCGTAATAAGCGGTGTTGTAGTATACGTTTGCGCCAATCTGTACGGTTAATACTTTCGCCAACTTAAACGCTAGATATATATTCGAGTATGCGCTGATATCCGGTAACGGGAGTTGAGACTTCTCGCTAGAAAGCTGATAGGCCACCTCATTCTCCCATCCGAACGCACGGTACATGATATCTTGCTTGATACGGGCTGAGACAACTTGAATGTTCTTACTGCTTTGCTCCGGCAAACCTTTGCCGTTGAAGAATACATAATTCTGGATACTTTCCACTCCTCCGGATAACTGGGTACGGGTGGATTCCAAGTTGATTTTCGCTCCGGCGTAAATCCTTTGCACATTTTTCAATGATAGATCCCACCAATAGTAACGCCCATGATGGTGACGTTGGTAAAACGCCGGGGTGATATTCTTGATATATCCTTCCGCCTTGATGGTAGCGTCTTTCTTGAAAAGCTTGAATTTGGTCTGTAAGTCTCCGCTCACTCGAACCTCTCCGGCGTCACTTCCCGCAAGTCCTAATTCTCCACGGACATTGTAGGTAAGAAGGCTACCACGGCGTTTGGATAATTCGCCTCCGATGTAGGTCGTAAACTCATCATATACCTCGGAAGTAGGGAAATTTAATGTACTCGGCTCAGAGCTTCCACGACCATCCGGACCGTAATCCAGTCCGGGAACTTGGGATGCCAATCTAAACCGGCGTTTCTCGAAAGTAACGAAGGCGGTCAGCCCAAACTTAGCCCAATCTTGGAAACCTTCCCGCAAGGCCAACGCAAAAGTATTCTTTAAATTCCAGGAGGAAGTCTGGTCATTCAAAGATGCGTCCATACCATAAAGATGAGTGTAGCAGGTATCGATCCCGGCATCATTAGAGATAAAGCGTCTGCGGTTATCTTCGTAATCGATGGTATGGATGATACTGGAAACCGGAATGAATACCTCTTTTATGTTCCCTTCCTCATCGGTTTCTTCCAATTCTTTGGTAAAACCGAGATTGTATCTCTGTGTCAGGAAATATTGTTTTCCACGGACACGGTTCCATGTGTCCGTGTAACGGACAGGGTATGATTTACTATCGATATTTCTTTGATTCTCGGCCAAGTCATCGGGATTCGTGATATACTGGTCATTTGTAAGTCCACCGTTCTCGTAGTTTACGAAATTGAAATTACTTAAATAAGCGTTTAACTCGTAACGGTCGGTGATATAACTTCCGAAAAAACGATAACTTAATAATTTATTACCGTTGGAGTTATAATATCCGCGGCTATAGATATAATCCATCTCGCCACCGACATTGATCTTCTTGCCAAAGTTCATGGTCAGTACCCCTTTCAGTCGGTCCATCTTATTCTGGCTAGCTCCTCCTGTCGTATAAGTCACTTGGGTATAGGGTACTTTGGTATCATAGAAATAAGCGTTTGTCGGGGTCGTGATATAATAATCATAGGCATCGGCGAAGATGAAATCACGTTCCTCCTTACGTTCGTTAAAAATACGGGTTTGCGCCGGCGATCCCACATTCGCCAGATAACCTACGGCCAATGAGTTCGCTTCCACCAACGTACTATTCCCGAAATTTAATCGATTGGTATCCATAGGAGCGATATAACGTTCTCCCAAAAGAGGCGTGAGCCGATAACCGATGATTCGTTTTGATTTCAGCGCCGCGCTATCTGTTTGCAGCAAGCTATCCGGTATTTCCTTGTTTGAGGATGATAAATTAGATAACGAGAATCCACCTCGTCCTCCCCGGCTCCCGGAACGTCCTTGCGCATGCGCGGAAGCCGCCGTTCCTATCAGAAAAAGTAATATGTATAGATAATACTTCATGGGTTGCAAAGATATAACAAAAAATAATGTGCCAATTATAAAATATGCCAATATGCCAATCAGAAAACTTAATTGGCATATCGGCACATCAATGAATGAGCTTCTTATATTTTCTGTATAATCTCCATTCCTTTCTTAATGGCAGCCTCGTTCATCGGCAACAAATGATGGTGACGCTCGGGCAAGGATTTCTTCAATCCTAGCATGACGTTCTCCAATTGAACCATCGGGACGATATTAAGTAACCCGCCTAAGATCAACATATTGAATGCCTTCTCGTTCTTCATCTCGGTAGCGGCGTCCATGGCATCTACCCGATATACGTTAATATCCGTACGTTTCGCCGGCGTATGGATGCCATAACCATCGTAAATCAAGATACCACCCGGTTTCACCTTGCTCTCGAACTTATCTATGGAAGGTTGGTTCAAGATAATAGCGATATCATATTCATTCAATACGGGTGAGCTGATACGCTCGTCGCTCAAGATAACGGTTACGTTGGCCGTACCGCCACGTTGCTCAGGTCCGTATGAAGGCATCCAGCTAACCTCCTTGCCTTCCATCAAACCGGAATAGGCCAAGATCTTACCCATAGACAATACACCTTGTCCACCGAAGCCTGCTATAATTATTTCTTGTTTCATTGTCGTTTACCGTATTACTTATTCAACATTCTTTAAGTCGCCCAGCGGGTAGAAGGGGAACATGTTCGCTTCCATCCATTTATTGGCTTTTTCCGGAGTCATCTTCCAGCCGGATGAGCAAGTGGAGACGAACTCTACCACAGAAGTACCCTTACCGGCCATAGCGTTCTCGAAAGCCTTACGAAGCATCTTCTTCGCTTTCCGTACGGCCGCGGCCGTCTGTACGCTTTGGCGTGTTACCAAGCAAGTTCCTTCCAATTGGGCTAATAAATCACCGATCTTCAGCGGGTAACCGTTCAAGGCGATGTTACGTCCGTAAGGACAGGTAGCTGTGGGCATACCTTCCAATGTAGTCGGAGCCATCTGTCCGCCGGTCATACCATAGATCGCGTTATTTACGAATACGATCACGATATTCTCGCCACGGTTGGCTGCATGAATCGTCTCGGCCGTACCGATAGCCGCCAAGTCACCATCTCCTTGATACGTGAATACCATCTTCTCCGGATTCAAGCGTTTAACGGCGGAAGCGATGGCTGGCGCACGTCCGTGGGCTGCCTCGATCCAATCGATATCCAAGTAGTTATATGCGAATACGGCACATCCCACGGGGGAGATACCGATTGTCTTATCTTCCAGACCCATATCGGCTATAACCTCGGCGATTAGCTTATGTATCACACCGTGGCTGCAACCGGGGCAGTAGTGCATGGGATTTTCATTCATCAATCTGGGCTTTTCATACACCAGATTTTCCGGTTTAATTATATCGTTGAGTTCCATAATCTTTAATTATTAATGTATATATCTTAGGACATATTGCACCAGCCGCAATACGATCGCCGCTCCACCGCAATACAAGAATACGGTCTTATCGCTAACAGCGAAGTAACATACCACGGCAGCTATGGCCAGTAGCATAAAGACCAGCGTCAATATCTCGTCAGCTTTACTTCCTCGTGTCATACGGATCAGAATAATTTTTCCTTCAGCGCGTTCAATACCTCATCCGGGGTGAATACGATTCCACCCAATCGGCCAAAGTGCTCTACCTTCACCTTACCATTTACGGCTAGGCGAACGTCCTCTACCATCTGTCCGGCGTTCAACTCAACCGATAACATACCTTTTACCTTATCCGCATAAGCGGCGATCACTTTTGTCGGGAACGGCCATAACGTGATCGGGCGTAACAAGCCAAGCTTGATACCTTCCGCACGGGCGATCTCGACTACCTTCTGGCAAATACGGGCGGAAGAACCGAATGCGATCAATAGATAATCAGCGTCCTCACATTGGAACTCCTCGTAACGAACCTCGTTTTCCTCGATCTTGCGATATTTCGCTTGGAAACGGATATTGTTCTCTTCCATCTTCGCCGGGTCTAGCTCCAAGGAAGTGATGACGTTACCTTTGCGTCCTCCCTTCTTTCCTTGTACGGCCCAAGGACATTGAGCGATAATCTCTTCCTCGGTACGGCGGGGTTGATAGGGAGGCAATACCACCTTCTCCATCATCTGTCCGATGATACCGTCCGCCAAGATAATAGCGGGGTTATTGTATTTGAAAGCCAGATCAAAACCAAGGCCTACGAAATCGGCCATCTCCTGTACGGAAGAGGGAGCTAAGGTTATCAAGCGGTAATCGCCATGACCACCGCCTTTCACGGTCTGGAAATAATCAGCCTGACTCGGCTGGATCGTTCCTAATCCGGGACCGCCACGCATAACGTTCACGATCAGACAAGGAAGCTCCGCTCCTGCGATATAAGAGATACCTTCTTGTTTCAAGCTCACGCCCGGACTGGAAGAAGAGGTCATCACTTTCTTTCCGGAACCGGCTCCGCCGTATACCATATTAATAGCGGCTACCTCGCTCTCCGCTTGTAAGACTACCATGCCGGTCTTTTCCCACGGCATCTCTGCCATAAGGGTTTCCAATATCTCCGACTGCGGAGTGATCGGATAGCCGAAGTAACCGTCCACGCCATAGCGGATAGCCGCATGGGCGATGGCCTCGTTACCCTTCATTAATTTTATATCTTCTGCCATATCTTGATATAACTTTATATTTTTACTTTGTAGATCGTTAGACAACCGTCCGGACAAACTAACCCGCAACTAGCGCAACCGATGCATGCGTCCGGGTTCTTCATGTACACATAGTGATACCCCTTGTTGTTTACTTCTCGTGGGTGCAACTCCAGTACATCCGACGGGCAGGCTACTACACAAAGGTTACATCCCTTGCAGCGCTCTGTGTTTACAACAACAGCTCCTTTTATTTTCGCCATAATACTTGTTTATTTAAAATCTAAATGTAACACATTTCTATTGAGGCATCAAAGTTAGTAAAAAATTACTCGTTGCCAAGATTATAACGTTTCATTTTGTTGAATAGCGTCTTTCTACTGATATTTAAAGCCTCGGCGGTCAGGGTACGGTTATAGTTACTTTTGATACTTCTTTATCACTTAATTGGTATGGAGAGGATTTCGCTTATTGGAAAAGTACGATGTGCGATGATAAAATGTAGGTAAATAACAATGGGCATCGTAAGCTCTTTACAATGCCCATTCAAAGAAGGTTACAATGGGCATTCTAATCACCTTATAATGCCCATTGTAATATTGGGTTACGCCTTAGCGCTTTTTTGTGAGAGCTTTTCTAGGAAATATACGATCCCGAAACCTAAGATCATCAATCCGACGGCCTCCCAAACAAACTGATTCGGAGCGATATTCGCCTCAACCAACGGCTTGGTCATGCCATGGCTATCCACATAGGTCTCGATCGTTTCTTTCCAAGGCCATACCTTGTTAAGCGAACCCAACATGAATCCGGCCAATACGGCGATCGTTATATCATGGAATTTACGAAGGGCGAATGACAACACGCGGGAGAACGTCGTGATACCAATAGCCGCACCCGCTATAAACACCAACATAACGGGAACGTTAAACGTCTTGACCGCCTCCATGATATAGAAGTATTTTCCGAGCAACACTAAGATAAAGCTACCCGAGATACCCGGCAAGATCATGGCGCAAATAGCGATAGCCCCACAGAGGAAGATAAAGAGTAAATTACTCGGAGTCTCGGCGGGAGTCGCCACGGTGATATAAAAAGCGATCACTGCCCCGACAACAAAACTCAAGATCGTCTTCCAGTTCCATTGCTTGATATCCTTAGAGACGAACCAAGTGGAGGCCAGCACCAAACCAAAGAAAAAAGACCATACCAAGATCGGATGATACACCAAGAGATACGTAATGATCTTCGCTAGGGAGAATATACTAATACCAATACCACCCACGATAGAAAGCAAGAAATTAGCGTTGATCCCTTTCCAGAAGGCCGCTATTTTCCCCGTGAATAATTGTTTCAATGTCGTCCCGTTAATACTTTTGATAGAGTCGATCAGTTCCTCGTAGATACCTACGATAAAGGCGATCGTTCCTCCCGACACGCCGGGAACGACATCCGCCGCTCCCATACCCATACCTTTTAATACTAAAAAACCGTAGTCCTTGAGATTTCGTTTGTTAGGCATATTACATTATTAATTGTCTAATTACTGTTATCTTTATTCTTTAAAAACTCTTTTACCAGATCCTCGGGTTGGATATGTTTCTTCTCTTTATCGGAATCGATGGTAAAGTCCGCAAATACTTCTGGTCCCACTTTACGAAGCAAATAAAGAAGATCATCTCCGGATATTTGGCCGATATGCTCCATGAAATTTTCCATATCACGGTTATCCAGATAAGCCATAGCCAAATGGATATGAATCATTGGAGTCTTCGGGTTGATTTGAAGGACTTTCTTGTAATAAGAGATCGCCTTATCTATATCTCCCTTAGAAAGCAAATATTGTCCGGCATGAAGCAGGCTGTTGCATTCTTCTTGAGTTTCCGGATTGATACTTTTCTTATCGATGATCTTGAATATCTTATTCGTAATAGCGATAGCCTCCTCCTTTTTCCCGCTATCAAGCAAGCAAAGCGCTAAAAGAGAAAGGAGACGGACATTGTTCGGATACAATTGCGCCGCCTTGAATAACATGATGGAAGCCTCGTTGTCGCGCTCAGTCTCGGTACAACAACGGATATAATTGATATAATTGGTCGGCCCATCCTCCATATCCGGATCGTTTATGATCGTGGAAAGCAGTTGGTAAGCCTTCTCATATTGCTCCAGCTTCATATAACATTCCGCCATGAGTGGAGAGATACGGCGCATCACCTCCTCATCACCCTCGATTTCTTGATATTCCTCGATCGCCTTCTCATAGCTCTCGTTCATATACAGGCAGTACGCTTTCAATATTTTCAGTTCCGTATCGGAATCATCACACGTCAAGGCGAAGTCGAAAGCCTCGATCGCTTTCTCGTAATCGCCAACCATGGAATGTAGCCTTCCCAGCGTAAACCAATACTCGTATGAGAAAGGATTCTTATCGATTAGCTCATTACATAACTCGATCGCCCGGGGAACGTCTCCTTCCGTCTCGAGGATGTAGCAAAGCTCATTCTTAAGGATCAAGTTATCCGGAAATAAAGCCAAGCCACGGTCCACGAAATCGCGGGCCTCTTTGTTCATGTCTAAATCATTCAGGATGGGAGAGATGTACTCGAAGACTTCCTCCAAATAGTCACAATCCCTAGTGATCAACTCTTCCGTGATCTCCAGAACCTTGGGATATTGGTTGAGCGAGCAATAGCATTCCATTTTTAACATATCCAGATCTTGGTTATCAGTCTCCGCTATATTCTCGAGCAGAGCGAGAGCGCTCTCATAATCCTCGTTATACGCGAATTGCCTGCCTTTCTTGATTTGCAAGGCGGAATTACCGGGATGAAGCTTTAGCCCGAGGGCTAAGACTTCATCAAAGTAAGTATAATCGTTCGAATCTTCAAAGCTGTCCAACATTTCATCGATTTGATCAGCGTCGAAATAAGGCTCCTTACCCTCTTCCTTCGCTGAAAGATAATGTTGTAACAAGCGTGAGATATCGTCTTTTTTCATTTACTATTCTTTATTTATTAATCTTGCTCCACGTGTCCTTTAGTCCTACGGTACGGTTGAATACCAAGTTGTCGGGGGTGGATTCGCTATCTATGTTGAAATAGCCGATACGCTGGAATTGAAGGTAGGAAAGCTTGGGCAAGGTAGCCACGAACTTCTCTACGTAACAGTTTTTCCGGATCTCCAAGGAGTTCGGGTTGATGATTTCCTTCATCGCCTCTAGCGGGGAGCAATTCTTCTCCTCCCGGATAGCGGCCAATTCGTCTCTAGGGTTCTCCACTTTCCAAAGGCGGTCGTATAAGCGTACTTCCGCTTTTTGGCAATGGGCGCAGCTTACCCAGTGCAAGGTACCTTTTACTTTACGGTTAGCGTCCGGCATACCGCTGCGGGTATTCGGATCGTATTCGCAATATACCTCGGTAATCTCACCGTTCTCGTCTTTCTTACAGCCCGTACATTTTACGATATAGGCGTTCTTCAGACGAACTTCCTGTCCCGGTGTCATCCGGAAATATTTCTTGGGAGCGTCTTCCATGAAATCCTCACGTTCCATCCACAACTCACGGCTGAACTCGATCGTATGGCTGCCGGCTTCCGGATCTTCCGGGTTGTTGATCGCTTCCAGCTCCTCCACCTGTCCTTCCGGATAGTTGGTGATAATCAGTTTCACCGGATTGATCACGGCGGATACACGGATGGCGCGGGCATTCAGATCCTCGCGTACGGCGCTTTCCAGCAAGGCGAACTCGTTCAGGGCGTCGTAAGTCGTATAACCGATCTTGTCGATGAACTTACGGATAGACTCCGGAGAGTAACCCCGGCGGCGGAAACCGCAGATGGTCGGCATACGGGGGTCATCCCAGCCGTTTACCAAGTTCTCTTTTACCAATGTAAGCAGGTTACGCTTGCTCATCAGCGTGTAGCTTAGGTTCAATTTGTTGAACTCAGTCTGTCGGGGGCGGTTGTCGTTCAAGTCCTCGCCTTCCTTCAGCCAGTCGATAAACAAATCATACAGAGGACGGTGTACGACAAACTCCAAGGTACACAAGGAATGCGTCACGCCCTCGAAGAAATCGCTCTGTCCGTGGGCGAAGTCGTACATCGGATACGCTTTCCACGTCGTGCCCGTACGATGGTGCGGATGGTTAACCACCCGATAGATGATCGGATCGCGGAAGTGCATGTTCGGGTTTGCCATGTCGATCTTCGCGCGAAGTACCATGGCACCTTCCGCTATCTCACCCGTGTTCATCTTCTTGAAGAGAGCTAGGCTTTCCTCGATCGGACGGTTGCGATACGGGCTCTCGATGCCCGGTTGTGTAGGCGTGCCCTTTTGCTGGGCTATTTGTTCGGATGTCTGCTCGTCAATATATGCTTTACCTTCCTCAATGAGGCGGATCGCGAAATCCCACAATTGCTGGAAGTAGTCGGACGCGTAATAAATATTTCCCCACTGATATCCCAGCCATTGGATATCCTCCTTGATCGCCTCCACGTATTCCTCATCCTCCTTCGTCGGGTTCGTGTCGTCGAAACGGAGGTTGCAGATACCGCCATGGCGTTCAGCGATGCCGAAATCTAGGCAAATGGCCTTCGCGTGGCCGATGTGAAGGTATCCGTTGGGCTCGGGCGGGAAACGGGTTTGTACACGTCCTCCGTTCTTGCCTTCCGCTAAATCTTTCTCTACGGCTGCCTCAATGAAATTCAGGTTCTTCTTGCCTTCTTCTTCGTTTGTATTGATATCGCTCATACTTAAAAATTGATAGTTTTTCTTCGAATGGGGCAAAGGTAGCGATTTCTTTTTAAAATAGGCTGATGAGCAGGGCTATATTTAGGACGGTTACCATCGTTCCCAACAGCAAGAGGATGATGGTCGTAGAGCGGCTGTTCGCGTAGACACCCATGACCTTCTTGCTGGAAGTGAGGTACACTTGCGTGAAGACCGTGATCGGCAATTGCACGCTCAACAACATCTGCGACAGGATCAATCCCTTGAACGGATCGCCGATCAGGAATATGATGGCCAAGGCGGGGACGAACGATAGCAGGACTCCCAGCTTTGAGTGGAGGTCGGTATGATTGTACGCCTCGCCATAGAATCCGGCGAAGATGGAAGCCCCGGCGATACCGGATGTGATGGTCGAGGAGATACCTGCCAGTAATAGGGCGGCGGCGAAAATCACCCCGGCGTTATTTCCTACGAGGGGTACCAATAACTGTTGCGCTTGGTCCAGCTCGTCTACGGCGATGTTTTGCTTGAAGAAGGTAGAGGCGGCCAAGATGATCATCGCCGAGTTGATCGCCCAGCCGATCACCATGGACAGGAGCGTGTCGTAGAACTCGTACTTCAGTTGTTTCTTGATGACCGACTCGTCTTCTAGGTTCCATTCCCGGCTCTGTATCACCTCCGAGTGCAGGAACAGGTTGTGAGGCATCACGACGGCTCCCAGTACGCTCATGATGATCAGCATGGAGTTCTCGGGGAAGGTGGGTTTCACCCAGCCTACCACGGCCTGCCCCCAGTCTACGTCGACCAACGCCAGCTCGTATAGGAACGAGAGCCCGATAATGGACACGAACGTGATGATCCAGCGTTCGGTCTTACTATATGTATTACTGAATAGCATGGCGAGGCATACGATGGTGACGATCACCGCTCCCGCCTTGATCGGCATACCGAACAGCATCCGGAGGGCGATGGCTCCACCGAGTATCTCGGCGAGGGAGGTGGATACGCTGGCGAGCATGGCCGATCCTAGGATCGGGCGGCTTAGCACGCGGGGCATGTATTTGTTGCTCGCCTCTGAGAGGCAGAGGCCGGTCACGATACCGAGGTGGGCCACGTTGTGCTGGATAATGATCAGCATGACGGACGAGAAGGTGACGACCCACAGGAGGGCGTAGCCGAACTCGGAGCCTGCCGCAAGATTCGTCGCCCAGTTTCCGGGATCGATAAAGCCTACGGTGACAAGTAATCCGGGGCCGATATATTTTAGCAAATCCAATGCCCCGGAGCGGGGGCGGTGGTTGATCTTCAGTTTGTCTAGTAAGTTCATGTTTGTATAGATACTTTTAAATTTAAAAAACAGTGTAAAGATACGAATAGTTTCGTTGTTACCCAACGGTGGCCGGAAATACGTTCGTACGGCCGATGGCGGGTATCCGTACGGCTGTCCTCTTGTAGCTGCCCGGCTGTCTGTCCGTATCCGTACGGCTACAAAGATGTAACTACTCGGATACAAAGATGTAGCTGCCCGGATACGCGGGTGTACCCGTACGGTCGCGCCCGTGTATCCGGGCTTGTGTGTCCGCGTATCCGCCCGGCCGCGTGTCCGCGTTTATGCGGATACGATAAACGAGCTACGGGAATGTCAACACGAAGGTAGTCTGCCGCTGGGCCGGATTGCTTCTCAATGCGATGCTGCCGCCGGACAAGCGCATTATCTGTCGTGAGATGGACAGCCCGATACCGCTTCCGCCTTCTTTCGTGGTAAAGAACGGCACGAATATATGCTCGGCTTCCTCGGGGGGGATGATGGGGCCGTTGTTCGTCACTTCTAGGATAACGGCCTCGTTGGGGTCGCAATACGCCTTGAACAAGATAAGCCCGTTTTCTTGCTCGTGCCCGATCGCTTGCATGGCGTTCTTCAAGAGGTTCAAGACTACTTGCGTGATCAGGTTCTCGTCGGCGTAGACGATCAAGTCCTTCGGTTCCACGTCGATGCGAATGGTTATGTTCGGGTAATTATTGTGGTGGCGGGCCAACCGCGTGAGCCGTTCGGCGAATTTGTTGACGTAGAATAAAGAGGGCTGAGGCGTCGGTATATGCGTAAACTTACGGTAAGACTCGACGAACGCGATCAAGCTCTTTCCGGTAGAGCTGATTACCTCCAAGCCGCCCCGTATCTCCTCGTCGACATTCTGGTGGAGGGAAAGCAAGGTGTCGCTCAAGGAGGTGATAGGGGTGACGGAGTTCATGATCTCATGGGTCAAGACCCGTGTCAGTCGTATCCATGACTCGATCTCCTTATCGTCCAGCTCGCTGTTGATATCATTGATCGCGATGATGCGGACGTGTTTCTCTTGGAGCGTCATCTCGGAGACACGGACCGAGAGATGTACCGTACCCCGCTCGTTGATAAAGGAGATCTGATGTTTCTCGCCGGGACGAACGTCGCTGATGAGGCGCTCTAGATTCTCGTCGATACGTCCGAGCTGGCGGGCATGGGTAAAGACTGTCAATCCCAGCAGTCGCAAGGCCTCGTTGTTTGTCTGGAAAATATTGCCCTTATCATCTTCTACGATGATACCCGTATTCACTTGGTTCATGATCAACTCGTAATATTTCTCTTTCTGGATCGCCTCGGCTTTCGCTTGAAAAAGTATTTGGGTGATGCGGTTTAAGGAGTCGCTAACCAGCTTGTCGTTGGAGGAGCGCCCCCGGGTAGCGTACTTGAAAGCGTAATCGCTATTGTCGATCGCGTCGAACATGAAGGCTACCTTTTGCGCGTTCCGCTTGAACAAAAGGCTGATGCCCCGCAAGGCAGCCAGCCATCCGATGCCTAAGAACAGGAACCACCCCCATTCTTCCGCCAAGGCCAAGTAGGTGAGTGCCGCCGTCAGCCCGATAGCGAGGGCGAGGCGGAAGGTGAGGCTGTAATAAATGCCTTTAAAGTTCATACCGCTTGATCTTATTATAAAGCGTTTGCCGTGAGATACCCAACTGGTTCGCCACGAGCGAGAGATTGCCGCCGAATTTATCCATGGCGGCCTTGATCATAGTATACTCCATTTCCTCGAGCGTAGTGATGTCATTCTTGACGGGCGCCTCCCGCTTACGAGGGAAATCGAAATTGCTGCCATCTAAAGTATCACCGTCGGCGATGATAATCGCTTTCTCCACGGTATGTTCCAGTTCGCGGATATTACCCAGCCAAGGTTGGGCTTTCAGCTTTTCCTTGGCGTCGTCGGTGAGGGCCATGGGCTTTTTACCGTAGATATTGGTATATTTCGTGATGAATATCTCGGTAAGCGGTACGATATCCTCCGGCCGCTCCCTCAAGGGCGGGATCTCTACGTGTATCGTATTGATACGATACAGCAAGTCCTCGCGGAATTGCTCTTTCTGTACCATCTCCTGCAAGTCCCGGTTCGTGGCGCAGATCAAGCGGATATTGATGGGGATCGGGGTATTGCTACCTACCCGTACGATGCTCCGGCGTTGCAAGGCGGTCAGTAATTTGGCTTGCAGATGATAAGACAGGTTACCGATCTCGTCGAGGAACAAGCTTCCGTTGTTCGCTACCTCGAACTTACCGGGGCGATCCGTCCGGGCGTCGGTGAAGGCCCCTTTTACGTGGCCGAATAACTCGCTCTCGAACAGCGTCTCCGTGATAGCGCCCATATCCACCGGTACCATGGCCTCATCCTTGCGGGGGGATAGCAGGTGTATTTCCCGGGCCAGCATTTCCTTACCGGTTCCGTTCTCTCCCGTGATTAATAGATTGGCGTCTGTCTTGGCTACTTTCTCTATCAGCATCCGTAGTTGCTGCATGGCGTTGCTGTCTCCCCAGAACATACCGCTTTCCTTGGATACCAACTGCTTGTTGCCGACACCGCCTTTATGATTGGCCGAGCGGATTTGGTAAGCGGCTTGCAAGGTTTCCAATAATTTGGCGTTGTCCCAAGGCTTTACCACGAAATCGGTGGCTCCTTCCTTGATTCCTCTTACCGCCAGATCGATGTCGGCGTAGGCGGTAAAGAGAACGACTTGTATCGAGGGATAAGCCTTCTTGATCTCGGAGAGCCAGAACAGCCCCTCGTTGCCGCTGTTTATACCGGCGCTGAAATTCATGTCGAGCAATACGACATCCACGTTCTCGTCGTGCAGCGTGTTTTTTATCTTGTTCGGGGTAGAGATGGTGATAACCTTCTCGAAGCAAGTTCCTAACAGCATTTGTACGGCGGTCAGGATACCTTTATTATCATCCACAACTAGTATAGTGCCTTGTTTTGCCATGTCATGTCCATTTATACGGGCAAAGATACTCGATCTGGTCGATACTTCCTAAACCAGATACATCCTATTTCTGTTTCATATACCGTATGGATAAAGAAATAACGAATATAAATAGTCAGACGGGAGGGAATATCCCGGATGGCTTGCCAATCCCTAGCCGTTATTGGGCGATCCTAGCGATTGGGCTTGGTGTTACCGTGTCGGTGTTGGATGGGGCGATCGCAAACGTGGCTTTACCTACGATTGCCGGCGATCTCCATACGAGTCCGTCTGCTTCTATATGGGTGGTGAACGCTTATCAGTTGGCGATCACGATTTCTTTGCTGTCGTTATCGTCGATGGGAGAGATCTGGGGGTATCGGAAGGTGTATACGATCGGGTTGCTGTTATTTAGCTGTACCTCTTTGGCCTGCGCTTTATCCGATTCCTTGTTTACGCTGATTATCGCCCGTACGCTACAAGGTTTTGGCGCCGCTGCCATAGCGAGCGTGAATACGGCCTTGATCCGTATTATTTATCCCAAACGTTTTCTGGGGCGAGGTATGGGGATTAATGCCTTGGTGGTATCCGTATCGGCCGCCGCTGGTCCTACGATAGCCGCCGGTATATTGTCCGTGGGGAACTGGCCTTGGTTGTTCGCTATAAATATCCCGATAGGTATTACCGCTTTGATATTGAGCTTTAAGTTCTTGCCGCAAAATCCGGTGAAGGCTGTCGGACGTAAGTTTGATGTTACGGCGGCACTCATGAACGCGCTGACATTCGGTTTGGTGATAGCGATTATCGAGGCGTTCACGCATGATGTACATATCTCATTGATAATAGCGGCGATTGTTATCGTATTGTTCTGTGGGTATTTCTATATCCGGAGAGAGGAACGGCAGGCCTATCCATTATTGCCGATAGACTTGCTGCGTATTCCTCTTTTTACCCTTTCTATCATTACGTCTGTGTTTTCTTTCATCGCTCAGATGCTGGCTATGGTCTCTTTCCCGTTTTTCTTGCAGCGGGTACTGGGACGCGATGAGGTGGCGACCGGCTTATTATTGACTCCTTGGCCTTTGGCGACAATGGTGTGCGCCCCTTTGGCCGGGATCTTGTCGGAGAAAATGAATGCCGGGGTCTTGAGTGGTATCGGGTTGATTATCTTCTCGGGAGGGTTGTTCTCGTTGGCGGAATTACCGGCGCATCCTTCCGATCTGGATATTATCTGGCGCATGGCGCTTTGCGGTTGTGGCTTCGGGTTGTTCCAGACTCCTAACAATAGCCTCATGATCGGGGCCGCTCCGGAAAGTAGGAGTGGAGGGGCTAGTGGCATGTTGGGTACGGCCCGTTTGCTGGGACAAACTTGCGGGGCTTCGCTGGTAGCCTTGATGTTTAAGTTATTTCCCGGCCATAGCATGCCCGCGGCGTTATGGCTGGGAAGTGTGTTGGCCTTGATCGGGGCGGTTATTAGTTTCTCCCGGATCAATCGTAAGGCTTGATCGGATTAGGCGAGATGCGATTTTACCTGCATTTTCGCCCGGTATCCCAGCAGGCATACAGAGCATAAGAAGCCTAATGGGTAAGCCATCCAAATCCCGGCGATACCCCAATGGAACGTGAATCCCAATAGATATCCGGCAGGTATGGCTATGATGAAATAAGCGAGAAACGAGATCCACATAATCGCTTTCACGTCGGCTAGCCCTCGTAAGGAGTTCGCTAAAATGATTTGTGCGCTGTCTCCTATTTGATAGAGCATCAATATGGGGAGTAGTGTCTTCACGATTGCGTTGACATGAAGATTATCCGTAAATATTAATCCAAGCCAGGATTGGGTCATGAATAAGGTGGTGCAGACAATACAAACGACAATAAGCCCTAGATGAAGCCCGGCAATGGTGATCTTACGCACCATATACCAGTCGTTCGCCCCTTTATAATAACTGGTACGAATCGCTACGGCGGCTCCAAGACCTAAATAGATGGTAAAACTGATCGTTGATATGGTAATGGCTATTTGATGGGCGGCAAGCTCAAGGCTACCCAGCCAACCCACCATGATGGCGGTGACGCAGAATGTTCCCGCTTCCAAGCCTTGTTGTAGACTGATCGGCCAGCCTATGGAATTCAGCCTTCTCCAACTCTGCTTATTGATACGAATATGGGTGAAACCTTTCCGGTAAGGCTTATAGTCGGTTCGCAGCATGAATACGGCGATGAAAAGCAATAGCATGATGATACGCGAGATAAAGGTGCTTATACCTGCCCCGAGCAGTCCGAGTTCCGGCATTCCGCATTTTCCGTAAATGAGGATATAGTTGCCGATGATATTCAGCAGATTCCCTGTCAATAGGACCCACATGGATATGGATGGGTTGGCTATGCCTTCCACGAATTGACGGAATGAATTATAAAGCATTACGAATAGGATCGAGACTAATGAGACTGCGAAATAAGGTCTTATCAATGGCAAGAGTTCTTCGGGTTGGCCTAAAGAGTCTAGGTTTAGGTAAATCCCCAGTAAGACGGCTATCAATAATAAGGTGGTAGTCATATTGGCAACCAGACTGTTTTTGAGCCAGCCTCCGATCACGATCTTTTTATTCATCGCTAAATTCTGTCCGATCAGCGGGGTAAGATTATAGGAGAATCCAGTTCCCATTATGATAAACGCATTTATTACATTATTGACGAACGATGCCGCCGCTAGTTCCTCCGTACTGTGCTGTCCCACCATGATGGTGTCTGCCAATCCGGTGATGATAGCCCCCAATTGTCCGATGATGATAGGTACCCCTAGCATTACTAAGGATTTATAATATTGTTTGTAACCCGCTATTCTATTGTACATATGTATTGTTCTGTTATTAATGATGGTGTAAAAATCCTTGATCGTATATACCGGATATACGATAGAGTTGTTCTAAATGAAAATGTAAAGATAAATTAGAAGGAATAGGGTGCGGATACGGTAGAACCTCTCGTAGTCCAATGGACGAACAAGATGCTTTTAGTCGTAAAAAAATAATATTCGAATTTACAGCTCATACCTCTTCTTAGATTTAGCGGCGCAAAATTACATAAAATCACTGGAATCCGCAAACCTTCAAAATTACCTTTGTTTTTGGGATCGTACTTTTTTTATATCTTTACGGTTATAAGATAAATGAATGATTATGGATCAATTCGTAGAACAATTAAGGCAGGTGTCTCCTTTATCAGATGAGATCGTGAGGCAGTTGTTGGAAGAAATGAAAGAGGTTTCTTTTGCTAAGGGAGAATTATCGATCCGGGAGGGAGAAAGAGATCCGTTTGTTTGGTTCGTGAAAACCGGATTGGTCCGGGCTTTCGTGGAGCGTGAGGGAAAAGATATCTCGTTATGGTTCGCCTCAGATAGCGAGGTGATCAATTTTGTTTATCGGGATATCTCCGCCTATAATGTTCAAATGGTGGAGAATACGACATTATTGAGAATACCGAAAACGAAATTGGATTACCTATGCCGGAGCTCCCTTGAGTTGGCCAATTGGGGATTGAAAATACAAGATTACTATCTTCGGGAATATGAGAACTATTTTATAAACGATAGCTGGATGGAAGCTCGTGAACAATATGAGTCATTGCTGAAAACCCGTCCGGACTTGATCTTGAAACTACCCTTGAAACATATCGCCTCTTATTTACAGATAACCCCACAGTCATTGAGCCGTATCCGTGCTTCTGTAAAAAAATAGGGAAAAGTCATTATTTATCATAGGGTAATTTTTCTTGTTTTCAATAGCCATATCTTTGCGTCGTTAAAAACGTGAAGTGGATAATATGAAAATGAGTGGAGAAAAGGCGATCCATCGCCAAGAGTTGGAGCGTGGTTTACTAACCCAAAAGATTTCAAGACTATTTCTGAAATATACGATACCGGGAGTAGCCGGCCTATTATTCCTCGGGATTCAGTCGGTGATCGATGGTGTGATATTAGGGCGGTTTGTCGGGGCGAACGCTTTGACCAGCGTGAATCTGATCTTACCTTGCTATAGTTTGATGACGGCTTTGTCTATCGTGATAGGAGTAGGGTGTCAGACCTTGATCGGTATAAACCTCGGACGTTCGGATCGGCAAGAGGCGAATAACGCTATAACTACTTCGTTCTTGTTTCTTGGAGGAATATCCGTTTTGATTAGCGGGTTGATTTATATATTCGCCGGAGATATCGCCCGTATGTTAGGTGCGAATGACGTATTGGTTACGGGAGCCGTGGACTATATTCGTTCCCTTGTCCCGTTTTTCCCTTTATTATCATTGATGTTCTTAGGAGATTATATGATTAAGGCGATGGGGCATCCGCTTTATGCCATGATCGTAATGGGAAGTACGGTGTTGATTAATATCGGTCTGGATCTTTTGTTTATCCCGGTAATGGGTTTAGGGATTAAGGGGGCGGGATTGGCTACAGGCTTGGCCTTTACCTTGGGAGCGCTGTTCAATATTCCCCGGATGTTCCAGCGAGGGCAAGTCGTAGCGGTACAAAGAGGACGTTTCCGTTGGCCTTTGGTCTGGAATGCGTTATACAATGGCTCTTCGGAAGGAATATCCGAGCTATCTGCCGGAATCACGATTTTTTTGTTCAATATAACGATGATGCGATATTTAGGAGAGGATGGAGTCGCCGCCTTTACGGCGATTAACTATATCCTGTTTATCGCCACCACGGTATTTTTAGGGATATCCGATGGAATTATACCGATTATCAGTTATAATTTCGGGGCGGGAAGATTGGACCGGATCGAGAAAGTGCTGAGATTAGCAGGGCGTGTTAATTTTATGATAGGTATAACGTTATTCGCCATCTTATTCTTTTTCGGGCAACAGATCACGTCCTTTTTCTTTAAGGGAGGAGAGGCTTTGGACGCTTTGGCGATCGCTAATTACGGCATAACGATTTATTGCTTCACCTTCTTGATGAGTGGGCTGAATATATTGGCCTCCAGTTATTTCACGGCTATCGGCAACGCTAAGCTGTCGGTTGTTATCTCTATGCTGCGTAGCTTGGTATTCGTAACCTTTGGTATTATCGTTTATCCTTCTTTATTCGGCATCCAAAGTATTTGGTATAATGTACCGGTGGCGGAGTTGTGTACGTTATTTATCTCCTTTATGTTGGTAAGGAGAGAACTTTTAAAAGAGGCCGTGCTGAAAAATTAATCAGCACAACCCTCTTAATTTCTTATTCGATATTCTTCCGTATCTTCGTCAGATACTCTTTCATCTTCTCGGAATCCTTATCCTTGATGATTTCTTGCAAGATATGCAATTCCTCTTGTATCCGTTCGATTTGGCGAGGGGTACGGGGGTTGAAAAGGATCTCGGTCAATAGATAATCGTCCTCGGACAGAAGGCCGCGGGCGATTTTCATATGGCGTTTGAAAGTGGTACCCGGAGCATCCTGATGCTTCATCGTAGCGGCAAATACCATAGTGGAGGCGAAAGGGATACCTAGTGAGTAGGCTACCACTTTATCGTGTTCCTCGAACGTGTATTCGCAGATATGCAGGCGGAGGCTGGAATAAATATCCTTGAAGAATATCTTGCCCAGATGATCGCCCTCGGAGATAATAATCGTATTCTCTTTCTCCAGTTGTCCCAGATTAGCGAATGTCGGTCCGAACATCGGGTGAGTGGAGACATACGGGAAACCGCATGTCTCATAAAACTCCTTCAAATAAGTCTTCACGGAAGCGATATCGGAAATAATGCAATACGGTTGCAAGTAAGGCATTACGGCCTTGAAAGCCTCTATCGTGTAACTTAACGTCACGCAGTTGATGACCAACTCGGGATTAAAATCCTTAACCTCTTCCGGGTTTTGTAGGCGAAGGGCATTATAGATAAAACGCATACGTTTCGGATCTTTCTCCAATACGGCTACCTCATGATCAAAACTAAGCAGGTCGGTGAAGAAAGAACCCATCTTTCCTGCGCCTAAAATCAATATTTTCATCTTATAAATTATTGTTCGTTCATGATAATCATTTGCTGGCGCACGGATTCCTCATGGATCTCCTTCAAGATCTCCTTTACAAAGTCCGGGCTCAGGTCCATTTGTTCACCCATGCTGGAGCGTTTCTCTAAGATCTCGCTGTAGCGGGGAGACTGTAAGATCGGCATATTGTGCTCTTTCTTATAAACGCCGATCTCCTTGGAGATACGCATACGTTTAGCCAAAAGCTCCAATAATTGCTCGTCGATACCATCGATCTGGCGGCGAAGAGCGGTCAGGTTCTCGGTAGTCTGGTTTACGTCACGGATCACCAATAGGTTCAATACGTAATCCAATACATCCGGGGTGATTTGCTGGGAAGCGTCGCTCCAAGCGCAATCCGGGTTACAATGAGACTCTACGATTAAGCCGTCGAAACTCAAGTCCATCGCTTGCTGGCAAAGTGGGGCTACCAACTCACGCTTACCACCAATGTGACTAGGATCACAGAAAATAGGCAGGTCCGGCATACGGCGGCGAAGCTCGATAGGAATATGCCACAACGGAAGGTTACGGTAGATCTTCTTGTCGTATGAGCTGAAACCTCTATGGATAGCACCCAAACGATGAATGCCCGCTCCGTACAAACGCTCGAACGCTCCGATCCACAACTCCAAATCCGGGTTAACCGGGTTCTTGATCAATACAGGTACATCAACCCCTTTTAACGCGTCGGCGATCTCTTGGACAGCGAATGGATTTACCGTCGTACGTGCTCCGATCCAAAGGATATCGATACCGGCTTTCAATGCCTCGAATACATGATCTTTAGTCGCTACCTCGGTAGATACCAGCATGCCGGTCTCTTTTTTCACTTTCTTCAACCAAGCCAATCCCTCGGCTCCGATGCCCTCGAATCCACCCGGTTTCGTACGAGGCTTCCAAATACCCGCACGGAATATCTTAACGCCTCTGGAGGCTAATCCTTGGGCTGTTTCTAACACTTGCTCTTCTGTCTCGGCGCTACAAGGGCCTGCGATTACGATAGGACGTTGTGTGTCAACTCCCGGTAATGCTAACGGTTCAATCTTCATTTCCATCTTTGTGATCTATATTTTAATTTTCAATTATCAATTATAAATTCTCGATTCTTCTCAAGGCTTCTTCTAAAGTCTCGTTCTTGCAGCAAAGGGATATACGGATATAACGCTCGCCACGGCTACCGAAGATAAATCCCGGCGTAAGGAATACGTTTGCCTCGTATAGCACCTTGTTGGCGATTGCCTCGCCGCTCTCGGCGGAGTCGGGGATACGTCCCCAAAGGAACATACCTACTTGGTTCTCGTCGTACTCGCATCCCAAAGTACGCATGATTTGTCCGGCAAGGTCCCGGCGGCTGCGATAGACACGGTTCATGTTATCGTACCAGTCTTTCTTTGCGCTTAGGGCCTCTACCGCCGCATATTGCATCGGCTTGAACTGCCCGGAGTCGATATTGCTTTTTACCTTCAGTATCCATTGGACGAATTGGGCGTTGGAAGCCAGCATCGCCATACGCCAACCCGGCATATTATGAGCCTTACTCATGGAGTTCATCTCTATACAGATCTCTTTGGCTCCCGGTATGCTTAAGATACTTAGCGGATGCTCATTCAAGATGAAGCTATACGGGTTATCGTTACATATAATAATACCGTGTTTCCGGCCGAAGGCCACTAGCTTCTCGTATAGCTCTACGCTAGCGTTCGCCCCGGTGGGCATATTCGGGTAATTGGTCCACATCAGCTTTACGTTGGAAAGATCCATTTTCTCCAGTTCCTCGAAATCCGGTTGCCATCCCAGTTCCTCTTTCAGCTCGTAAGGGATCAAACGGGCCTCTACCAGTTTGCTGACGGAACTATATGTCGGATATCCCGGGTTCGGAACCAGTACGCCATCCCCCGGATTCAAGAATGCCAGCGAGATATGCAAGATACCTTCTTTGGAGCCGATGAGCGGTTGGATCTCTGTTTTCGGGTCCAAGTCTACGTCGTACCACGTCTTGTACCAGTCGGCGAATCCCTTACGCAGTTCCGGTATACCCACGTACGGCTGATAACCGTGCTCGTTCGCTTTGCGGGCATGTTCACACAACGTCTCGATGGTCTGTTCCGAAGGTGGAAGGTCGGGGCTGCCTACGCCAAGGTTAATGACGTTCTTGCCTGCGGCGTTCATCTCGGCTACTTCCTTCAGTTTCTTGGAGAAGTAGTATTCCTGTACGCTACCTACACGGTTAGCGGGTGTAATGTTACACACTTTGTCTTCCTTCTGCATATTCGCCTAATATTTTTAAGTCTTTTGTTAACGGTCTGATAGCGTCCAATGCTTGTTTGTAACGGGTAAAATCCGTGAAAGTAAGGTCGATGTAGAACAAGTATTCCCATTCACGCCCGATAATAGGCAAGGACTGTATTTTAGAAAGATTCATGTCGTAAAAAGAGAGAACGGAGAGGACTTTGGAAAGGCTGCCGGAGGTGTGGGGAAGAGCGAATACGAGAGAGGATTTGTTTTTATCGGTTCCTCGAAGCATCTCATCCGCCGTCCAGCGGTCCGCTATAGCGAGGAAGCGGGTGAAATTCCGTTTGTTAGTCTCGATCCCCTCGGCAAGGACTTCCATCTTGTAGATCTGGGCAGCCAGTTTCCCGCATATCGCCGCATGTCCTTTCAGTTGGTTTTCCGAGATCCACCGGGCACTCATGGCGGTATCTTCTTTCTCTACCACCTTGGCGTTGGGCAGAGTATCGAGGAAATCGGTACATTGCATCAACGCTATCGGATGGGAGTTGACCTCTGTTACCTCGTGTATCGAGGTTCCCGGAAGCGCTACTAAGGAATGGGAGATACGTAGCTTATACTCGCCGGTGACGCTCAGCCCGCTTTCACGGATCAGCTCATGGTTTTGAAGGAGGCTTCCCGCTATCGTATTCTCGATGGCCATCATGCCCAGTACGGAAGGGTCTTTCTTGATCGTCGTGATAACATCCCGAAACGTATTGCAAGGGATGATTTCTATTTCTTCACCTTCATGATAATTACGGGCGGCGATGTCGTGATACGAACCGGCTATTCCCTGTATTGCTACTTTCTTTTTCATCTTGTTTCTCTATTTTTACTCTAAACTGTTACAAACAAAAAAAGTCCCACCGAAACCGGCAGGACTTTATATTTTATTGATATTTATATTCAATCATCAACGCTTTACATACAAACTCCTGCCTTTACTCTGCTAAAGTAAAAGTAATAAAAGTAATATGTAAAGCTAAATCGATTCATTGTCTGTTTGTTTTTAAATACGCAGCAAAAGTAACGCTTTTTTGGAAACTACAAGCAAAAAGTGATATTTTTTTTCTGTTACATTTAAATTTTATCTTAACTGTTTCTGAACTTCTGTGGAGATACGCCTACGTACCGTTTAAAGTACTTACCGAAAAAGGATACATTCGGGAAGTTCAAGGAGTAAGATATCTCTTGGATAGTCAAGTCCGTAGCCATCAATTGCGATTTTGCGTCCATGATTATCATATCGGCTATGATATCGGATACGGAACGTCCGGTCTTTTGCTTGATGATCATGCAGAGATGCTGGGGAGAAATACTTAGTTGGCTGGCATAAAAAGCCGTTTGCCGCTTTGAGGTATAATTCTTCATCACCAGTTGGATGAATTTCTTGTGGATCTCGTCGCTACGGGTCGTTATCTTGTTAGGCCATGATTTTCCTTGATACAAATCGCTGATCCCATGGATCATGGTAAGCAGGATATGTTTCACCATCTCCCTGTTTATGGATTTCTCCTTCACTTGTACCCGCTCTAGCAGGTGGAAATAATCGTTAATGAAGTCCGCCCGGTCCTCGTTCAATGCTATGACCGGATTCTCGTAGATAGTAGGTAAGGCGCTCATCGTAGACTTTATCATGTTCACGCAGTCCATGAACTCGGATGAGAATCCTATAAAGGAAAGGCGGAAACTCTCTTTCTGCTCACAGAACTGAATAATGCTTCCCGGCATCAAGGTGATGAAATCATTCGGTTTCAACGTGTACTCCGTCAAGTTGATGGAAGCCCGTAAATTTCCTTCAACGCATAACACGAAAATACCTGCTTTTAACCGGCAAGTCTGCTTGTAAAAGTTTAAGATTGCCTCGGTAATGTCGTTTCCTACGACATAATCCCGGGGCAAATCTAATTGTGGTAAGTTTGCGTTCATCCGTTATTTTATTAATGATCGAACACAAAAGTAGTAAAAGTGCTGTTGATTCACTTCTTAATTTAAAAATAGACCAATTAATCCTTGAATCAGACTTATTCCGCTTGTGCTTCCTTATTCCGTTTATGCAAGCTTTTCAGTTCGAAGGATAGCATGACACGGAATATACCTATTATTAATAAGGCATAAGCGATCATGTAAACCAACGTGAAGGCCCCTAGGGCGGGTTGCCAGATAACACCGATGGAGCAAAGGATAGCCAAGATACCGAAGACCATGTACCAACCCCAGTTCCGTGTGCCGTATCGTTTCAGGTCCATCGAGTAACCGGTAGCCGAGAAGCCTCTGAACATAAGCCAGAATGCCAAGACAAACGGAAGCACCTCCATGCTAAGTCCCGGGCTTGCCATCAAGAATATACCTAAGATCAAGTCGATAATACCTCCGGCCAAATACCATCCCCAACTGCTGATACCCTTTTTGTTCGCCAAGGCGAAAGCGATCTCGAACAAGCCGCTTACGAACATAGAGACGCTGAATAAGATACTAAGCGCTACGTAGCTCGCCAATGGCGCGAACATTAAATAAATAGCGACGATGATGTAAAGCAGTCCGACCAATAGTGATAACCACCAATTCTTGACCGCATAATCCATTTTATCAATAAATGTTTTCATATTGGATAATATTTGTATTGTAATTACCCAATTAACAAAGGGAAGGAAGAAAAAGTTCTGGGTATTTGTGGCTAGGATATCCTTAAAAACTTTGTCCTTTGGAAATTAATTCTTTTCTTTGACGTTTCAAATCAATATAGGTATATAAGTACGAGGATTATGATGAAAAATTTGATAGCGATAACTTGTTTTGTCGTGGCGTTGGTGTCTTGTAATAAGGTGGAACATAAGCTGGAAGGGAAATGGCAATTGAAAACCGTAGAGGCGAATGGGGTGGTCCAGACGGTGGATACGGTTTGGTATAACTTCCAGACCTCTTTGTTCGAGTACCAATTATATGACCCGGCAAAGGACGTATATCGTACGAATTTCGGTTATAAGACGTTGGAGGGAGATACGAAACTGGATCTGGAGTTGGTCAACTATGGAGGTACGCCTTTGGAACAATTCATGCGTTATACGGATTGGACCTCACCTAAACAAACTTTCACGATCGAGCAGTCATCTGTGACGAATCTGGTAATGAGCTGCGAAGGAAGAACGTATACGTTTAAGAAATTCTAAGATATCATGTGCTGTTTGATCTCAGTCCCTCATAAGGAGTACTCCAGTACTCCCTAGGAAGTACTGCGATACTCTTTGCGGAGTACTGGAGTACTTCTTACGAAGTACTCTCAGCGATGTTAGATCATGCGATCAAATCCGCTTCTATAGCTTGTGCCACCTTGATTAAATCGGCGGGGGCTATCTGTATCTGCAAGCCTCGTTGTCCGGCGCTTACATAGATCTTATCGAAGCCGGATGCCGTAGGATGGATATATGTAGGGAAATGCTTTTTCATGCCGATAGGCGAGCATCCTCCCCGGATATAACCGGTGAGCGGCAACAACTCTTTCACGGGGATCATCTCACATTTCTTGTTCCCGGATACCTTGGCCGCCTTTTTCAAGTCCACCTCGTCCGCTCCGGGGATCACGCATACGAAATAACCGCTCTTATCGCCATGTAAGATCAAGGTCTTGAATACTTGGGCGATATCTTCCCCTAGCTGCTCCGCTACATGCGTAGCGCTCAGATCATTCTCGTCTACTTCATAAGGCACGAGCTGGTAGGCGATCTTAGCCTTGTCCAGCAGGCGCGCCACGTTTGTCTTATTAATCTTCTCTTTCATCGTTTAGATCCCTTTCATGGATAATTGAACACGTTTTCTGGATAGGTCTACGCTTAGAACCTTCACCTTGACATGCTGATGGATGGAGACCACTTGGGTAGGATCGCTTACGAAACGATCCGCCAGCTCGGAGATATGGACAAGCCCGTTTTCCTTGATCCCTACATCGACGAAACAACCGAAGTTGGTGATGTTGGTTACGATACCGGGCAATACTTGCCCTTCTTTTAAATCCTCGATCGTTTTCACCGTAGGATCGAACGCAAATACTTGGATCGTTTGGCGGGGATCACGGCCCGGTTTATCCAGTTCTTCCATGATATCAAGCAGGGTAGGCATCCCGACCTTATCCGTAAGGTAGTCCGTTAGTTTTAGTTTCTTTTTAAGCGCTTTGTCGGTGATCAGGTCGGCTACCGAGCATTTTAGGTCCTTGGCCATCCGTTCGACGATCGGGTAGCTCTCGGGGTGTACGGCCGAGTTATCCAACGGGTTCTTTCCGTCGGGTATCCGTAGAAATCCGGCGCTTTGTTCGAAAGCCTTCTCTCCCATACGGGGGACTTTCATCAGTTCTTTCCGGGAAGTGAAGGGTCCGTGCTCCGCCCGGTAATTCACGATGTTTTGCGCTAGCGTGGGGCCTAATCCCGAGATGTAAGTCAGCAAATGCTTGCTCGCCGTATTCACGTTTACACCCACCAGATTCACGCAACTCTCCACGGTTTGATCCAGACTCTTTTTCAAGGCGTTTTGCTCTACGTCATGCTGGTATTGGCCGACACCGATACTCTTCGGGTCGATCTTGACCAACTCGGCCAAAGGGTCCATCAGCCGGCGACCGATGCTGACAGCTCCGCGTACCGTGACGTCGTATTCGGGAAACTCCTCCCTAGCGATCTTGGACGCGGAGTAGATAGAGGCTCCGTTCTCGCTGACTACGAACACTTGTACCTTGCGGTCGTATCGTATATTCGTGATGAACTGCTCAGTCTCACGACTGGCGGTACCATTACCGATGGCAATGGCATCTATGGCGTAAGTGGCTACTAACTGGGCGACCTTAGCGGCGGCTTTGCCCTTCTCGTTCTGGGGCGGATGCGGGAAGATCGCTTCGTTATGCAGTAAATTCCCCTGCGCATCCAGACAGACCAACTTACATCCGGTACGGTAGCCGGGGTCTACGCCTAATACCCGTTTTTGTCCCAAGGGAGGAGCGAGCAGCAATTGCCGGAGGTTCTCGGCAAATACCCGGATCGCCTCCTCATCGGCTTTCGCCTTGCTCTGGTTGGAGAACTCCGTCTCGATAGAGGGTTTCAGCAGGCGTTTGAAAGAATCGTCGACAGCTGTAGCCACTTGCTCGGAAACCTCTCCACGACCTTTTACGAAACGCCGGTTCAAGCGATCCAGACAAGATTCCGCGTCGGGAGAGATACTTACACGAAGGATACCTTCCGCCTCTCCCCGTCGGAGAGCCAATAAGCGATGGGAACTGGCCCGGTTTAAAGGCTCGCTGAAATCAAAGTAATCCCGGTATTTAGCGCCTTCCTCTTCTTTCCCCTTGATCACTTTGGATGTGATCATGGCGGTATGAGCGAAAGAGTTACGTACGGTATTACGTGCCGATTCGTTCTCGTTGATCCATTCGGCGATAATGTCCCGTGCCCCTTGCAAGGCTTCTTCGGCGTTTTTCACTTCCCCCTTGATAAAACTCTTGATGCGTGCGGATAGGTTATTCTCGTTTTGCATCATAACGATCTTAGCCAAGGGCTCCAGTCCTTTCCGGCGTGCGATCTCCGCCTTGGTGACCCGTTTCGGTTTGTAAGGGAGATATAAATCCTCGATCTCGGTGCTATCCCAAGACTCCTCGATGCGTTTCCGGAGCTCGGGAGTAAGTTTCTCTTGCTCTTCTATCGTGGCGAGGATCGTTTCCTTTCGTTTGCTCAGTTCCGTCAGTTTATCCAGTTGATCTTTGATGGCACCGATTTGCACCTCGTCTAATCCTCCGGTCACCTCTTTCCGGTAACGACTTATAAAAGGTATGGTAGCGCCTTCGTTCAAGAGCCCGATTGTCCGTTCCACTTGTCCTTCCGGAATTTGTAGAAAACGGGCTATAAGCGTGTGAAATACGTTTGTCATATCTAGTTTTCTTAGAATTGGAGTACAAATATACGGTTTTGCTTATATTTTCGGTCGGGATGCTCACTTCTTGGGCTTATTATTTGTATCTTTCATTAATTTTCAAGAATTTTACGGCCGGAATATTCAAGCCTTTGATTAAAAAAATCAACATGGAAGTTAATACTACGGAGAACAAAACTTTGGAACAGGATTATAGGGATTTAGCAGGATTGTTATCTAATATCGTGGACTCGTTGCCCATCTACTTTTTCGTGAAGGATACGGGTGATAATTTCAGGTACGTGTACTCCAGCCCTTTGATGAACCAACTTTACGGACGATATCATAATGATGTGGTCGGGAAAACAGATTTTGACCTATTTCTAGATCCGGTCGTCGCCCAATCTTTCAGGGATATGGACGAGGAGGTGGTGAAAACGGGTAAGATGCAGCGTTTCGTGGAGCAAATGATCGATCCGAAAGGTATCTTGCGTACTATGGATACGATGAAACTGCTAGCGCCCCGTGAGGATAAGCCTCCTTATTTAGTAGGGATTTCATGGGATATTACAAAGCAAAGGCAGGTCGAGGAGGAGTTGCATAGCTATAATAAGCGCTTGGCGCTCGCATGTCAAGCGGGTAAGATCTACCCGTGGCTTTGGGATCTGGTAAACGGTACGGCGGAGCTTTCCTTGGAAGAAAACGGCCAGATCAAGCATGTGCAGATCACCCACGCTAGTTTTACGGAGAAGATCCATCCGGATTACCGGAAGGTCTATGAGAATATTACAACCGCTTTCATGCGGGGCGAGATCGATTCCATGCGATTCAGTTTCCCTTGTCGTTATTTCTCGGATGAGTATGTATGGCTGGAGAAGATCGGTGAGGTCTATGAGGCCGATCCGGACGGCAAACCGATCCGCTCGATCGGAATCCTTCGGGATATGACCGTCGATAAACGGCACGAGGCGGATGTGCAGGCCAAGCGTTTGGCGGAAGAGAGCGACCGGATGAAGTCCGCTTTTATCGCTAACATGAGCCATGAGATACGTACCCCTTTAAATGCCATCGTCGGCTTTTCTACCTTATTGGCGGAGAGTGACGATGAGGAGGAAAAAAAGGAATATCTGAGGATCATAGAGAGTAGCAATGAGTTTTTGTTGCAGTTGATCGGTGATATCTTGGATATCTCGAAGATCAAGTCCGGAAAGATGGAGTTTATTTATACGACCCTGCGTTTGAGTGAGATATTCGCTCCCCAGCAGCAAGCTTTCGCCTTGAGAGTGGCCCCGGGTGTAAAGGTTATCTTTGAGTCGGACGGTAATGACTATTGTATTGTGTCGGAGAAGACCCGTTTGACTCAGGTTTTGACCAATTTCCTTTCCAACGCCGTGAAGTTCACCAGCTCGGGTTCTATACGGTTTGGTTATCGTTTGACCGATGATGGTATCTATGTCTACGTAACGGATACGGGTATGGGAATCAGTAAGGAGTCTCAAGCGAGCATATTCAATCGTTTCGTGAAATTGAACAGCTTTAAGCAAGGAACAGGATTAGGGCTTTCTATCTGCAAGACGATTATTGAGAAGTTGAAAGGTAAAATCGGGGTTGAGTCGGAGGAGGGAAAGGGCTCTACATTCTGGTTTACGATACCTTGCCAACCGATGAAAGTGAAATAAGACATTCAAGTTTGGTTGGAATTTATAGGTAAATCACCTCATCCGCCAACAACCGAATCTCATCCGGATTATGTGACGTGAAAAGAATGATCCGTTCTTCTTTCATTTGCTTTTCTCGTATTCGTTCTATAATACGATGGCTTAAGGCTTCATCCAAGCCTTTGAACGGCTCGTCCATCAAAAGGAGAGGAGAAGGGTATGCCAATGCCCTAGCTATAGCGATACGTTGTTGCTGTCCGTAACTAAGCTCTTTAGGATATCGGTTCCCGAAGGGCTCCATTTCCATTTCCTGTAAGTGTTTTTGGGCAATTCGCCGGGCTTTTTCCTCCGTGAGAAAAGAGGAGAGGGGGAGGATGATATTTTCTTCTGCGGTTAGATGGGGCAGGAGTTGCGGTTGTTGGAATATGGTGGCGATTCCAAAGTGTCTTGTGGGATGTATCTCTCCTTCCGTAGGCAATAAGATACCTCCGATTAGGTTTAATAACGTTGTTTTTCCTTTGCCTGAAGGTGCGCTAATTCCATAAATAATCCCTTTTTGAAAGGAATGGGAAAAGTGCTGTATGCCATATTGGTAACTTATATCTTTCGTGTCTAAAACTGATAATGTAGGGGTGGGGATAGTCTGATCCTCATTTGCGAAAGATATTTTAGGGGTGATATCAGCGACTTTGCTAATTCCTTTATCAAAAAAGAAACTGATGAATACCGCCACGATTGTCCAAGCAAGCAGCTCAGGGACAGCGATAAAGTTTTGCGCCCTTTTCATCTCGCTTCCGATTCCGAATGCGCATTGCGACAGGACTTCTCCCATAATGATCGCACGCCAGCCGAATCCGGCGGCGGAGGCAAGTCCGCTATATAAGAATGGCTTTAGCTGCGGGTAGATGATCTGGAATAAGACATTGGAACGCTTGATATGGAATTGACGTGCCATAATGGATAAACCCGGACGTAGGTCGAGGATTCCCCGTGTCAGATTCTCTGTTAGTAGCGGGAACATGGTGAGAAAGGCGATCATCAAAGGGATGCTTTCCGGATTTAGGAATATAAGCGCTAAAAGTATGAAGGATATGACTGGGATCGAGCGCATGATGGCAAGCAGAGGTCTGAATAATTCATACACCCATTCAAAACGGGCGAATAACCCGGCCATCCCTATCGCACAAACGAATGAGATCGACATGCCTAAGACTCCCCGGAGTATAGTAGCTCCGACCGACTGATAGAAACTACCGGAGACGAGCCATTCGCAAAGTGTCCGTACGAGTCGAGGAAGTGAAGGTATCAGCTCCGGTTGGTTGGCTATAACGGCGAATAGTTGCCATCCCGCCAAGAGGATAGCGGTAGCGACTATTGTAGTGATTGTTTTTCGCAATCTCATTGTTTTTCGGGGATAAATCCGGCATCGGGAAGCTTCCCGCCGACGGCCTTGGGTTCATACTGTTCGATGAGACGTAGGAAACCCATGACGGCGTCTTTCGCCTCGATAGCCGATAAATAATGGATTTTACACCGCTCGATACTCTCAGGAGTTAAGGCCCCTTGGGCGAAGATTCCATGTTCTTCCAAAGAATGGATGGTCTCTTTCGGATATCGTACGGCTTTTTGGCAGGAGGCTCGTAAGGCATCCTCAAAAGCGATACGATATTTCTCCATCGTCGGGGTGTATACGACCGCTGTTTGGGCGAATCCGAGGGTATCGTTGTCTGTAAAATGATTCAAGTCCGCAGTTATTCGTAAGCTGCTGTCTTTCCGTAAAGCGATGCTTAGAAACGGTTCCCCGAGCACGGCACGATTTACTTTTCCGGCTAAGATGCCTTGGGTGATTTCCCCGGCGGTATTGAAGGCGTAATTCAAAGGATAATCTAATCGTTGGCGGCCGAGATAGTACCGGGTAAGGATATCGGGAGTCGTACCGTTGCCGAATACATACAATGCCGGTTCTTTCAAGGGAGTTTTCTCAACGAGGTAAAGGGTTCCCCAGATCGGGCACCCCGCTAGTTTGATCTTGATCCCTTTATTGTACAAGTTCGCCGCATTGATCATGGGGAGTACGGCTATGTCGGTCTCCTGCTTGATCAGTAAGGCTTGCGCCAGATCGGGCGAGTCTACCACTTTTACTTGTACTTTCTTGTTATCTATAATTGGAGGATTCTCAAGCCAATCGGCGAATGCGATAACGGATGGACCACGAAGTACCGAAACCTTGATTACGGTATCTTCCGTTTGTGCGTGCCGGCAACCGGAGCAACAAAGTATGAATAGTAGAAAAATGTATTTAATCATATCTAGACCTCTATAAAACAATTAAGGATTGCCTCCCGGCAACCCCTAACCAACTTTGTTAACCTTAAATCTAATACTATTATGAAAAAACCACAGTGCAAATGTACTGTTTTCTATATATCTGTCAATAGAATAAATGCTAATTAGTGTTTTGAGGTTCATAAGAAAAGCTAAAAAGCCTTCTTTTGAGTCGCTAGGCTAACCAAAACAATCGTTATCGCCGATAATGGCAAAGCAAATAAGATCGGATCTATCGCATGCCACGGATATACATCGATCAAGACGTCTTGTCCGAATAAAGCCTTGCAAAGTCCTACCGGAGCCGCTTCCGCCTTATGAAGGAACAACATGGCGAATAAACTGGCCAAGCCTCCTACCCATAAGCTGGCCAAGGCCCCTTGCCGGGTAGCCCCTTTCCAATATAGCGAGCAGAAATAGGTAGGTAGGAATGTAGCCGCGCAAATACCCATGAACAAGGCGGTGCCTCGTGCGATAATACTCGCGCTTAGCGTATAGCAGATAACGTAGCTGACCAAGATAGAGCATAGCACGCCGATACGTACACCTAATGTAGAGTTCGGATTTTTGCTACGTCCTAGTTTGGGGAATGCGTCTGCCCCGAAAGCCGCTCCCATGGTATGAAATTGTGCGCTAAGGGTAGACATACTGGCAGAGAGAATACAAAGCATGAAAACCGCCCCGAACCACTCCGGCATCGCTTTATTGATAAATAGGGGGATGATCTTGTCCATATCTTTTACCGCCTCGGAGGCGACTACACCTTCCGTCTTGAGGAAAAACAAATTAGACAAGGCTCCCACGTGATAAATCGCCCCTACCGTGACAATCAAGAATACGCAGCCGATCAATACGCCCCTGTTGAGTTGCTTGGTACTTTCCACCATCATGAAGCGTACGACTAGTTGTGGCTGCGCTAAGCAACCGATTCCTACGCCAAGGATCAATGAGGTAACCAATGTATACCATTGTGGAGAGCCTGAGATGGGCATAGCTGTCCACCCTTGATGTCCCAAGGCCTTGAAGCGTTCGGGCACCATGGGGGCGATATCCGTCAACTTCTGGTTTGCCTCGATAAAGCCCATGTCCATGATATGGTAAAACCAAAATAGCAGGAATAGCATACAAGCGAACATGATAACCGCTTGCAACGCATCCGTATAAAGTACTCCCTTGATTCCACCCGTAATCACGTAGGCCGCTACGATCAAGGTGAAGATCAACAAGGCCAGATGAAGGTCGATATGAAACATCTGCTCAATGAAGACGGCTCCTCCCTTCATCACCACGGCGGCGTAGAGGGGCATGCCGATGAAAATGATCGAGGCGATGAAGATCTGTATAGACCGGGACTTATAGTGTAATCCCAATAATTGCGGGAAAGTCCGTGCGTTATGTGCCTCGCCTAACTTCCGGGTCCTTCGTCCGAAAAAGATAAAGGCTACCACTACGCCCATGAACATGTTCAATAAGCAAAGCCATTGAATACCCATGCCGAACGTAGCGGCTACGCCACCGAAACCAACGATCGCCGATGCCGAGATAAAGGTCGCCCCGTAAGACAGAGCCATGATAATGGGGTTTACTTTTCGTCCGCCTAATAAATAATCACTGGCGTTTTTCGTCTGCCTGTATCCGAGATACCCTAACCAAGCGATTACAAACATGTAAATGATGACAATAATGCCTAATGTTAGCGTACTCATTTTCGTGATTCTTTAGTAGGGTTTGTTTTTTCGTCGTCTTCTTTATTCCAAGTGGTTATCCCGAACCAAATAGAAAATAGGAGGCAGGCGAACGCTAGAAGGTAAGCCAGCCAAATACCGGGGTCGCTGATTCCGAACATATATCCGTGCCTATTAAAGTTTTATTAGATCACTTTCACAGATATACTCGAGATTCTGACGGCGGATTACCTCACGGGCGCTTTCCCGGTTGTTCGTACGCAAGATCAAGATCGCTTTTTCCCGGATGGAGAAACAATACATATATTCTATGCTGATGCCCGCTTTCGTGAAATAAGATAATGTATTGGCAAAACTTCCGGCGCATGAGCTGGTTACGATCGCTAATACGTCGGTCAGGTTTGCGCTGACGTTGTTTTCTTTTAATATCTTGTATGCCTTCTGGGGATCGCTTACGATGATACGAAGGATTCCATACTCGGAGGTGTCGGCTACGGTGGCCGCGATGATGCGGATGCGCTCTTCTGCCAATAACGCTAATATCTCGCTTAATTTCCCGTACTTGTTTTCTAGGAAAATAGAAATTTGATTGACTGTCATAAGGTGTTATTTTAATTGTTTATTTAACAAAGCTTGCGATGATCTTTCACTCGTACCGCCTTACCATCTGTGGTTGGCAAAGATCCCTTGGCTACCAGCTTGATACGCGGCGTAAGTAATAATTCGTCCTTCAACTGACGGGTGATACCTTTCGTCAAGCGCTGTAAGGCTGAATAATCATCGGTGAATAGGTCGCTCAACTCTACCTCGATCAACATCTCGTCGCTGTTGCCGATCGTTTCGAGGGTGATCAAGTAATTGCTGCCCAATTCCTTGAATTGCATCAATATCTTTTCGATTTGGATGGGGAACAGGTTCACGCCCTTCAAGATTATCATATCGTCGCTACGTCCTTTGAAACGGGCAAGGCGTTTATGGGTACGTCCGCAAGGGCAATCGCCCGGTAAGATGCAAGTAAGGTCACGGGTACGATAACGGAGTAAAGGCATCGCCTCCCGGTTGATGGTCGTTAATACCAATTCTCCGACTTCTCCCTCGGGCACCGGTTGCAGGGTAACCGGGTCTACGATCTCTACGATCACGTTGTCTTCCCAGATATGCAAGCCGTTCTGCTCCGTACATTCGAAGGCTACACCCGGCCCGTTCATCTCCGACATACCGAAACAGTTGTAAGCCTTGACACCCAGAAGCTGTTCGATGCGTTTACGTTGTTCTTCCGAGTGAGGCTCGGCACCGATACATACGGTGTGTAGTTTGGTATCCTTTCTGGGGTCTATTCCCTCCTCATACATAACCTCGGCCAAACGAGTGGCATAGCTCGGTATGATATGTAAACAGGTGGTGCCGAAATCGGTGATGAACTTAATCTGTCGTTTGGTATTACCGGCCGCCGCAGGCACTGTCAACGCACCTAGTTTTTCTGCTCCATACTGGAAACCGAGGCCACCGGTAAACATGCCGTAGCCGGATGTATTTTGGAATACGTCCGTATCCCTTAGCCCCACCATATACATGCAACGAGCTACTTGGTTAGCCCATTGGTCCAAATCCTTGGCGGAATGTAAGACAACGGTAGGATTACCTGTCGTTCCACTGGAAGAGTGGATACGTACACATTTCTGTAACGGGATGGCTGCCAATCCGAACGGATAGTTATTTCTAAGATCATCTTTCGTTGTAAACGGAAGTTTTTGTAAATCCTCCAAGGACTGAAAACTGTCCGGGGTAATTCCTTTCTCTTTGAATATCTTATGGTAAAAAGGGGAGTTGCCCGCTAGTTCTATGGTTTGTTTCAGTCGTTCCAGTTGGAATTTTACCAGATCTTTACGATCCATGGTTTCTATTTCTTTCTGCCAATACATCATCGTTTTTTCAATTAGAGTGTGTTTAATTCATGAAATTAGATTGCAAATGTATCTTTTATTTTGGATAATGCCATGCTTTTGTGTCAAAATATTAGTAATGACCTTTTGAAAATAAGAATTATTAGGCGGTAAGCCGTTGTAAATAAAAAAATAATAGTTATTTTTGTCCATTACGCAATTTAACTTTATGTATGGGCCATGGGAAAATATGACCACCTTTCCAAAGAAGAGTTGATTCAAAGGATTGAGAGACTGGAAGCCGATGTGGAAAAAGCCACTTTGACACCATCCGCGAGCGATAACGAACTTGAGATGCGCCAAAGCCAGCATACGATCAACTTCTTAAATATCTTGATGGATACGATCTTGTCGAACGTATTTGTGGAGATCACGGTGAAAGATATTTTCAACGGTTTCCGGTATATCTATTTTAATAAGGCGGCGGAGGAATTTACGGGGGTCAAGGTGGAAGATATCTTAGGGAAGACGGATTTCGAGCTTTTCCCTGATTCCCGGCGGGCGCATGAGATCCGAACGGAAGATTACCATACGATCAAGACGGGACGTATGGTAAAGGAAATGGTCGAGTATGAGAAACCGAATGGAGAGGTGAGAATCGTAAATATCGTACGTTTACTGATCACGAATCCGGACCCGGGAGCCTCGCCTCTGTTATTGGTCATGCTGAATGATATCACGGAGCAACGTCAAGACCAGTTGGCGCTGATGAAAGTACAAGAGGCGGATAAGATGAAAAACGCTTTTATCGCTAATATGAGCCATGAGATCCGGACCCCGCTGAATGCTATCGTTGGCTTTGCCCATCTCGTGACGGAAACGACTAATGCCAGTGAGCAAAGGGAATACTTCTCGATTATAAATAAGAATTGCGATTTATTGTTGAAACAGATTAACGATATCCTGGATTTGTCGAAGATCGAGTCCGGTCGGTTAAACTATAACGTGTCGGAAGTTGAGTTGAGGGATATTTGCCAAGAGGCCTATGTGGTACAATCCTTGAAGATGACTTCCGATGTGGCATTATTATATAACTCGGTCGCCATGCCTTCTGTTCGTCTGTGGATCGATCCGCACCGGGTAGAACAGGTCTTGTTAAATCTCTTGTCTAATGCCATTAAGTTTACTTCCAAAGGTTTTATCTCGCTTTTTTATGAGGTGGAAGATATGTTCGTACGTGTCTCTGTCATGGATACCGGAATCGGGATATCAGAGGAAAAGCTGGAGTCTGTTTTCGAGCGTTTCGTGAAATTGGATGATTTTTATCAAGGGGCTGGTTTGGGACTACCTATCTGCAAGATGATTGTAGAGCTGTTGGGTGGTGAGATCGGTGTGCGATCTGAGCTTGGCAAAGGTTCCACTTTCTGGTTCACCTTACCATTGGTTGTTACGGATAAGGCTGTTGTGGAGAAGGATGATCCTTCTGTTTTAAGTGAATGTCAACTATATTAAATAAAAAAGAAATGAAAAATGCGGTTGTCTTTTTAGCGACAGGCTTTGAGGAAATAGAGGCCTTGGGTACGATTGATGTCTTGAGGCGTGGTGGTGTACGGGTTATGATGGTATCTATTACGGGTGACCGATTGGTGATAGGAGCTCATGATATTCCGGTAATGGCTGATTACCTGTTCGAGGAGGCGGATTTCAGTTGTGTCGATGCCTTGATTTTGCCGGGTGGAATACCCGGAAGCAACCATTTAAATGCGCATGCCCATTTGAAAGAATTAGTCAAGGAGAAAACGGAGGAAGGCGTATTAATCGGTGCTATCTGTGCCGGACCGATGGTTTTAGGTGGTCTTGGATTGCTAAAAGGGAAAAGGGCTACCTGTTTTCCTTTCTTCGAGCCAACAATGGTAGGCGCTACCCCTACGGATAATGGAGTAGAGCAGGATGGAAATATCATCACAAGCAAGGGGCCGGGTTTTATGTTTGAGTTCGGCTTGACGATCTTGAGGAATCTGAAAGATGAGGAAATCGCTTTGGAAGTGGCGGATGCCTTATTATATGACGCTTTGTTGCATGGGACAAAGCATTAATGTGCTTGAAATTAAAATCCCTTGAGAGAATGTCTTAGAGACATTCTCTCAAGGGATTTTTGTTGTAAAGAGTTTTCCCTTTCCTAAATTATTTCTGGAAAGATTTTTTCATGCGTGCGATATCTGTCAAATAGTCTTGCAGATCTTGCTCGTGTTCTTCTTCCTCAGCTAAGATATGCTTAGCGATATCACAAGTCGTGAAGTCGATGCCGTCCGTGAATTTAGCGATTTCTTGATAACGTAAGATGGCGCAACGCTCGGAAGCTACATTCTGGTTCAGAAGGCTTACTACGTCAAAGTCTGTCGGTGAATCATATTTGCATCGGGCTAATTCAAACCATTGTTTCGGATCAAGTACCGGAACTCCTTCCAATTCGATGATCCGGTCTGCCAATAATTGGGCGTGATGCCTTTCTTCCTCGGCATGTTCCTCGAATTCACCTTGTACGTCGGAACGCATGGCTCCTTCAACGACCAAGGCTCCTACCCAATATTGATAGTATGCTAGCCATTCTTCCGCTAACGCGGCGTTTAGTTGAGATAATAAATTGTCGACATCCAATTTCCCTCTTAAAATTTTGACACTTTCTTTTGCCATAGCTGTATTAATTTAGAATTAAACGTATTGTTCGTTTTTTATAGTTCTAACAAGCTTACTAGGGCATTGTTTATTGTTTGTCAAAATTTTAACGTTATGCTGCGATTGTTACAATTTAGGTAATTCCCAAGGTGCCCGGTAATAGGCTTTCGACAAGGCGGTAGCTTCGTTATCGCCGACAAACAAATTGTTTTTATCATCCCAATGAACTTCCCGTTGAACCCGGCAGGAGATATTCGCCAGATGAGCCATCTTCGCTACACGGGCACCGATAGCGACATCGGCGTTCGGAAGCTCACGGCTTTTAATGCAGCTCAACATGTTTCCCACATGATTATAAAGTCCTTTGCCTTCTCCTTTCTTGAAAGGAACGGCTTCCATGCGGGCTACGTTATTGGATACGACCGGTATGACCTCCCAACCGGCCCTGTCGAGTACCATCGTACCATTCTCCCCATAGAACGCTAATCCTTCCTTACGGTTATAGAGTCCGTGATTGATTCCGCAGGCGTGATCCCAGATGATATTAAAATCATCGTAGGCATAAGTTGCCATTAAAGTATCGGGCGTCTCCATAGCGTCGTCCGGATAGGCGAACTTGCCGCCGCCTGAGAATACACGGGTGGGAAGACCTGCGTTCATACCTTCTAGGGCATAATCCAGCAAATGTACGCCCCAGTCCGACATCAAGCCTCCGGCATAGTCCCAGAAGAAACGGAAATTATAATGAAAGCGATAAGGATTGAACGGACGTTTAGGAGCCGGGCCTAGCCACATATCGTAATCCACACCGGCGGGAGCGTCGCAATCCGGTTTAACCGGAAGTGTCGGCTTGCCGTCTTGGTAAGCCCAGACCTTGACCGTACGGATCCGTCCGATATTTCCGGCTTTCAAGAAATTAGCCGCCTCGTCCCAATGCGGGTCGCTACGTTGCCATTGGCCCACCTGTACGATCCGGTTATATTTACGGGCGGCTTTTTCCATCAGGTTGCATTCCTCGATCGTATTGGAGAGCGGCTTCTCTACATATACGTCTTTTCCCGCTTGGCAAGCCCAGACCGTCGGAAGGCAATGCCAATGGTCCGGCGTACCGATAATGACTACATCTACGTCTTTATTATCGATTACTCGTCGCCAGTCCTTATATAAGTGAGGTACTTTTTTCCCTGTTTTCTTCTCAACGTCGGCAGCCCGTTTGTTCAACCATTCGTCATCGACATCGCAAAGAGCCACGCATTCCGTCTCTGGATAATCAAGAAAAGTATTCAAATCCCCGTATCCCATGCTACGGCATCCTATGAGGGCTACCTTTACTTTGTTGCTAGGGGCGGTTTGTCCGTATATGGAGGAATACGATTTACCGATAAGCGGCGATAAAGTAAGTCCGGACATGATAAGTCCGGTTTTTTGCATAAAAGTACGTCTGTTCATGATATTAGTTTTTAATACTGTTATAAATATATTCCATATCCACGTGCTCCCTTACGAGGGCGGCGAGTTTGTCATACTGCTCTTCCTTAAAAGCGGCATAATCGAAAGGACCTGTAGTCGTTTCCGTGTCAAAGCCTTCAGCTAAGTTGTCCAATACGGCCGGATTATCAAGGATACCATGCATATAACTTCCCCAGCATCGGTTGTTGAGGTAATATCCGTCCGTTCGTCCGTCTTCCAGTCGGGCTACGGGCTGTTCGGGGGCGTCACCCAATAGGGTGGTTCGTCCCATATGTATTTCGTATCCTTTACAATCCTTATTCTCCGAGGAGGGGAGGAAAGCAAAGTCGCTTTGTCTCGTGATCTTCTCCTGCTCGATGACCGTGCATTGAGGCAGAAGACCGAGACCGGGAATCGCCGGGATATTTCCCTCGATACTTTCCGGATCTTCCAAGCGGACTCCCATCATTTGATAGCCACCGCAAATACCGATCACCTTTTTACCCGCTTTATGCGCCCGGATAATCGCCATCGCTATCCCATTGGCCCGCAGGCTTTGTAAGTCCGATAACGTATTCTTTGAGCCGGGGAGCAGGATGATGTCGGCTTTCTCTATCTCATCGATATTGTTGGTATAATAAGGATTGAAACGGGGGTCCATCTCCAATACATCAAAATCCGTGAAATTAGACATTCGTTTCAGCAGGATGATAGCTACATTGATTTTCCCGTCTTTATAAGTGTTATTTTTCATATCCAACGCTACGGAATCCTCTTCCTCTATCTTGATATCCCGAAACCATGGGATTACGCCGACCACGGGAATTCCAGTCAATTCCTTTAACAGGTTCCGCCCTTCCTCGAATAAAGAGGCGTCTCCACGGAATTTATTGATGATAACCCCTTTCATTAACGCTCGTTCCTCTGGTCGTAATAAAGCGATCGTTCCATATACAGAGCCGAATACGCCCCCACGGTCTATATCTGCGATCAGGTAGGTGGAGGCGCCGGCTTTCATCGCCATCCGCATATTGGTGATATCCCGGTCTCGCAGGTTTAGTTCGGAGATGCTTCCGGCTCCTTCCAATACGATCGGGTTATAGCGAGCTTCCAGACGGTTGAAGGCTTCGATGGCTTCCTTAAATAGCTCCTCCTTCTGGTTTTGTATCCCGAAATAATCCTTGGCGGACATATTGCCGACTGGCTTTCCGTTTAATACGACTTGTGAGCTTTTATCATTTGTCGGCTTTAGTAATATCGGGTTCATATCCGTATGCGGGGAAATACCGCAGGCCTCCGCTTGTACGACTTGCGCCCGGCCCATCTCGCCACCTTCCGGGGTAGAGTAGGAATTGAGGGACATATTTTGTGCCTTGAACGGTGCCGGTTGATAACCATCTTGCTTGAAAATACGGCAAAACGCCGCATTGATAACGCTTTTACCCGCATCAGAGCAGGTTCCGACAAACATAATCGGTCGTAGGTGTTGCTTCATCTGTATAGATTTTATTTACACAGTGTACAAAGGTAGTATTTTTGGCCTTTTTATTAAGGAGAAGATATGAAAAAAGAAGAAGATTTTGTTATGGGCCTGTCCATCTACATGGCTTGTCTGCGTGAGAAAAAACGGTATTCCACGGCGAAGAGTTATCAAGATGCCTTGAATTCGTTCAAGTGCTTTTGCGGTATGGAGGCGATTCCTTATGCCTATATTAATAGGAACAGGCTTTTGTGCTATCAGTCATGGTTGTTGGACAAGGGCCGTTCGTTGAATACGGTGTCTACCTATATGCGTCGGATTCGTCACATTTATAACTTAGCCGTGGAGGCGAACGAGGCTCCCTTTGTACCCAACCTGTTCAAGGATGTTTTCACGGGCGTTGAGAGCAAGCGGAAGAAGGCGTTGCCGCAAGAGATGCTGGAGCGTATGTTTAATGCTGAATTGGAGGATCAATCCTTGCGGCGTGTACAGTTGACCGTTCGGTTGATGTTTGCGTTCAGCGGGATAGCGTTTGTGGATCTTGCGCATTTGAAATGGGAGAATATCCGGGATGGGATATTGCAGTATCACCGACAAAAGAGCGGATCTCTCATACAGTTGGAAATTCCCTCCGGGGCGTTGCGGCTGTTGGATGAGTTGTCCGCTTGTACGGCAAAGGAATCCCTTTATTTATTTCCTTTTTTGAGTGGAACGAGAACCGGTGAGGCGGCCTACAAAGAATATAACAGGATCTTGTCCCGCTTTAACCATGACTTGAAGTTGTTGGCGAGATCGACAGGCGTTACGCTTCCGGTCACCTCATATACGATCCGTCATTCATTCGCCTCGTTCTTGAAGGAACAAGATGTATCGATAGAGGTTATCAGTGAGTTGTTGGGGCATAAGTCTATTAAGACAACACAGATCTATTTGAAGAGCTTCTCGTTGGAACGTTTATCGAAGGTGAACCGGAATTGTTTTGAGAGCGTGTGTAAACCGATACCCAAAGTGGGGTAAGAGGCTTGCTACTTGGGAAGTAGCGTATTCTTTCACGGCGCAAAAGTAATAAAAAATAACAAATAACAAGCAATCATAAGGCTTAGTTTGTTCATTAGTTTGTGCTCCGACCTTGATTCTCCTTAAATCTTCGTTCTTATTCCTAGTGCATAGACATGGCAATAGAGACGAAATGATCTCGTATTTCCTACATCATCACGTCCCTTCCAAAAATCGAACATACATTCTTGTAGAGACGGGGCGTGCCCCGTCTCATCCCCTCAAGAGGGTAATTTAAAGATACTACCAGTCTGTGGGAGACGGGGCACGCCCCGTCTCTACAACTGGGTAATAACCATTCTCCTACCTTTTACGCTACTTCCCAAGTAGCTTAATATTTCAAGCGATGGTGATTTTCAGAAAAGCCATTTTTAAAAACATAAAGTGTTGTTTATCAGGAGTAAATAGGGCGCTCTTGGTAGGGCTTTGAATTGTCGTGAGGCTTGAGTGGAGATCTTGATATAATCTTAGGAAAAGATAATCATAATGATGAATGTTTTGAGAGACGGTTGCTCGGAGAGGGGTACGGCGCGAGTTGGCAAGCGTCATGACTTGAAGACTGTACGCTGGTACGTGCTCACGCTTCCTACTACGGGTGTGGCACGACGTGACAAGATCAGCCCCGCTAAAAGCTTGGATGCCGAGCTTTCCCGGCGCAAGCGTCGTGGGGAGACGTTGTTCGAGTATTTCGCCCCCTCGTATGTGGAGGTAAGGAAGGTGGACGGAAAGATGGTCAACACGAAGCGGCCCCTGCTGTTCAACTACGTGTTTGTCCGGTCCTCGGTGGAGGAGATCTTCCAGATGAAGCGCACGCTTCCCCTATACAATTTCCTTCCCCGGGTCTCTTCCGGAGGCATGGCTTATTTCCCTTATCTCTCGGATGACGAGATGGGTAATTTACGTTGGGTGGCGGAATCTTATTCCAACGAGCTTCCTGTGTACGTGCCGGACAGCGATCGCCTGCTAAAAGGTGATCGCGTGCGTATCACGTCCGGTTATTTTACCGGAATGGAGGCGGAGGTGGTGATCCAGCCGGGTGGCGGTCATAAAGATGTGATGGCTCGTATCCTCGATTGCATGTGGGTCCCCTTGTTGGAGGTGAAGCCGGGCGAGTATGAGCTGATCGAGCTGAACACCAAGGGCAAGCACGTCTATACCCATCTGGATAACGACCGTCTGCGGGAGGGTTTGCACGATGCCTTGGGACGTTACCATGCCTCCGGCAGCGTATCTGAGGAAGATACTCGTTTGGCCCGTGAGGTATTGAGATCCTACGGTTCGCTCCGTGCGGAGACGGACGTGATGCGTTGCAAGATCTACTCATTGCTTCTTTCTGCCTACAAGTTGTTGGGCGATGAGGAGGAGTTCATACGTTTACATGACATGATGCGTGGTATGCTCCCGGTGGTGAAAGCTCCGCAATCCCGTGCCTTGTTGCTGGTGACGCTCTACGGTTGCACGGACAGCGCCCTTTACCGGCAGATGGCGCATGAGGTGGTGGATCCGTGGCGGGGTGAGTCCTCGCCCAAGAAAAGCAAGTTATCCTTGATCCGCCGGCTGGACGATTGCGATCGCTGGCTGAAACACGAAATCAGTTGACAGTTGACAGTTTAAATCAAAAATCATAAATCAAAAAGAAATGTCTTCCCTTCCTTCTGGCGTTCGTTTGGTGGCGTTGCTGAACGAGCATTTGGGTGATATCATGAGCCGCGAGCGAACGAACACTGCTTCCATCCATTTGTATTGCACGGGTCCTTACTGGGTGGCGTTCGAGTACTCAGCCTATCAGTTGCGACGTGCGTTCCCGGACAGCGAGGTTACACCGATGCGCTTGCTCGGCTACCCGTTTCCTGTGGTGATGGTATCCGTGACGGATCGTTCGCTCCGCTCGTATGCCCGCAAGCACATCTTGCGAAGAGACGATAAGGATTACAAGCAATTGACCGTCCCCGGTTTTTCCCTGTCTGATTACCAAGGCTGGCATAAGAGAGAGGTGGAGGGATTGCCATTGCTAAGCGAGACCGTATGAGTGTGGCATACGTATAAGGGCATCGTTTTACACGTATATCGACGTCGCCCCACACGTATATCGGTGTAGGCCTATACGAACGTAGGCGTGAGTCGATGCCGATATACGTGCGGGATGGAACCGATGCCGGGGAAAACAGGTGCAAGTAATGCAAGTAATGCAGCACCTTTTTCCCACACACGCACGTGTACATTATATATGTCGAATCAAACTTTCATACGGCTATCCAGCGTTTCTCATCCGGATTGTTCCATGCCTTGTTTGCGATCGTTTAGTGTAAAATTCTTGTTCTATATCTTGTTTTATATAATGTACGCACGTGTGTGGGAAACAGGTGCTGCATTACTTGCATTACTTGCATTACTAGGGCCTATCCATAAGGACATAGATGTATAAAAATAATAACAAACCAGACATGTATCACAGACAATCATTTCCCCGTTTGGGCGATTACATCGCCACGGTTTTACAAGTCACCAGACTGACCAAGTCCATTATCCGCGTAAGCGGAGGCATTGGCAGTGACACTTACAATTCTTTTAAAAAGGCAAGGACATGCACTTTAGCGTTTACTATCGTTTGGTAGATCTCCTTTGGGACCATCTGTCGGACGAGGAACTTTTCCGCCGTCTGGCACGTGAGGCCTTGGAGCGGTATATCGATTACAAGAAAGAGGAGGAGAAAAATAGAGGAAAGGAATAAATTAAGCCATGCTTATAAAAGAGAGTGTTGATAAATCTACTGATTTTATCCCGGATGGGATGACCGCCTTCGAGCGTAACGTGAAGCGTATAGGGGATTGTCTTTTGGCCTTTATCGCCTTGGTCGTATTCTCCCCCTTGTTCTTGATCTGCTACATCGCCGTGAGGCGCGAGGATGGCGGCCCTGCCATTTTCAGGCAGGAGCGGATTGGCCGTTTCGGCCATCCGTTTCATATCTATAAGTTCCGCAGCATGCGTTTGGACGCAGAGAAGTTCGGCCCCGCCCTTTACAAGGGAGGCGCTGATCCCCGTATGACGCATGTGGGCAAGTTCCTGCGCGAGCATCATTTGGACGAGCTTCCCCAATTATGGAATGTATTCATCGGTGATATGGCCTTCATCGGTCCCCGTCCGGAACGGAAGTTCTACATCGACCAGATCATGGAACGTGATCCCCGCTATCGTTTCTTGTACCAGATCCGTCCAGGGGTGACCTCTTACGCCACGCTCTACAACGGCTATACGGATACGCTGGAGAAGATGCTCCGCCGCTTACGCTATGACTTGTTCTATCTGGAGCACCGCTCGTGGTGGTTCGATTTCAAGATATTGGTGAAGACTTTCTTGAACATAGCGTTCGGGAAAAAATTTTGAGGGGTATTAGCAGAAAAGAAACAGTCGGATCCCCCGGGTGGCAATGGCCGTCTCTAGCGGCTAGGAGACCCCTTGGCTTTGGCCGATAGGCTGACCCCACTTTAACATATACCACTCCGGCCGTCCGGTGGTCCGGCCCTTTTATAATTGAGAATTGAAAATTGAGAATTAAAGAGATGATAATAGCGGTAGATTTCGACGGTACGATCGTCGAGCACAAGTATCCGGCGATCGGGCGTGAGCTTCCTTTCGCCATCGAGACGTTGAGGAAATTGCAATCGGATCGGCATAAGCTGATCCTGTGGACGGTCCGTGAGGGCGGGCTCTTGGAGGAGGCGCTGGCCTTCTGCCGCGAGCGCGGGCTGGAGTTCTACGCGGTGAACCGTGACTACCCGGAGGAGGAGAGAGACCGGAACAACCACTTCTCCCGCAAGCTGAAGGCGGACGTTTTCATCGACGACCGCAACCTCGGCGGCCTCCCGGACTGGGGCACGATCTACGAGATGGTGACCAAGAGACTGAGCTATGAGGACCTGACGCGTAAATACGAGTCGGAATACGAGCCGGAGAAACCCAAAGGTTTCCTGTCCCGCCTTTTCCGTTAAGTCCGTGTGATCCGTGTTCAAGGAAATAAAAACGATAACAAAATAATATGAAGATCAAAAGACTACTGTTCCTATTCTCGCTGCCCCTTTTGCTGGCGGCGTGTACGTCTTACAAGAACGTGCCCTACCTCCAGAACCCGGAGGCGGTGAACGATCTCGAGGGGACGCTTCCCCTGTATGACGCCAAGATCATGCCCAAGGACCTGTTGAGCATCACGGTCAACACGACGGACCCTCAGGCGGCGGCCCCGTTCAACCTGACGGTGCAGACCCCGTTGAACGCGGCCCTGACGAACATCAACACGACGACGCAACCCACGTTGCAGCAATACCTCGTGAACAACTCCGGCGAGATCGACTTCCCTGTGATCGGTACGCTGAGGGTCGGCGGCTTGACGAAGAACGAGGCGGAGAGCCTGATCCGTGAGAGATTGAGGCCTTACTTGAAGGAGGCGCCCATCGTGACGGTGCGCATGGCGAACTACAAGATCTCGGTCTTGGGCGAGGTGGCCCGTCCGGGCAGCTTCACGATCGGCAACGAGAAGGTGAACGTTCTGGAGGCGTTGGCGATGGCCGGCGACATGACGATCTATGGCGTACGTGACAACGTGAAGCTGATCCGCGAGGACGAGAGCGGGAAGCGCGAGATCATCAACCTTGACCTGAACAACGCCGGAATCGTGACCTCCCCGTATTATTATTTGAAACAGAACGACATCCTTTATGTCACGCCGAACGAGACGAAGGCGAGGAACTCCGATATCGGAAACAGCACGACGTTGTGGGTGAGCTCGATCTCGATCTTGGTCTCGATCGCCGGCCTGTTGGTGAACATACTTAAATAATTGAAAATAGAGAATTGAGAATTGAAAATTTAGAGAGATGGTGGACGATGGTATAAATACAAGCAATAATAATAATAACAATCCGGAGGGGGAGGAGCGCGAGATCAATCTTTACGCCGTGTTTTTCAAGTATATGGTTTATTGGCCTTGGTTCGTGGCGAGCGTGCTGGCCTGCTGCATCGGGATGTACGTCTTCCTGCGTTACCAGACGCCGGTGTATAACGTCACGTCGTCGGTGCTGATCAAGGAGGACGAGAAGAAGGGGGCTAACGCCGCCAGCGGCTTGGCTGCGATACAGGACCTCGGCATGCTCTCGATGACGAGCAACTTCGACAACGAGGTCGAGATCCTGAGGTCCCGCACGTTGATCAAGAAGGTGGTGAACGACATGGGCCTGTATATCGACATGGAGGAGTCGAACGCCTTGGGCTTCAACCCCCCGTTATACAGGAACTCCCCCGTTAACGTGTTCATCACCCCCGAGGAGGCGGACCGTCTGGTGGCCCCCGTGGAGTTGCGCATGCGCTATACCGTGGACGGGAGGCTGGGCGTGAGGGCCGAGTATAAGATCGATAAGGAGGGTGACTGGGAGACGATGGAGCAGGGCTTCGACAGGCTCCCCGCCATATTGCCCACCCCCGTGGGGGTTTTCAGTTTCACGTGCATGGATTCCATACCGGAGCTGGAGGGCGGGGAGATCGAGCTGGTGGCCCACGTCCATACCCCCACGTCCACGGCCGAGGCTTACGGCAAGGAGTTGAGCGTGACGCCCTCGTCCAAGACGACGACGATCGCCAAGGTATCCTTGAGGAACACGGTGCGGCGACGAGGCGTGGACTTCATCAATCGCCTTGTGTCGTTCTACAACCAGGACGCCAACGACGAGAAGAACGAGGTGGCGCAGAAGACGGCGGAGTTCATCGAGGAGCGCATCGGCATCATCAACGGCGAGCTTGGCACTACGGAGAGCGAGCTCGCTGCCTTCAAGCAACGCTCCGGCCTGACGAATTTGACGAGCGACGCCCAGATGGCGTTGCAGGAAAGCTCGAGGTATGAGCAACAACGTACGGAGAACGCCACGCAGATCAACTTGGTGCAGTATCTCCGCAATTATATCGACGATCCTGCGAACATGGACGAGGTGATCCCTGCCAACGTGGGCCTGCGGGATCAAAACCTCACCTCTGTCATCGACCAGTACAACACAATGATCATCGAGCGCAAGCGCCTGTTGCGCACCTCTTCGGACAGCAACCCGGCGATCATCAACATGAACGCCGGCATCGAGGCTATGCGCCGCAACGTGAAGACGACGGTGAACAGTGTCTTGAGGGGTCTCCAGATCGCCAAGGCGGACATCGACCGCCAGGCGAGCAAGTTCGAGAGCCGCATCAGCGACGCCCCGAGGCAGGAGAAGGAGTTCATGACGATCTCCCGGCAGCAGGAGATCAAGGCCACGTTGTACGTCATGCTGTTGCAGAAGCGTGAGGAGAACGCCATCACGCTGGCGGCCACGGCGAACAACGGCCGCATCATCGAGGAGCCGCTCGCCGATGAGCGTCCTGTCGCCCCGAAGAGGATGGTCTTCATGCTTGCGGCGTTGATCTTGGGCCTGGCGATCCCGGTGGGCATTGTCTACCTTCATGACCTGTTGAAATACAAGATCGAGAACCGTGAGGACGTTGAGGCGATCACGGGGGTGGCTATTTTGGCGGAGCTCCCGTTGGTCAAGAAGAGGGGTGAGGGCTCGATCGTGGTGCGTGAGAACAAGAACGACCTGATGGAGGAGATGTTCCGGGGGTTGCGCACGAACCTCTTGTTCATGCTAGGCAAGGACGAGCGTGTGATCCTTTTCAGCTCCACGCAACCGGGCGAGGGCAAGTCTTTCGTTGCTGGCAACTTGGCGGTGAGCTTGGCTTACTTGGGCAAGAGGGTGGTGGTGGTCGGTATGGACATCCGCAAGCCGGGCCTGAACAAGGTGTTCAATATCTCCCGTAAGATGGAGGGCATCACGAACTATCTGAGCGACCCGGATCACGTGGAGTTGTTCGACATGGTCCAGCGATCCGATATCAGCCCTAACCTCGATATCCTCCCGGGTGGTCCTATCCCCCCGAACCCGACTGAGCTGGTCGCCCGTGACGTGCTGGAGAGGGCTATCGCCCGGTTGAAGGAACGGTACGACTATGTCATCTTGGATACGGCCCCTATCGGCATGGTTACGGATACGGCGATCATCGGCCGTGTGGCTGACATGTGCGTGTACGTCTGCCGTGCGGACGTGACACCGAAGGCCGGTTTCAGCTACATCAACGTGTTACGGCGTGAGCGTAAGTTCCCGAAGCTCGCGACGGTCATCAACGGCCTTGACATGAGCAAGCGCAAGAACAGCTACGGCTACGGTTACGGCAAGAAATACGGCTACGGCAAGGGATACGGTTATGGCTACGGCTACGGCTATGGTTACGGTTTCGAGGCCGGTGACAAGAAGAAATAACTAATACGCAAATCATGCAAATAACATTACTA